>JGI24158J21664_10000109_pt1 | contig 52378 bp, 43 predicted proteins | sample Ectturendosymbi3_FD_21664 | JGI IMG/M metagenome (IMG submission 21664) | reverse complement strand
TTCACTCCACAAGTGAAAGAAGCAAGGAATCAATCACAAATTTTTAATAGGAAATCGATTTCACGTAACACTACGCATCGTCAGTCCTATCATCTTATTCATATAGAATCATTTCCACATTGCTACGCATCGTGTCGACTGATTTTCTTGCCTTGCGTTTGTTTTGCTTCAATATACGCCAGCACGGCCGCCACATCTTATATTTTAAATTACATGTGGACGGCCGCAAGGTTGTGCACAGTTGTTCTAATCTAGACAACACTGTTCGTGACCTAAAAACTGCCAAAGCATGTTGTGCAGACCATAAGCTAAGAAACCAGGTGTGAAACATGAGAAGCTCACGTGCGAATTCATTAATGCATTGAATGCAGCACTTGCATCCCTAACCACGTCACTGCGGTAACAACCACACTGAGTAGCAACTCGTCCCGCAATTCGCCTCTTTGATGACAGTTGGCGGGCGCGTTTGTGAAATGTTTGCATCAGCAAAACACAGCAGCGCATTTGATAATAACAAGCGAAGAGAGTGCAGTTGGTTCAGGCAGAGAAGATTGTGTTAATTCATCTTTTGATAAGCGTTGACGGGCGAGTCAGAATGTTTTGGCAGCTACCGCCGGCAAGCGAGATAAACACTTAGCGGGAGGTTCGACGCACCAGTCCGTTGTTGCGCCACGCGTTCTCGTCGGGAACGCCGTGCTTTAACACCGAACGAAGGTGCGCTATTGTTGGCCAAGACCCTGTTTTAAAGCTCTCCCAGCAACAATCAGCTACAATAACATTATTGTTGCGTAATATGTGCCGGTGTGTTTTACCACCTAGGGTCTCGACTGGCCAAAGACGCTGCTTTGAAAAATGTTTTAGCCGCGTCGTTTACGTAGCCATTTTCTTTACGGATTCAATGAGCAACGACAAACAAAATGCTAGGGAGAAAGAACCACAAGAATGACCAAAAACCGTTGTTTTCGTACATTACCAATTCACTGTTAAAGCGATCGAATGCGGCACTTACAAGCAAAATGGACTTGAATAACCCCGAACCAACACTTTTTGCTGGTATCTTACAAACTGTCATATCAATATACTTTTACGCAATGCCGTACAAAGTTAACCGCAAACGCTGCTTTTGTTGTTTGTGGTGTCGCGGCTGTGTTACGAACACTTAACTGCTTGATGTCCACATCTAAACACTGCCAGAAAGTACAAACTTTTTCTTTCCAGTGCCCTTGGCGACTGCCTCTCAAAAGTGTTTGCTAGAAAGAGCCAGAAAACAGTACAGACAACGAAATTGACGTGTGCAATGTTTTCTGGATAGGTTTTAAGCGCAATGGTAAATCCTATTCGCGTGAGTAATTGTTTACACTCTCGGTAGTGCAAGCAAATACATAAATACATAATTTCGCTCTGTTGCGAAACATGCTTCTAACATACGACTGGGAGCTCGATTGTAGATAGTATCTTCACGCCGCTTATCGGTTTGCTATTCGTCCTATTCGTGGAGAAGCTTATTTTTTTGCTAAGTCAAGCTTAATTCAAAATAGAAAATTTCTGTCTAAAAGAGAGTTTTGTTTACTGGATGTCAACAACGTGCTTTAGTTGTCATCGGAACTGAAATCTGCATGTTTGTGAAGTGATGAACAAACCGTAAACCGCTGCATTTTTAACAAACTGTTTTGCTTTCAACCGGAATGCAGTAAACCCCGAAGGGTTTTTAAACGTGAGTTAAAGTATTTGTCTATGACGTCATCCAGGTGGAATCAGCAGAAAACAAACCCAAAATTAGATCAACTGCCCACTTTAGTTGGGCTTGGCCTTGCGACGAAAACGCTTGGCCTGATGATTGTGGTTGCGTTGAATCAGAAGAGCTGAAGGCAAAAGATACACAGCACTGGAGAAGTAGGACGAAGAGCATCGGTAAGACTGTCGGCAGTGATGTAGGTTGGCCCGCTCGCACAGATGGCGAAAACAGAAGGCTGCCAATGACCTGCGAAAAACGTGTGTCTCCACCAAGGATTAGCTGGTTGTGACGAGCACGGTTTGTTCAGCCGGCGCAGAAGTGACTGTGTTAAGCAAGGCTGCTGAGCAAAAAGACTGAAGACGAAAAATGTTGCGCATGCGCAGCAGATGCTGCAGTTTCATGAAACATGTAATGTTTGGCGTGGCCAGGAGACAGCCACAAGCAACAGGACAATGAGATAGAAAAATGCGCTTTTCTCGAGTCGATCAGAGATATGAGATCAAGCAAGGAAAACGGCATTGCTGTGGTTAAATCTTGTGGTTGGAAGTTTTCGCAAAACGCATATAATTTGTAGTCGATGTAAAACTTCAAATGTTTTATTTTTAAGGGTCTGGACCGCTTGTACGTGCGTTGCAGATATGCCAACGATATAACTAGGTCTATCTCATAATGGAGGTGAGGCCGATTGGTTTTATAGCTGCGTGCAAGGCGAAGAAAAATAAACACCGTTGTTACGCCGTCGCGCAAGGCTCACTTCGCACAGCGTTCGCGACGGACATTTTGGTCGCTACAAAAACAACATGAAAAGTGCGACAACCAGATCTCTCAACATGCTTTCGTAATGTGAGACTACACGTTTTGGAACTTCACATGTCAAAACGAAACATTAGACAAAATTTGCGAAATATCTAGCGCTGCTAATGACCCATTTCACGCAAGGTTTATGTTTAGGCTCACACTCGTTCAGGTACGCATTCGTAGAAGTCTTGCCGAACATTTCGCTGCAGTTACGGCCCTGATTGCTCGGTATGATTGTTTATTCATTTTCAGACCCGCTTTTTCTCTGGTGAGGATCGCGGAGACAGTAGCCTAAGCTAGGAGGACCCGAAGTACCTCACGGGTTTCAGCAACCTCTGTAATTTCTTCCAGCTCCACACCCAAACGGTACCAAGCAAGGTGATGATGTAATCACGATACCTGATTCATGGTCGACCTCTGGGCCGCTTTCCCGTGGATGTAGCCAGGAGGACTTGCTTTGCCAATCTTTCCTTGGACATTCTGGTCACATGTCGCAATTATCGTTGCTGAGATCTCTATTCCAGTGGTTCCTAACGTGGGCATACACCTCACAAAGGAGCATTAGGGGGTAATTGAAGCTGACTAACAAGGTCTGGGTCCAGTGTTTCGAATTTTTACAATTTTTTAGTAATTTTCTTCTCAAAACTTTGCCTGTTTTTTTGTTAATTTCATTCGTCGTTTTCATGGATGTTCATTGGAAGTTTGTTTATCCAAGGTATTGGCGTTTTGAGCTTCTTAGCTGAAACGAAGGTCACTTTTTAAATCATAAGATTTGCATATCACCATATGGGGGGCAATGAGGTTTTAGAGGTGATCAGAAGGGGCATGGGCACAAATGGAAGGGAACCACTGCTCCGTTCAGTTAAAATGATATCGCTTCGCAGACACTTAAACAGCATTGCTTTGCATCCCTGCTGAGGAAATTTACAACTTAATCAGTACGAGTATGAACAGCGGTTGATGAAACCTTGGGGAAAATCGTATTGTATGGGTGGTAACTGGAATGATACTACAAAAACAAGCTTGTTTACGTCTGTTGGTCGTATTACTTGGGCACAAATAGTCTCTCCCGCGTGAACGTCGGGTTTTAACACGCTTCTCGGCCTGAGCGATCCTGCTTCGCAACTTTGTTCCATTTGCTGTAGTCATGATCGAAGTAAACCTGAAGCAGGTCACGAAGAGTTTCAGGGACGTTTCGTAACTTAGCTAGCGGCACGTTCTCGAACGCGTCCGTGTTTTTTGCCACCACAGAAAAAATGCCACCGACTTTTCTGCCGTGCAGAAAGTTGTGCGCCGTCATCGCAATTTGCATCCTGCTGATTGACGGCTTGTCAATATTCTCTCTCGCGACAATGTGGCGAGAGAAAAACGCTGCCGACCGGTAGAAATTACAGTGCAATGTACGCGCACTTTCATACACGAGTCGGCGCGAACGGTGAGATGGACAATAGCGTGAACGCATGTTGCACAGGTAATGAACCCGACGTGTTCGAATCGATGGAGGCGTAAGAAGTGATTATATGTTCATCCTGAGGCACGCTATATGTCTTACAAGTACGGAGAAGTGCACATATCGCAGGCGACGCCAAAGAGAAAAAACGGTAACATGTGCATTACAAACTATCTGCATTTTTTTCAGGCTTGTGCGCGTAATTAATATGGAAAAAATTAGTGAAAGTTTGCTGGACACGACGTAACCTTTCTTTGCTTAATTACGGTTATATGTGAACTATTTATACCAAGTAAAATTAAGTTATGAAAAATAGTGTGAGTTTCACCAAACGTTTTGCAAAATTATATTATAACCGCATAAAGCCGACGAATTTGTTTTTTTCCGCTAATGGAAAGTGTTTCCTTAATTGCTTTAGCAGTAGTTTTGTGCAGGGTATGAACGCAATATGTTTGCGACGGCGGTCGGAATATCAAAACATAAAAAGTAAATAACGACATCTTGTCGTATCGTATCTCAAAAAGATGCATATGAGCACTGTTGCTTCGAAATTTGCAAAATATGTGTAACTTGCAATTACACATAGATCTATTTTTGCAACAACAACAAAACCATCTTTGACGCACGTAAACACGTAGGCGATGACGACACCAAGGTTGTTGGCCGAATGGCTGACATGTAAATACGTGGCATGTAAGTTTACAAAAGACGGTCGCCAGTTATCGCGTTTAATCCCCCCAAACTCGACGCTTGTGGCTGGCCGAGCAGTGAGACCTGAATAGAATCGACGTCCTGCTTTTTAAAAGAAGGCAGTAAAACTTTAATGCCCGTCCGAGGAATTACCAGGGCTTTCAGCTCGCATCAAAGAGACCGCTCATCTCCCTGGTCTGCGTAAAACCCTTAAGGCTGGCCGTAATGCCCACTGCTGCGTTGCCTCCTTCAGATCAATCACGGCCTGCATTCAAGTGCAACTTTGTTGCTTTTACGCGTCGTGCACAGTGCTGCTCTGTGCCTTGAGCGCGCGTAAAACAACAATCGGGCATTGTTTTTTCGCGGACGTGTTTTTCCTTTGTCGACAACGAATGGTTATAGATGGTTCGGATCCCTGGATTTTTCACTTCAAAACACAGGAGCGCACTCAACGGTGCTGGATGTTTTGGTTTGGGTATTTCAAAAAAATTTCTCTGAATTCTTCGCAGCACAAGGAATCGATCAGGGGAGGGTTTGAACCTTCTGTTCGAGTTTATTAGTATGGGAAACTCATGAGTGAAATGTATGTTTGTCGTAAGCATCGTAAGTATAAAGTAAAATACTTCTCTCGGGCGAAGGCATTTTTCGTCGTTGTTTACAAATGTCGAAAACTTTACCGTTTGTAAAACTCATCACATCAGATCCTGAGGCGTAGCATTTGAAAAACAGTCCTTTCCTCAGAAAACTGATTTTTATTATGTTGGGTTCTCTAGCGGCCTATTACGGGAACGCCAGAGTCTAACAAACTCAACAGATGTAGATACAGTATCCGCTTGATTGGCCATGTTGTGTTTCGTAGAAAAGCAGGTTGGGTAATGACGACAAAGATCACTGATTTACCATTCTAAAACGATGCTGTTTTCTGAGTACGGACGAAAAAAGCAAAAATTACGAGATGCTTCATACTAAAAGCCACAGTCAAAGCGTAATTGCAATTCAAAATCATGAAAAAGTTGACAACCAGGAACAAGATTGGGTGTTAATCGCAATGGTTAAGAAAGAAGCTAGCAAGCACGCACAGATCTGCGCTCTGCAGATACCTTGGAAGTAAGATGGGGCGTAAATGTCCAGATCAGCTGCAACCTAAACGCGCTTTGGTTTTGGCTCAAAACGTTACGTTCAAGCATTCTTTACCAAACACTCAGGAAGTCAAATTAAGACATGAAAGAAAGCCTGTTCGACCTGTCCTCGCGAGTCTTTCCCTGTTTGCCATGATGAGTTGTGCACGAGTTCCTCCTCGTGAAAAAGGACGCCGCAGCTCATCAAACGGCAACTCTCCTTCGATTATAGGAAATCGCAGTAGGAGAGGTGGTTGCGTCTGCCACGAGTGACGTAGATAGTGGGTTAAGTAGGAAGCAGCATCAGTTGGAGATGGCTGCCCGGATGTATTTGAATTGTCTCTCAGTTGGAGTCAATTGATGTCAGGTATTTGCTAAACAAAAGATTTGTCGTCTAATAAAATAAATAGACCGGAAGATGGTGAACTGTGTGAAGCACTAAACTAACGTATAAGGAAGCTTTTTGCGAAACTACTTTGCAGCAAAATCACGCAATCTCTGGCCGGTATCCAGGAGCTCATAAATGAAGTTGTCTAATGCTGCATTTGACATTTGATGCAAGTTGAAGAGCAGGCTTGCAGGTTCTCGTGCGCTTTATCGGGATAGAAATATTGCTTGGAAGTTAGTGTTCAGGTCAGCTAGTCATGGAACAGCTTTATGCTTGCGTTCACTCCGGTAAGGGTATTAAAGCGTATTGGAAGAAACGAAGGTTTTTGCTGGTACCTGAAACCACAGCAAAGTTTCACAAAAAACTGAGGAAAGTTCAAGCAACGTCCCGAGTTTCGCATAATAACTTATATTTCGAAGAAGACCCACTGCTTATCCACACGGTAAAGGCTTTTTTTAGCCGCAAGATGCAACTTTACCAAAGGTTTAGCTTCGACCGAGTTCTTTAAAGAAATGGTGAATAACATGTTTGTTTTCGTGCTTTCATTTCAACATCGCTCCATATGTCAGGAAGCAGCGTCTTGGCGTGTTTTGATAACAAATGTTTTAATGTCTTCCAAACAATGTTATCATATAGCGGCTTTGGGTGCAAGTTGCTCTGACATCGTTATTGCACCCTCTGCTGCATTGCTTTGGACAGACAATGACATAAAAGCGAGTTTCAAACCGTTTGGGGATACAAAAGTTACTTTCCACGATTCCCAATCTACTCTCTTTTGATGTGACAGAGATACGATTTTCCAAACAAAAATTGCGAACATTTTTTATGTAAACGGATGTGTAATTGAGCCCTTCCTGTATGCAAAAATATGATTCAAATAAATGTTTATAGCGCTTTTGTAAGCGTCGCTCTTTCTCATCTTGCAATTCCAAAGAGCTTATGTTTTAGAATTTAACGGAAAAAGTTGTCGTAAATTGTGAACCGCTTATATTTTTGTTGAAAACGACAATGCTCGCCTAACAATTGTTCATGTATTCGTATGGAGCAAAAGTCCACTGCAACTTTTTTCCCATTTCGTCCTAGGTTTTAATAAGGTGCAGTTTCTACGGAAGCACCACCTAGTTGTGTGCAACAGCACAAGATAAACGCAATCCAGAAGTCTTTTTTCTTCGTTTGTTGTTTTTGCTGTTCGCCGCGGTACGAAAAAGCGAGTTGCCCTTTGTACATGAGAAAAACGCTGTCGGTCGCTGAGAATAACTGCGGAGAAGAGCGTGGTTCGCGGCGCTTCGTACACTTAGTGCTCCACTCTCAATAGGGGCGATAAAAAGTCTTTGCCGATAGCTCAAAGCCGAATAACCTGTTTATGTAGATTAAAAGGGCTGGAAAATAGCAGAAGTGAAGATCAAAAACAACGTTTTTTTGGCCTGGCAGTTTTTATTGCAGTTTTCGCCCAGCTATCGCAAAGATGTGGCGTTGCTCTCCGCGCATAGATAGTACGAAAGATCACTTACGGATAGTCACGCGATGTTTAATGTTGAGCCAACCAGATGATAGTGTGTTGAGAAAAGTGACAGATCGTTAATACCACAGTGACATTTATACATAGCTTTGTAAGCTGTTGCACTTAAATTTGTATTTGATCTTAGTTTGAGTCGAGGAAAGCTATACCCGCTTGCCCGCGAATCTCTGAATCCATCTTGAAGTTGCTGCCTGAAAAATGTGATAGGTTTTAGTTTGACAGTTTTTTGTATGATTTACGTCCGATTCCATGAAAATGAGTTTTTTTCTGTTGCCAAACAGTGCAGTTAAAATTTTATTGTTTTCACTTCTGCAGAACCTAGTCGCTACTGTTGGTTGAGATTTGCTGTAACCACTGAAATCATGACTTGCGTTAATCTTCGCTCGAGTCTGCGAGCTTGTGCATGCACGGCTTTGATCTTGTTCTTCCTTTACGCCGGCGAGCGGGGCGCGGAGGCCCGCCGGCGCGGACGCAAATCGTCGAGGTCCAAAAAGAACAGCGAGGATGAGGCGATCACGACGCACTTCATTTTTGCCCGTTTGGCCCGTCTCAACAACACCAACCCGATGCTTTGGAACCACAGGCCAAGCACCATCAGGTCGAATCAGGCAAGGAAGCATAAATCGAAGGCCGCGGAGTGGACGGAAGCCGTGATTTCGCTCCACTCACACAGTCGCCGCTACAACTCCGCGAAACACCGCACGATCGGCAAGTTTGGTTACCACTCCGAGCAGAAAAATGTGGTGGGGCGGTTGGTCCACGTCCAGGACCCAGGGCTCAACTCTAACCTGGGGTGCGCCGGGGGCGTCGCGAACAAGCACGAAATACCGAAGGACGAGCCGTGGATCGCTCTGATCAGACGAGGAAAATGCTACTTCTTCAATAAGATCAAGCTTGCTGAGTTGAACAACGCTTCTGCGGTGGTCATCTACGACAACAAAAGAGGGAGGCCGCAAGTCATGAACACAGCAGGTTAGTACAATATCTACAAGTAATAATTTGCTTGCGGGGGGAGTACATGCAGGATAGATACGTAATAGATGCTGCGCACCATCAGTTAATCCGACGCATAGCTCGTGCAGGTTGGCAACGACATACAGATAAACTAAAATGGCCCCATTTCATCCGTTTCTCAACATTACTAGCGAATTCGCAATAATTGTTAAACTTCTCGGTTTTGAATGTTTTCGTGATTTGATTTTCGTCTCGGGAGTTCTGTGGTGGATGAATAGAATTGTCGCATCATTTCAACCAATATGCGCTGCATATGTTTGACGATGAGTCCAATCCTGCCACGCCAGTAGCAATCGTAAGATGTTGGCCACACCTCGTCAACTATAGATCTTAATTCCTCGATTCGTTGAAATGTCGCCATGGTACAAATTTCAATTCAGGAAACGCGTGACCACCTTCGTCATCACCCTAGGAACGTTATCGGCCGCGGAAACGCTGCTTGGGAATCGAATTATCGGCAAAATAACATCTTTCAAACATTTAAAATCTGCTTTTAAACATGGAATCTTCGACATTATAAATTTAACTTCGCAACGGTTAACTTTCGCGGCGATGCAGAAACTTGGATGTCTACCGGAGTTGTGCCAAGGCATTGTGAACAACTTGTGAAATTGTCCAAATATCTAAATGACCTAAGTATTCGTGTAGACAGAACTGATCATACATATCGTGACCAGCATTGTGGATACCATGCGCAGTGAACCCAAGAGGATTAATGATCTTAACTCCATCGCAAAACGTGTTGGGAACCATGGAGAATGGCTCATATTCAAATGCAATATCAACCCTGTGTCAGTAATCTGTACGTTCAACTCGTGGTTGTGTAGTCCGTGAACAGTGTGGTGAAGTTATGACTCTGATATCAAACTTTCACATGTAAAGTGATAAACCTCAGGTTGGATTGTTATCAATCTATTAAACAAACGAGCTTTTAACGCTAATCGCACGTGTGATCATTGAAGGCGTATACAATGTTTATCAGGGCAGGAACAAATCTTGCATACTTTCAACGAGTGCGTTGCATACGTTGCAAACACACCCAACAAAGCGCTGTCTTTTGTCGGATATGCACTTGAGGTCTAGTTTCCCAGCGCTAAGACAAGCGTATGTTAATTCACTGTGTTACAAATGAGGTTATCCCGCCGTTTTGACTTCCGATGAGCAGATTTTCGGCGTTTGTTCGGGTTGCTGACGATAAAAGCTTTCTCAGCCCATTACTCTCACTCAAACAGTTGCGCTCTTATGACGGAACAATTGATTCGCTGCCGTCGCTTGCCAGATACACTCTGATTGGTCGAAGCTGATGGTCAAGCGCAGACAGTCGCACATCTTTTTGGTTTTAGATTCAGTTTTTTGTTGCGTTGTTCAAAAATTTCAAAGGTTTTTACAAGAGTCGAAGGAAGTTTTTGAAAACATTTCTGAAGCGAAAAGTTTTTGCCCGGCTCGTCCGAAGCAATGCTGCCGGTTACGAGCAATTTTTCTCATTTCTTGAGGCAGCGGAGCGTGACGACCTGTCCGTCGCGCTCTTCGCCCACGAACGAAACGGTAAACATGATGTAATGATCGCCCTATGCTCCCTTATAACATGGTATTGTTTCGCGGCGCGGGCCGCTGCACATATCCATTAAAGCTGGCTGGTAACTTCTTAGCAGTTCCGCAGTTGAACGCATTGCGAAAATCTGTGAAATATGCTGTCGACGGCAAAAAAAACAAACAAAACAAGAAGACGTCGCAAAAATTCAATCTTGTCACACTCTGTTGTTCTCATCTAAATCGTCTGGTCTGTGTTGACCCAGGCTGTCATCAAAAATACGATGAATTTAGTCAGGATTGCACCGTGTTTGGTTACCCCGGTCGCTTCCCTGAATTAACACAACTCCGTAGCCTGGCACCTGGTTGTCAGTTCTCTCAAGCCTACAAGTGGTTTTAAGCACTTGCCAAATTGTCAACACTGGCCACTAATCATCAATCAAATATTTCTGGCGTGGAATAGTTCACAAGTGGTGAAGATTTTTTAAAGTTTCATTTTTATTATTTTTTCACTCTTTAACAAAACTGAAACTGTCTGGCTGACGCGTTAAATAAACTCAAAACTTTCTCATCAATCACAAACGCTTTGTTTTTATTTTTAGCCGCAAAAACCTCAGTTTTTTTCTTGACACGGGTATCAGACGCGAAGTGATTTGCTCTCATGCGTTTGTAACAAAAGAAAAAGCGTTGCTGAAAACATAATCGAAAAGCAGCGCCTGTGCTTTGGCCAGACCAGAATAACACCCAATTAGTCAAGCGGAGCCTGGAAGGACTTCAAGAAAGATGTACCCATTTGACCGATATCTATCGCCTTGCTAACATGAGTTGGTTGAGAACTCTGTTTAGTATACGACGCGCTTTGGTACAGTAACAGAACAAAGTGATTTACAGCTAGCAGTAATCTTCGTCCATTTATATCCACGCAGCAACGGAGAGGGTAATGCATGCAGTAAAACGCCTTCACACTCGGAAAGTGGTTTCGACTGTTTCATCACTATTAAAGAAGCAAATTGCAGAAGAGTTACGTTTCGGTGTGGCTCGAGGGCAGGGTTCCTTTAGAAAAACTTAACTGCGACAGTTCAATCATTCTGATTTATCGGCGGTCGAGAGAGGCTCGCCAGTTCGAACACGCATTTTGAAAATTAACTGCGGTCGCGTTTGGTAAGAGAAGACGACGCGTTGAAGGTGAAGTTTTCCGCAGCGAATCCAATTAGCGTGGCAGGCTTTTGCCACTCCAGACGTCACTGCAACTTCAACGTGGATGCGTGTTCGAGCAGCCGTGCACGTCATCAGTCAATCAGTCAGCGGCCGTCGCAAGGCTGTTGAGATTACGTATCGCTTTACCCAAATGCCCACGTGACACGCGGTGACTGACCTGCGATGGAATGACAGAGTCAGTGCAGACAAGCAACGCAGCCGACCGGCGCTTCTCTCACTTTCGACTGCCGCACTCCAGCGCTAAGGATCTTTTGCAGTCGTTTCCGTCTTGGTAACTTCATTCCGTGGGATAACATTCCTTCATCTGGCAGGCTTCGAAAGCCAGACTGACAAACCACGCCGCAATTGTTCGCGCGTTTCCGAACAGTCCAATATCGCAATCTGGAAGTTTGCAACCGCTTCCCAGTCGTTGCAAGCCGACAACCTTCTCGCGAGCACGAAAAGGTTGTGTTGCGTGTACGAGTGTTGTGTGTTGCGTTACACACCGTGGTCTTTGACGCGNGTCGCAGACTCGTATCAAATTTTGTGGTTTTTCTGTTTGAAACGGACAAACGCTGTTACCGCCCTGTTGTTTGACAAAAAAATACTCTTTTGAGGCTTGCCTGCACTGTACTTTAACTTGAACAGTGTCGTCTGCGCCCGTGAAATACAAGCTGATGCAGCAGTACTTGAAGTAGCAACTGATAATTTGTTTTGTCTTTTCACTGCACTGTGTTTCAGTGGCATCACATGTCGTTGATGGGATAGGCTACCAGTTGAAAATAACTCATATGTGAAAGGCCATACCCGCACAAATTGTTTAATTTATGCAGTTCATCCTCGAATGCATTCCAAATTGAACCGAAGCCATCGACCTCCGAAAAACTTATGCAGCAAATTATATTTATGGACGGCACCAGAAGAACGGTAGGTCCTCCCCAACAACACATTCTCAATGGACCGCCCTCTTATCCCCCACGTTCTTGCGCAACCACAATTGTTTTGGCAAAAACCTGTCAAAGGCAATTCAAAACATAAATATTGTATATACCACACCAAAATTTACTGATTGTGGTAGTCAACACAGGAAATTTGCCAAAGCCTGTAGTCATAGTTTTTGTTGAACGGTGAGGAAGTTTCTGCTCTTTATTTAAATGGCATTTAAAAGGTCAAAGAAAAGAAATGCTCCTTGACACAAAAGAGCAGTATCAAGAAGTACCATGCCAAACCTGCAATTTTCATGTAGGTCTAAAATCCCAAGTAATTTTGAACGGCGTGAACGCTTGTCAAGCTTGAACTACTACTTCCAGTTACGTACGTACCCTCACAACCGGTTGTTCCACCTGGCAATTGCTTACAACCAATACAAGCACGATTAGGCAAGCGTGACTGAGCTCCAAAGGCCCGATGTAAATGATGCCGTCTTGCCGGGGGGATTGTCACCGAAGCGCGGAAGTCATCTTTATTGGTGGATGATGCCTGGAGGAGGATGTCCTCAGGTGCAATCTGCCCGTCACGCCTCGACGTCTGTTCCTTGCTTGTGCACCTGTCCAAATTCGACTGACTGACCCGATCGATATTTTCCGAGCCACAAACCATTTTATAAGTTGTGTTTCTTCGGCCAGAAAACACCATTTTTAAAGTAGCATGGGTCCCGCTTCGTGTCTGTTGCAGGCATGGCCCGATTTTAAATACACAATACCCCCCCCCATAAAAATCAATAAGTGATGATTTGAGAAATACTTGAGTATTAGTCAGTGAACAAACATTGTTTTTGACAATAATTGGAAATAATTCTGCAAATGCATGTTCCGTTCATGTTGCTTCGCTTTTAAATAACTGTCTGTAAATTCCTCAGACGTTGAGCTTATAAAATGCCACCAAAGTTTATTTAGCATTCGCTTGACATCCCAGTTGAATATGGGCAAATGTTCAATAACGTCTGTCTCGTGGTGGAAGAAATCGTCAGAGAAGCATATTTTTAACTCAGTAAGGGGTCTACGTTTATTGTGTTTATGACTTTAAATGTGTGCGGCACAAAGAGGAGACAGTGCACGTTCCGCTATTGTAAAACTGATAGGCGGTGGCTTTCAGTCACTTTATGCGTCACATACCTGTCGCGGAGGGTTATAAAACTCGTGGCGAGTTGTAAAGTTGGGTTGCGAGGACAGAAAAGGCACCGACCAATTTTGATGTTTGTTTTGTTACCTATGCGGCTCATGTTAAGTGTTTTGAGGTTACATTTTCACATAAAACGACGAAGTATAGGCCTGGTTGATGAGCACCCTTTGCTAGACGCAATTTTTCTCCTAAGTGACCTCGTAGTTGCGGATTATCGAGGAGGGAATGAATTTTACTTACAGCGCTTACACGTTCGAACGTTTCTGATATTTTGGTTAATATTACAAACTGCTGAGTTGCTAGTGACATGCCTATGCCAAGTCTTTATTAGGGCGCGTAAGAGTCGGAAGTAACCCTGAGCTTGTACCGTATCAATCATAATAGGCCCACCCAATAAGTGCCGCCCGGTTTGTGCGAGGTTATGCGTCAGAAGCAGCTTCGTCACACACCAGCGCTTTCAGTTTGGTCATGGCTTGTGCGTTTGACGAAGCTAAACATAAATAACTATAAAAGATTCTGCGTACGAACAATAACAGGTTGTTGTTCCTCGCTCTGATATTTAGGAAAGCACTTGGCCAGCTGGAAATTATAACCTGCCCGGCAATGGCTGATTTTCTGTTATCCTGTCTTGACCTGCTGGGCAGATGACTTGCATTTGACGAAAAGCATTCCTTAGTTTTTCAGTTGCGGAAACGTATGTTTGTACGTGAAGTCTTAGTTAATTGTTTGCTGCCAAGTTGACCGCGAAACAGACGCATCTTTGACTTCAATGCCAAAAGTATTTGAACAATTGTCGGTTATTGTCTCGTATAAGGAGACAACTATCAATTTTTTCAAGTTTTACCGCAAATGAAGCAAAAGTGGAAAAATCCGGGATAGCTATATTTCGCAGCGACTTTACACTTTCGCTAAATTCAAATTGTCCCGAGCTTGTCACTTAGTAAAATTGCGTTTTTCCCCACAATCTGGTTTCTGCGCAATACAATTCCTGCACAGCACAGATTTGATAACGTTAGATGGTACACAAAGTTTTTTTCCACTTGCTGGGTAATAAGAATGCTTTGCCTATTCTCTCTGACAATTACTGCATGATCCTGTTCCGAAGCTCTTCTAAGACATATCTAAATATCATGAGTCTCATGGGAGGCGGAACCAGGTTAACAGTTTACGAAAAACCTCCTGTATCTTGCGGAGCACGATTTTTTTGGATAAAATGCTACATTTTGCAATTGGTATTGGGTTTAGAAAATAAATAAGCAACACTGCCACAATGCTTAAGTATGTTTTCTTCGGGCTTGAGACGATGGCAAATCAAGGCCAAGCACATTTGCTTGATTGAGAACACTATGTGAAATAGCTGTCAACGAAGCCGCTGTAGCGCGCAACTGACTGCACAAAACTGAACATCAAAACAACCGCATATCCCGTGTGCTGCTGATTTCCATTCAAACAGCAGTCTTTTCTGGGAAGGTTTTGGTGGTATTTGCGCAGATTGAAATTGATAGATCGCGCCTTAGGCCAAAGGCTCAAATTGCACACTCGGCCTTACACGCGCGTTCAGCTCCCGCCTGATGTATAGATTTTTGACCTTAGCCGCTTAAAGTCAATTTCAGAATTGTTTGCATACCTTACGGCGAATGCAAAAGAAGAAAAATAAAATGAACGCTGCCTTTGAAAATGTGTCTGCCAATCTGCACACAGTCGCCCCTGGAGTCTCACAAGTAACCAGTGAAGCGTCCGAATAGTTGGGCGCCAAAACCTATGGAATAGCACATGACTGCATTAACGAGTCTCGTATCGTGATTATTAAGCTTAGGCTGCACAGCGGCTGAGGCTAAGCGAATGCGTGAAAGTTCGCAAGGTTTTTTGATCTCAAGCTTATCTAAGTTTGATCCCAGCGGCATCAAACGTATATCAAATACCTTGCTAGACGTCGTCATGACGCAGTTGGCATGGTTATGAAGTAGTTTCTGGCCCATATTAATACAAAACGATCGTCGCGTTGAGCGTCCATGACAACTTCAATAACGAACTTTGCGACAAAGAGCAGCGAAAGATAAAGGTTGCCACTTTGCGCGGTATTTCGGCGCCGACGAAAAAAAATGAAACGAAGTAGTCAGAATCGGGATTGCTTAGCCTGAACTTCATATTGGAGCCACAAATTATCTGAGCAGATTGGTGTGTGATATGAAAGTTTCAATTGCTGCAGGCATCATTAATTTCGCTAAAAAGTGCTATGTTACGAATAGCTTGGTATCCTCTCATTTGAGATGACAAACCTATAACCCTGTGCCAGACTCCTCCACCTTCCCCGCCTCCGTTTTTCTTCCCCTTGAAAGGAATTTCCATTTTTGGTCACTCCACACTTCAGACCGCAATCCATGCTGGCTTTGAAGTAGCAGTGCTTTTCGTACGCAAAGCCACGGACATGAGACTTGTTGCGTCAACAAAGGGGGTTGTTATCTTTGATTGCGTCGCGTGTCACGGCTTAGGGAGCATTAGACCTTTGTGACATCGGGGATTTGCAACACTGTTTGCCGAGAGCATGGCTCAGGCGAAGGATCACTGAGGCTTGCTGTCATGTGTTGATGGCAAGAACCACTTTAGTGTAGACTGCGGTCTCTCAAGTTTTCTGAAACATGTCGTTAAGCGCACTGGCTGGTAATCTTCTGCAAGACATTGGGTTGGGAAGCTGCTTTATGCAGCCACTGTTTGAATAGGAAGGTTTTGAGACTTTCCTGGAGGAAAAATACTTCTTCGTTTCATACGTTGTATGAGGATGCATATTTGTTACACTATTTGTTCGTTCAAAAAACGCATAAAAATACTCTGTTTGAATAAGGTTCTAGTGGAATAACATCTGATGATGCCTACCTAGTTGGTGAAATATATACTCGTTAAGATCATAGTGTCTGATTCTTGGCTGTGAAAGGATTCCTTGCGATAGACAGTGAAACGAATTACTTTTGCAATTTTGAATTCAACATTTCCATCAGACTTCGTTGTCGTTTTGACAGACTACCGTTATCTGTCAATAAAGTCATCCCTCTGGTGGAGTACTGTTCTGTGATGAAAACCAACACGCACTTACGCTCAGTAGATTTTTCCAGTCTCGGTTTCCTTTGTGTAACTCCTCCCTAAACGTCTTCCCGGATCAAAGCCGCAGTGACAAGATATGAGACCGTGCAGGCTTGGTCATTTGTGAGTAGTTGTTAGGATCAGGGATACCTTATTTTTATAAATGTTAAATGTGAACTCTTGTGTGGTCACCTCGAATCAAAAAGAAAAGGTAAAATGAACGAAAACGCTGCAACATGCCTAGTTTTTGGTCGTACATTTTTAGACATCTCTGTAACAAAAACGCAGCGCAAGGTAGTTGCGAAAATTTAATACAAGTCAACTTGAATTGCAAATGACATTTGCTGAAACGTACTTCGCAAGGCACACGGACACATGTTAAACAAACGCTCTTAACGCTTAGCTTTCCGTGATTTTCTCCTCAGACATCATACTTAGGTTGCTGGCTTTGATTCGAACATTACAATGCGCGGAAATCCAACGTTTCATTCCACAAATAGTCACGTTGTTACAAAACGCGCTTAGCAACGGCTGATATGACGGATCAGTTTGATAGCACTTTCATGTGGCCGCCTTCCCGTAGAGCTGCTAATATCGCCTGTTCATAATTGGGGGGCTTGGCGAGTTGCGGAGGGAGATGTCGCAGAGCTCCCGAACTATTATCCGTCGGAACAGCATGAGATGGCCGTTTTACGCATAGCCCCTGTCAGGTTGAGTTATGCCGTGGCATATGGGCCCGAAAAGAAGTCAGCAGCGTCTAGGAACGAATTGACATGACACAGTTCTGCGATTTCTTTGCCAGTGTTGGCTATTGCCCAGAGCCGGCCGTCACGAGCTACGGCGCCATTTTAATCTCTGCGCGAGACATACCTCTCATGCACTACAGCGAAGTTGCTCGCAAATGGTTTGGACCGGCGCGCGAAACTTGATATGAGAAAAAAATGCGCAGTGACAGTCAGACGACCGTTGCCTTCTTCAGTTTCGTAACTACACAAAGGTTAAGCTTGTGCCAAAGCAATGACTGCGCTGAAAACTGCTTTGCAGTTCGCCATTCCACAAACCTATCATTGCGTGCTTATCTCACTCTACCGTTTTAAAGCAGTGCTCTGTCCCGTCTTACTTAGTGTTGAAGCTTGCTCGGTCTTTATGAACCCCTAATTTTCCTTCAAATTTTTGCAAAGCAACTTCGGTTTAGGATGCCGCATATATATTCAATGATGGTACATTTTTCGAAAAAATGGTTTGTTTGAATTGTTTAACGTTCATCTTCAATTCAGAGACGTTTTAAGCTAGCTTCGGCTACGCATTTTTTCAAACTATCGCTTGAGTTACATCAATCACCCGTGTCTCTGTCGTGATTAATCACACGCTGATTTATGTTCGGCACTCATCAGCATATCGATTTCCTCACGTGCTGGACTGTTTTAGTTTTCCGCAACTTTTCATCTGAGCGGAAATCTTGCAAAGTGTTAGGTTTTCAAAATGTTAAAAAAAAAACAAACTACGGTAGTTGTTTTGGATTTGGGTGAATCATCGATTCATCTGATATCTTCTCGTGTTCACATGAGGGATCTAAAACACTCTTCTATTCGGCAAAACTTATAATGGAACCGACTTGGTAACGAAAACCTTCTATTGTAACCCTTTGTTTGTTAAAAATATAACACCCCAACATCTGATGAACAGCTCAAGCGACCATTGCAACTCATGGCTGCTTTTGCTCAAAAGTGGTGCAAACAGCTTATACACTCGTGAAACGTCGCGCTGTCGATGATGAACTATTCAATCTGTTTGAGGTTGGACTGAACTTAACAGCTGCTAATTCAGTAGGCGCTAAGCGGGCAGTCGTAGTGAAAAATGAACAACTCTTTTATAAGCACTTCATCCTCGTGAAATACACTCACCCAACGATAATTAATGAAAAGCGGCTGGTTTGTATAACTAAACTCACTATATTTTTGCAAAAGTACCTAATGAACCTCAAGTCGTTTCATGCATGTCGAAACAACTACGACGTGGTTTTTTCTGCAATATATTGTCAGTGGTAAACGAGCCTCAATCGGCATTTATTAGCCGAGAGCCTCAATCGGCATTTGTTAGCCGAGAGCCATGTATTGATTGGCCTGCCAGATCAAACGACCCACTTGTGTAGTTGTGGCTATTTCTAAGTGCAATATGACGATACTCGTAAAATACGGTCTTTGAAGTAACCCNCTGTGGCTGAGCAGCGNCGAAATCCGTATTTTCTTGTAAATGCGCAGAGCGGAATGGGACCTGCTCGGTGCTCGTGTCTGCGCATGCGCACTGCGCCAGGTCCTCGGCGCAACCCAGCAGATGCTTCCGCTGGCGCTCGATCATACCATTGCCGGGCAGTCATCAGGTGGCGCGGATGTTCTCCCCCTCATGCGTGGCCGAAAAGAGGTCCTAGACGCCGAAAGCTGATACGGGCGGAAAGCAGCAATCTCGTTAAAAGCATGTTTTCGTTGGACGTGTCAGGATTGTTTCTGCCATTGAACTGATGCGCTGCGGGAAGTTGAACACCGTCATTTGATACGCATCACTTACTCCAGTCACGTGGCACTTTTCCTCACCTCATTTCTATCCATTTAAGCCTGCTGGGCGTCTCCTTAACTTGTAACGCTTTGCCCATTACTCGATCTATCTCCATGTGAAATACATCAAAAGAAGTGCTACCCACTGTATTGACCGACGTTATAGGTAACTAATTTAGCTTGAAATTAAACAATTATTCAGATTTGTGTCAGTTAAACGTGGGAATTAAGCTTGACAGTTGTTTCCACCACAAGTGCTCACGCAGAATCAGCAATTCGACACAGAACGTTTGTATATCTAACGCAACTAGTTTTAATGCACCGAGGATACCACTAAGCTGCTTTTTAATGGTGTTTTCATTGGCACTGGTTTACACCGCGTCGCCACATCCAAAGCATCGGAATGGTCCGAACATTGGGCATAATAAGAAACAGAGTACGGCGAGCTGTTCTTGGAGAAAACTTGTGGTCGAAAGTACGTTCGCAGACGCGTTAAGTGCTTGACTCTTGTTCAAATATAGTAAGAGAGCTTCACAGTTAGCTTGGTTTACTGTTGAATATTCCGGAACAGAATTAACGATTCTTGTTGAGCGCTTCGGAACAGACGTGACCACAGGGTTCCATCTCGCTTCCTGCCATTCTATAAACAAATGGTTCCGATTCACGGACCATCCCATAGTGCCGGTGTTTTAATTCCGCAGAAGCATTCGCGTGTTTCGAGGTCGTTTTATTAAAAATCCAACTGTTGTTTGTCGCGAAACACAGGTATGGGTTCAACTTATGCTCAAGGCCACGACTCAATGCGGCAGTCGCCGACGGGAAGCCTTTCACTCTTGTCGCACACCCTATGTGTCTCTTGCCCTCGTTCGTTACATGAAATAATTTCAAGATTTTTTACTTCGGTTTCTAAGGAGCAAAAAGAATGAAACGCGGGAAATATTTTTCATTTTTAACTTTGTTAACAATAGACAGAATAGGCATAGTCTATATTGCGCGTTGACAAAAGTTTACGCATCTTTAATTATAGTAAGAGCGATTTAAAGTGAAACGAGAGTTTAAACTTTTGGATGTGCTGTTTGATCAACGGATGTCATCGCAAATCAACTTTAGTTCTTTGCTTTTCAATTCGATCAAAACCAAGCAAGACCATGCCTCGACAAATGGAGAACTTTCGTATGAGTTCAAATGCCACTGTCAGAAAAAGCAAAATCGTATTTTAGATGCTGCGCCATTAGAAAGTTGTAAGTTTGTGAAAAACACACGTTTGTAACGTTTCGTTTTATTGTTCAGGAACGAACGTGGTCGCACTGATGGTGAATCAACGATTCGGAGAAAGAGTCGTGGAGCTCCTGGACGCGGGAACGCAATTGTACATGAACATTACTGTGGGGGAGCGTCGCAACGCGTCTGAAAAGGACACTCCACCAGCTGCACCCCCAACTGCAGCCCCTCGAAGTGAAACAACCAACGCGGCGCATCGACCCGATTTAAACTTGCTTCGCGGTTTGATTGTGTCCATGCTAACGATAATGATGTCATCAAGCCTGTTCGTCAGCAACCGGTGACGTGTGCTCTTCAGCTTTTCATCTCGCCAGTGGTGGGTCTTTCGACGCCGAGGTTCAAGCCAAGTGCAGAAAACGTGGTGACTCTTCGGCGGAACGTGATCGCAGCTGCCGTTTGACATCACAAGGGTCGTCACAGACGTTGAACGTCAGCGTTGGTTGCGGAACAAACACTAGATCAACGGCACAAACGCGTTTAACTAGCGGCGGCGGTGCGTTTGAAAGGCGCTGTTGACCTGGGCGGCTTCCGATTTCGGGGTCGTGTTCCGCCAGCGCAGCGCAAAACAATGCGTTCGTTTCGAAAAAACAAAATATTTTTCCGTTTCCGCCACTGCGCTTCAAGTTTTCTTCTACCTCGACTGGTGCAGGCGCAGTGGTTACTCGATCTCAAACAGAGTTGTAAATGCTAGCACCTTCAAAGTCTGGGCAAATTCCATGCATTTTCTTCAACAAGTTGTGATGCAAACCGTCTACTAGAAATTTTGCAGTAAGAAAACAAAAGGCATGGTACTGCTTTGGCTGTGACACTTATTGGTCAACCTGTTTTTGCCAGGTTTGAAAGACGTCTTGCGATTTTGAACAGCTAAGTCTCTCTCTTCTTGATGTAGTTATTGAAAAATGTCCCGGATGCTCAGCCGCAATTTTGTTGCGACCCCGCGCAGCAGCATCTTTCACAAATTTTTTTCGCAAATCCGGCGGTGACGTCACGGGTGGCAAATTTTCGCGGTAAGATTTCGGAACTTGTCTCCCAATTTTACCCGTGGCTTGTTGTCGTCACTTTTCATTGTACAGGAAATTCCTGAAAGGTTAGCGAATTCCCTCGTTAGCGATCTACTGCTTTAGCGCGAATCACTTCATTGCTGGTTGCCGTGGTGGGTCGTCGCCCAAGGTGTACCTTTGTTTTTAACTAGTTTGTTATTGATGCTTTTGTACCTTGCAATTGCCTGTGCTTGTAATTTGGCTGTTATTTCTGCTTTAATATACGGTATACGGAAACCGGTGGAATTCATTGTTGTTTTTGTGTACAGACAAAAAGCATAGGATTATAATGTAATATCTAATGCAGTTACAGCAGCATGGAAAGGTTTCCAGACATATTTTGATCAAGAAGATATAAACCTGCGTGGTTTTTCGCTTCGATGCAGTTAATGCAAGCTAGCGTTTCACGACATAGACCACAAACTGTTGAAGGTGTTTATGTGGCGTTATAAAGTGCTGCATACGCACATAGTTTCAATGTATTTCACGCAACGGCTTAAATTGGCTTAACTTGGGCTTACGATCGTGATTGCCGAAACTTTTCAGCTTTGTAATACGATCTCGCTTCGGAAAGCGCACGAAGAGTTTTTAAAAATTTCAGGGCGACTGCACAAGATAGCGCTGGAGCCGATTGGCAAACGGATCAACTCTTGCAGAGCGACGGCTTCGCAAATATGCAGTGACCGACAAACAAGCTTTCTGGCTCTGGTAAGCACGAACCATGCTGAGCCACACGGTCAGGGCAGCTATAGTGTTTCGTCACTTAGCCTAATTGGATAGCACAGGATAATATTATGCCAGTGTTTCGGGGTCTTCTCCATTTTTGCGTGCGCCGTTCGTGATGCCAGTGTCCAGCGAGAAACACTTCGAGTTGTGGGTTCCTAAGTTCTGCTTTTTTGGACTTAGGCTGTTGCAAAGCAACAGAACTCGGTTGTTCTGACTTTTCGAAATAACAGCAAGAAGTGGATCAAAACAATCATCACTTTGTAATTTTTATAGGGTCGCGGCTAATAGAAAAAACTGTTAGAGGGTGCGCATGGTAAGCATAAGGGTTTACTCAAAATCTGCAAAAATCAAATCCACCTTTCAACATTGAAAGGTTTTGCTTGCTTTTGCAGCATTTCGCCAACCTATACGTCTGTTCTCTTGGTAGAATCTGTTCACTACTGTCACAAGATTACACTCCTGCAAAGCAACCAGTATCTTGCGCATTTGCGTGAACATCAAGCTGTGTGAAAGCATGCAAGAGCAAATTTGCAAACACGAGCCCTTAGCAGTTGGGAGAACGAGTAATCTGTCCTCGCCCAACATCTGAATATGACACCTTGTAGGACAACAACATTAGAGAGAGAAAAATTTCAGTAAGTTTAGAAACTTCAACAAATATTTCATGAAGTGAAAAATATTGACAGCGAAAATACGCTATTTACAATACACATTGATTCTTTGATGGGGAATTCAAACTTTATTTTCGTACAAACATTCAAACGTTTCAGTAGGTTTGTCGGTTGTTGGGTCAAACCGTATTTGCTGTTGGACTAAACCAGTGGTTCTTAAACCTTTTTTACATATCTTTACCCTTTTATCAAACACGATTACCAGATTTACCCCCAATACACTCAATGATGCTCATTTATTAAAGATACGAATGTAACAAACTCGTGCAGTTTAAAATGATTTATAAAATTTACTTTTGCTGCAATTCATGGTTCAGTAAACTTACCCCAGGTTAAGAACCACTGGACTAAACGTTTGTGTTGTGAGCAAAAATCTTTCACTCTTCCATCGATTTCAAGCTTGTTACGCCTTTGGATGGCGGGCCAACAGAAAAACTTTAAACTGTTGGGTCAAAACATGCTATAAATGTCACTCACGATAAGTGTGCTTTTCAAAACTGTTTTACTAGGTCAAAAAGTATTCGTCTGACTCCTGTCGGGCGTATATGGGTGATTTTCTATTCTCATAAACAAAAACCAGCTATTTGGGGCAACGCTGCAGCAAACACCCGAGAATCATATTTTTAATCTTTATTGTTTGACTTCAGTGAAGAACGTGACCATGGGCATCGGGAGGGCAGCAAGGGTAAAATTTCAAGATCCAAGGCCCTCCTGGATTTTGAAATTTGACATTTTCCTATTAAATGCTTAGCAAAAATGGTTGTTTTCTTACTTTCGAGTCGGTAAAATGAAATTTTGCCACTTTTACATCCCATCCTGAAAAAATCTGTTTGGTTACTCCTGGACAAATCCACTATTGGGCCCACCCTGGAAAAATCCTTCCGACGCCCATGAATGTAAGTGAATGATGCCAATCATCACCAAAGATTTTCACGTGCTCTGGGATGGACTGAAATGTTGCCTACCGCGCTCGGAACAAAATGCAAACAAAATCAGTTCATGACCGTCGCAAGAATAACATGGCCACGATTGACTTTTCACCTGAAATAGGCCACACTTCAACGGGAATTTGGTGTTTGGAAAGTTTGCATTACCATGTCAACTTACCCTTAATTGATGAAGAAAAGTTTTAATACANCCGACTTGTGACTATCGTTGACAAAGTTTTGATTTAAAAAGACTAAAATTAAGAAAATAATTTGTTTGAGGGGTTGTCTGCAATTTTTCTTGGCACACAATTGACCATAATTAATCGAAGCTCAGCAGCCCAGACGTCGAATCCGGTACTGAACGCTCTTTGCAACGTGGAAATAGGATCAGTTGACTTGACGTAAGTCAGGCTGTCCTCTTTTATGCGAGAATCGTAAAAGAGATACGGCGATTCGTTTAGTGCCGAAATATTGCGACGATTTAACTTGCCACAAAGCTATAAAAATAAACTCATAATTTGCATTCTGTATACCTAGACTCCCTTTTTTTATTTTAATTTGCTTGTAAAGTGCCAGTGCCACATGAAGCCAGAAAAGTGCTTCCCCAAATCAGAAAAATATTAGTATTTTTCAATCGTATGAAGTTAGCCATAAGCGCATCTTGGCGTAAATGAAAAATGAGCCTGAAAAACAACAGTCCAAAGGAGTCTCGGGGTCTGGATCAGAAATCGTTTGAAATGAACCTGATATTTTGACTTCAGTTGCCATGGAATTCCCGCTTCGAACAGAAAATTCTGCTTCAGGTGCCCAATAACAAGCTTCCTTTTTTCTCCTAAAGGTGTGTTCCACCAAGGCCTCCTACAAGTGCTTTGTAGGAGGCCTTGTTCGAACACTAACCGCTTGATGTCGACATCTAAACACTGCCAGAAAATACAAACATTTTCTTTCCGGTGCCCTTGGCGACTGCCTCTCAAACGTGTTTGCTAGAAAGAGCCGGAAAACAGTAGGCCTACAGACAACTAAATTGACGTTTTGTAGGAGGCCTTGGTTACACCCGTGGTGATGCTTGTTTTTCTATCGTCATCGTTTTAGCCGCAGTTCTGCAAACCACTGCTTGGCCGCACAGATCACGGTGGAGGTGTTGAGCAGCCATTCAACCGTTTTTTCTGTATCAAGTCAGTTCGTGGACTAAGCTTTCTTTCACCTCATGTCGAACAGATGTAAACCTGATCTTGTGCTTGAAATGCACAACGTAGGACTCGTACTTACACTCGGAAACATTGTTAACTGCTATCAGGGTCACAACCAACTGATATGTTCGGGGGGGCAAAATGGTGTAACTTGTTGCTGCACCTAACAAATACATACGTTTGTGAAAATTTCGTGGGGGGGCAATTGCCCGATTGCCCCCCTCTGGTTGCGGGCCTGACTGCTATTGCTAAACACTACACCGGGCCCGTAACCAGCTTGGGACACCAGGAGCAGGAGGGGCGAAGAGTTTTCTGAGAGGGGCCCAAATTTCTTGAACTATGTCCTGTAGTTTCAAACTATATCCAACACAGTTTTCCAGTGGGGGAGAAAATTTTTCTAGGGGGATTCGCCCGCCCTGCGCCCTCCTGGTTACGGGCCTGCACTACACTCTAAGCATATACTCGACATAAAAATATTGAATGGTTGATTTCGTCTTTTACAAATTCTTGGACATTTATTTGACAAAGTTTCTTCGAGACATCGAAACTGAGGTTGTAGAAAGTATTAAGCTGTTAATACATTTAAACATCACAATTTTCAGAAAGTTATTGAGTTTTGCATAAACTCGCATTGGGCATCTTTTTTGAGCGCATCTCTCCATCCTGTGCTTTTACTGTAAGTTGACCCTGCGTGTGTGACTATTGGTAATTACTTTGTTTGTTAGGTCACAATGACGAAATATCGTCACATCTGATGAGGAACAAGTTGATAACAGGCGAGGTAAGGCATACAAAAGCAAAACACTGTTGGAACGCATTGGAAAGAGCTTGTACATATCCTATATGTTAAGCTCTTGTTTTGTCGGAAAGTGGATGAGTGACACCACCATTCTAAACAGTGTTTCTTATTCACCTTTCAAAGACTAACTTCAGTGGTTTTGATGGGTTTTGCTGACTTTTAAGACTGTATATCAAACTTTTCAGAAAAACTTAGCAAACTGCCTTCGACTAGCATAACAAAGTGCAGAAAGTTGAAACACAGGCATGGCAGTGAGTCGAAACAGACACAGGTGTTTTGTTCGCATGCATTAGGTAAAGCAGTGGAAGTGAACCGAGGCCATGTTTTTGCAATAAAAATTCAAAACCAGCGTAGTCAGCTTCGCACACCACAGGCTAGGCTTTGTGTCACCTGTTTCGGTGTTTGTAAATGTAAGTCAGGTAAGCAGTTTTCGTGAAGGCTAAAAACAACAGCCAGTTGAAATTACATCATGGTGACATTTGAAAAAGTAAAAAAACGGAGAAGTTCGTTTGGGCAGAGAGGAACCACCGACTGTTTGTTGATAAATGACGCTACGCCATGCCAGTGCGTTTTGTGCTGGCCAAGACGTTTGCTGAACTGGTTCGATGGCTACCTCTTGTGTAACCGTCGTGGGTGGCGCCGAAGTAGCATTCGCAGAGACCATTTGGTGACTCATTGAAAACTTGTTTAAAATGCAAGATAAACTCCAGGTGTTGCGTTTTGCAACGGAGCTGTGGTGGATTGTGCAATGTGCATATTGATGTAATGTTTCTCCGCCACAAACACTCGGCCACACTGCTCATGGAGTCAGATTCAAAGTTTGCAGTACTTTGCAAACAGTTCGTGCTTATTTTCTCGAAGGCGTGCCGTCTAAAGCAGAGGACCTTGATTTGTAAAGGGGTCAGTTGGTTTAAAATACGAAGTCCTTTACAGAGAACTGGACGCAGAAATGCGAAAACAGACTCGTTTCCTAGGTAATAATGTTTACCTCATTTGCTTGGACTTGCATTGCATTTCCCTTTTCGACTAATTATTCTCAAGTAGTTTCTNCGCATCAGAACTCACCCACAACCATGTTCCTCAAACTGCTACAAATTGTCAAACTCCAACCAGAAGTTGCACAAAATTATGGGAATATTTCTGCTGTCTGGGCATCATTAGTCGCAAAGTACATCCATGCAGATATCAAATGCGGTAAGCAAGTCACTTAGCTAACCACTAATATCCTAATGTGGAAGTAAATCTTACTGTGCTGACAAATTGAAACAACAAAAGGTTCCCAGGTAATGATGAAGCATCACAGTATGCATAAAAACTAGAAAAGCAAGCTGTTATCAGCTACGTTGGTTTGCCACCTAATCAATTATATTCAGGGCAGTGTAGCCGCAACCCAAGCAATTTTGGATGATTGGAGTTGGAGCCAAACACGGAGATATTTTGTAGGCAGAGCTGGAGCTATTTTTCCCATTTCATGAGTGTTTGAAATTATGTCATTAAATACATCTGTTGTTTACAAAATCTGCAGCATCGGAATTGGGGAATCAACAGTTTTGAAATAAAACCCTGGCATCACATACATATGCCAAGATTGCCAAATGTGCACATGATTTCCTCGTTTGTGTGTAGACCAGAGTCTCTCAAACTTTTTATCATTTTGTGACACATCATCTGTGCTAGTGTAACTATACAATGGTTTTTGATTTTCATTGGACCTCATAAATTTGGAGCCAGAGCCAAGATTGTAGATGGCTGGAGCCAAAGCTTGAAATATGGGTTACAACCCCGCAGCTTTGGCTACAGGACTTTCTCCATCAATAGCTATCCGGGACCAACAAAACCTGTCTAAGCGTAAGAATAAGAAAGATAACACCGCAATTTCAATATATCTTACACTACTGTACTTTATTAAATCTGAAAACACCAGATTTTCCATAGAAAAATCCANAACCGTAGGAAGGTATTGGAATCCATAGATCTGGGGAAAACCCGATTTGGTAGCCTTGGGTATAGTGACCTGAAAAACAAATCCGAATTGCTAGTATCGTGAAATATGCAGATATCAATATTGTTGACAGCTTGCATTTTTCTATAATCCACTCACACGAATATATCAATTTCTTAAGAATCTGGGTAGGTTCTGTACTGTTATTGTGAAGCTTTCTGCCTTGTATCCGTGATGCTTCGGACCAGCTCTAATTGCGCAAAACTTCAGTCAGTGATTGCGACTGTAGTGCCAGGTAAATGATCAGACGGGCCAACCCTTCATAGAGATAGAGATGTCCATTTGCACATATCGGCATACCAGCATCCCATGATAGTCTAACAGCATGATACATCTGAGGTAGCGTACAGATTATTTCTGTATTTCGCTTCCAAGACAGCATCGTTTACCAATATCGTAGAAATACAGTACTGTAGATTTCGATAAGAGTTTCCACTTGTTTTCTCTTGGCAGTGGTGGTGAGGATTGCCTGATACAGGATAACAAAAAAGGTTTAAAACTTTCTCTTAAATTGGCTCAAATTTAACGCTCAAAATTGTTCAAGAAAGTTTAAAATATGGTCCAGCTTATATATATATATATACTGTCAAATACTTCAGTTCATGGTTTTAATTTATTTTTATACATTTTGAAGGAGCGCAATTTTTGAATTTAATTCACACCTGCAGAGTGAATATGGTTTATATCTGCCTATGAAAACAATGTTTGTAGAAATCCAAACCATAAAAATGTGCACATGTATCCAGGTGACATGCACGGTAAGTAAATAAAGGCGATGCAGTGCGACCAGCAAGGATTGATTGTGGTTTCATTCTGTCAACCCACAAATGCAAACGCATTGGCTTGCCATCATTGCGATTTTGCATCCACCATTCATCAAGATAAATATGTACCGTAGCATAGACCTAGCAAGGAGAGGGCCATGGCCCTCCAAATTTTTAGAATATCTAGTCATTTTGTGCTTTGAGAGGAGGTATCCCAAAAAAATACTGTTGCTCGGCTAAAATAAAAAATTTTGGCCCTCCAAAAATTTTGGGCTGGCTACGCCACTGTACCATAGGCCTGTTCATCAACTTACTTCCACGTTAGTTTGTCACAGGAGATAAACAAAGCATAAGCACAGATGTTATGACTCATATAGCCTATAATTTGTAAAGCAACAAAAGTGGTGTGGCTGGCTGTGTTTCCATATTCCCTGATGTCTATTGATACTAGAAACTTAAAACATTTTGTTATAGCTTTAAGTACGCCAATATAAGACTCACGTGAGTGTAGGTGATAGATTACCAGGCATACACATCCTTGAACCACGCCTGAGCTAACAGTTGACCGATTGCTGTCCTTGACATAAAAACACGACATGTCTCCAATGGTTCGTTGAATGGTCATATGCAGGCTATTCAGATCGTCGTTCCCATAAGCCCAAATTGGAAAATGTCCTCTTTACGCCTAACAACGCAGTGATAACCTAATCTGCTGACAAGCCAACCGAGGTGCGAATTTAGGGTTGAGCAATCGGTTTGCTTCGAGTCCTTATAGACAACTTTCGCCCGCTTCCCCTTTTGTAAAAGAGTAGGAGAGATGTTCCCGTGTCCATGCAGCCCTGAAAGCTGCTGCTCCATATGGCTGTTGGAATTCAGCAAAACTAAAGCAGGCATTTACTACACTTGCAACGAGAATGGCGAAGCCCTGAAGTGTCGCGCAGAAATCCCGTATGCGGCATTTTTTCGGTGTAGTCTGTTGCTGATGCGACTGATGAATAATGATGCCGTTTATAATTTCCGACAATTTGTTTTTTTCAGACTTTGGTAGTTCGAAAATTTCGGCGTTAAATCAAACGGTTTTTATGTATGTGCAAATTAATATGTAATAAAAGTTAATAACTATTTTACATCCCTGTCTATCGAAAGAAACCCTTTCCCAGCAAAGAATCAGACCTTAATATCTTACAGAATATATAATTCGCTTACTACAGGGTTCCCACGCCGTATCGAAAGTATTGAATCGTGAAATCGGTTTTCAAGACCTTGAAAAAGTATTGAATTTGGCCCAAATGTAAAGAAAGTACTGAAAACGTATGGAAATTCCAAATTCAGCCATTTTTTATTCAAATTTTGTTCTTTACCGCTGATGACAGTTTTGCAAATATTTGTTGTCTTGTGTTCCATGAATAAAATTTTGGAAAAATGAAGAGAAGTGGTGATATTAAAATTGTTAAATTTAATATTGAAAAGGTATTGAAAAAGTATGGAAAACTGTTTTTGAAAATGTGTGGGAACCCTGCTACTAGGTAGGCATCGTCAGCTTTTATTCAAATAGAATCAATGGCCAAGGTTGAAGTTACACGTTTCTATTTTACACCCTTATATATTATTTGCTTTTCATTACACTTAATGCTTTGTCCAGCGATAGCATTTCTCGGGGAATTTTATTCTTTCAAAAATTAAGTCATTATCTTTATTCTTAAAGACACAGCTTCCAGTTTCGCGATTTTTTTACTTTTCGCTCTCAACGTCAATTTGGAAACGTCTGCGAATCGTCTTCCTGTGTCTTTGAATCACAGAACTGCTTCAAAATTTGTCAGTTCTGAATTTCTCCACCTGATAATATATCACATGCACTACACGACTGGGTGGTGTCGTGTCTAAATATAATGCATGCTGTCTCTGCGTCTTCGGGCACGCATCGGTCTCATTCAATGTACCATGTTCGAATATTTTGACGTTGCAAAACTATGTGCACCATGGTGGCCTATTATAAAAGAAAGGCCTGCATCAAACTAATCTCCTGCCTGTGGCTAATCACACTGCAAACAGACAAATGCTAGAAGAAACAATAAAAGGTACAGGTTAAAACAAAACAGTTGCACCTTTTTGGAGACGCTCTGAATTTCTCCTGCGGTATCATACTGTAAATCACGGTACCAGTAATTGGGTTTTTGTTCCGTAACTTTTTTGCCAAAATTTTAACATACATCCTCTTTTCGTAATGCGTTGGCATGTCACAGCATTTGCGCTTGGCTACGGTTTGCAATTTTTCAAAACTTTTACCATCAGTAACGAGATGGGAGCACATGGATAGGAAGTATTTTTTCTTTTTTGTATTAATTTTCATTCGCAATTCAAACTGTAGAATTTACAAAAACGCGAACTTTGGCAATTTTCATAAATGCCATTTATTCAAAATATAGTTTTCACTACAGTGCTCGCGTTTTCGCATCCTTCCATTGCTTGACCGAACTTTTTAATGCTTTTCACTCGCAGCTTGACGAGCTCCTTATTTTAGCGGCACTCCAAGCATGTCCGTTATTGCCTAGCAACTTATTTTAATGGCACGCGAACCGTGTCTGTTGTTGCCTGGTAACGGCATCTGAGTGTTAAGTGTAAAAGCAATTGCGCGGATGTCTGTCCTGTTTTTAAGACCAGTCTGAGCAGACTTCCGAAATCTCTCAACTCTTGGCATGTGTTTTGTGATCTCTTGTTGTATTTACTATTTACCTCTCCTGCGATAAGAAGAGCTAAAGCGCGTATCGTGGACTCCGCATACCTGGCGTCCGCGCTTGTGCGGGATTGCATTGAATGCAAACTTAATGCCGTTTTTTTCCGCTTCCTGCTGCTGTGTAGGGACTTGGACCTTGTGCCACTGTTTTGTTGTTGTTCAAGTCTTTTTCCGCTTTCAACAAAAGCAACCCCAGAGGTTGCACTTTTTTCACGTAGATGAACAGACGCCGTCGTCGGCATTCCCGATTTTTTGCCCCTGCTTGGTCTGGGTTTTTCTCGCTGGATTTGATACAGTTGCTTTTGAGTTATTGTTATCGTGTCTGTGCAAACACAAAACAAAAATTTTTCAAGACCTCGATTATACCATGAGAAGAACCCGTCTTTTCCTCTTTCACTTCAGNAGCTAGGTGGGTATGCTTGTGGCTCTCACAAAACATGATCTCAGAACGCTTAAATTTCCTTGACTTATGGGTATGATTTGTACGGAGACTTAGTTGCCATTTTGCTAGCCCATAAATATGGTTTCCTCAATTTGAAATTGGGGGGCGGGGGGAGTGTAGCGTTAAGTCAGCATTTCGAGTGGTGCCTGATTGATTTTGACCTACCAAAGCAGTATGCGTCAGGAAAGAAAAAATACTGATTTACGTAATAGTCTTTGGACAGTTGGTCGTTTCTGATGCAAAGTATTGTGCGCTCACAATGCGTTCGTTGATTCAGGCGTCACCAATCTTTTGAAACGCTGCGTGTGTGTGGTTGAAAGCTTTACAGCGTCGTGTTGGTACGCTGATCGTTAATTTTGGTGCAGTGTGTTGTTTCTCGCAACACTCTTTTTACATACCTTAACCTTTACGTTTCACTGCTATGTTTCTGTGTCTGCAAAGTAGATCTTATGTTTTGATGCGACAACGTAAAGTCAACAACTCTGATTGCTTGTATCGCGTGGTCCGCCTCTCCGGTTGACCCTGAAAACAACAAGGCGCTTTTGTCAGCTCCGTGCGTTCCCTTCTCTTTACGACCCGAAAAAAGGGCGTCCATGGTATTGTTCAGCAAACAGTAAGTGCCACGGCGGTCTTGCCAGGTTTGGAAACAGCAAGAATATTATCGGAAAGTAACTGCGCCGCGGCTCATCAATCGGAACGTGGCTTAAAGGATCCGTTAAATCAACAAAAAGCGTAGAGTATCTCGGTGCAACCTGCTCTTTGCACTCTCTTTAATCACCATGAATGGTCTTTGACATTCATGCAATGGTCGAGCCGGTTTTGCCGTGAAAAAAACTCCGCCTGCAAACAACCCATGGATATAACTACCACCAGCTCGTTCGTATGACTGACGACCTATCGGCAGTAAATGTTATAAGTTAAGGCGGGACAGTACGATTGTTTAGAGCTTTCTTTATTCGCAGACGCATGCAATGTCTTTGGAAGCATGTCCCGAGCTTTGCCTCAGGGTTATTTTTCGTTTTGCAAGTCGTTTGTGTTTTGTTTCGGGGTGATTATGGTAAATAAGAAGAGGCCAAAGCCTTCTCATTAAAGCAAAAGAAACTAAAGCTCCACAATGTTCCACATTCCGGCTAATTTTCTGATGTGACTTTTGCTAATGCTATTTACATTCGCCTTTTCTCCTTGAATTGTGTCTTTTGCCAATGCTGTATCGATTTTTTTGTCTTCCAAACGACGTATATTAAAAAATATCGTGTATTTTTAAGGATCGAAATATTATTAACTTTTTTTAATTTTTAACTTGTGCCGAATTTTAATAGTTTGGTGAAAATGAACTACATTTTTTCGAAGCACACCTAAAATTTAAATGAATTCCGTCGATTTCGGCAAAACTTGAAACTGCGCACCACCACAGACAAAATTATCATTCGCAAAAAGCATTGTACTACTTGGTCATTTGATTGAATTAGAATGTAGTCTGAATGCTTGGGAGTGCTGAAAATCAGGCGTGAAACTGAACTGTAATGGATGACACTCTCCTGGCTTGTTTCGGCCTCATAACGTTGATCACAAATACTCTATCTGTTGGGATGCCACGTCGTGAGAAGGCAGCAGCTGGTTGTGCAAGATCGCCGAGAAGCCTCGTTGAACCAGGTCAGGAATAATACGAAGCGTGTGGTTGCAATACATTCCAGGTATCAACTCTTTTGTCTCAGACGTGTTGTTCAGAAACCGTAGAAACCGCGTCGGTTCGTGTTTGTTTTGGGGAGGATATTTGTGGGGGACGGATTCTTATCTTTTTGCGCTCTGAACTGTTGCGAGAGAGGTTAAGGTTTTAAGAAAACAGCTGCCGTCTATGGAAGCAGCTAAATGTCTCTGGTGTGATAAAGCTTGCAAAGAACAGCTGCGAAAAAGATAACAGAGTTAAGGTTGTTCTGATTCTTCTCTCAAACGAAAGCGACGGTAAGAGAACACGAATCACGCCTTTGGCAAACCAATCGTAAGGGCTCGAATTGCATTGACAGCCTTGCAATCGTTTCCGGAAGACTTTGTACATATTTGCATACTAAGTAATACACGAAAGCTTATAGATTACTGTCTATCGAAAGGAATCCTTTCCCACCGAGGAATCAGACAATAAGATCTTATTACAGAGTGTCTATTCGGCCTACAAGGTAGGCATTTCCAGCCCTGTTATGTGCATGGAGTAAAAATATAATTAATTAAAACTCAATGCTTATAGATCGTTTTGTTGTACGAAACTTTTTCATTTGCCATGCATGCAGGCGACGTGGTCCCATTCACGTCTGTCACTGGTCATGTGGACTACGCTGGTCTTGCACACCAAAGCCTTCTGCAGTTTCACGCCACGTCCGAGCCTGAGCTGGAACAGAAATGCTACATGAATCGCTGTGAATTTGATCAAGCCCAGAGGTTGATCGGCAACGCGGATGAAACGGTAAAGATTTCAGTGGAATCTCGTTTTTGCAAATGTTCAATGCCTTCACACCCACACAATTGCGAAGAGCAACTAAGGCACGCATAGTGCTGACAAGGATATTGTATCCGAAACGTGAACGCTTTTCGCACCTGTTTGTTAGTTATGTCGTTTCAAGAGAAAAACAAAGTGGTGAGGTAAATAGTTAGAATTTTTGAAAAAACGTCAGGTGGTCTCTACGACGTGTGTGAGAAAGTGTGTACCAACTTCATCTGGTGTATATTTGATGTATTTTATGAGACAAGGAATAATTTGCTTTGAAATTTTTATTTCGTTTTTACGTTTTTCGAGAATAACGTGAAATTCTGAAGTTTTTATGTAGTATTTACGTTTTTCGAGAATCGCGTTTTTCGAGATGAGTGAAAACTACAAGGAAAGCTTGGATGTTCCTGATGACATGAAAAAGATTGAACCAAATGGTTTGATTCGAGGCAACAAATTTGAAGCAAATATTGAAGGTTTTATGATTGCTTATGGCAACAAACCCATTTCACCTTTAGCTCTTTTAGCAAAGTGTTCGTTCAGTACTCGATAGCTGTGCTTTTTGCGTGGGTCTCGTGTTGCTCATTCTAAGTTCGGTAACTGATGAATGCTTTTCGATTTTGCACTCTGCTGTTTTTGCCGTCCGACAGCGAAAACCAGATCGGTCTCGACTTTTCCCTCGGCGTCTGCATCATGCAGCAGGGCACGGGTCATCGCAGCGCGTATCGCGTTCTGACGCGAGTGCGTATTGCATAACGGCGCGAGCGCACGCTCCCGGCCCGCTGCGAACGCTTCCACCGTGAGTCACCCTTNATCCCAACCCTCCGACCGGGTCCGCTTAACAGGCCGAAGCTATTTTGAAACGGGACGCGGCAGTTCAAGCGGCTGCGTTTAAAACTCGCTCGGGGGCCGCCGGCAAAACAGACTCGCAGGTTTCCTGAGCCGTTGAAAGGCCCGCGATTTTTCTCCAGTCTTTTACCCAGCGGCGCCGCCTTTGGTCNTTTTGCAACTGTTGTTAGCCGTCGCGTCTAAGCTGCCTCAACTAAACGCGATTCGCCGACAATTGCCTGTTGTTCTAGCGCTCATTTGCGAATCGGGCGCGCAAATTGCATGCTTGCACTGCACTGCCAAGACCGGAGCGTTTCGACTTCTTTTTCTCGGAGTTTCGTGAAAACAAAACAATTATCCGGTTTGTTGTTTTGCATGACCGCGCGGGGCGGTCTTCGGCGCTTTGATGTTGAACTTCGCCGCGGTAAACGTCGCGTTTTTTCTCAAAACTGATTCAAACGACTTCAGCGGTCTGCGATATAAATTTCCTCGGCACTGTAACTTTGAAAATTTCTTTTTGAATACATCGAACTTGAAAGGGAGCTTTTTGCAAACGTGAAACATAGCTTTGATAACTTGCCAGCAGCTGAAAAGCAGCTGATTGCATGCTTGTTACTGCTATACCAGCTCATGTCAAACTGGAATACTCGCCGTCGCGTTAGTAGCTGTTCTTCAACGTTTGCAAAATCAATCGCAACGCCAAAGCCGTTTTCTCTATCCTCACGCTTTCACGTGTTTTATAGAAAATAAATACTGGCGTGCATGTTTTCTATCTAGCGTACCACTTCTGCACAAACTTTTTCTCTTCATCTATGAAAGTGTTGTAGATTTAAGAAAGTCTTTTTATCCATATCTATTTTTCTTAAAGAAATGCTTCAAATTTATAACGACACAGCGTAGTTGCGAAACTGCACCTTTTGTTTATCCTTTCCAGGTAGTGTTCGTTCTAAATAACAACAAAACCAAGCGTGATCGGTGATGCACTCACTTTCGCAGGAAGTAACTCAAAATTCCATAATTGTTGTAGATTTAACCTTGTAAGGAAGCGTCTGGTAATATATCGAAAAGATATATTTCAATAATTTTCAATGTTTTTTTGGTCGTTTGCGCATACAAAATCGCGTACGGCACCATCAAGTAATAGCTAGCTCCGAAAAACTTTTCGGCATCTTTAAATTTCATTTGATTGTTCAAGAAAACCTCCACAGTTTGTCGCATATTTGGGTCTGTTACAAACCAGCGCGAGCTCCGTGACCATTAATATCTTGAAGTTCTCACGACATTTGGATGACATTCTTGCCTGGTGAATGCTTTCACAAAAGCTGTTGATCCTTGTTGCTTTTAAGCTTCGTCGCTCAAATGAGTCAGTTGGTTATATTTACTTTTGTAATCAGGCACTAATGCTGTTGCATAAGCTCGAAGTATTTTTGTTTCTCTTTCCCGCAGTTGCTTTCAAATCAGCTTTCATTTTGAAGTTGTGCCAAGCCAAGCGAAGACCACATAGGAACGCAGCAAGCGGAGTGCTGAAAAGGCCTGAACGCGCTTTGCTGCAGTTTTGTCTTTCATCCCCGCATGGCGCTCACAACAAATTGAAAGAGTTCTTCCTTTATTTGCTGCATGACATGGTTTGACTTTTAACATCCAGTTCGATAAACAGTTCCAAGTTGTAAAAAGATGATATTGTGTCAAATATCGCGCGAAAACCACGTGTGGCAGCATTTTTAGGGCTTGCATAAACAGTAACGGTGAATCCGGGTGTTTGGTGTGATGATTTGTTCGTGATTTTTTTGTAAAAAAGTAGCCAAACGGTAGCTTTGCATTCAGGAACAAGCGAAATGAGCTCCTAAAAAGACACGCTCGTTTTTTTGCTTAATATGCAAGTTAATCTTCCTCACGAAATCACTACCCACAAACTTAAGCATAAATTACATATGGTATCCTGCGCCAAAGGTCCCGTTCGTGACTCGGGCATTTTGCTCAGTGCAGTCCACGTTGTCGTTTCTCTTCAAACACAGCTTGACTTTAAACGCTTGCCATTGTTTTTCAAATCAGAGGCGGGCAGACACTATCGTGAAAGTTTATGGCTCGCTTTATCTGTTGTATAATTCTGCTTCATGTCAGATTTCACTGCAGAATCGACCAACGTGTTCTAGTCGAACCCATAGCAAATGCGTCGCAGAATTTTTTTTGTTTGTTCGTGGTTTTGAGCTTCACAAACTGATTTTTTTCAGACCGCGTATTGGAGCTTACTGAACTGCGTCAAGTTCGGCCTCTTTTGCGATGGTGAGTCACGACGCCTCAATAGCATCGTTCTGGGCGCAGTTGTAGCTGTGCTCAGTGTTTCCTCTAAGAAAAATGTACGATGGGCAAATTTTTGTTTTAGTGAGCATGGATATTTTAAGGCTGATTTAGACAAATTCTGAATGATTTACAAACATTGTGAATTAACAGAATCAATTCACATAGAATTCTGTTAAGTAGTAACAGCTTAATGCGCATAGCACGTGTTTTAAAGTACCGTTACCATGTTTTCTCTACAATTGGCTACAAGTCGCAAGTTTTATCTACTAAAAGTTGAGTCTTGCAATTCGATGATGACAGCATGATGGTCATGGCGTGTGTTTTAATATATAGTACATGTGTTTGTCCAACTCTACAATTTTTGGCATGTGTTTTAAACTGCAGTTGGCATGTTTGATTAAGTCTTACGTGTGTTTCATCGTTTCACCTGTAAAGCTTTTGCTGGCAATTTACAGGATTGAAAATGCGTAATTCGCGCGAAATCGGTTTCATAGTAAAACACTTCGGGGACATATTTAGCTGCTATGCCCTTGTGGCACATTGTCGCTGTCATGTGGATACGTGCAGTCAGAAGCCTTGCAGAGCTATGAAAGCACAGCATGGCAGGCAGATTAATCGAATAACCTACTTCTCTTTTCTATCAGAATCAAATGTAAATCTTATCAGAATAGGAACGACGTACACATTTAAGTCGTACAGCTTCTGAATAAGCTAAGTGATATGCTCATAAGCGTTCCGGTTCTGTTCAAAAATATTAATTGTTTTTACTTTTAAATTTGGATTGTTGCAAATGCGCAAGAATGAGATTTCACTGCTCAAATTATCTGGTGGCGCTGCGCATTTGCGCAGCTTAGAGGAAATACTGGCTGCACTGCTTATTTGCTTTCCTTATTTTTATCACAACCATACCACAGCATGGCTATGTTATGATTTTGCTGCTTGTGCGTGGCCTTAACTTTGTTGGCGCATAACGTCAGGTAATTCGACTCATGGTATCTTCACGTCGTAGGCGCACTGGCAAACCTGTGACCAGGTCACCCATCAGCTGAGGGTGTTTACAGGCGCGCGTCGAAGAACTGTTTACTGGCATGTTGTCTCCATGCACAGGCGTCATTTGTCTGTTGCCAGTAGAATTGTTTTCTTTGTTGGTTTTATGAATGTTTGAGCGTAAGTCCCAAGCGATTCACTTCAACCACTTTTTTGGCGCTTCTGTATGACGATCGGCGAATGCAGTGTTTACCGTTGTATTATTTCGTCGTTTGTGGTTTTTCATTATTGCCTGCGAGTTCCGAGCTCCACCTACCGCATCATGTATTGCAATTGAGAATTTGTGTGTTTTTTACTAATCCCTGTGACACGAACCAACCAGTCTTGAACCAAACACACTTAAAAAGGAACGAAGTGAATCTGCTGCAACGGCGGTCGGGCCGGGGTCCAATTTGTCCCATATTTTCGTTTTTTTACGACAAAACTACTTGGTTTAATCGTCTTTTGGCACTAAATCGCTCGATTTTGAAAAATTCGCTCCAGAAACGCAACAGGGATTAGTGAACTTGTTGCAACTTCGCTTTTGCAACTGATCGACGCATTTTCTTCGACAACACAGACCAAGGACGCTGGGACACCTGGCAAGAGTGGAGCGAATGTGCCGCCACATGCGGCGCTGGTCAGCAGACCCGACGCAGAAAGTGCAGACAGGCGAAGTACTGGGGGCCTCGCTGCGACGGACCTTACGCTGAGATGCGCAGTTGCACGAGAACAGTTGAAAAGGAATGCGTGCGTGAGTGAAGGCCGCGAAAACTTTGAAATTCCGCTTCATTTTGACTGGTTTTGAAATACCTCACGCTCATCCGCCAGCATGTGCAATGCAACCTTCACGGACGCAAAGCAATTTGGCACTTATGCTGTGTGGGGTCATTTGATTGCTGGGCTTCTGCAGTACAATAATTTATTCATCTGAATGTTTCAGCAAAATTACTGTGTGGATTTTTACCAAGAGGCAGGTTACATTTCTGCTGTTCTGCAAATTTCTGGTACATGTGATTTGTGAAAAACCTTGCGCGATAAAGGTTTCAGAAAGAGCAGAGGACTGTTACCTTTGTTTGTATGGCCTATTTCTTGTGTCTGCTCCTAAAATTGACAACGGGGTGATTCATTTACGTTTTTTCTTCGACAAAGTTGCATGTCGGATAAGTTTTGACACGGTAATATGATGAATTATACACAAAAGCTTTGTGAATTACCGGCTGCAGATTTGCAAAACAGTCTTTTTCAGTTGTTTTCCAAAAACTTGTTCTGGACTAAAAACACCACTGATGATCATCGCAACCGTATCGCGCTGATTACCTTGTTGCTTCAAATAAAAACAAAAATACCTTTGAAGGGATTCAGACTTTTGCAAATTTCCGTGGTTTGTGAAAGTAGTTATTGTAGTGCTGGGTCTCAGTCACGGAACATTTTGCGATCAATCTCACACCGTAGAAGTTTCATTAAAGGTTCAGTAACAACCATTCAGAAATCAGAATAAACACATGTGCAAGGTGTATTAGTTTAATGTTAATTAAGATATGCTAAGTTACCTCAACATTTTCCTCTTTTCAAGAATCACTTAACTAGACTTTTAGGCTGAACTAATGATACCTTGTAATGGCTTCATGAGCTTTCTTACTGAAAATGGTTAGAGATGACATTCCTTTCTCTTTGGAAACGCATATGGCCGTGAAGGACGGCTAGGTTTGTCTGAGTAAACAAAACTCAGTTTAATAGATGTTTTGCAAAAAGCTTTTGTTGTAGCAGTTGACAACTTTACTTTTGTTTTCGTCGTTCAAGTCATCGAAAACGACCCCAAAGCCATTGCCAGATGTTCGTCGCACTCGATTCGTGACCTGGACCCCAGCAGGGGTGGCGAAAAAATGCCATTAACCGCAGAAAAGCGTGTCAGAAATCCATTAAGCCCTGTCTTTTGTACCCCGATCGCTGGAGAGCAACTTTGATTTCACTTGTCGAGCTGTTTGCGATCTCACCGATCCGCGAAAAGTGGCTTTCCACTTGCCAGCTCGAATCGCGCCCGGGCGACCGTGTGACCAACCCACAACGCCAGACGCTTGCTTCGTAGAAGCAAGTCTAGCGTGCTGTTGCACTTCTCAATAAGGTATTTCGGCATAACGAGCAACTTGGCGACCTCCGGGCACGCGGCTCAGTAGCTGCTTGCTGTCAAACAGTGCAACATCCAGCACTTTTGGTGTCGATTACTGAATCTTTACGGGTGGCAGCGAATGCCTCCCTGCCGCGGCACGAATTGCCGCTCAAAGAATAAAGCAATAACACCGGCAAGTCACCCACTCGAACCCATCCTTGAACGACAGTCGCCAGCGCGGCGCAAGCTGCTGCGCACTCGACAAATCGATGACCTCGCTGGTAATTGGCTCAATCGTGCTAAAGCGCTTTGGAAGTTTGCTGATTGAGCGCGCTGCCACCGAACGACATTTCTCGGCCTTTCCGGCTTCGCCAGCAGGCGCCCGAAAACCGCAGTTGCGCTTCGTTGAGCAGCCCCCTGCGTGGGTGACTGTCTTTGGGTTGTTTGGGCGATACGCGATACACTGCTTTCGATGTTCTGCCTCTGTTCATGCGTGTAGAGTGCAACGCTGGTATGCCAAGGTCGGTCGGGCTGCGAGATAAGGGACGCGCGAAGCTTGTCGCGTTGCTTTTCCGCGAATCACCTGAAAAAGAAAACCTGTTCGGTTTTCTTTAAGCGTTTCGCCGTATATTTAATCAAGATCGTATGTCCTGGCCACCCGACATGTCCGCGCCGGCCACCACTGCGAGATTTGCTGAGAAAGTGGCCGCGTGGGCCTTTGCGCACTGATAACGGAGGCGGATGCCTCAATCAGAACCTGAATCGGGATGAAAGCCTGATGCGATGGCCACCAGCGGTGCGATGTTCTACCTTTGCCTGATCTCTCAAACCGTTTTCAGAAGACTGAGCAAGCGAATGCGTCTCCCTACGCAAGAACACGATATGAACATTGAAAGATTACATGCGACCAATCTGTTAGCATACCAGCAAATAAGACGACTTGCCTTAAGTTTTAAATCTTCTTTCAAATGATTTAGAGGCAATAGCACTTTTTTTTTAAAGCAATCACAGAGGTGTTGTCCCTTACTTTTTTGCATGCATTATACTGTTGCCATTTGCTTTGTTTGTGTGTCCAGCATAACTTACTTTCATTTATACGACTTCTGGTGGAAAAGATGTCAGTAAAGAAAATTAATCGTAACTTGGTAGAGAAAGCATAAAGCTTTCAGTAGGTCGTCGATGCTGTGACCATCATGACTCTCTTATTCCTTCATTTTTCTCTCGCCCCGAACATCCTGGCGCGTCGTTTTACCTTTTTTCGTTGTACGTTTTATTACGTTTTTTGCACTGAAATACCATCTTTACGCAACGCTCTCAGCTCAACCAGCGAAGCCGGACCACTGGGGAGCATGGAGGAGCTGGAGCGAATGTCCAGTGACGTGTGGGAGCGATGGTTACGTTTCACGATCACGTGACTGCCTGCCCTATCACGAACCTTATTACTGCTTGGGCGAACGTGTTCAGCATCGTTTGTGCGTTGAAATACCTCCTTGCCCGGGTTGGTACTTCATTGTAGGAGCTCTGCTCTGACAGTTTTGACTTTTCGTTTTGTCTCTCGAGGCCTTTGGTTAGATTTGTTATGTTTCATAAGTAAAGGGTGGATAAAAATAGGGCAAGACAGTTGCCAATACGTCAAAGTTCCCTTCTGTGATTTGACTTACAGGACAAGCCTGGACCTATGGCATACGTTCAAAACTGTAAATCGATTGTGAGGAAGTTTAATTTGTTTATATTTTCACCGTTTGTCTTTATTACTGCGTCTGTCATCTTAATGAGTATTTTTCCTGAAAGCCCCCTCCTCACTTGATGAAAAGTTAAGATTAATATTTTATAAGTCGCTGGCAAGAAATTGTTTCATTTAATGTAAAGTGTCGCCCGATAGAGATTTGCTTTCAAAATGGAACATAGCTCTTCATCTAAAGCTGCTGGAAATTTTCTGATGTTGTTTCGTTGTTGATACGGCTGTTGCAGTCGTCGGTCTGTGGTCTGCTTGGATGAGCTGGAGCGACTGTTTGGTGCCCACGTGTGGCCGGGGTGTACGTTTGCGAAGTCGTGAATGCTCGAACCCCTCCCCGATCGGTCTGGGGAAGACATGCGTGGGTGCATCGTCCCAACAACAGTTGTGTCCCGGACCGCCATGCCCAGGTTGCTGCATGCTCCGAGCTTGTAAACAAAACTTTGTTGTTAAATTGTGGGTGTGTGCAGTTCTTCTTTTCATTTTTCAGCGGCATTGTGCACTTTCGTGTTATTTTTCCGATTTTTCTGAGTCACAGCATACAGTTCTGTCTAAACGAAGGTTCGATAACTTCGAGAATTGCAATAGTTTCAAACGTTTTGTTTTTGACGCCCCAATGAATGTTGCTTTTTTAAAATTCAGTATAAAATCACGACACACGCAAATTTGGGATGATTATTAAATATTTTTTGAATGATACAAAAAATTCCTGCTTCGCTTGATGATTTTGCCTTCTAAGGTTATGACCTTATTGTCACATAAATCACTTTCCAATAAAAACTGACCGAGATATCTACCTCATTAAAATAAATTGATAAGGTTATTAACGCTTCCGCAAGCTTTTTTGTTTCCTGCGGTAAAATTTCTTTTATCTTCGACATTTGTAACGTTTGTTTTTCTGTTTCGTTTTCTCCACGCAGTGTTTAAAAATTTTTCCGAGATCAACTTGAAATTTTTATGCCTTGTGTAAAATTATAGAACTCTTCATTGGTTCAACAAAACTTCTGCCTGTTTACGATGATCTGATCATCTCATAGCACAATAATTTTTCTCTGCCCGTTAGTTAATGAAAGTTTTGCTAATGTAGCGAAACACGCTATTTGAGTGAAGGCAGCAGGCCATTGTTGCAGTGTCCGCCTTTCTAATCCAGAAGTTGTATGATCATCGGCCAATGAGTGAATGGCCGTAGCGCTCCCGGGTCCGGAGCGATGCCCTTAACCGCCCCGCAGCCAGCCACTGCCCCTCAACTCATACAAAGAACAGGTCAAAACTGGACGTTTTCAAGCTATATATCGTTCTTGTCAAGCTGCAGTGATATCAAACAGCTGGACGTAGTTGTTTTTTATTTTCCCTCCTGCAATGTTTTGACGTCGCTGTTGCACGCTGGTTTCGTTTTTCGCTGAGAAGTTTCGGTCGTTTTTTTGCTGACATATTTTGGTCACTGAGATATTTCGGTCATTTGTCTCACAGCGGTATTGAAACTCGCCGTAACAGTGTTAATTAACCTATATTTTCAGGTATTCTGACCGAAAAAAAACAGGTTGCACGTCATGTTTTTTGTTGCCGTTGCGTTACAATGGTTGATCTTCGCGCAGAAAATCTTCGCAAGGACTTGGCTTATTTGACCGAAAACAGTCTTCTCCACTATCACCCGCATCCACCCTCTTCCTTCCTCTCACTGTTCGTCCGATTCCGTCCGATGATTGCCGAAGGCACGCTGCTGCGTTACACCGATCGTCCTCGCGGCTACGCTCCGCCGACGAAGCTGCCAAGCAACATCATCGTTGGAACGGAGGCAACGAAGCCCGCTCGCCCGTCCGACAGCTTCATTCTGGTGTCGTTGGCTACATCCGGGCACTTAATTGTTGAAGCGTCTTTGAACAAGTCAGATCTGGTCACCATGGAAGCCGGGAAAATAAGGGTAAGTGGTTGGATGTGCGTCAGTAGAAAAAAACTTGGCAGCTCAAGGTTTTGTTTTTGCTCCGTCTGGAATGACACGAGTGGTCAGTAGTGGCCATCTCCGCTTGCCTGTGCCGGAGGGGTTCATCAAAATGCTTGTGTTTCGTGTTTTTTCCGACATCAAGGAGTTTGTACTTGAGGATCAGCCGCCAGTCTGTCTAAATACCCATTTCGAGGAACATCTAGTGTTAAGGATTGTGCTCTAGGCAAAGATTTCGTTTTTTGCATTAAAATTGTTGCCCCTCTCAATTGCATCAGTAATGCTGTTCCTGTGTACATCTTTCTACGGCATTCTGCTTAAATTTACAGTTTTTTTTTTTCAAAAGACGCCATAATCCCAGCTTGAGGTGACAATCTTTTAGCGTTTTGCGTTTTTCATGCGCGTGACCACAGCAACAGGCGGGGCGCACTGCACGCATTTCAGAGACATTTGATGTCCGTCGTTTTGGCGTGAGCCGGTCTTGGACTGGACATTGGGCTTATTTGGCGCGTCCGGAAGGTTGCGGCAAACCAAGTCATTCCACGACGACACCACTGCCGCGCACGCTTGTGCATCACGCTGTGACGTAATTTAGTGGTTTCTTAACCTTTTGAGTGGTGGACAGTTTTGGGCAATATTTTGTCAATCAAGCACCCCTTGAATTTGATAATGAGCGCAATGGTTAGATATGTACCTATAATTATTGTGGTTTTACTTCAGAATTTCATTATGAAGACATTAAAGAAATTCGTGTACCCGTTGGAGCACCTTTGCGTACCCCAAGGAGCACGCATACCCCATTTGAGAAATTGATGTCAACTGGTGTTCGCATCACACGTAAAAACTCGTGCGTGCATAGTGACCTCCAGTTTTCTCCGCGAACATTTGCGTTTGTTCAGTGGCAGTGGGTACCAGAAGTAACGGAGGTCACGCAATGGCGTTGCAAGGACTTGCTTTTCACCGAAAAACCTTTGCGGCTTCCTGCGATGTCACCAAAGCGCGACAATGCTAGTCGCCGCCTCCGGATGTCTGAGCTCGGATTGGCTGCTCATCCTGAAGGCGCGAAAATCGTTTACTAACAGACTGAGTTATAATGAACACCTCTCTCTTTGCGGCTCTTAAGGTTGATGTTTGATGAGTTTTTGAATGCCTCTTAAGTGGAATCTTCAATATATACAAGTTAACTCGCGTTTTTCTGAAAGGTTTGTCTTGTAACTTATTCGTTTTTTCTGAAAAGGTTTGTCTTGCAACTTATTAGTAAGTTTGACACATTTCTTGTTCGTTTCAGTTTTACATAAGCTTATCGTTGCCCGCAGATAGGGGAGTGGAACACGCTGTTGATAACTGCCGTCAGTGACGTCATAATCGCGAGAGTCAACGACGCGACAAACATGGTGGCGTCACTGCAAGATTCGCCCAATCTCGATACGAACACTGGCGAGAGCCCGGACTCGCTGTGGGCCCAGATAAAGTCCGGGGCTGCGAGGGCGTTGGCGTGGCTCACCGCTGGCAGCGCAGTGCGAAACACAAGGGCGATTCTGACGTCATACCAGGGCAAAGTCGGTTTGGGGAAAGTGGAAGAAGACAGGTTCGGTTTTCGAGGTATACGTTTCATGCGTATCTTTTAAGCCAGGAGTTTCGAACCTGCGGTGCGCGTACCACTAGTGGTACGCGAAAGGTCTTCCAGGTGGTACGCGAGCAACTCCTATGTTTTCACAAAAACCTGGATTCACAGCTTTCTAGTTTACGTATTGGGCTTTGTTTCTAAGTCAATAAATTTTCCTGTAGCCTGGTATTCCTACTTTATTGTAACATTATGACTTTCGATGCACTGTTAGCAAATTTACGCCACGCATCTACCAATTGGTGGAAGGTAAACAAAAATCTCATTAAATTTAGTTGTGGTCTTTTATTGTTATGTTAATGTATACTATTCCTCTGAATACCCTAAGATTCGTTCAAATTAGTTGTTCTGGAAGAAGTGGTACGCGTTAATAATACGGGGTGCCCAGGTGGTACGAGATCGCACAAAACTTGGGAATTCCTGCTTTAAGTAAATTCAATCAAGTATTCCTCTTTGGAGATTTTATGATTTTTTCGCCAAGCGCAGAAGCTGACAAAAATGTATTTGAGTGGCTACAATTTAAGAGAGTTATAAACAAATATACACAAAAACTGCGTTCGTGAGCAAAACTGATTAAAAATTCGGTTTTTTGCGATGCAACAAATTTGTGCCTACAGCTGTATTTTTATGTCGTTCAGGATATATCTCCGACCTCGCTATCAATTTCCAGAATCATGCAGTAAAAGCAGCTGAACAGACCGACAGAAATGACGCACTGAATGAACCTGCGGCCAGCGATGACGTAGTTGCGATCCAAGCCGATCAATACCATCTGCCCGGGGAGGTAGCACTGACCTATTTCAACGGCAAGACGAAGTAAGAAATGAGCGTTTCTGGTATTTGCGGCGGCTTGCCGTTCGAAACGCCCAGTGTCTGTTTAACCGAATGACAAATTACTGAAGTTACTTTTGTATTGCTGCGAAAGATGTTATTAGGCAGAGAAAAATGCAAAGAGAGTGTGGTTTTAATTGGATCCAGGGGAACACTGTGTTGATTTTCGTCCTTGAGTCTTCTATGTTGCGGAAGGACGGTCAACTTAATTTTTCTCCGTAATAAATCTCGCAACTGTTAGGCAGACGCGCATCTTCTGTCGATAAACTATCAGAGTAGCGAAAAGTTGCAAATCTGTCAAACTAATTTAACTTTATGAAACAAACCCTATAAAATTGTTGATTATAACAAACGTGTGGCAGCTGAGTCGTCAGATGCAAACATCATTTGAAAACACGGTTGCGCGTCTTCGATTGCGTTTCGTCTCATGCGTCTGTTACCATAGCAAGCTTTTTTGAAAAATCCACGTCATGCCGAACCCTGGAACGATTACGCTGCTTTTTTGTCAAACGAACACTAACCCCGGATGATATTCACCCGTTTTTGAAAAAAAAATACTTTCTTTGAATTAAGGTGGATTACCAAAGCAATACTGGAAATGCAACACTTATTCTGTGGTTTGTGCACTACTAAAGTTACTCAGCGCTTTACTTTGCTGCTGTTGCTGATGAAAAGGAAAATTCGAAAAAGCAACGAAAATTTGATATATGAGTAAACTTAATCGCTCATAAAATATATACTGGACTTAAGAAGTTCTGCTCCATGCTGGTAACGAGCTCATAGAAGCAGGCCCTGTGTGAGCTGCAACCCTTTATTGCCACTGGAAACTGTATGGGATACATGTAAAAAATGACCTAAGTTTATCGACAGTAAAATTGCCCTATAACGTCACTTCAAGGGACCGGAGAAAAAGCGTCGTTATGGGGGAACTGATTTTACAGACGAACTACAATAAATCGTTCCTAAAATGGCGTTTTAGTTGAAGGCCAGAGCCTGGCAAGGGTTAAAAGTGTTCTATGATTAGGATTGCCGCTTACTGTATCGTCTTTTCGCGAATACTCTGAAAAACACAAACAAGAATTTGAAAACACTGGCAGTTATATTTACATGCAATACAAAGTATACAGTGATACAGCACTGCTTTACGTTCTGGCAAAAAAGTAGCTAAGTTTCCTTTGTGTTGTTCTTCAGACAGCTTTATCTAGCACAGGGGTCTCCAAACGTTTTTGTCCGAGGGCCACATAAGCTGTTACACAACAGTTCGGGCCCCGGACATCTTACGTAATGTGATTGTTTCGGAATATGTAACATACTACCAAATAAACAAAATCTTCATAATTATATTAAAATTTTCATTATTGTCAAGATGTCTTCGTGGGCCGGATGAAATGGCTTCGCGGGCCGGATATAGCCTGCGGGGCGTAGTTTGGCGATTCCTGATCTAGCACATGTTGAATTTTTGTTAGCGAATTTTTCCGCAGTGGGATACTGCTTTTTTACGGGACTTTCTATTCACAGCCCCTCAAGTTTCGATCAAATTGACTGCGTTCGCAACAATCCTTAGTTCAGTACAACACAGTAAAACACGTAACGATCTCCTTCGACTCCCTGATGTCATTGTCACGTCACAACCACGACTTAACGATTCCCGGCTTAACTGCGTTACTTTTTGACGATAGAAGATTTGGTGGCGCCTTCACAGCCGAGCATACACTGAAAATTGTAAAGAAAACTTGCAACTGTCGTTAGAAACGTACAAAATGTTCTGCTGGGAACGACGAAAAGTGTCGCTATAGACGAAGTGACGATATAGCCGAAGTCGGCATGGCGGAACATTAATACACGTGAAAGATAGGAATTCTGCCGGGACCGAAGAAGTAGCGTCGTTACAGGTGAACTAACGTAACGAACTAATCGTTACAGGTGAACTAACGTAACGCTGAAGTCGTTATAGACCAGTGGTTCTTAACCGGGGGGGTGCGCCCCCTAAGGCGGCGTCAATAGATTTCAAGGGGGTCGCGAGCCCTCATGCGCTCTGCAACATGGAAGGTTTGATCAATAAATTAACCAATAAATACACTTCCTTATGCAACTTGTTTATTGCCAGGGGGGCTCGAAACAAAGCACAATTACTTAAAGGCGGCGTGGCAGTGAAAAGGTCAAGATCCACTGTTATAGGCGAATTCCACTGTATTTACTTATTATTCAGTTATTTCTCCATCCAAATTTTGCCAAAGCAGGCAGTCGTTCATTTGTGCACACAATTGCACACACAAAGACGTGTTTCTCACCAGCAACGTAACATATGTTCACGAGCAGTCACCACAGACGGCGTACAGGTGACGAGTGCACTTCGGCTAGACCTTTCGATAAAGTAAAGCAAAAAAATGTAAGGCGCACAAAATAATGAAAGAAACATAAACCGCGGCTTACCATCGAATAAACACGGTATGCGAAGTTGCATTTCCATTCTCAAAACCCTCGAAATTTGATTTTCTCCTTTAAGTCTGCACAGCTATTCGTTGATGCGATGGTTAGAGTAGATGGACGCAGAAACCATTTTTCATTCATTTTCTCAAATAAAACAAAAAATTGAAGCAGCCTCGGAAAGCAGGGGGCATGGACGCGAAGCACATTTTTTTACTTGAGCTTATGGAGACATGAACATTGTGAATGACTAATTTCATTCACACAACACGTTGCAGGTTTTGGAAACTTAAATGTGTGCACAAGTGGTCGGGTGTGTGTGCAATGCAACATCTGGCAATAAAATGCGGCACTGATTCTTGTTAAAAACCCGGGCTTCTGCGAGATGTCGCATCGCTTGTTACAAGCGCCTTTTTACAGTTTTGCTGCGTGAAATCTATGAACGGTACGCTACACTTACACTCTGCTGTATCGTGATCTCAAAGCTACATGCTGTGTGTGACGCAATGGTCACAACATATTGCAACTTCAAGGAAGGTGACAACAAAAAGGAAGTTTGTCTAAAGCAGCTTATGTAAATTTAAAAAAAATACTATTTCGCTTTGTCAAGATTTGTATGGGCAACACTGGTTACAACTACCAGTGCTACAGTTGGAGAAAGTGACCACTGACCATCAATTTTTGGCTTGTTTACAAAACACGTTAGCGCGCGTACTTTCATCCTCCGGGCCCAGTACTTACCTGGCGCGGGTACAACGAACCTTTTGTACCCACCTCTCGTAGGCCCTGTGAATGATCTCCGTTGACATGCTAGTTATCAGCGTTGTGGAAAGGTGCTTTCGACTTGGGTTAAATTATCATTAGCGCAGTAGTTAACATTCCTCCGAAAAAAGTTAACTACTGTACTAATATGCATAGCCCACTGCAGCACGTGTTTCTATATAGGTTAACTCTGAATGTATACAAATAAAACCAACACCTTTCCTCGTAATTTAACGCTAACTCTATCCTGTTGCCAAAATGTCCGGTTGTTTTTAACTAAAACTCTTATTTTTGTTGCTAAGCGACTAGACACTACATTACTTCTGGCGGCCAACAAGAAGGTTAGCTGGAACAAAGCGAGATTTCGCTGCCAAACGCTGTGCTTGATTTAACGCGCACAGACGTGCAAACGCTCCCCCAGACACATAACCATAACATCCGATTATAAAGCAGGAAACTCCACATCCGCGGTCCTTCCTCAGTGATGTAGCGTGAAGGATTCCGAATTTAATCGAGAAAGCAATCGTTGTGTACGATTAAATTGGTAATGTAATGTTGTGATTTTTGGACAGATTAGTTCAGGGTTTCTTAACCAGGCCCTTGGCTCCCATTGGGGGCCACGCTGCGGTTCTCCAGGGACCACGAGCAGAGGCCCTGGCTACATAGCTCCGTCGTGATATTGCAACAACCAAGTGTAAGAATATTGGCCAGTTAAACTTAAATTTGTGGTTTTCATTATGACGTCATAGACCTCGATTTTGACAGGTTATTGTCGCGAGTTGTAATCTGTGGTCAGATAGTATAAGTCTAGGTATTTTTATTGATGAGCAGGGGGCCATAAGGTTTGAGGGTCTTTGGAATGGGGCCACAAACCTGAAAAGGTTGAGAACCACTGGTTTAATCGATTACTCAAAAAAACTGCATTCGATTACAACTGACTATTACGATTACGCCATGTCTGCTTCATACTGTGCTTCCTTGCTCAGGCCAGATCTAGCCCAAGAGTTGCAAACATTTTGAAGCCCGAACCCAACAATAATTTTTGAAGCCCGATTTGGGTCCGAAAGCCAAATTTACGGAGTGAGTCAAGATAAGCTCAACTGCCAGATATTGGTGGCGTAGCAAAGTAAACATGACTGAATAATTCGCAAGTAATCATTTTTATTGATGGTTTATTCAGTTCTATTGCTTCAGCAGCAACTGACCACAAAAGTGTCCGTTGTTGAGAAAAAAATTTGCATGCAGGCCCGAAATCAACCCGAAGCATTTTGACAAACTTAAGCCCGAACCCATCCTGACTTGCAACTCTGCTGCTCTCGCGACCAGACTCGTCGAAGCTTTCGTTTCAGACTCATTTTGCCTTTCGCAATGAAGTGGTGGAGCGAATCCGCGCCTCCGCTAGCACTCCGTGTGACAACAAAGGCGAGCGACATCATTCGAGATGACGTGGCGACCTTGGAACTGACCCTGAAGCCTCACAGCTCCGATGGGATAATTTTGTGGAACAGAGGTTTGTCCTGGGAGCGAGATTTTTATTTTTGTGGAACAGAGGTTTGTCCTGGAAGCGAGATCTTTGCTGTTTGCCACCATCAGTGTTCCCTCTAAGAAAATTTTACACCGAGCAAATGTTGGTTTTGGTGCGCATGCAATTGCCCAACTATGCAGACGCACAGCCAGTGAAGCGTTTCAAGCGTTAAAATGGCTATGCGTTATATATACGATATTAAATTTGGAATGTTGCATTGTTGCAAGTGCGCTAGAATGAGATTTTACTGCGCAAATGATCTGGTGGTCGTGCGCAGTCGTACACCTTAGAGCAGGGGTGTGCAACATGTTTTGTCGGTGGGCCATATGATTAACTTCAGACATCTAGCTGTGCCACACGAATAATTTAGTTTTTCTCATGTACACAATGAATCAGAGTGTGTGGGAAAAATGGGAAAGAGTGGGAAAAATCAGAGTGTTGGCAAGGGCCATACTAAATGGCTTGGCGGGCCGGGTTGTGGCCCGCGGGCCGCCTGGTGCACACCCCTGCCTTAGAGGGAGCATTGATCAACGTTGCTTGGTGAAAGGCATTTAAACGTAATTGCATCCGAGTGGTATTTTTACACCGAATACCGGAGCACAGCTGCTTTCCAAGTTGTGCGAGAACGGTTATAAAACGTAAAATGTTGCAGTTTCACTGATACCAGGTGAATTACATTGGCGGGTCCAAAGTTTTCGTTGCCTTTATCGGGAAGACTACTTGCAGTGCTTTCTGTTTTCAATGTTCACCGTTTGGTTTGGCGATGCCAGTCGCGTGTTTTAATACGGATGCTGCTGAGTGATTCATTTGAGCCAAGTTTAACAACAGCGAACTTGTGAGTGGAGACGCAATATGTGCTAAGCGAGTCAAGGAGGTAAATAAGGGTTTTTCTCGTGTGTTTAGAGATGCATTTACGGACAGTAAGCAAATGTCGTAAATACAGGAAGAGAAAGGCGTAGAAAGCAAAACATGGAAAAGCGTCAGTTTCAGAGACTGGTTTAAGAGTCGCGCTTGCAACTATGA
>JGI24158J21664_10000108_pt1 | contig 52402 bp, 30 predicted proteins | sample Ectturendosymbi3_FD_21664 | JGI IMG/M metagenome (IMG submission 21664) | reverse complement strand
CTATGCAGCCATGAACAGGCTGGGTGGGGGGGCCAAAACTGAGTTTGCCCCCGGGTGCGGGGAAACCCTAGGTACGCCACTGTTTCCATCAACTTATTCTTAGCATCTATGCAGCCATGAACAGGCTGGGTGGGGGGGCCAAAACTGAGTTTGCCCCCGGGTGCGGGAAACCCTAGGTACGCCACTGGTCTCGTAGCGTTGAGTGTATTTTCTCCGATATCCTGACTTGGAGCTCTGATAGTTTATATTCAGTGCAATGACACATAAAATAAGGAGAGTGCATGTGGAAGAATATGCTTATTGTGTGACTTGTGTTAACAAACCTCGCCAAAACTTTGGTGTGGAAACATGAATATGACGTCACAATGTGACGTCACAAACAACACACCAAATAAAAATAACCACCGTATGCCACTAAATGAAAACCCCCATGAAAATTTTCTGCGTACGCCACTGGTATACAGACATGGACTACAGGAACCGCTGTTAATTTTCGCAAAATATGAAAAAAGATAAATACTTAGATGCCACAGAAAGGATTTCAGCTTATAAGTCTGATGTGGGCACGCGGTATCGCTCATTTTGTCAAATACATTACACTGATACAAAGCACTCTATGTATTTTCTTCCTGTAGTCACTCATAAAAAAGCTAGGATTGAGACAAGGCAAAGCAGTATAGTCCCAATGTCTGAAAAGCAAGGATTGCTTGAAGGTACCTGTATTTTCTGTGGAAAATCCTGCAAGAAGACGAAAAGAAGAACCTAGCGTGATGATTGCAGCTATCTCTGGTTGTCAGTCTCTGCGTCAGGCCTGCACAAGTTTGCGGCCGGCGTCAAATTTATGTTGGTCAATTTGGTCCTTCGAGCTTTCTGAGTTGTGCAGACCTGCCCTGCGTGGTTGTTGCTGGTGATGGTTTGGCAAATAACTTGAAGGACCACAGCATTGCAGTCTTTTCCAGGTTAAAAACGATATGTCACTGTCACAAGAGTTCATTCTGAAAGACAAATACTCGACTAAAACAGAACCAATTTCATCCNCTGNGTGGAGCCCAAGATTTACTCGAAATCATTTCTTCCCGCACTGCTTTTCTTGTTTTTTTCAGATTTCTTTACAGTACTTTTAAAATATTTCCAAACATGAGAACAAAACCTGAAAGCTTAGTGGTCTATATACTGATGGCTTCAGTCCTGGGCATGACGCTATACCGCAATCGGTGATAGGGCTGCAGTACGGGAGTTCTGCAGTTTTTGGAAAGCAGCGGTTGGAATATCCTTTAGTTAACATTTTTGCAGCTCCTCTCTGGCCACTGCTGTGACCTCTGTGACAGGCCTCTGGCTGTGGATCAAATATTCTTTTTCATCTGCAGCCATGCAAGGCAATCTGTCCAGGTGTAGGGAACCGATCGGTAAGTGAGAGATATTTCGGCACTCCAGCAGACCCGGCTGAACCTAGGCTGGTCCCCACTCACTGGCGGTAGCTTTTCTTGGGACTGTGTGTGGAATGTGAAGTGCAGCCTACCGAAGACTGGGCAACTCGGTGACCCTAGCCTTGTTTCGGCTTGTTTTATTGAAATTTCATCAAGGAGATCATCCTCTCTCGTAGAGTTTTGCCTCCCACATGCGAATGGTGGAGCTACTTCAGTTGGTAGCAATTCTCAAACGTTTGCACAACTTCGCCTTTTGGAAATATTTACGTGATTCTAGCGTTTTCTCGAAAGTTGATCAGTATTGGTTAAGGCACAGTTTCTAAACCTTTGCTTTGGCTTCATGGCAACTTTTGTTGCATTAAGTCTCTAGCTCTACCTTTGTTCCAGTTAAACTCAATTGAGCAAGAGTTCTGTAGTGTCAGTTTCAAACTTGAAAAGAAAATGAGATGTTTTTTTTTTTAATTTCACTTAGTTGCTATTATGTTGTAGCGGTTGAACTTGTTTTTTTATCAGACCATTGTAGTTACACGAAACAAGTGCTTTTTTACCGAAGCGATGTGGAAGTAAACGCAGAAAAATTTCGTGCTAGTTCAGTTCAAGTAATATCTCTAATTTGAAGCTCCGACCACATGCAATAGCTGCAAAACCGACTATTTGGTTTTCATTTTGAAAAAAAGATCGCCTCACAGGAATCATGTGTACAACTATGACGAAATAGTGTAGTCTTCTGCCTTTTGGTCTGATGTCGAGAAACAGTGCATCGCAGTGGTTGCACATGAACCGAAGATCTGCATCTAGAAACTGGGAATACGAGTACGTTAATAAAGCTTATTGTTTCCCAGGGCAGACTTTACTAGATTACTGCGTGGAGGAACTTGGCGTGGCATGAAGGACATGTCTAAGCTTTTAACTTGCCAGTCAGAATGATGAAAGCGGAACCGCTACATTTGTGTGTTTTTCTATGAAAATATTTACTCCACTTGAAAAATAAACACGTTTGGCAGTGAAACGCGTTGTCAACAGAGATATGTGATGCGACGCATGCTTTAAAATGAGATGCTCCGCGAAGTATGCGCTTTACGTGACCGACAGGCGCTGGCAGAGTGGCAGTGGTCGTGTGATCCTGATTCGTTTGCAGCAACAGGCTGCGCAAAACATTTTCAATTCGTCGCTCGTTCACACGGCTTGCGCAAGACTACTCGAGCAGGATTAGATCCTTGAAAACGGTGTCGATATTTACATAAGCGAACTTGACGCGATCACGGGAAAGCAAGTGACGACGATTTACGGCTACTATTACGTCACGCTCGAGGGCACCAATCCCAGCAGCCGTGATGTCGCACGCGGACGACAGAAGTTGACACTTGATGTTGTTCGTGGTACGACCACTTTTCACAGCGACTCCGTCTGCTCACTGATTAGACTTCGATGACGCATTTTGTCCTGTAGATATGACGGAAGGAGTTGCTCAACATTGCGGTAATTTACTCCAAGCGCTGTATGTTTGTAAACAGGAAGCACGTTGATCGCCTGTTGTTTCTATGCTTGGAAACGGCGTTTGATACAGTACAAACAATTTCGCTTCACTTGTTTCTATCTGAATAAGATTTTAGGATTGGCCATGCGTAGTGTTATGTGGAAACTGGAATTGATTTCTTGTGAAACTTTTGCCGATAGATCCTTGCTTATCCCACATGTGCAGAGTACTTGCTTGAATAGAGATATCTGGAAGTTTGAATCATCGCTGAAAGATGAAAGCAGAGCTAAGTCAGCTGATTCCTCGAAAGCTTACAGAAAAGCTAGAGTTTTTAATAACTGTACATCTAGATTAGAAACATTGTTTTGTGCCCCCTGTAAGATTAAGTTGTGCGGAAAAATGGAACAATCGATGTGTACATGTATCAATGCTGTGGGATTTCTCCAACGTGAAGTCAATTTTTTTAATATCGAACAATAAACAGAAATGTAGCGAATCGAACTTTGGAAGCAGTAAAAAGTAGATGATACAGTCTTTTTCATTTTATTGTCATTTGGACGTAAAAAGGCGTTTAAGTCACTTTTTAAAAAGAATCGAGTCGAAAACTGAGAACTTCGCTGCCAAGACACAGACCAGGCAAAGTCATAATATAACTTTTCGTCGCGTATTGCAACGATCATTTCGTAAAACAAGTGATGAAAAGTATTACCAAACAGACTGTTTAATCTCAGGAAATGTTTGGACTTGGAAGCGGGCTTGATAAGAAAACAGTCGGCTAAGTTATGAGATGCTGTCCCACCATACAAGAACAGGCCATGATCAAACGGTTGGCGCCACGACCACTGCCACTTTGTACATCGCTTAACGGTACAGGTGCAACGTCTTCCGCGAACAAATTAAAGCGAGTTAAAGAGCTTGTTCGGGTGGGAGGGAAGTTTCCCCAGGTAGTCCATTTTCAGCATTGTGCGATAATTCTTCCCGCTGATAAATCCTGAGTCACTACAACGCCTAAATACGTGGCTCCACGAATGGCGACTATTTTGAGCAGGCATTTTTCATTATATCCACGCAGACCCTGTGGGGTTCGTCACGAAGCTCTTTGTGAAAGAAAAGACGGATAATTTTCTCTATAGCTTTGCGATGACAGCGATTTCCAGATATAGAGTTATTTCCCAGAAAAAAAGATATTTTATAAGTTATTTGAATCCTTTCAGATAAGCCGGTTTGACAAACACGTTTCTTTGCATTTTGTAATTGTCTGGCAAATCAAAACCACATTTAGTCATATTTTCTTCAATACCAACAAACATGGGCGTCCGCAGGGGGGGCAAAATGGGCATTTTCCCCCCTGGAAATTGAGACTAAGAACCAAAATTATTTTGAAAACCTGAAGTTAGCAGGTAATTTCCGAGTAATTTACTTAATTGTTGCAATGACAGTTTATTTGCCAGTATATGACATTGACAATCACACTGCACAAAAGCCAGGTTCACTGTTTTGGTGCCATGCAATGATGAGATTGCAGTTCGCTCGTGCTCTCTTCTTTGCCTGCAGGGGCAGGTTGCGAACCTTGCTAGCGAATTGTTCTACTGTTGATCTTTATTGCGCAACAATAACACGGCAATACATTTTCGAAAATTCCTTTCAAGTTACGGTAGAAGGCGTTTTCCCGCATGAGCCCAGGGCTCCCACTGCGTTTCTTTTTCACCCAGATCTGCTTTATTAGTCGACCTGGGTGCCAGGGGCGTAACGAGGTTGGATGGCACTCTGGGCAAGAAGCAAATTTGGCGCCCCCATGTTCAGACCTGAGATCTTTCGGAAGCAAATGAACTTTTCGGAACAAAAACGAAACGCCATAGTGATTCGGCGCCGGGGTATTGCGACCCTTGCCCCCTCGTTACGCCCCTGCTGGGTGTCTAGGTTTAATGATAAAAAATCTTGTTTAATCTGTTTTTTTTTGAAGTGATATATTCACTAGCAACTTCAATGTGTTCAATAATATAAGGATAACTTTATATTACAGTGTTTGCATGCGCACATCAGGTGAGAAAGTAAGCATGTCGGATGAAGCAGAACGTGTTCAATCGGTTTCATGTCCTCATATAAGATCATTGTCGGGGTTATACATATGATGTTATTATTTCTAATGCCAGTTGAAGAAATTGGTGAAACAATGTTAGGACTTACTGTTTAAATTTCGATGTTTCCCTATGTATATAAATTAAAAAACGAGTTTCAATTTGAGGAAGAAGGCATTGGGATTGTATTTTTTGTTGGATTTTACATCCCGCTGATGTCCAAATTGCACAAAATTTCCTAGTTTAATAACTAATGTACTCCTAAAATTAGTGAGGGTTATCACCAACGGAGTATGATACCAGCGTTTTGAAAAAACGACTTGAGCAACAAAAAGGTTATCCAGATACAAATGTTTGCGCTGCAGAAGAAAATTTGGAAGAGGAACTATAATTAAATCTGTATTTCATTCGTTTCAATTCAAATAAGCACAGTCGTATGGTTTTGTTTGTAACACAAGCTTTCTGGGTATTTGTTGCACGAATGTGAGTTTTTTGGTGTACAGTCGGGGTTTATTTGAAATCACTGAATGGGAGCCTGCATTTGACTGTTGAACACAGACATCTTGGCAGGTAATGCTGCGAGACAGTGACTGCTGATAGCGATAAGCCACGTAAAGTTTTACACTGCGTGGAAAGAAGCATGAGTAAATCTATAGCAGTGCTTCCACAAATTTGAAAAATCCATTACTGTGATTAACGTGCCCGAGTGAATAGCTTAATCAATCGGCTCTTATGCAGGCTTCTTTTCACACAGTATAAAAATACGTGATTTGTTAGAATACGTCTATGCAGACTTGTGGGAATTCGTCTTTATCGTTAAGGTTTAGTTCTGACTTCTTAGTGAGCACTACTACAAGTGCAAAGCTATATTTGCTGTGCCGAGTTTTCGTAATTCATCTGCTCAATTTTTTAAGCCTGCGTAGTGTTCTAACTTTTGTGATTTGTCCGATAGACTTATCAACATATATTTCTACTTCTCATTGCTTGAAGCAGTTTTGCAAGAGTGTCTAAACTTTTTTGTTTTTCGCCGCAAGTGTTGTTCTGGCCGTTGATTTTTCTTAAATTATGACTATTTGCAGTGCGTGCTCAAACAACGGATATTGGGCAGCTTATAAAAAGGAAAAGTTTTTCTGATATCCGAAGTGTAGAAAACATTTTAGACAAAAGGTGGAGAATTGACGTGCAACCAGCACAGGCTAATGGGGTAGAAAGGGTAATGCGTTTTGTGAACGTCGACTTGCATTGCATCGTCAGCAACCTGAAATACATAAGCAAATTTTCGATGTTTCCCTCCCCTGGAAAAATTTCTGCGGACGTCCATGCCAACAAAGCGGAGCTTTTTGCCTCAGAACGCTACCACACGTTATCCACGACAGTTCCAGCTCTCGTTTTGTCTATAAGGTTGTCAGGTGCGAAAGTCACGGATTCTGTCCGTGACAGCTTAGCGGTGTACTGGAGACCTGATCGCAACTAGAGCATGTAGCAATTTAAGGTTTGCAGTAATGTAAAAACCTAGTTTTTGGTTTAATACAAAAACCTAGATGCGAGGCAAACCATATCTTATGCACGTTCCTTTCATTCTTCGCACTGAAAATGCCCCACCTCTGTTCCATCTCACTAGCTGTTCATGAGTGTGACTTGGCAAGAACGTGTATGTTGCACTTTGCACAAGAATGCAAAAAATGCTGATATCAGCATTCAAGCAGCCTTGAACTTTTGACATAAGGTTGCGGTTTAAACAGGCTTAAAATTATTGCGATGCATTTGTTAAAAGAGACAGTTATTCCCACGCAAGCCAGGCGTCGATGGTCATCTCTGAAACCAAAACAAACACCTTGGAACTTACGGTCATTACGGCATTACCGGCAGGCGAAGAGCAGCTGACGAGTCTGCAATTACAACGTCATCAGTTCAACGCACAGCAACGTTCTAAACTTGGCAAGCAGTGCGGCGGATTCAGGCCTCCCGGTAACAAGGAGTCGTATAATCTCATCGCCAACCGGCTTAAATATTAATGAACTGGTCGTTCGGATCCTCTGAGAACGCCCGCAGCCCGACAACAATAGGTTTGAGTTAAGAGGGCACCGGTGAATAATCACAGGCCATTTGAGGTACACCGAACGATTTTGTCAAATAAAGAATCGCCGATATGCACGCTCTGTTGTCGCGAACAAACCTTTCGGCGATCATAGGCGCCGTCCAGCAATTACCTTTACGGTATTACGAAGTGCAGCCAAATATAAATGACCTTCTTTCGTGCCGTCGCAAATGTCGAACCAACAGTGTGAGCTGGTTGTTGTCCCTATTTCATAAACCTTGAGACTTGTTTTGCGGGCAATGACGGACGGGAAAGTTGATCGCTGACGCATCATTTCAAAAAAGGATAACCCTTCATGTTGTTTTCCGTAAAAACATGGGACCCCTTGGTCAACTTAACAAATGTCACAAATTTTTACGTCTTCGAAATCAAAACAAAATTGTTCACAACAAGAACCCATTTAAACAAACTTTTTTTTGCTGTGTTTTACACGTTTAGTATTTTCTGCACAAAATGTGAACAGCTCTACCAGGCGTTCCCACAATTGCACAATTAAGTCTACAGCTTGCTGCGTATGGCTCCAGTTCATAATATTTATTGAATCAAAGCTCAGTTAATGACGGTAGTTCTGTTAATTCTAAAATTTGAAGATAATAGCAAGTTTTGCAGATAATTTGCAGGAAAAAATGTTGGGAGAATATTTTCCCCAGGCGTGAGCAAACGACAAGCGGAATAAAAAGTGTATTGTGACAAAAGTGCTTTAAGATGAGGTGAAATAATTAGACAATCGTTATTGGAAGAAGATCATGTAGGTTCCTAACGTTTCGCTCTGCTGTAGGTTCGTTGCTTATGTCTGGCAAGTGTTGGAAGTTAAACTGCGTTGAAAACAAATTTTAAGCGATTCAAATTTCGTTGAAAAAATGTTCGTATGTCTTTGAAACAGCTCGTCAACCAAAGCTTGGTGTTTGGCATCGCGCACATTTACACAACAAAGGGCAATAAAGATTCGTGACTNAGTAGACTTCACTCCCAAAGACGTCAGTAGGTAAAATAAAAAGGCAGCCTATCAATCGACGAAGTAGTTAGGAAAGTGAAGATTGAGAGTCCGAAGAACCGCTATAAAAATATATAACGTCAAGTGAACTATTTCTCACGACTTGCGAACGAAAGACCTTGCTTTTTCGACAGCATTCTGACGATCACATTCACATTTGAGGCTAAGTGGCTTCACACTTGCCCAGGTATGGTAACCAAACGTCAGCATGAAATCTGGTCCCAAAGATTCAGGTTTTGCTTTCCAGCATGAGTTTCGTCGGCTATTTGTTTCTGCAGTGGGCTCGGCCAGAACATGTCGTGTTTGGACCTGTCGCTAACTGGCGGTAAGCAACATCAGCAGTTAGTGTGGTTACGGCTTCGTTTTTTCACAAAATTACATGCATACTCCGTATCACGCAACTGGAAAGACATATGAAACAGAGGTTGACGATACCCGCAATCAAATGACTCATGCAATTAACAAACAAGTGGATAATTGATACACAGCACACACAAACGACGTCGCCACCCATAAAAGTGTAGCTCTACATTCTACGTAAAATTGACAAAGCGACAATTTGACCGGCAGTTCATCATGTTGTAGAAACACTTCTCATCGTTTGCTGAAAAACTTCAGTCACTTTGGTAGCCATATAAATTTTAGATCCTCTGAGTAAACGGGTAGTCAAGTTTTGCATGCGGACAATAGGACCAACAGCTTCCAACTTCTGGAGTTTTGCACTGTTTCCATCTTTCTAACAACAATGTGTAACAGGTTTTTGTAGGTTGTCTAAGGTGCTCTCCGGCTTGCAAACGCTTGCCTTCAGCATGCGGGGTTTACAACTTTACATCTTTTCGTTTGAAAAGGGTTTTGAAGATTATTGTGAATTGACTGCCGTAAGAATAAACAGCAGCCAGAAAGCGAGATAACCGGTATTTTCAATAAATGTCAAGCAAGATTCTGCTCATTTTACTTCAACAGGCGGGCAAGCGATGTCATAAGAAACCTGTCCAGCGCATAAAAAAGCTAACTCAGTGCTTACCAACCTCTTTTATGCCTCACACACCAAGGAACTCTAATGTGTTTTCGCAAACACAAAACTCTTCATCTTTAAAGAAGTGTATCTCAACAAGGGCATCCCCCACCAAGACGTGAGGGAATAATTTAAGACCAGAAGTGAAGGGTGACAAAATGATTTGCCACCTTTGCAATGCTATCTCGCACCGCTGATTGGAGAAACCTGTACAGAGTGAATCCCTATGTTTCAGCGGATAGCTGTTTGAAAACTGCATGCATGTTTCCAGCTTAGCTCATCCACTGCTTACGCCAGCTTAGCTGTGGGAGAATTTTAAGTATGTGCACCAAACAGCAGCCTTCTTGGAACCATATCGTTTTCTTGTCTGGGATGCATGTGAAGGTGTGCTCCCTGCAGACAGGCTGCATTCGCAGCAAAACTCGCCGAGTCCGGCCACATTTCCCAATTGATGTCTTTTCCTATTAGTTTGCTCGAGATTTGATGAAAGCAAGCTTGTAATATTAGAACAATTCTTTTCCGTTCTGCCAATCGTCGCTGACATTGAACGATACTACTTTGGAGGCACGGCTTGCGGCTTGTGGTCTGCGGAAAAAAATTACGTAGGTCGCGCACGAAAAAGGCGGACGTTTAGCTGATACAACGCCGCGGCGGCACCGACTGGTTTGACTGGTAGATAGATACGTCTGTTGCGGTACGCGCACCAAGGCAGAGTGACTTTCTACGGAGATGGTTGGTTCTGCGGTTGACTCAATCGTTACGTTGCATTTTTGACAGGTATTAGGGTGTGCAGAAGAGAGCAATCGGTAGAAGTTTATTGAGCATCGCCGTTGATGAACGACCCGGGTGCTTATCGAATTTCCACCAAGTCAAACAGCGATACCGCGCTGTCAGTTCAGCCGCAGAAGGTTGAAAGTAGCCGGTTTCGCAGCAGTTCACTCAGCGAGCAATTGACAAGTATGGCTCCCGACGTTTCTGCCAGGGTCAGCAACGACTACTGTGAAAGCTTGTGTGATCCTAAGCCGGACAATGCCCTTTCCAATGAGGAACAGTCAGTTGTAAGCCGGGAAAACAGATTAAAATGCGTTTTGCTTGGTGACGGCGCAGTCGGCAAGACAAGCTTGGTGGTCAGTTACTCCACCAATGGCTATCCAACAGAATATATACCTACGGCATTCGACAATTATTCAGGTACAGTACATTTCTGAAAATTGTATTAAACTGTCGTGCGTTTGATGCTGATACAAGGCAGTAATGTTTTAACTCGATATTTGACGTAGCTAATGTTAACATGCGTCGTCTGGCTCAATAAGTAGTAGCGTCCCTATACCAGGCTACTAACGTGTCAGTAACGGCCCATGTTCTTTGGTTTTAGCTCGAAGCTTTCGTAAGGCTTCAATCAAATGCCGCAAAATATCTCACTTGTTTCACCGTATAACAATGCAAGTGATTTACAGTGAAAAATAGAGATTCTCCGAACAGGTTGCATAATACTTGTTGTACCGCCATGTTGCTGCGTTATCGGTTTGTTCACGTCGCGACTGCTAACATAACAATGAGTGAGCCCTCGCTTTCTTAGTGGAAGGTAACGCTAACGAAGGAAAAGATTGCTGAAACGGAAAAGTTTGTTGGGTTTGTGGATGTATAGGATCAGATGTCTGTTGTTGTCATCTTCTACCGGTTATAACTCTTTATTCTTTTAGGGGAGCTGTTTTGACAAAGAACGCTTGCTTGGTGTAAGTGGCAGCAGATGTTAGACAAGACCATTTTGTCTAGCCCAGTGTTTCTCGACCTTTGTACTTACGTGGCTCAGATGACTTTTGGTAAAAATTGCGTGGCCCACTACCTTGCTCACATAGGCTACGCTTTGATACCCATAAACAAGCACACGTTATTCTAAAGTAGTGACTTTATTCCTATGTGCAATTCAGTGAGAAACTTGATGCTGAGGACAGTCAATGTGTTCCCGCGCTGGAGTGATCAGATGTCTAGGATGAGTAGTTCTCAATGTTTTTCAGCCCATGGACCCTTTTTTCAAAAAATACCAATGGAACATTCCTATTAGTATTTTTACTCTCAAGCTGTACAGCAAATATGTAATATAACAAAAATAAAATAAATACAGCACTACGCAATACTGACATAATTTCGAAATTTTTTATTATAATGAGTATGTGTGTATTTGAGCGAAATATTACATTTTTAGTAATCCTGAAAGTATAAATGATTTATCAATGATTTAGTTAAATTCTGTGAAATGGCTACAATATTTTACGGCTACGATTTCTTTGTGAACCTCTACTAGAACAGTAGCGTAGCCAGCCCAGAAATTTGGGGGGCGCAGAATGTTTGATTTTAGGCGAATAACACTATTTTTTTGGGATATCNCTTCTCAAAGCACAAAATGACTATAGCTTCTAAAAATTTGCGGGGGGCATGGAACCCCTAGTTACGCCTATGCTCTAGAAATGCTATGTGCACCACCAAGATTACGATGAGAACCACTAGCACTCTATATAACTGTATTCTAAAATATTTTTGTACTAACTCTGTGGCCCACTCGAAAACTGTGCTGTGGCCCACTTGTTGAGAAACACTTGACTAGCCAATCCTTGTACAGATCACTGCTGATTGAGATGCGCTAGTAATTGCTTATAATGGAGAATCTCCAATCTCTAAAAAGACATCTCCATTGGAGATGTCCAAGGACAGCAGCGTTCAAACAGCCCCGCTGTTTCAGATTGCCAATGCGGTGTGTGTTGATATAATTAAATCGCGTCTCGCGTGGCAACGAAAAGGAGAGAAATAATTTCATTAACGCGACACCTTTCAAGATTTTCTGATAGCTTTTCGGTGCGCGGACAGAGCAAACAGCAGACCGTGCTTGAACAAATCCCGGCTGTTTATTTTGTTGCACGAAAAGCGAGCTTAGCGCATTACCGACTAAGTCCGAACAAGTGTCAAGCCGTGCTCATATCCTTGCCTGTTGTTGTTTTTCAGTCCGAGTGACGGTGAACGGAACTCCCATTCGTCTTCAAATATGCGACACCGCAGGCCAGGTAGGAACTTTTATCCTTTATTATTTGTTGCGTAGCCCGAGGGTCGCTTTATCCCGCGCGGTTGCCAACATCATTCGTTCGCCTGCATCGTATAGGTCTGTGTCCGGTGAAGCAAAACGGAATCACCAAGAAAATCCTGTATGACAGGGCGGCGCCCCCGTACAAGCACTTCTTTGAAGTGGCTGCTTCGTGCGTTTGTCGCTCGCTTCACGATAACAGGCACCAGTCAGAGACGGCCAGCTTCACCCGCGGGACTGCCTCAAACGCTAGCTGTAGAAATTATCTGCACCGTTGCCTGGCCCGCAATTCCCCGGTGAAATTACAAAACGAGGCGAAAGTGTAACTGCCAGTGAGCTCAGTTGCTAGGTTATCTATTAACCGGGAAACATCACCCACCATGTTTGGTAAACGTGCCTGCTGTGTGCGTAAATGGCTTCTCGGCCGATGATGTGCTCTTCTGCGTCGATTGAAGTTGTGAATTATGTATGCTTTATGGTGTTCATTCGGCACGTTCGTGGTCATTGCCCTGATAGAGTGGTGTTAATAAGTGCATTGCGTGAATAGATTTTAAGCGGTCCGCGCCCTTGCAGCACATAATATGTTTTTAAGGTGAGAAAAAGATGTCTTAAGCACAAGTATTACAGTTTCATGTTTCAATGAAACGTTCTTATGCAATATAGTCTGCACTCTAAAGCAGGGGTACACAACCTTTTTGCTGTTACCGGCTGCATTACGCTTATTTTTGTGAATTACGGCCGCCATTGATTTCAAGAAATTTGATTATTTTGCACTGCTTCTGTTCTGCTTCCACACACTGAACCTAGCCTGCTTCCACACGTCGGTTTGGCTGTCTTTCTACTGAGTATCTTCATACAGTAGACAAAGAGTTTTTATCAATGCACGTCTGGGTATTTTAAATTGCATGCGCACGGCCGCATAAATTTCGAATGTCGTTGAACGGAGACCGCGTACGACCGGAGGTTGTGCACCCCTGCTCTACGCGATTACTGAGCCGGTGTGTTTGTTCAGTTGAACGCTGATACCAATTGAAATTTTTCATTGAAACCTAAGGCTTTACTGGTCGTTTGTATTTTCTGTTTCTGTAGCTCTTTCTGCCATCGTGTATAGGCTTCCAGCAAACGGTCGTCTTCAGCGCGATCACCCATGTGGTCTGATCAGGCAAAAAGACGCTTCGCAGTGCACAGATTATGACCCGATGTTGGCATCCACGTAAAATGCGCAACAGACTGCAAAACTGCCGCTTATCTAGTGGAGCTAGGCGCTCAGCTGGACAAATTGAAGTGGAGCCTGAATCAGTCACAACTTGTGAAATAGATAATAATAATTATCAGCGCAGAAGATTCGCGTGTTCTTGTACAGAATCGCATTTGACCATCTTGCAACGCGAGCAGGCACGTCAACTCGTGTCCTGCCAATGACGTCATTGGATCTTGCGTTTATCTGCCAGCCTGTGACGTAATCAAGGGCTTGGCTGGTAAGGCGAACTGTATGCTGGGACGCAACTGTTTGTTTGTCACAGCACGATACCATCCTATTTTTGAGCGGCAGTGGAGAGAAAACTGACGAAAAACGCTATGTTCCCAAAGACGATCTTCAGGGCGTCCTCGTTGAAAATATCTGTTGGGCCATCTTCCTTAAAATCTATTTTTTCGTCTTTTGGACCAAGTCAGTCTTACCAGTTGACTCTGAAGTCTTCAAGAAAATGTGTTTCCGAAACTGCGCACGAACAAAACATTTGCGAAAACTTTCAGAAGACGTGAACCAACTTCCCGCGTGGCTTACATCGACCTGTGTTCACTTAGTCGTTAGCACTACGAACGAAGGATCTTTCAGAAAACAGCGAAGTTGCGAATACCAGTGGTCCAAGCGAAAAGTGTTGACAGTGTGGGTGGCTCTGGTGAACTTGCCGCAATTTCATTCAGGCGCACTCAAGCGCAACTCCATTCGGCGCTAAGTAGCATATTTCTAACCTGACTTCAATTATGCCATGGTCACCTGTCACGAGAAGAGCACCAGTTCCGGCTAACAAAATACTTTTACTCTCCGTGACAGGCGGTCGATCCAGTTGGCAACATTTAGGTTTGCGACAAAGCACCATTCACCAACTTTACATCTTTTCGTCTTCCGTTTAGCTTTTTGTCGCGACAACGCTTGGTTGCCCATGTAAAAGGAACGATGTAAAGATCATTTCCATGCGCCTGGGATTGGTTTGTGTGACCAGAATCGTGTGTGCCCAAACCACGTGTCCGTCAGTACTAGTCATAGGTGTGCCGTCGGCGTACCTTGCCACAGCTTTAGCACAGCATGTAACAACTTCTCGTATAGAGACCTAGATCTGTACTGTTGTGAATGACTGCAACCTGTGAGCATTCGCCACTTCTCCGAAGGGCTGTCAAGCACAGATTGCTTGCCAGGGCGCACTAACGCGATGGTCAAAAGATAGAAGCGCCTGTCGGCGACGTTGCACTGGCGTCACAGCTTTCGGGCGTTTCGTCCGGTTTGATTGTTGTGCGTGCGAAAGTAATCAAAGTTTTTTTTGTGGCTGATGAAATTTGGCTAAGCGATTTTAATGAACTGTAACGTTTGAGCTGTGACGTCGAAACGTGGCGTCGTGTACATTTCGTGCGTCGCCGGGAAGAGACTAATATCGGCGACCCTGGCGTGTTTGTTTGGCCTTTGGATTTATTTGTTTACGGCCTATAAACTTTTGCTGTCGTGACATCAAGCGATCGCAGAACGATATCTCTGAGTAAAGGAGTTTATAACGCAGGTTATTAACCTGTATATAATAGGTGCGGTACCGGTTGTCTATATATGGCATTCACGAATGGCATTTTTTTCGAAGGTCATGCGTCTACTTGAGCAGTTTGTGCGATTGCGCCATTTCCGAGCTGTGCAGTGCGTTCAGTTGTATCTGTTGATTTTTAAATTTTGAAAAACAAAACAATTTTGTTTTCCAGGATGAGTTCGACAGCATGAGGCCGTTATGCTACCCCGGCACAGACATCTTTCTGGTTTGTTTCAGCGTCGTTCGACCAACGTCCTTATGGAACATCCGGGACAAATGGCTGCCCGAAATAAAAAGACACCTGCCTAAAGTTCCTATCTTGCTTGTTGGGACACAAATTGACTTAAGAGAAAACTTGGACATCCTCGTTGACCTGGCTCGTCTAAGGTATTAGCCGCAATATTTAGAAACAATTATGAATATTTAGTTATTGAACTTTTTGACTTTCTTCAGCATTGAGTAGCAAAGCCTTCACGATCATTATAAAGCGCATCACAAGACATTCTTTGCGCGTCGTAGACAATCACCAAGAGCCTAGGAAATGTTTGTTAATGAAAAAAATACTGACACGCAAAACGGCTGCTATAACTCGTTGCATGTAGGTATGGCAGTAAACAGACATTTTAAGGTGGAGCTGACTGTTGACCTTTTATAAAACGGAGAATCAACAACTAACACTACATGCTGTTCCGAAGGGGCGCAAAGGCAGGAAAAACGCTTGTGTGGCGCAATGCAGTCGAACTTGCGTTTGCCCAAAGACGTGTGTCTCTCCACATGCACTTAGGTAATGCGCATTTGCACGAATTGCGCACGCCGCTCTCGGCCCAACGAACTTGATACCGCGTCTGTTGGCATGGTTACGTGCACGCTGCCCGGTAGCGACGCTGTTGGCGCTCGTCGATGGTCAAGTGCCCGTTGCGGAAAGCATCGTTTCCATGCAAGGTATTAACTGCGGGAAAGCTACAAAAGCTTGGAAACGCGCACGACTTGAGTGCCACAGCACAATACGTATGGTTGGTGGCAGACAGCATGACCGGAGTGTCTTTTCGCCCTCCCGGCTTTCCTGTGTCTTTATTGAGAAGTTCAAAATTGTTGTTGTTATGGGATACTGAAATATTACTTTGTTTGTGGGGTATAGCAAGCATGTACAGTACACAACCCAACATTAATAACGATACTTTGGCTGTGGCAAAGGCGTCCTTGTCTTGGTCAACCCCGAAAAACTGTTATGTAGCAAGTTTTGTAAGTATCTCATTGCAGTGAACGTTATTAAATGTCTTGTGTCGAAGATATCGTCGATGTAATTTAAAATAGCTTATCTTTACAATACTCACCAAAACATTTTCATTGCTCAGTCTGAACAATATCTTCTTTAATAAAGCTTAGTGGGATGACTAATAACCATGGCTTGCAACGGGTTGGTGCCTTTATTTTCAGTTCATTTCAGTCCACATCTACTCTTGAAGTTTTGTAAGTTGGAATTCTAAATCATTTATTCTCTGAACTAAATTTTCTTCAGTTCTATCAATTTTTGATGTGCAAGCGACAATGTATATAAAGTATGTGCAAGCGACAGTGGTAATTTTTGCTGCGACACAAGGAAAGCCAACTGTTATCAACGTCACTGTTGTATACGCAATGCCAGATCATACCGAAAACCACCGGGCAAATTTTTTGACGTAGACTCGAAAGAAACGTTATTGCCGCTTGAACCACTTCGGCGCATGACAGTGTTGTCATACGCTGGCGGTGTGCTACTTCACCAATCGCGTTAAGCTGCCAAAATGCCAAGTGCACTTAAATCGAAGCCTCTGCTTGAACCGGTACCGCGAACTTGCGTTAAGAGCAGCTTCATGTGGAATCCAAACTTAAATGTGCTTTGATCAATGCACAGTAACTTCGCTAATCCCAAGTTTTGGCAAAATTTCCCAAAGTCCTGCTTTAACGAATAAAATGATGTTTTGTAAATCATCGCGACGAAGGAATGCCTACTGCGCAAGTTTTTCGTTTTCATACAAATGTTATACAAATTAAAGAGGTCTCGTGAATCGGTTTTAAAACTGTACAAAGCCAAATGATCACTTGCAAAAAAGTTACGCAGCTGACTGTGAGGTATTGATCCACTCGTGCCGATTCCAGCGCGCCATGCAGCACAGAGAGACGACAAGCGCAATTGTTGCTGAAAGAAAAGCTATTCGCAAAGAGATCTCGACGTGTTAAGAGCGCTACCAGGCCCGGGTAAACCCAGTGACTTTTATGACGTCTTTCGACCTTTGAACAAAAACGAATGTTTCAAGGAACGCTGCTTAAAACTGCTGGGTCCGTTTGTTTGATGCCAACAAAAGTTTGAACAAAGCGGTTACCCAGATAGCTGCTGGACAGCGCCTGCAGGCGGCATTTGGTAAGAGCAGATACAGATAGTGATTGTTCCTGGCTAAGAGCTTGTTTTACGGCTTGACGCGGGAGGCCACAGACCACTGTGGCTCGGCACCCGACCGACCGGCTGGCAAGAAATACTATTCTTGTACTTTAAGTGCTGGTACCCCACGTGAACACGGCTGTGGTCTTTTAAGGCAAATGAAGAGATTACTTCCGCGATAATAGCGGCGTTCATCAAATGTCTTGCAACGCACTGAAAGAATGTGAAACGTTACAGTTTAGGGAGAAAAGAAAAGTGTAGATCAATGTAACTGCAAAGCCGAGATTTTATCGCTGCAGGTGCGAACTATACGATCAAAACATAGACATCCTAATCTAGATCATAATCCATGTTTCTCAACCTGGGATCTCACTGTTCGTGAAGATTGAAGTAATTTACAAGTTACNTTTCGCTGGAGCTCTGCCGCAAACTTAAAATGCGTGATTTTNAAAGCAGAGCGCTTCTCACAATGGCTGTACTTCTGACTAAACTAAAGAATCACTTGGCTTCCAACGAATGCGCGAACGACTTGCACAAAATTTCAGCATTAACAAGACAAGAACAGAGTTTATTACTTTACGACGTATTATATTAATGACGTCAAAGCTGTTTCGTTAGAACACTGGACTCCGTGCCGAACTGTTGCTACGAAAAGTACATTTGGTGCTTCGCGACCCAAAGTTCATTGACAACCGTCTCGGGTTTCGGCCTCAACCTTTCGCTTACGACTTAACAGAACCACCACCAAAGTTCAACTTTACGTTTGCTTTTCTTCCTGTCGCGAGGTTGGGCATATGAGCGTGTTTTTTTCAAATTAAGCACCTTCCAACAACACTGCATCTTCTGTTTCAGTGAAAGGCCGATAACAGAAGAGGAAGCGCAGAAATTCGCCAAGCAATGCGGGGCGATCGGCTACGTCGAATGTTCCGCGCTGACGCAGAAGAATCTCAAGGACGTGTTCGACTGCGCCATCGTCGAAGGCGCCGACTACAACGCGAAAAAGCTAAAGAAAAGCCGGAAGAAGTCGTGGCGGTCGTCGAAGAAGCGCAACGACTCGACTCGCAGCGAGAAGGCGAAACGGGTGCGGCGGAAATCAGTGGTTTGGTGGAGAAAGTACTTTTGCCTGTCCTGACTGAAGCGGACCATCTGACGTCTTCTGATAACCAAACGTTGGTGACGCGCTTCCTGTCCAAGGCGGAAGTGGCGCAGAAGCGGCGCCAGGACAGACAGAGGTGATTCGGCCAAATGCGCCTGTGGCGGCCTGCAGGTCGAGTTGTCCAGTTCATGTGCAATGCAGCGCTCTGGATCGATCGAACCCCCCCCTGAGTGCTGACCCGTCGAGCCGCGAGCTCTTTGCCGAACTGCGCCCTTTGTCGAGATCGCGACTGCGTCTTCCGACGGCACACTGTGCGGTTTACGGTTTCGTTGCGCGGCGACGAGCCCGAGCGTACTTCAAATCGTTTTTCGACCGGCTCGAGCCGGAGAAAACCGGTCTGGCGTGCAGGAGAGCTCGCGAGAACAATCCAATGCGCTCGCTTCTCTGGGACGACAACAGCCCTCGTGGCATCCTTGCGCGAACCATCGATTCGCCGGTGGCACCCGTTGTCATGACGTAACCACAGCACTGTGTATAACTTGTACCGCTTCGTCTTGCGCCGTAATTTTTCACCGTGTTTTCTCTTCCGATTCGCGTTTGCAATCTGAAACTTATTTATTTATTGCCGGCGAAAGTACGTTAATCGATACTCGCCCCACGTGGCGAACCCCCCACACTGACTGTGCTGTTTCCGGGGCGTACTAATTGAGCCGTTCGTTGCGGCTTTACCCTTGTGACCCTCTTTCCAGGTTTATTCCGTTTTTCAGATCAGCTTCATGTTACGGATGATGCTCTGTAGCTCCATTCAGCAGGACGCTGGACCAGGCTTCCATTTCTGGACAACCGCATTGTAAAAAGCGCAAGGAAGCTGAGTCGGCATTTTTCAAACTTGATCCTTCCTAATAACCACAGTGACGGAACAAATTGCACGGCAGCCAGTTAAAGAACTGAAGAACTGCCTTCCAAAACTTTTTCTGACCTCGTCAGACACGCTCGGGTTATGCAAGGCCTGTTATCTGGGCCCACGCGTCTTGGACAACCGCTTGTAACGAAGTGAAGCAATAAAATCATAGACCATGATAAGGCTTTACGGTTGCGTAGCAATCAAATCGAGGAGTCCTGGAATGGTGTATAAACCGTACAAAAAGCTTTCGCATAGAAAATCGCAATTGCTTCGCTATCATGATTTTTTCAGTCGATGAGCTGGAAATTTATCTTGAGTTAGTCGTTCTAAGTCATCTGTTAACCCTCACAGGACTAACCGAAGAGTGCAGGTCTATTCCACCCACAGACTTCCTTCTGCCCTTTGCACGAGCGTTTTGCCGTGAAGGTTGTTCATTTTTCTTTTGTAATTGTTCGTGTATTCTGCAATGTCAAAGTCACGTGTTTGCTCGCTATCAATGATGTGAATTTGAAAAATTCAAAACTCACCTCCGTCTGATTTTGAACGCCCTTTCGGCTCCAGCGGGAAGGATGATGTGCTTACGATGATGTCTTGCTCACTCTTGAAGCAGAGTTTATTTCACTGAGCTGCTTTATTGGTAGCGCTATTGGTTTCAGTGTAACTATCTTCAGCATTGCTACCACAGGATAAGATTTGAACTTGTGGTCTCAGGAGACTATGGTCCTCGAGGCAGTATCGTTTTGCCCGCTCTGTGGGTCCAGCAGTTGTTTCAACTCGGCCCTCTCATTATTGCAAGATTTTTAAAGTTTGTCAGAAACCGCAACGCATGCTTCTGGGATAGGCAGTGAAATGCTGTTGCATGCGCAAAGTCACTGGCAGTCATTAACAATATTATGTAACAAAATCCAAAATGTTTTACACGGTAACGACCTTTGACCTCAGCAAACGTCACCACCGGGACAGTCGATCAATAGGAACAATATACAAGGTTCCCCCTGTGGAGTCTGGAAAGAAGTTTGATCGTTTTCTAGCCTTGAAAAGTCTGGAAAAAAAAACTTTTTGGTCTGATAGTGTGGAAAAAGGAAATTATTTTCCAGCCTTGATCTTTTGACATGCATTTTCGTAATATTTTCTTCAAGATTGATAATTTCACTTTCATCGTGGTAACTATTGTAGCGCCTGTGTTTGACCTGGGTGTGTCATTCGGAGAAGTTAAGTTCTGGAAAGAGTCCGGAAAAATTCTGAATATTTATATTCAAACTTGTGTAGGAACCCTGAACGTAGCCACTGATTTTGCGACATCAATAGTTCACTTTTGTGAATAATTTTATCGCAGTATGAGGAGTCCGGCGGCTGCGCAGCATTTGGAAAAAGCCGTTTGGTTTTTGTTGCCACCAGCTGGCATTCAACATAGAATGGAACAGAGACAATTACTTTGAAATAAGGCGTTCCCAGGTGAAAAAAAGCGACTGAACACGGCAGGATTGCTTGTTTACGGAAAATAACAGCGAGTTTACTGAACGGAACACCTTTTGTTGGTGCGTTAAACCATCAGGCAACACGAAATACAGCGTTTATTCTTAAGATGAAACATTTGCCAACCTTTGGTTGAGAATTGAAGACCCGTTTTGTTGTAGTTAGACGGGAATACAGATTCCAAAGAAGACTCAACGCAAGGCACGGCCATTCGCAGACCTGCAAACTCGCCAAAGTTTTGAATACAACGCCTTTCTCAACAATCTGCCCTGATATTGATCAGACAACTTTCATCACCTCTTGACACGCGTAGTAGCTGGTGCGCAGGATTGCTGGCACACAAAGGTGGATATAGAAACTCTTGTAATTGCAATTCAGTACTCGCTTATTCAACACCCACCGCCACCACTGAAGTTAATTATAGTTATCTATAACTCACGTGCGCAGTCGCACTGCTCGTAATTCAACGTATACGTGCCGCTCAATCCTTTTCGGTATGGTTCTTCCAAACACTCCCGCGTTTCCCAACGTTTGTTGTTCGAAGCGACGTGTTGACAGAAAACTTTTAAGAATCCCGTGGCGCGACTTGTTCCTGAGGCAAATCAAATGGAACGGCCGACAATAAAGTGAATTGTTAAAAAGTCTTGTTCTCGAAGCGTTTACTGGAAATCTTGCGTTGTTTCCGCATCTTTTCTTCGTGAGCGGCCAAGTGTTTTGCTCAAACAGGCGTCGTCTGCGTCGGACACCGACCGCGCAGTCGCCAGCGGCGCCACAGACACCACCGTTCAAACAATGACGATTTTCGCGGAGGTGCTGCACAAATGTTACCACCCGCTCCGTGGTATGATTTGGACGACATCACTGTTCGACCTTCGCATTAATTACTGTCATTTGAATAATGAAAGTCCAAAGCTGTTTCGTAAATAACTGGATGTAACTACTCAATTACATCTCTTTTCTTTTCATGTACAGAAGTAAAAACAAAGTTCATAATCAAATTTTGTTTGTTCCAAGTTCGATCCAAGCTAATTGGGACAACATGGCGTCATTCAGCCCAATTTTGTTACTAAGAGTTGGATGCTATTCATTGGTCAAACAAACATGACTTCCTTGCAGCGAAGTTGAACCATTTTTGAAACTCCGTTCTTGCTTCCAAAGTCTTCCCTCTGGTGGCATCGCGGTGTTGCGCTTGCAAGAGGCCAATTTACGTTTGTAGTAATGTAGAGCATAGAATTTGTTTTTGTTAGACGAAAAGAGCAGACACCCTTGAATGATTAATCTAGATTTCCCACAAAAACTGGTTTAGGACAAAAACTGCCCAACACGGTATCTTCAAACATGCAAAGCATCGCAGCTCTGTGTTAAAGTTCCTTCAGTTTCTTGAACTTATTTAATCTTTCTCATTAAGCAACAGGTTTTTCGACGTGTTTCATTCTTTGAAAAAATGCATCAAGCCAGGCCCGCAACCGGGCAATTATCCCCCCCACGGAAATTTTCAAATACATGTTTAGTTGTTAGGTAAAATAATAAGTTCTAACCATTTTGCCCCCCACCCCCGAAAATAGTACTGGTTGCGGCTCTGTATCAAGCTACTAGAATTCCCGACGTGTAAAAAAAGAATTTGGCAAGCGATGAAGTTTTGGGGTACGTTTTAGAAACGCACCATTCTGATTAACTTGCCAAGATTTTTACAATGCGGTATCAATGTTGAGAAAAACATGAACGTTGTTTTTCTTGTTTTTGCATCCAAGCACGAATGCTGCATGCATTTGATGTCACCACCTGCATATAACAAGCAGGGCCGTAACCAGGGGGGAAATGTGTTGGACATAGTTTAAAAAATNTAGCCCCCCCATTAGAAAACTCTTCGCCCCCCTGGTGTTCCAAGCTGGTTACATGCCTGTATAATAAGCATCGTCAAACCAAAAGTGACTGCTGGATGCTGATAACGATAACGGTGACGTTGGAAACCGTCTCACGGCAAGTGCAACAAAAATCCCCTTCTGAAAAAAACGAAAAAATCAGTGGTGAAAAAAGCTTTTATCCGAGAATTCGTTGCAGTCGAAACTCCGACACAATTGCCCCTTGCCCTTAATTCTCTTAATTTTTTTAAATGTCGGCAGCCTTTTATCACAAAATGAAGAACTGGCTCCTGTGTTGACGTGCCGAGAGCGGTGAGAAGCAGGAATATCGGCGTGCTTTGCTAAAAAGACGTTTTGTTTATTTCTCGTTCGCAGATCTTTGGATCGGCATAGATCGCCAGGTGTGGCGCCTTCGTTCCCAATTCTGACATCTCCGCGCATCCGCTTCCGAATCAAATTCGCTGAGTCCGGACAGAACATTCGTTTCTTAACCTTATCACCAAACCGCAAGCCCCAAACTTGTTCGAACAAACGTTGCAGATTCATAGTTTTCCCGGCAGAGAGGTGATGGAAGCAGAGGCGGATCCAGCCAGTAATCTTATGGGGTGATTTCCGTAATATTTGGTCGTCAAGGGCTTCGCTACAGTAAGAGAGATGAAGTATACTTCACAACACTGCTGTGACAATACGATGGACAAAAAATGGCCTTTAATCGCGAATGATGTTATCATGGTGAATAAAGTTACTTTCGTAGGTTTTAGGGGGGCGATCGCCCCCCCCCTCCCTGGATCCGTTACTGGGTGGAAGTCAAGGCTCACACGAGCCAATGATCACAAATTTGGACACTAGGCTGCTGGCCAACAGGTAAGTCTGCCGATCAGCATTGGGCGCAAATGCGGCATCGGTTGCGATGCGACGGCCATCAACAGACGTAATGTAACCGGATCGGTCTCCTGTGTGCCGCAACATCCGTTCTCACCGAGCAATTTGGGTATAGACTTCATCGACGCTCGCTGACAACAACCTTCTATTTGTTGACCAACGCTTGTTCTGCTCAAAAGCGAGAGCGGCGCTGTTCAATCAAAGCCGGCCGGTGTCCGTTATCGCGATCCGGGTATCGCGTTCTATTTAGGTTAGTCGAGCGCGGGCCCTTAAACGGAAGCTCGTGGGAATCCCTTTCACACAGCCGCCAATAGAACGTGCTGTCCGCGCCTCGATCAAAAAGATCGCTCTTCCAATTTAGTCCAAGTTCCTGATCAAAATCCGTCCCGATGCAAACAGGCATTTCGGTGGTTGTGGAAAATCCGTTCCAATGGTGAAGTTTCAACTTATGCAAAAATATGACTTAATCAACTGGCTGCGAACATGGCCATCCGCAGAAATTTTTCCAAGGGAGGTGCAACATCCACATTTTGCTTATCATTTTCAGGTTTCTTGCAATAGACGTTCACAAAAGGCTTTAGAAGTTCTTAGTCCCAATTTCCAGGGGGTCAAATGCCCGTTTTGTCCCTCCTGCAGACGCCCATGAAAACTAGCAATCGCAATTAAGTTGAACATTCCCGCTTATGCAAAGCATAAGTTTTTAAGAACGAGTTTGCTGCGCCAGACACATCCAGCCAGGTGGAAGTACAGCGCGAGTCTGCAATCCACTGCAACCGACCTACAAACTGGATCGAACACCTCGATTCACTCAACGCATGGTGATTCACGACTCGTCCGTCTTCTCCGTGCGCCGAGTCACCAACTGTAAAAATCACAGAACATAGTTTTTCGCACCAGTCACATTCACGTCAAAGCCGAAGCCCAGTCGGTTGCAACTGCCAAGCTGAACGAAAAATGTTCCCGGGTTTCACACTTTTCCGTGTCATTCCCGGCTTTGCCGTTGGTGAATACGGGTGTCCGAACAAATCTGAACTTTGAGCAAATTTTTAACTTGGCGAAGTAAGCATGCGGTCAGCACTGTTTCGCGCGAGCCGCTTTCAAAAACAAAATTTGGCGCAAATTTGCGCAAATGGCCCTGCAGGCACATTCCATCTGCAAACACAAGCAGTGGAAAGTCAATTAAGTTTAACGTAACGCGACCAAACGAAGCAATGTTTCGTGTTTGTATGCTAGTAGTCACCCATTCACTAAGAAACCAGTTTGCAAAAGCAAAATGTGCGCCAGTGGAGGTTAAGTACGAAAATTGTGTAAAAAAGTCTAGCTGTTCAAACAGGGCGTATCCTTTATAACAGCATAAAAGGATATGTTGCGCTCTTCAGCAATTAATTACTGTCTTATGTAAATAAGTAACTTATCGAAAATCGATTTAATTACAAACAGTTTGCCAATGCCACAGCGCTGTCGANAGAATGTTCAACTTTGCATCACTTTTTTTAAAATATGATCAACATGCCAAAAACAATGTAGTAGAGAAAAATCTCTTACTTTCATTCAAAATTATATGCGGCATTTTCAAATTAGAAATTGGTAAATTAAAACTCAGTTTAAACCACGATTTGAAAAGCCAAGTGAATTTGACATACTATAACGGTCCTGACGTGAAGCAATTTCATTGCAAAGCAAATACGGGATAGTTCTGCAGCAAATTTGCTTCCTTCTCAAATTCTTGGCAAATTAAAATCATGTGCTTGGGCAGTACAAATTTTGCTGTATTGCATCATGACTGTAATACATCACTTGTATGTTCGTTTGGCAAACAGCTACATACAGGGTCTGTGGCAATATTGACGACAGCTGATCTTTTTCTGTTTGCCAACCGTAACCGGTTTTCACCGGTATTTACCGGTTCGTCTTCCCCGTATCGCTTTTTTCGGAAGCCCTGTGTTGCACCACATGGTTCTTGTGGCGACATGCGTCAGCGAGATTATACCATATTTACTTGGCAAATGCGCTTTAAATAGTTAATATTTCACACCTTCCACCAACGACAGAACCACTTGTGTAATACAGTCGTGGTCGCATTAGACTGATACGTTTCGTACCCCTATGTTGTGTAGGTTAAGGTTGTGAACACTGCCGTTATGGTTCGCATGCGGCAAAATTTGCGTCGCTCGGCTGTAAAAAATTGCATACTTCTTTTCATGTCAGAGAATGACAATCTTGTGCTGACTATAACATGTTAAATGTCTGTCATCATTATTTTCGACACGACTGAAATCGTTCGTAATCAACTTAGCTCAAATCGTCAATATAACGTATAGTCGTCGTTATAACGAGTCGTCAAAACGATATACTCAATGTATGTCATAAATAGCGGCAAAGCTCATACGACAGCCATCCGTGCTTCAGTGTGAGTTACGATGATAGTAAGCACTCCCAACTAAAAATGACAAAAAAATATGACCAAAAAAATAAATAAGAGAGAAAACAGTGAGGGACACGAGAGACATCTCTTGTCTTACGGTCTGAATATCTGCTTTTCGCGGAGTTTCGTTTTGAGGCGATGTTGTGTTCTGACTTGGGTAACATATATTCTGATGCGGGACATATTAATATTTACACAGGTCGCATTTGGCCTCCGTGCTCCAGGTNCCCCAACCTTGGAGATTAACGAAAGCTGTGAGACACACCAGCAGCCGACGCCCTTTCTAGAGAGGTAAGTTACAGAGTTCTTAAACCACGTCACTGCAACGAAGGTTGAGAAACACACTCCATCGCGCTGTATTACATTTATCAAGTTGAAATGTGATTGACAGATGCACTTCACTTTCATTTTCGCTTTAAGAATAAGTCACGACTCAAGAAGCACGTCTGCTGCAGCCTGCCAATTAAAAGTAATCAGGAGACAAGACAGACATATAGATTGTGATGAAGAATCTATATTACCTATAACTATAAATGTTATAGACTATAAGCAATCTTGTAGGCTGTAAGCAAGTCTGCTAGCACTTGCAACTTTTGCCGTTCATCTGCAGAAGTTACAACGAACATACAATAGTCGTTGGCGAATATGCTAGGCTCATAAAGATTTGTTGGAAAGGCTTTCTTTTGGTTATCAACAATGTTAGCCACAATTTTAGAAGACTCAATGTGTGTGTTCCGGTGATCAATGCGTTCGCACTCGTTTGTGCCGTATCGCCGCTTTTCTGGGTGAGAGCTAATCGACTTATGTCTCCGAAGCGACAAAAGCCCAGCACCTGGTTCTTGATTGTCGCGCGCAGCAGTGGCAGTGCAGGATGCGTTTTGGTTCAGAAAAATTCAAAACTCGCATTCCTTTTATCTTGCCAAGGTTTGCTGTCTAAACAGCAGAACAATCCACTTAACCGGGTGGTCTTGCTTAGCAGAAAAGGTGACGACAAGTGCCTGCTGACGCGAGGCAAGTGCCACCCAATTAAAAAGCCGTCCTCGATTAACATGGTCACCCATTCTTGCCTTTCTCACACTGGTCACATGATGCGCTGCCTGCCACTTAACGAAAATTGAGTGGCGAGCGGCGTAAAGATTTAGACTGCAACGGTGTCTGCTGATTGACAAGATTATCATGTGACCAGCGGCGATTTAATTACTCTTTGCTCGAAAATTTGATCTTTGCCGCTGTCTTGAAGATTTCGCAGAACCCCAGGACAACATTTCAGCCTGACCTGTGTTCTCCAAGACCTTCCAAGATACATGCATAATACAACTAAGCCACCAACTCATTACACATTCATTTGCATTTACGTGCTTCTGTTGCTACGTGTGCGTTTATTTTTAACTTTCCCAATGGCCGAACGACGTGCGGTACTAATGTTAGACTGTATAGACGATAATCTGCTGCAAAATCCATTTTGGCAGATGGTCAAGTAGCGTTAGCAGCTTGTCACGTTGATCAAAGTCACATTTCGTCATTTCCAGTGGCGAAAATACGCGAGGAAACTCAGCATGACATCGAATTATTTCTTGTACGAAATCATTAAGGGTGAGGAATTTCGAAAATGCTGCATTTATTCGCATAATCGCAGGCGATTCTCAGATCCATGCTTTAAATACTTTTTTAACCCAAGGACTAGAACATCGCCATAGGTGACAAGCAATTCAGAAAGCAAACAGAAAAACTGCTGTTACATTCGCAGTTCGACAGCGTTGATTTCACTCATAAGTGTTTGCTTTCAGCGCGATTTCGCCACATCAAAACTTCCACCTGTTTTGTTACCGCCCACAAGAGTTGACAGAACGCAGAGCAGTTTACTTAGGCCCTGTCTCTTTGGCCTGTGCTGCGACTTCGCAGCGGAACAATGCAGGTTGAGACTCGCCCAATCGCGCGTTGATCCAAGATAACGCTGCACACCGTTGGTTGGGAGGTGATGAGACGAAAATAGCAAAAATGATGCGCTGAGCGGTTTGGCGAGGCCAAATCATCAACGTTTGTAACAAAATTTACGGCGAAACAAGTGATTCAGTGCCTTTTGAGCCAACAAGAGCTCGACAGAAGCCAACCACCCAGAGAGCAGTAAAGAAACCTAGTGTTCAAATGTTCTCTTAAAACCACATTGACACGACAGTCGAAAATATGACTTGAACAACGCGTGCTGATTGCTCACGTATCCCAATCTGACGTCTATGTGGTTATAAATTATGGGTCGCTAAACATTGTCGCCAGACGCGAAATCCCGCGTCACGCAGCTTGGTCAGTCAATAACCGTCTTTCTGTTGCTTGATACTGGCACTGCGTGTCCCCGCCTTGCGACACAAACAGCTGCAGACATGGCAAAAGATTTTGCATTTTTTGCACAAATGCAACTGACACGAAAGGTTCTTTGAATGCCGTAAACCAAAAATCAACATCCAAGTTTGAAGGGATGCATTTGTGATTGGCTGTGTGGCAGAGTATTAAGTAGTTATCTTAAGAGAAAAGATCTTTAATTGTAGGGAATGTACGGTCATTGGCCAACAGGAGCTTCGCTGCCGAACATATGAATCCACGCAGTGCAGTGAGTTCAGCCTTCTTCGCTTTGAGAGCTGCGCGTTAACATCGCAAATCGCAATTTCATTCGTAAGCATCTCGCGTCATGCATCAGGTGTTCTGNAGCACTCCGGAGGAGGAAATGCGCAGACTTGCCAATTATTGAATTTATCTTATTCTTCTTGTTTCCTGGCACAAAGCATTGAACCGCACTCTTTGGCAGAACAGTTTCAAACACTTCGCTTAAGCGAAATTGGTTTAAGCGGCCTTCTAGAAAATAAGTTGTTTTTTTCAACATGCTACAAAAATGTTCTTCGGATTGACATTTCGTAAGTGAAAGAGTATCCATTGAACGTGTAAACAGTCAACCGATGTTCGAAAGCCGCCATAAGCCAACAGCCCTTCACGCGTTATACAGCATTTTCATTTACAAGCGTGCTGATGGCAGTGAGAGGAGAGCCGTTTGCCAGCAGCTGCGAAGACTTGTGTTTAAAGCAGTGGTTCCCAACCGGGGTGCCATTCACACACATCCAGGGGTACCGCCAGCTTATACGTATTTCAATATATAATTAAAAATGCGTCTTCAAAATGCCATCAAACCTTAAAGCAATTTGCTATGATTTCAACACTGGGTGCCGCAAGGTTGGGAAACACTGTTTTAAAGGCTAATGTCTGCCGTGTTCACTCATTGCCAACCCAGTTGAGTTGCTGATCGGCCCAGCAAAGACCAATACGTCAAGTCAAACATTTCGAGGAGGCAAAACGCACTGCACTTAATCAAAAGACATCAAAAGGAACATAGCCATTTATTTCCGAAATCCATTTACAGTTGCCAGTAAAACTATCGTTGGTATTGCGATGACAAACACAAAAGCGCAGAGCTTCATAGAGAAAGAATGCTGATGTATTTTGATGAACATCAGCATTTCCACGATTTCTTGTTTAGCACAAACTGAATGTGCTTCCTTCTGAACGTTTCGTTTTTTCTCTGAACAAGGCAAGAGGTGCCTTCTTTCAAACTAAGTATGTCGTTATTCTATCTATTTTATCGATTGAACTGAAACCAGGAAGTAAATGAGTTCGATTGAGCAAATTCATCTGAATACAAGGATGATGAACACTACGTGATTGGGTCAAAGTTGAATATTTCACGCTCAGCCGTAGACATCTGTATTGGCGGCTTGGTAACAAACGCAGGTTATTCTCATAAGAGCAACAGAACAATGCGGAAAGGGCCTGGATCACTGGCAACCTGGTTGTCGTTTCTGCTATTGAAGTTATTGAGCTTTTTATGGCGGCGTCAAATAGCCACAGTAAGCTCACATCACCTTTGATCTGCCTCTGTTTGGACAAGGAGAACGTTTCACGTCTCGCTGTGACTTGGCGCAAGTTACTTCCAAACGAAAGCACATAAAACATGAAATAAGTGGGCTGCATTTGAGAGGCCGAGAAAGCTGTTCTGCAGCAATTGCAAAGGCGTGGCTGCGGTTAGCATTGGTCTTTACTCTCATTTCTGTCGAAAGCAATGTGAGAACTTCTCACCTGCTCAATATCTGGTGCAATATTGCCGCCAACGACAAACATTTCAGCGAGGTTGCACGACTCAAGGCAGACATCAGTATTTGCATGTGAAGATGATAGCCCCGAAGATTTGCACAATTAGCTTACTGAACGCAATTTTTGATTCTGAAAATTAAAACTGCGCTGATTCTTGAAAATCGCGACATGCAGGGCAGTTTGGAACTGCCCCCATCAAACACTTCAATGTCAAAATTTAACACAGAGGACAAGTGATTGTTAACACAAAGCCCAACTTGCCAAACAGTTCTATCAAATCTTATACAGCATACCTCTCGTGATAACTTAAAATTATTTTAAATCAATGTGAAGAATCAATGTGATGGTAATCTTCTCTCTTTTTTCCTTGAAAGCTTGTGGCGGATCACTGCGAAAATGTTGGCAAAATGTAATCTGGAGGCAGCAGCATGCTGCAATTCTGACTCTGTTTTGATGTTTAACTCATAAAAACCAATATTTCTTTGGTGTTGACTAACGTAAAGATCGAACGCTTTGAAATTCGGTATGACATGAAACCTTACATCAATACATACAACGTGGTTTATTTCGAGTGTTAAGGCTTCATCCCAGAGTGCATTCAGTCGTTGTTTAACTACATGCACAGTTAGCCAATCGCATACCTATTCACTGAAAAGATCTGAAGCAAACTTTCGCAACTAGAACGCGATGCAAACCAACTTGCCCAGATATTAATTTTAAAAAGGTCTAGAAGTTTCTATGTGAGATTGGAAGATTTTACATTTTTTTTCCACCAAAGAAACAATTCAATTGCCTGATGTCAGGCGAGCGTCGGCTTTCCTTTGCTGAATGGATTCGGGCTCGCATAAGCTACACTAGTTCTCTTTAATTTTAGAATTTTATATTTTGTCTGTGTTTTTTACTGTGATGAAATTTCTCTCCTCTTATATGCGGTGGATGATTTCGATATAACAGGTTCTGCGAAATTCAACTGCCCAACAAGACTTCTTTGAAATCACTTTTACCAGAAATCACGTGTGCCTTTTTTGTTGCAAGTGTATTAGTTAACTACACAAAAATAACAAGGAGCACAGACGGTTCGGCAGAGATTACAGTAGAAAAAGTATCACCAATCATCGTGAGCCTTTAGTTTCGTCTCTTTTCAACTTGTTTTTACCTTTGCAAAAGAAAATTTTATCTATGTGAAACAGGTTAATAAAAAACGTATTTAAATAGACAACATGGACTTTCAAGTAGAATACTGGCAAGACGATAGTGTGTAAGATGTAGCATATCAATCGTTCACAGCAGGGAAATAGAAGCATATCAAATGTTCACAGCAGGGAAATAGAAAGGCCTTTCCTAAAACGTTTTAAAAAAATCTAAAAATTGCGAATCGATGCAACTTGACCAAAATGCCAGTTTACTTTCATGGATCTAAAACGACGCTGGAGCAGGAAAAAAATTTTTTGAGACGAGCTTTTAGAAGTCTCTGCGTTATGTCAACCGAGTTCTTATGTTGTAAGGTTAACCATAAAACTTACATTCATTTGAAATTTCTGTCTTATTCACAAGTCACCGGGATTTGTTTCGAAACCCTTCGTTCAACATCATATTGTTATCAAAAGCATTTATGGCAGCAGGTTCATTTAGATTTAAAAAAAAATTAGATGAAATACAGAAAAGAAATTTAAATGTTTTTATTGATATTGTTATAGGCTGCGCAGTTGTGATATGCTTAGGAGTAAGCAAANCCAGTTTCAAACAAGTAAACTTGTTTCTCGGAAAAATAAACTTCGTCAATAATGTTGTGCCTTCGAAATTCAGTCGTAACTTTAAGTATTTGTAATCTTGGTGCTGTGCATTCCACGCCAAGGCGCTGATCTCGTAAAGCCTGTTGCTTCAAGGCATGTGCTCAGCAGTTGCCCAGCAAAATATCTGATTTGAAAAATTAACACTAGGTAAAAACATTACCGCACTAAAAATTATAAAACAACGCCCGCTATGGCCGTTTCTGCATTTCCGTCATCTTGTTCGAGAACACAATTCAGAAATAAGACTAGTACAAACGGATAAAAGAGAAGTAATCATTTTACTACGATGTGTACAAAAAATGTGTTCTGCTTTCGAAAGCTCACTGTGCGTTTTTCGAACATTAAAGTGGTTAGATTAGTATCAATTATATTAATATCGAGTGTATGGATCACAGTAAAGTAAATAGCATCAAAAATGATGATTTAGCGTTTCGCAGATTATATTCAAAATAGCAATCTCTGTTATATCTCCGCATGATAAAGAATAACCTCGAGCTTTGATGTCTGTTCAAAACCCATCTTCCTAATGTTGAAATATCGCGCACGGAAGGTAAAAAACCGAAACGTGGTTATAAGCAATGAATTGTTTCATATCGGGCTGATGTTTGTTTGGACAACCTCGCTATTAAAAACAATTTTGTTATTTTCGAGCAGGACTTACCTCCTAATGCACAGAATTGTTTCAGCTCAACATTTTCTTATAAAACTGAAAGTGCTCAGCAGTCAAACGACACTGCTTTCACTTGCTTTGCGTTTTACCAACACCGCCGCTACGAGTTGAAGTGAAACAACAAACCAGACCAGCAATAGCAGATTTTTATTTTGCTTGTTTTCCTTCACGATTGATTTACTGTTTTCCGAAGACTTCCGCCTTGGAGAGTCAGGTGGATATTTTGCACAGAACAACGGCAAGCAAAATTCACTATACCAGGGTTGGCCAAACCTGCTCTATGTATGAGACGCATATAGTAAAACCCAAGTTACAAAGAGCCGCAACATAAAAATCTAAAAACACGAATTTATTTGCAATCTACGCTTCTGTGAGATCATATTTGTTTTTGGAACGACTTGCAAAAGTAATGCTGTACGGGACGCTAGCTACCACAGTATCATTTTACAATATTTGTACACTTTGCAATAGAAATAAAGAAAAAATATAAACATTTTCGGAAAGCTCAAAGAGCCGCATGCATGGTTCGAAGAGTCGCATTTTGGCCACCCTGCACTATGCAGTACTTTCACACATACCGGTGGGGGAAGAAAGATGTTGCTGGTGCGACACACGTTTGCTCGATTTTTAGATTTTTACCGAGACAAAAATTAAATCAGACCCAGCATCGCACTTCAGTATTTTTTCCGACTGGACAATATAAGTTAGAAATTGCTGCTGAACGCACTTTCATGAAGAGTAAGCAATAATTTTTTTCAAAAATGTAATAAATATGTTAATCTGCCAGATTTATAAGAGATTTTGGGAAGTTCTTTAAAGTTTTTCCCAATTTTTGCCAAATTTTTCCCAAATGAGTAAGGTGTGGAGGTGTACTCTACCTCCTGCACCTGCCATATCCTACGATTATGTTCACAATACTTGAAACATTTAGAAACTGCAAATAAATTTAAAAACAATATGTTATCTACAAAAGAATGGAATTTTGCAGCAAGCTTCTAGGCAAACTGTACTAAACATGCAGGAACCACTCCCTTTGATTGCAACGAGAGAAAAACAGCAGCTGCCCTATGGTGAGGGAGTGCACGCTAGCTTCGCACATTAGCGAAATACGTTCAAGTTAGCGCGGCAATTTTGTGGCGTAGCAGGGTATGTAAAATTGCTAGGAAGATATCATTGTTGCTAAACAGAAACAGAAATGATTTCTAACTGAAAAGGTAAGAGGGCACTACCTCAAGGCTCCACCCAGCCTTGGTCCCTTGAACAGGAAGAGGGATAGCAAATTTTCAAAGTTTAATTTTTAGCTAGCAAAAATATCAGAAAAAGATGTTGTCAACCACGCAGTCCATTCCCCTCCCATACATTTTGATTGCACGGTACCACAAATTGTTTCCAAGGAAAGTTGCGTTTCAGCGCTTGATATTTTAACATTGCACCACTGCAGTAAAATGTCCAAGTGCAAAGCATTCAAGCAAGCAAGCAAATGCGTTAAAATAGTCACGAGTTTTGAAACGCCAATTCGTAATGCGAAAAGGTACATCCACTATACTATGCAGTTTGCTTAATAGGATGATACACACTCGATGCGTCTAATATAACAACACAGAACGGTGACTGCTTAGGTTTCAAAGTAAAATGTGAGATGCTTTCATTTCCTCTTTTTTGCATGCGAGATCTATTCGAAAGTTCACAGGATTCTCGAGCGAAGCGATGGCAGCATGCGTTGAAACGCAGCTGATTGCAATTTTTCTACTTCAATGCATGTACGTATGTGAACCATCTCATGACCTAGTAGAACGTCACAGTGCATGAAAATGTACGTCTCAGTCGTATGTCTCCGTTCAACCTGGATTCACAAGTTACGAGCAGGCACACGAGGTGATGCGTGAAATCGTCGAGTGAACTTCACGCTATTCACTAAATGTATCAAACCAGTAATTTTCCAGTCCGCAGTTGAAATTGTCCAAGGGTCCATCTGCGAACAAACAAACCTTTTGCCGGCGATTTCCTGGGCGTTTCCAGTTTTCATGGCTTTACTTCCCGTACGTCCCTGTCAAAGAGACGGGTTTCCTGGTTTTCACTGGTGCTGACTAAACAACGCCGCTCAAAGACCAGAAATTTTTTCACCCCTCCACATTTCGTTCTTTGAATCAACTGTTTCCAGGTGGTGCGAATAGTGAAACAGTCAAGCCTTCTCAGCATTGTGATGCGTCAAAATCGTAGACGCCTGGGGTTTCATGCGCTTGTGTCAACCTCAGGACGCCGCTCGTCACATTCAATTGACTGACTAATAGCCGTCCATTCTCTTTGGAAAATGCTCAGTAGGTCAAGAGGTTGGCATAGGACAGGTTTTAGCGACACGACCCGCGAAGTTTGAACTCGTTTGCCCTTACGTCCGATGGTGTTCCCCGCCACCACTGACCACGCGCCGACAGTTCACCAATAAGGTTGACTGATTTGCGCAAGCAAAAGCTCGGTGATTTTTCGAGATGGAAGAGGCGACGCTGCCGTCCAGTTTCACCGCTGACAAGTAACATGGTCATCGGATCAAAATTTGTTTGTGCTAAGTCAGGTCTGATTCACTTGTGTGCTTTCTTTAATAAGGTGTTTCGGTCAGGCTGGTAAGTTTTGACAAGACCCGCAGCTCCTTCGACAGCTTAATCGCCACGGACACCTGTACCGGCCCTGTTTGCACAATTTCCAGGCTACTTCTGAAAACTTGAAGCTACTGTACAGCAGCACATCAACGTTTGTCAGAAACGATGATGCGATTTGCTTGCAACGAGAAAGGATATCGGTCACACCCGCCAGTTTAAAACCTTTGTCCCCTGTAGAATAATCCGGGAGGAATACTACTAGATCTGTTCAGAAAGAGCTCGGTGTGTAATTGAAGGCTGTAAACTTTTCCACTTTGCATCTGGTGATTTGCGTGGATGGCGAGCTAAAGAAAATAAGAAATACTGAGAGCACAAGAAAAAAACAAACAGCTGTCAATTGATCCAGTTTCAAAAAGCCTAGGTCACCGTTCACCACAAATTCACTCGGCGCAACCAACTAATTTTTAACTACAAATGTCTAGAACACCTCTGATAATTTTCCGAGCTTAACACTGGCTGAAATGCATCTTGGTTGTTCAATTGTTTACCAACCACGTTGCCATGGTTTTGTTCAAACTTTTGCACTGTTCTTGATGCTCCCCCCTGCTCCGTCCAACGGAAACATACGGGTTAATTAAGAAAGTAGTGCACAACGAACCGGTATGTCCCAACATTGAAGTACCTTTGTAATTTTTAACATTTAACATTTCTGTCTTAATGTATATTATGTTATTGCACTGATACGTNAAAATCACTTTTTAATATAAGCAGTTTCGAATGAGATCACCTTCAACTTCGGCAAAATTATCTGAGTACCTCTGGATAACACCACGGTTTCCAGTTGTTTAGTTCGATTTACTTTTTCTTCCAATTTGATGCAGTATTGTTCGTTTGCAATGTTGGTTCACTTTTGCCACCTCTTTTAAAGAACGTAATTATAGTGCTTTTCCCCAGCTCTTCCAATGTCGATCAGTTTAGAGTATTGCATAACTAATAAACCTGTGATAAAGTATCTATGTCGGCAACGACATTGGAACAAGGTTAAAGTTTCCAATGAACTATTAACGTTTTGTATTTCGCATAGTTTTAAAAACAAAATATATCTTATTTTTGTTTCTACTTTATACATAGTGAAAACGTTGCTGAAGAGCAGATGCAACTTTCCAAAAGCGCTCTGCATTTGGCTTCAACTAAAGTCAAGCAAGGACGAATAGCACCTACAAAAAAAATTGGGTCAACACAGAATCTTTTTGTTTCAACGGGACCACAGGCGAATACCTGGGTCCAGGAATTGTTGAAACAACAAACCAGAATCATGAGACTCGCAATGAACTCTGTACCGTTGAGAAGCGATTTGTCCCTGTTACATATTGTGATAGCTGTCTGATTGCTACCTTTGGCGTATTGATCAACTCGCTGCGAAAATCGTTCGCGTGCCACGGTCGGGTTGTTCGTGACAATGGGGTTACATCAACGTCAAGGCGATTGTTTGCCTTGGTCTAATCAAACATATCGGTAAGAAATACAGTAAACTGCGTTGAATTACACGGCGCAGTTAGGAGCACAATGCCGCAACTGCTCTTTGCGAAGCAAGTGGAATAGGCTATAAAATGATACGAAATGAAATTAATCTGAAGTAGATAAAGTACGGTTGCTTTCCGAATTCTACGAACGGCGTAATTAAAACGCGTCGCTCCAAGAATGCCTAAAAATGATTTTGATTATTTCTGGTTTGTGAAACAGTTTGTTTGTCTATAAATTCCTAGTACTTTTTGATTTATCGCAGTTTGGAAGGTGATTAAAGAACTGTTGTTAGAAACTGATGTAATGTTTATTCCTTTCCGTAATACATGAATGAATAGAATCAAGAAATTGGGCAGAGGGTCAAGCGACACCAGGTCGAGTTTACATCTTGTCAATGACCTGATGCAGTGTTTGTTATGCTATTCTTTCTTAAGCTGTCCTTCAAGTTGTGGTGATGATAACTGTTTAACAGTTTGTTAAATTAAGTGGCTACTATCCTGTTTCAACATACTTCGATCACTTAGATCGTTCATGGTAGTCAAGCATGAGCGTTCTGCAGTATGAATTACTTTTAACATCTCTTATATTACATGCCGTGCAAAAACACCCATTATCAAAACATGGCAGTCTCTTTTAAGAGTCTGCACCATATTCTAGGGCCAACACATAACCCCTAGTGTAGACCTTCTATGAGCGCCGTATTCGAATTAAGTTGACAGCACAAGTTAAAATCTGACACATAGCAAAATCAGTGAAATTTTTCTAACTTCACGAAGCAAACATTGCTTTGGGGGGCGATGAGGTTTCCTTTCTCCTGACCTCGACTTAATTAGTAGGTAAAAAACAAGTCGGAGAGAAAAGTCGTAACCGTTGAGAATCGCAACTAATTAAAAGCGGCCCACAACTCTTATCCTCACCGCAGGTAGGTGGTGCTGCGGAGCAATATGCGCCAAAAGCTGTTTTTGTTCTTATTCAAAGTACCAACGATAGGATCAGCCTACAAAGCTAAGTTTTAAAATAACGTTAAGTTGCCTCCGATGAAGCAGAATTCAAGAAGTCATATCAGTGATTGCAAAACGCTTGTCGCTTGCAGAAAAAAGATTGACTTCACAACAAGCGAACGTTTATGTGGCAAGAAAAGGCTCTGTTACGTAGGCAGTGCGTGCAATGATGTCAATAGCTGCTGAAAACACACACCCAGCTTATTCGGTAGCCTAATACTGCAAAGTTTCCTTGAATTCATTTCTTACAAAAATCAGGACACGGGGTTATCAACAATTGCTCAGTAAAGTGATTATGTTCCTTTCAAAATTACTCAGGTCAGCTTTATTACAGTAGCCTACATTTTCAGTGCTTGGACAGACCCGAGAGGTTTCAAAAGGCGTTCTTCCTGCATACACCTAATGCAAAATACTGCAAACGCATTTTGAAGATGTAAAGTTCGCCCCATCTCACAGCAAAGCAAGCGGGAGTCGCATTTTTAGCCTCTGACTCCGCTCCGGTTTCAAATTTTTTTATCTGGGTCCGGATCCGGCTACGGTATTTTTCCAAACATGAAAATCCGTCTCCTGTTCACTGGAAACCATCGATGCAACCGAAATTCAGCAATGTTTGTTCTTAAGCAACGACATATACATCAAGGCCACGCAGACTACTGCCGAAAATAAAAAGTGACTCCGGTTCCGGGTCCAGCTTTTTACGAATTTTTGACTCCGGATCCGGTCTGAAGAAAAACGCAGAATCCTACCGGAGCCGACTGCGGAAATTTATGCGCACCTGACTAGATATCCTCTGTTTTTTCGGTACCCTGACGTTTGTTGTTTTAGCGAGTACGTCTGGCGCAATTCACTCAGTCAGCACCGCCAAATAAATCTATCTACTGATCTTACAGGAATTAAGTTTTCTAGAAAACTTTTCTAGAAATTTTTAGTTCCTTGACCCAATTTCCTGGAGGTAAATGCTCGATATGCCCCCCTTGCGGACGCCCATGTTCCTGTTCAGTATTGACTGCGTGTACCACTACCAACCACCACCAATCCTGTGCATTTTAAAGAGAGAATACGAATTCGGAATTTTAAAGAAAACAGATTGCATAACGGCAAATCAAACGACTGCAGGTGTGCTGTTTGCTATTGGAAACAACCGATTACTACACGCCGCTATAGCTCAGTGGTAGAGCACTGGTCTCGTAAACCAGGGGTCGTGAGTTCAAACCTCACTGGTGGCAGTTAATTTGCAACTATTTGCGCAAAAATTCATATTGGACTAAGGTCTTTTCAAGCAATCATCACAAGGTTTTGTGTGCATAAACTTTTTCTAGTTTTTGCTACATTTTTCGGACTGAAGCAATTTTTAAGCAAACTCGGTGGTTTCGGTCGGTATAGACTTTATCATCACATCCTTCCCAGTTCTTCCATTTATTCGAGGAAAAAATGCACGCATAAACCGTATATTTGCTCCTTGTCTTTTCACTCCTTAACGTTGGAACGTTTGTGTCCAAAGCGCCAGATTTTTTACATTTTTTAATATTATCCCTTGGATACTTGGCCAGCATTCTACTTGAATTGCAATCCTACCGTTTCACTGAATTTTCTCGGTTTGCTTTCTTTATTCCGTTCTTCATCTTCAGCTTGGGCCCTGCTTGNTGCTNTTCAATTATGCACCTTCAGTTAGAATTCGTCTTTCAGCAAGTATAAAACTGTTAATGCTTTACACAAGTGCACTGCTTTTTGTTGTTTAAAATTATTAGCAATCTTACTGCCCAAAACAGAGACTTGAAATTCTGAAAGCAAAGAGCTATCACGTTATGTATGTGAAACTTGTTATACAAGCTACCAGAACAGAGTAAAAAAATTTGAAACAAAATACCTCAAGAAAAAGCAGCGTCCTTCAGTGCTTCTACCAACAGACCTATTTCGTTTTTGCAAAAATCAAAGTATTTCACTGTCAGTTTGACTTAGTTTTTCCCATTTTGCTGATGCGCTCGTGATATCATTGAAGGAAAAATATTCTTGCCTATTGCACCGTAGTNGGATGCATGAAGAAACCGCCATCCACAATGCCTGTGACACATATTTAATGACTGTTTGGTAATTCTTGTTTCTCGCTTATGGAGCGTGAAGCGATCTCCCTTACTTCTGTTTCCAACGCCCAAACTTGACCCTGCNCTCTTGCCGCCTGACCTAAACTGTTGCGTGCAGCGCGCTTGACAGTCATGGCCGGAGATCGAAAGTGCAACCTGACCGGTGCCGGGACCAGCGCTGACCTCCTGCCGTGCCACTGCAGCCAAGAGATCAGCCAGTTCGAACGCGAAGCTAAGAAACAGTCGGTATGCGTTTGAGGAACTGCATGTTGTGAAGGGCGCTGTTCAACGCGTCGCCCGCTTAGCCAAGCTTCGTTACTGGGACAAGCTGAGCGACTGCTTTCAAGAACACTCCGATCGCTGCAACCTATGCGGTCTTTGTAGTGGAAGACTAAAACTTTTGGCCCTATCATGAAGAAATTTAGCAGAAAATTCGAACAAAAACACAATCCACCTGTTAACCAGGCAGTTGCCAAATGAAGTATTTGCTAGAATAAAAAATTGAAATAGCGACAGCGTTCAAGTTATCATCAGTATTGCTAATTGCATACAGCTTGACAAACACCAATGCTACTAAAGTTATCAGCAACATAAAAAATCTCCAGTGCAACAACATTACTTCCAAACTGAACAATCTCACTGAAAACCCACTGAAAAATTATTATCGCAGGAAGAGATCAGCGACATTTTCTGATAATTGAGTAAATTGTTTTTATGCATAGAAACAAGCAGGTATCGTGGAAATGTCTGAAACGCTTTGAAAAACCTGAGAAACGTCAACGTGCGATGATTAAAAACTGTACGCCTATGTGTAGAATGACCAAATAAATGGATATAATGCCACCAGTGAGGATTGAACTCACGACCCCTGGTTTACAAGACCAGTGCTCTGCCACTGAGCTATAGCGGCTGGTAGATAATTGAATCAATCAAAACTCAAACACAGACCCAATCGTATGCACCAAACAATCAACTAAAATTAATTTGTAGCATTTGTGCGCAGCAAAAATAGTTGTGCTGTCCTTTAATCTTTTTCAGGTTTCAGATAAAATACCGCAACATTGGTGCATCGCTTCTAATGGTAAAAAAAGTAGTAAGGAAGTTCTTTCACAAAAGCAACACTGGAAGTGAAATGTGCAACCGCTTGATCTCTCTCCTTACCTGCGACGACAAGGAAAGCTTACTTGGTGAGTGCTGTGGGCAAGAAGATTTTTCCATCAACAAAGCGTAAAAACAATGCTACTACAACTTATGCTAATCTCCGAAGAGATCGAAAACTAGTTACTCGCATTTTGTTGACTAATTTAAAACCAATTTATCAATACAACAAGTACGAAATGCAAAAACATACAGTGCAAAGGAAAGCAACGGAATTTATTTACGCAGCTGCTACGATTGCAATTGAAAACTGCTGTGGGCAAGCTTTAACAACACTGGATAATCTTGGTGATGGACTTAGCTAAAAACAAAAGCCAACTAAGATACAAATAAACGTCATCCCAAAAGCATGACATTTAGCGAGAAAAATGTTTCACAGATGTTCTGCGAGTGTACGAAGTACCGGCCAAAACTCCTAACGACTTATTGCAGATACACCAACAATTAAATACAGTTGATTTATCAAAGTGAGATCTATCAAAGTAAGATGCTCGCGCGGGCCATGAGCTCGCTTGAACGTTTCCGCCGAACACGCACAAACGTTAAAGACAAAGCAATCAAATTACCTCCATGCAAAACGCACAAATTGGCTACATTTAACTAAAGTTTTGTAAGCAACTGTTTTGACGTTTATAGACTTAAACTAACAATCCGAAATTGATGAACAGTGCCTCATAGGTCAGCTCGGTCGAGGCTGACGAAACAGAGGGTTACGTTACAAAAATCAATAAAATAATAAAAAGTACCCGCGAATCTTCTTTGTAAAACTGGTCGACATATTTCGGACCAAGCGTCATGCTACTGATCTTCAAGGGAACGTTTCTGAGTATTACACACATGATTACTTGCTTAGTACCCCAATAATATGCCACTGGCTACAGCGGCGTCTACAGCAGCACGCAGTTTCTAAACCATTGTGGTCAACTACTTTTGACCTACGGACCCTCTTACAAAAACGTGACCACTTGCGGGCCACTTCCAATAAAACAACAGATTCACAACATTTAAAGCTACAACAGATTCACAACATTTAAAGCTACAACAGGGAAGATAAGCGAGTGTGTCATTGAAATTATTACACAATGGCAAGTAGCAATTTATTACAAATCTCTATCAGTGGGATGCCTGTGGCCGAGGCTTCTATGACACTATCGTTCCTTTATCAATACCAGTGTTAGTGGTAGCAAGTCGGAAACTATCGTCGAGTGTTTTGTCTGCCATTCGATTTCTGCTTTCAGATTTGACTTGCTTCATCGTAGAAAATGTACTCTCACACACGCTTGTGTTTCCAAACATCGAGTGCATTTTTAGTGCAACATTTTTCAGTTTGGGAAATCTATCTTTGTTTACTAATTTCCAGAAGCTCTCTGCACTCTCCAAAACCGTTAGTATTGTAGATTGAAAAAAAAATATGTTATGCTTGCTCTAATTCAAATTATCTATTGCAGGGATAGGTAATTAATTTGGCTTGGGGGTCACTGGGAGAAGGCCGTGTTTAGCGGATAGATAGACAGATTTATTTGGCGGTACTGAGTTCATTGCGTCAGATGTACTCTTCAAGACAACGAACGCCGGAGCACCGAAAAAGCACAGAGGTCATCCGGACAGGTACCCCAGCGGAGAGTTCGCGGCGGGCCACACCTTCTAAGTTGATCGTACAATAAATAAATAAAACAAAACGGTACACACAAAAAGTATTGTTCTTGCGTAAGTACACTTTAGCCAGCGCAAGTAGTTGGGTGAGACAGATGTAGCCTCACGCGCTTTACAACAAATTTCAAATTTGAATATTTTTTCTGAATGCTTCCGCACGCCACTGAAAACGCTGTGGCGGGTGCCATACGGCCTGTGGGCCTGTAGTGAGGCCACATTGTTCTTAACAATAACACTTCACCTATACTGAAGAACAGGATCATTGATGGATTTGCTGTTATACAAAAATACTAACCCGATCATACATTTTAACAAAAATTTTACAGCGATAGCTACAAGCCTTAAAAACTTGGAAAATATTACGTATGGCTATTATATTCCAGAAAGAAGGAAATGTTCATTATATTCACTTTGTAACACCTTTTAAAGTGCAACAAGTGATCTGCAGGCACCTGTCTTCGCATGGTTGCCCCGGGTTCACGCGGCTACTCCGCAGTGAATGCTGCGTTGGTGCACAATGCAGCATTCACTGCGGAGTACGGCGCATGAGCCTTCGCACCCACCCGATAACAACGAGACTCCGTTCTCCAAACTGGCTACAAAAACTTTTGTTGCTGCAAGCTCGTTGCGATACGCATTTACTTGGACTGATGATTTGGTCACCGAAACGCCTGCTATGTGTCTTTGACTTCATTTGCTTTGGCCGCACTGTTTTTATCATAAGGCTGTTCTTTTCTTGGGTAAACGACATGCATGGAAATAATTTACAAGTGCATTCAGACAAGCAAGATTTTTTGCTCTTAGCAGAACAAGCACATTGCGATTGAAACTTAAACAAATACTGTCGGACTTCATGCAAATCATTTTGTCAAGACATCCTTAGGTTGCAGCATTCCACACAAAATAATTTCTTGTCATAATTACTAAAATTATATATATTCACACTCTGCACAGAACTGCTACATTTTTCTTACGTCTTTCGCTATTTTCCCTTATTAAATAATCATACCAGAAAATTGTTGTCACTACGATTTGCACATACTGATCCACGATTTGCAAGAGCAGTGTTACATCATTCACCAAGGCCTCCACGCTATAAACAGTATTAGTTTACTAAAAAAGCAACTGTTTTAATGAATTTTTTATTCCGTACGCGGGTTGGGATTGTAATGATGGTCACATGCTTTTCATCGTGGTTGATCATATTTTCCTCTGCGATAGTTTTGCTTGTTCGATGAGGAGAAAACCCGTGCTTTGGGTCATATGCATGGCCAGGGGGAGCCAAATGGGACAAGCCTCCCCAAATTTTCTATCATAACTTGATGCTGAGCGCTTCGAGATGCGGTGTCCTGAACCAAATATTGTTGCTCGGCTAAAGTCAAAATATTTCCCCCAAAATATCTGCCCCCTTAACTCTTTGGGCTGGTTACGACACTGCTTTGGATATCATTTATTGTACATTTTGGAAAATTCCATTAGCTGCAAGATCTTCTACAATCTACAGATTATTAATTCAATACCGTTAGGCTTGGCTTTCAAGGTCCAATTGTTTACAGATGTCGATCTTTGCGGTTTGTCCTACCGTTATACAGTAAAAACAAGAGCAGAAAAAAGTGCAACAGAAAACAGGGAGCTTTTGTTAAACAAATGGTCAAAACGTTTAAACTTGCTTGCCGAACATTTACAAACATTTTATGTTCTTCTAATCCATCACCCATCAGGTTTGTTCTGTATAAACCTATTCTGAACGTCTGATTGATGACTATTAACACGGTGGCTATAGATAAGCACTTAAGATTTACTTAAGCAAGATCATGTGCTATCTTCTTGATACGCAAGTAATAGTCAGGACAGGAGAAAAATGGCGTGAAGCAGAGCAAGAGCTTCAATAATGTACTGTAGGTAGATCTACTGGAGTTGCAACAAATTCATAAAAGTGTTCCTTCGTGTGTTTTGTATCTTCCCCTATGTAGTCGCAATGAAATATATATATTCTCGAAATGGTGTATATGTAATCCTTATTGTCTGCCACTGGGAGTAAATAACAAATAGGACGTTTGCTACAGAAATTGCATGGAAGGGATGTGTTTATCAGTACTGTATTTTGTTTGGGACACAGCCTCTCTGAAGCACAAAATGACATTACATGCTAGAAATTTTGGGGGGAGTCATGTCTCATTGGCTACGACTATGCAACTTCTCCAATGCGAAAACTGTTGCACATGCACAAGCAACAATAGTATTATTGCGAAAGAACAGCATTGTTGATTCCATTCGAAAATAAAGGTGAGTGGAAGTCCGGCACGTGAATCCTGCAGTTCAGCGAAGTGTAAAGCATTGCAAAGTTTAGAGCCAACAGTGCCCCGCAACCAGCTGATACTTCAAACTGAATCTAAATTATTGCTGCACTTAACAACTAAACACGTTTTGAAATTTCCGCGCGGGCAGTTGCTCGGTTGCCTTCCCTGGTTGCGAGCCTGGTTCTCAACGTTGGGCGTACTCCCCTCAGCGGGAAATTTGATTTTAAGGGGGTTAATGAGGCCGACTGACGAGGTCTAGGTGCAAATTTTCGAATTTAAATATTTGTCTTTTCTTCTTTTTCACTGATGCTATGTTCTCTGGGCTTGCTTAAATCAAGCCGGTATTGGGTTTTGATGGTCACTTTTTATATCGTAAGATTTATATGTCCCTAAATGGGAGTAAATCAGGATTTTAGAAGTGATTAGATTGGGCATGGGCAAAACGTTTGGGAACCCCTGGTTTAGAGCCTGGAATCTTAAACTGGGTGCGTGAAAGGTTCGAAAGTGGGGCGCGAGTATGGCTGCGACATATTGATGAAAAATATTAAATGCATTGTTTTTGTCATTCGTAAATTGATTATCACTTCACTATAATCGCCATAATCAAAACAAAGCGGGCAAGAGAAACCTCGGAACAAATTGAAACGTGAAGCCGATGTGTGATGAGCGTCTTCAACAAAGCCTCGAATTAAACTACTAGTTTCCGAAAAACGGTTGCATCCTTCCCATTATGCAGGATAATGGCAACAAATTGTCGTTCTGTTTTTGTGTTTGATTTTGAGGCTAGGTTAGACGCATGACTAGCACCAAAGGTGGCATGACAGAAAAAGCTAAGAAACTCTGGTTTAGAGTATTTTTCAATATTTGTTTCTAGTTCGATAAGTTCCAAAAAGGGCCGCATTTATATCAAAGGGGGGCAATTCAACGGGGCGCCACATAAGCTTACGTTTGGATCCGCCACTGGATGGGACAAATGCCATTTTTTAAATGTTTGCTCTGCCGCCACGAGCTTCAAGAAATTTGCGATTATTTGTTGTTAATTATTGATGTGTTTATCACGGACTTATGTCCATATCTCATGAACTAGTGAAGGTAAGCCAGATATACAAAAATACGTAGGCTACACACAGCACAGAAGAAGCGTTAATAAGCTGCATGTTATATGTAGTTCTTAACCTGGGGGTAAATTTCATTTTTCAAGGGAGTAAATTTACTGAACCATAAATTGCAGCCAATGCAAGTTTTTGTAAATCATTCTAAACTGTAAGAGTTCGTTAATTTCGTATTTTCAATAAATGAGCACCATTATTGAGTGTATTGGGGGTAAATCTGGTAATATTGTTTGTAAAAAGGTAAGATATGTAAAAAAGGTGGTCTGGTTTAGTAGATACTCCGAGACACTCGAGAGGCACAAACAAAAGGAATACGGAAATCATGAAAATCAACAAACACGGACAAAAGTTAACTAAGGCAAGAAACAGTAATTCAGTGAATGCTCCAGAAGAAAACATAAAGCAATATTCCGTTGAAAAGTAGTCGCACTGCTTAAAATGAAAGGAATAATGTAATACTGTGATAGCCATTACACATAGCTTTTCTAAACTGGTGGAAAGGTAAGTTTTTGTATTCTGCATTTGATGTTGACGAACATCTACATTCATGGGCATGCAGTGCAAAATTGTACGTCGATGTCAACAAATTTTAATCCAATGTGTTTCGGGTTTACACCACAAATATTTTCCGCCATTTTTAGTACTTGTGAAAAAGAAAACTGCTAACCTTTGACAACTGCTACCTTTCCAATCAGAGAACTATTTCAAAAAAGTGCAAGAATTACAAGTTATCTTGAGAAACAATTAACAAAGTTAAAAACGTTTGAAATAATGCTTCAGTACAGCATTTCATTTACAAATTCAAATCAAAATGGACTAAAACTTAAAATACCTTGTAAAAACCATCTTTGATTTCTTTACTACGAAGACAGGTCAGCGTGTACCCTAGCCATTACTACGAGCTTTTTGTTCCAAACATTAGAACCTTTTAGGATAAATTGAAAATGGATTTGGTTGGATATTCTGACTACCATATTCATAAAAAAAATGTGCAGCAGAGATGGTCAAGTTGTAGTTTAGAATATTACTGTGTGTCAGGGGTGGGCAAATTACGGCCGACGAGGACATTTTTTGCGGCCTGCAGGGTAGTCACACGTACGTAGATAGTACACATTTCGAGTCTATGTTAGCGTAATTTTATCGATTAGATTAGAATCATCCAGATTTTATTCCACACGTTTCATTCGAAACCGCATTTTTACTCAACAGGAAGTGACTGTTGACTATTGTGTAATATATGCAGCCCCCGGTAGCAATGTGTAATACATGCGTCCCCCGGTAAAACATAATGTAATAATATATGCGGCCACAGGTAGCAGTAAAATTTTCAATGTGGCCCTCCGTAGAAAATGTTTGCCCACCCGTGCTGTATATGAAGCTGTGAAAGGTAATAACGGAAGTAAAAGTTTACTTGAATGCATTTGCGCAAAATAACACAAACAAATAAAAAGCATGAGAACTACTACCACATCTAACAAAATGAGCAACTACATTTACCATGAAACCATTCAATATAAAGCCGGCAGTGAGGTTCGAACTCCCGATCCCTGGTTTAAAAAACCAGTGCTCTGCCACTGACCTATGGCGGCTGATGTACCGTGATTCGAGCTGAAACATAACCGCTCGAATCCATTAAATTAAATCTTTGCAAGACCAGTGCTCTGCCACTGAGCTATGGCCGCTGATATGGAATGATTCGAGCTGAAACATAACCAAAGCAGTACAGTTTTCGAAATGCAATGAAATAAATAGCTGCTCTGATGATCACCAGCAATAGTGTTAATCTAAAAGCAAACAGCAAAAGGTCGCTGACCCTAGTTTACAAAATCCTTGTTCTGGAATAGATCAGAAAATCTCTATCCCTGGTACGCTTGAATTCTTTATTTCGTCGCAATTGCTGCTCGGCGAAGAACTCAGCTTTAAGAAACGACTTTGACCATCACTGTCCGATCCTGACACCGCCTGTGCATGTCCTTTAAGGTGATTAATCCAGACAAAAAACAATCAAATTGCCGCTAGATAAACGGATAGCATTTTAATTATTTCGTTCATTCTTCCCACACGGGATCAGTGGCGGCTCTAGGGGGTGGCTTTGGAATTACCAACTGAAGCCAAGATGCCTTTCATGGAATGGTGAATTTCTTGCTAAATATTTTTCATAACCATTTAACCATTACATTTCATAACCATATCCATCTTCAACACTGATGTTAACGCGCTCAGCGGCACGAGAAGAGCATAAATATGACTTCGTGCACTCAACCCGGAAGTATACGCTGTCGCTGGTTTTAGGGTTTTATTATGGTTTCCATTTTGATGGAAGCAATGATTCGAGGCTTATCGACAACGCAGCACTAAACCTCACGTTGTGTGAACGAACCGATCACATGTGGAAAAACCGCTCTGCGTAAGTACGGACAGAGATAATTGTTTTGTTACTGGTTGCCATATATCCGGGTTTACGCCTGATTGCCGGGGATTCTAAGCGTTTGTTCTCCGCCAGGCCGGACTATATACGCCCCCTCCTTTTTCAAATCCTGTCATCATGGGCGTCGAAAAGCCTTGGCCCCTCTGGATTTTGAAATTTTCAGCAAAAAGAGGTTGTTTTCTTAGTTTCGAGTGGGAAAAATCATATTTCACCACTTTTGGCCCCCTGGAAAATTTTAGGAAAAATCCCCTAGTGCCCCCCCTCGAAATCATCCTTCCAACGGAAGGATTTTTTACATAACCGTGGCTAAAACACTCCAAAACCTCCAATTATGGAGACCAATGAAAATTGGGTGATCCTGTTTTTGTTGTCAACTAAAAAGGAGCCTATAACAAGCTTAATTGCTTTCGGGAGCCTCGCATTAACACGCCATGGCACTGAGCCTCTACATCTTATATTTACTGTGCTGTGAGCAATGAACATATAAAAATGGTATTCAGCTTCAGAAAATTAATGCTATATGACGGAGGATTACTAACGAGAGGATATGGGACAAATTTTAAGCCCACTGTCCCATCCTAATGACACATCGATTCTCATGGGAATCCCGTTGCCATTAACAAGCCTGGGAAACGTTGACACCGTGTAAGAGTTTTGTGTAACAATGCTGATTAGTTTGCAGTGCTTTACCTTGATTGTTTTCTGACGAACAGAAGCTCATGTCAACATCCTCTGTCACACGAGGTTAATAAAGAAATGACCGTACTGACTACTTATTCACTTTTTCTCCATTGAGGGTGCAGCTTTATTGAGGTTCAAAAAACTGTGATGCGGAGTGAACCTGAGTTATGATTCTAGTAGTACTAACATTTCATTATTGTGCATCAATGTGGTATAACAATTGCTGAATGAATAGCGACATGTTACTTCAACAATTCGCAGTCATAGCAAATCAAGTAGAAAGCAACCGCAGCATGGAAAAAGAGTAGGTTATGCAATCGGACTGACGGAAATCTTGCAGAACGATGAGATGAAGATCGATAAACGCTTGAGTTCATGGTGGGGGGTGACAAAAGCAAGCGTTGCAACGTTGGGGTCACATGGTGCATGCAGATTATTGTGTTAATTGTGAGAGCTTGAATGAGAGAATGCAAACTAGATAGGTTGGTGCAAATTTCCCTGACAAAATTTTATGTAGTTTATGGTCAACTTTATACATCTGTTTATTTCTTTGTTTTCCATGTTGTTAACATTATCTGACGTCTAAATTACGCTGTCACCTTCTTCTCACCAGGGTGGTCAACCGAAAATATTTCATGGACAAAAGTTCGATAAGTGAGTCCCTAACGACCCTTTATAATAAATTACTTTAATCTGCACGGAACAAGCTGAGAGGCAGCTTCGCTCAATCCCTATAACAGCAGTAAAACATACTTGGTTTCGCGCTTGTATCAAGGCCTCTTAGGTAAACAGTTTATCTTGGGAACCGTGGTTGTATGCCATTGTATGCGTGCCAGTTGTGGATCAAGTAAGCATCAAACCGTCTGGTATCAAATGACTGCGCAGGTGACGCAGAGTTGGATCCAAGAGTTTCCTTTTGGGGCTTAAGAACACTTAACAGCAATTTTACTTTTTGTAAAATACATTGCGCATTTATTTTTTTACTAAACAAAAGCAATACGAGTTAGAATTGTTGACATAAGATTCCGCTATTTGTTCAATCGTTACACCAGCCTAACGAAACAACAATGAAATGGTTGGCCTGGACAAGAATCACACCTCAGGTTCACTTCACACCACAGTTTTCTGAACCTCATTACTAAAGCTACACATTTAATGGAGAAAAATTAGCTCGCTAGCTATTACGACCATTACTTAGCTAATCTCGTATGACACAGCAGCGTGACATGAGCTACCGTTCGTCTTAAACAAAAAATCAAGGTACACATTTGGAAACCAATCAGCATTGTTACACATAAAGGTTTTCGCAGTGGCAGTGACTCGGAGGACGTATAAAAGTCCGGCCGCGCGGAGGATAAACGCTTAGAATGCCGGACAAACCGGGGTGAGGACGGACAAATGGTCAGCGAAATAGCAACACAACTCTTCTCGCTTTCCATTACGTAGAGCATTTTTTTCATATGTGATCGGTACGTTTCGACAACTTGAGGATTAATGCATCGCCGTCGATAAGCCGCGAATCATTGCTACTATCATAATGGAAACTATTGGCTGATACAGGGGGGGCAGTTGGGGGCAACTCCACATCCAAAATGTCCACTTGTTCCTGGTACCACTTTGATAAATGCGCACTTTTTTATGCTTATACAGTAGAATTTGTCTAATTCGTCCTCGTTTAATCGTCAGTTCGCTCAATTCGTTACTTTTTCGTCGGCGCCGGCAGAATTCCTACCTTTTGTGTACATTCCTGTTCGTCTAACTCTCAATCGTCTAATTCGTCAATTTGCTCAATTCGTCACCTCTATCACTGAGAAGCGTTGTGTTCGGCTAATCCGTCATTTGCAGTTTCGCGTTTGATGATTAAGCAGCTAGTACATGTGGGAATTCAAACAAATTGAGGATCTTTATCTGAGAATTGCTGCACCTCGCAATTGTTCATCGAATTTATACACGAGGTGCGAAGCGCGACCCGACTGCCCACTGAGAGAACGCGGAGAGTCTTTAAAAATATTTAAAAGGTGTTAGATTAAATGGAGGAGTCTAGATAGAGCAGAGGAATTAAATGCATTCAACCATAACGTCATAAACTTGTATTTCACTGCAAGTAAAAGCACTATATATACGAGTTACTGCGTTATGATAAAGTATACGAGCTTCTATGATAGAGTTATCACCTGTTTGCATAATTCGTCACTTCGCCTAAATCGTCACATTTTTCTAGCCTCTAAAACGAAAAGTAAATTTCAGCGGGTGTTACCAACGCAGTCCGTGAGTCCGCAGTAGGCCTGCATCCATGGCCTGTATCCATGGGCGTCGGAAGGATTTTTTCCAGGGAAGAGCAACTAGGGCAGGGGTTGGCAACCTACGGCCCGCGAGCAGGATTCGGCCCGCCAAGCAAAATCATCCGGACCGCAGGCCTTTTACCAAATTGCAGTAACTGCAGGAGCGAATTTTCGGTTTGGGGACCCTAGGCTATTTTAAATTGGGGGCCCTCTTGAAGGTTTGCAACGGCCGATGTCATACAAATCAGCACTACACGTGCTCGCTACATTCACTGAAAAAGTTGTTCCAATTCATAAACATATTACTTTATTCCAAATTCCCTCGATATCAGGAACCAGAGCCACATCAGTCTCCATACCCCAATTGGGGGACCGACCACGCTGTCACAGGGGACCTATTATTCAGAGTTAAAATCCCCCAAACAAAATTTCAACTCCGAAAGTAAAATATGAAGCACTAGAAATCAAAGAAGTTTTGGTCAATCTGTATCCTTTTCTGTCCTATAACTTATAGAGTCTATAATCTATAATATAGACAGAGCAGTACCTGCCGCTGTTACTTGGAATAACATCGCCTGATCAGTGCCGGCGCTACATTTAGGCAAACTAGGCGGTTGCCTAAGGCGCTAGGCCAGCGGTTCTCAACCTTTTTAAGCCACGGAATATTTTCGGACCAGTATGAATGTTCGCGGACTCAAGATAGACCAAGTCCACGAGAATGATGCAAACACTAGTTTTAGGAAATTTCTGTTCATCGCCCACATTCACAAATTCCAATGAGAACCTTGTCTCTGAGTTTGTTTCACCAGATTGTCGATATAAGGGCTTGTGGTCTGCAATGCACATCACCTGATGTCGTCTTCTGGTTGAAGTTGGTATCCGTGCTTGGTTTTAAAAATAGTTAGTGTTGAAAAACAGCGTCACAGCGGTATGTAGTTGGAAAAAGAAAAAGAGCTTCTGTTGCCTGCGG
>JGI24158J21664_10000106_pt1 | contig 52650 bp, 28 predicted proteins | sample Ectturendosymbi3_FD_21664 | JGI IMG/M metagenome (IMG submission 21664) | reverse complement strand
TTTCAGGAAATGTTTCTGCCAAATCAACAAATTTTCCTTTGTTATATTGTTTTTCCTCATTGGCAAAATGTCTACGCGGGCCGGATGAAATGGCTTCGCGGCCGGATTTGGCCCGCGGGCCGTAGTTTGGTGACCCCTGGTCTTAGAGGACTGCATCTCTTTCTTGGTAATGAATACAGTCTGTCTTGAAACTGCAACGGTATTGCGTGGTTTTGCGCGAACGATGTGAACTGATCCTCTATAGCGAGGCTATAACTTTGAGGCTCGGTTCGCTACAATCCTTTCCGCAAAACAGTGCGAACTGTCTGCAGACGTTTACATTTCTGGTGGCGCAAGACACGTCTTATTCAAACGACCAAAGTGCTTTGAAATAGATTTGCTACTGCAACCTGCAACGTTTCAAATGGCTAATTTAATAATCACTGTCAGAAAACAGTAGTTCATCGAAACCAAAACACAGATCCAAAGTTTTTGATAAGTTGCGGTAGATACTTTGCATTGTTATACTGATTATTATTCTTACTGTTGTTTATTGTTGCATATATGATTTTGTGCTCACTTTTGTTGTAGTGTGCTGAAATATGGCCCTACTGTTCGTTGTCATGTTAACGCCAAACGTAGAAATGAGATTGTGAAATATCTATAGAACATTCCACACTCTCCAGCCCAGGTATTTGTTTATTATCTTCCGCGAAAAGGACACCACAAAGATAATTCAATATGTCTTAGGTGGCTGATGTCCGGGTGGCGATTGTCCTAAGTGGCAGTTGTCCGGGATGCGATGTAGTCCTAGAAGCCTCCCATATAACCACCTACGCTGAGGCGAAGAACTTTCTTCAGACCGCGACATCCAAGCAGAAAAACGTGTACGAGCTATAGTGAAATTGTTCAGGAACACTTTAGCCTAGAGAAGTTGTTGAAGCTTAAGACTCTGCGACTCATTCTCGAAAGTTCTGTTTGTTCCGATGAACTCTAATTGCACTTGTATACAGCTGCACGTCGAGTGACTTGGTAACGAATGGGCAAGCCACTATATATCGTTTCTACTCGCAACAGCTGTAAGTATTATGAATCAAACAGTTCTGAGTTGTATCGCAAATGGACATGGAGTCAGTTTCGGTCACGGTTGGTCAAAATACTAGTTCACGTAACTGCTCACACGATTTGCTGCAACGTCCTTTTGTTTCATGTAATGGAGTTGTGGAGTAAGTTGGGAGAAAGGAACTTTCGAAAATTTGTGTGAATAAGTTTATCGAAAAACGTTAGCTGGAGGCCCGGTACAGAAAAGTGAATTTTCTAGTACGCTAACGTCCCGTAGAAAAATGCTGTTCTTTCTGCTACTCATGTTGTTGCGTAGCATTTGCCACCGGGTTTCAAGTCAATCAGATAAATTCGATCTTCTGGCGATTATTATTTTGGGATTTGGCAAAATAATAAGATAATGGTCAGAAGATTAAATTTATCTGCTTGGTCCCGAAGAAAGTTTACAGTAAGTGCAAAAAGCTTTAAGCTTGCAGAAAGCAAAAAATACCTTTTTATAAAATTTTACAAAAATTAAACTCTTACATTTTTGGCCAGATAAGAAAAGACCACCTTCTCACAAAAAACCTAGAACCAAAACGGCGTATTTACTTGAAAGCTGTATGACATCTGGTTCGTTTCGTATATAAGAAAGCACATGTAAATGAAAGCGAACATGACAATTATCAACTCTGAGCGTGATTTATAATAACGGAGACATGTAAATAACAAGGACATTGTGTGTGTTGTTGTTCTAATGCACAAATCTCGTACTTGGAGTAAAGGTGAAAACAAAACAGTTGCTTAAAACAACTCGAGTTTTATCCTTGAGTGCTAAAAAGTTGTTACTATAAATAAGACTTCTGTTTTTCAGCAAAAATCAAGGCAAAAACCACAAACTCTTTACAGGCAGTATTAAAACATCCACCGTGGTGTGTTTTAATTAGAAACTAATTCTGTAGTAATAGTTTAAGCAAAAATGCTCAAAAATCTATTATTTGCCATTCATCAAATCTTCGCTTTGTACTCCTGCAAAAAATCCATTAAAAATCTCATAACACCTCAATGTTAATAGTGTTTGGGCTGTCTTTTCATGCATTGATAAATAGTCTATTTCAAGTTTTTTTAAATATCTCAAAATCATTTTTTAACGTTTGGATTAGCCGCAACGATTGAAAAAATACCTATAAAACACGCAGCCAAAATACATCAAAAATATGTGTTGTGACGCTCGTAACTACAGTGGTTTTCACCTGTGATTCTTATGACGGAAAAAATATTCTAGCAGCTTCTTTCTGAAGGTTTTACACAGGAAAATATTGACAAACTGAGTTTTTTTCGCTTCTTCATTGCTAAAAGACATAAGCTTTACGATCAATCTTTATTTTTTGCAATCTGGAAAACAATTAAAATTTGCAGCCTGTTTTTTCAGCAACATAAGAAGGGCTAAAAATAGCTTCACAAAAGAGCCAACGTGAGTCTTTCTTCTGTCTTTTGGTCGACGTTTACATCTGGTTTGTTTTTAGCAAAAAACAACATTACATCTGAACAAAGTAAAATGGGAAAGGTATGTATTAATGTTCGTAATGAAATTTAGTGGCTTGAGGCAGGATCCCAAATGATTTTTCAATATTGAAATGTTTCTTTTTATGCTGTTTTCAAGTCGTGTTCAAAAATTATTGCTGCCGAGGTATCAACCTTCACACAAATCACGGCAAAAACCATGCAAGTGGCGTTTCCAGTCATGCAAACAATTGGGCTCTATTGTGCTTGACTGCTGACTACTGCGACCACTTCCACGCGGTTCTTCAATTTTCTTTCGCCGAGTTTTTCTTCAACCGATATTTGTTGTTGTTGTTTGGATTTCATCCTTTCCTGGATTTCTCTGCACAACCAAACGAACTAAATAGAAACAACATGTATGCTAAAGCATTACAATTTTTACTTTACCTTTCCTGCTGTTGTGTGAAATCGTCAATAAATTTTTGTACATCGACTTCCGAAACTGCATGTGGTATAAGAGGAGGCTTTATCCCTGTGAGGCAGTAAAAAACAATTGAACGGCTTATGGTTTTAAGAATATCAAGATGACGGGGTGCAAAAGTTACAGAAAATGCTATAATGACCAAATGTTTGTTTCATAAACTTAGTGGTGCGGTAAAAAGTAAAACTACGCTGTTACAAAAGGGAACAGAACAGACGTTTTTCCCTAATTGGCATGCATGTCGTAATAGTAATGAAATGGAGTGGCATTGTGCAACAAAAAGCGCCATTTGACGCTTTAATGGAGACAAGGAAGGTGCAAGCCTTTAAAGAACTGAATTTCCGATTGATGCAGCAAACGACTGTGTGACTAGAAGCATGTTCTATATGCGGTAGATCTTTTCCATGCCGTGCACTTGAAGAAATATTTTTACCGGTTATCCAGTGTCCATATAAATGTTAAACGTAGACAAAAGTTCGAGAAGAGAAACCAGTTCAATTGAAAAAACTACTTAATGTCTAAGAAAACTATCTGATAAATGATTTGTAAATATCCTGCCACCGTTCGTGAACTTCATATCGGAAAATCAATTGCTAGTTTTTATCAATGGTAAACACTGCTAGCTTTCATCAAAGGCGATATCAACCTAAATATTCTGGAAATTTGTTATGGACCACTGAAGTAACTTGAAATCATTCATTCTGATGATAAAACGTTGAAGAGGTAATTAATTGGCTTTTCCACATGCATATTAGGAAAACATTAAGGCCAGGTTTTCACCAGTCCCCTTGGTGATGGCATAGTGTACTTTCAAAAAACTTCAAAAATACCGTTTTGCCTCAATTCTCTTTTTCAGATTTGCCTCAGAAACTTTGTGTTTCTCCCATTTAGATTTTGTTATCAACTTGTTCTTTTTATTTCACTACATATTTCAGCGCGTATCTCTCAAAGAAATCCAGAAAGCTATGTTTTTGCGTTTGATCGCTTCCCCAAAAGAATATTTTGTTTTCAAGTACATTTTAGCGGGGTTTTTGAGGCAGAAGGCGCCAGAATATTATTAGCCCTGCCCAGTTTCAAAAAGAAGAGCCATATCGCAACACATGGCCTCTTCTTTTCAGGTGGTACTCGCAGCAACACCTTCCTGGAAAAGTTACTGCAAAAATTGTGCAACCGGTTTGTCCAGCGGTATAATTTGGGCCATGAAATGAGTTAAAACAATCAATGCCATCGGTCGTCGCACGCGTGACCAAAGGACCACGTTCGGGCTTTAATCAGAGGGGCCGGTTCGAAAAATTCGCGACAATCCCCCTATCAGCCATCAATAAGTGGATGTTCCGTTTTGCGCCCGCTAAATAATTTGGGGAGGCAGATTGGGGCAACGCAGAGTGTTTCTGCTTTGGTAAACGTGAAATCCAGGCGTAAACACCAATTGTGCCATAACCCATTGCTTGGAAAGTGGAAAGTCACCTATCTCACAGGAAAAGGCCACGATCTAAGAAGGTAAATGATATTTCGTGGATGTTGTTGGCATCTCTTCAACTAAGCGTCGGGACTCTCACATTGTGGAGCTATGACGATGGCAGAAACTCTCCACTCTGGCATTGAGCAGATACAGTCTTCCAGGGGTGGGGTTGGTATACTCGTAATTCCCAGTCGGTACGTTGTTTAATGAATGGATCCCACTGTGAGGAAAGGTGTCCATGTTGAGGTTGAAATTGATAGACTGCTCCTATGTTTGATGAAGATTAACGGTCGAAACTCAACCGAACAGTGCGCGGCATTGTTGGAGGAAACTAATGACGCCCTGCGAAAGGTAATGCTAAGGAATCCACGATCNTTTTGGGAAACTTCTTGGCACACATTGTAAACGACCCTGGTGTCTAGAAGGATGTGATCAGTCAACATTCTGATGCTAACCTTTATGACAATGGACGGCTCCTGTTGCAACTGTCCTACAACAACACACTGTGTATCACGAGCAGCGTTTTCCAGCACAGAAATTAGCACAGATGCACCTGGTGCAGAAATCCACTGGGTCAGCGGTTACTCACTGATTTCGGTATTGTTGCAGCTGACTTGTTCCAATCAGCGTTGGACGCTCGTGTCAAAATGATGTGGCCATGAATTTGGATATTCCGGCCAAACCGACTTCACTTCGTGGAACTTCGCGGCAAAGTGCACAAAAATGGAATTCGTAAAGACTGAAAGTCAATCTACTTCTCCTCCATTTAAAGAGATCGCAGTTACTATATTTAGGCCACATGAACAGTGTGCCCCAGGAAAGCTTGATAAGTCATGTACTGTTGGCTACACCCGCGGGAAAGCGACCCAAAGCCGGCCGACTAAGGAACAGGTGGCGTTATTGCATTTCCGACCTGGCTTACTTCCGTCTTACTGTGGGTCCAGCAGAACTATCACAAGTTGTTCAATATCGTGGGATATTCTGAGACCCCCTAGGTCTGTTGTTCTGCAGCCAATCCCGAGAGGAAAAGCGGGTGGGAAAATTGAGTTCATTTATTGTTGAAAATGCAAAAGTTGTAAATCGTAACCAAGCAGACTAGTTACGATCAATCTATATTCACAGGCATCAAAGAACTTAAAAGAACAAGTAACGACTCTAAATCTCAAATATTGCATTTTTGTATACACCCAATTGTCGTGACGTAATTATGACATTAACCACAACATAAGTGTTTAACTTGGCTTTAATTAACTAAAATGCGACATTTAAACAATAGAAATACATGGTAAATTGACTGTGAGCAACGAATGCAAAATACAAGTAAATAAACATCAGTTCATCAGCTCACAAACTGCACTTGCAACAATTGTGACAAAGTGAAAATGTTCACTGCTAAATTGCAAAACCGCGCGTACGTCGCAACCAATTACAAACACACGCAGGTTCAAATTGCCGTCATAAACCAATCACGGTATCATGACACCGAAGCAAAATCTTTACCAGATACCGTTTTTGTCTTGTTTTTTCCTACAGGATGATACGTAGATTTGTCTTAGATAAATTTAGACTTAACAGATCAGAAAATGGATTAAAGAGTTTTGTTTGGTTTTTGGAATCTCGACATGCAGTAACATATTTAGTAACCAGTAGTGGCTATTATACACCCAGCGCAATATCAGTCTAACTAAATTGTGAAATTTTTACCAACAAATACGTTGCAGGTGCAAATGTAGCAACAAATAAAAAAATTGCTTCGCCATTTTTCATTGCTCGCCTTGCTTCTGTTTTTCTGTGTTCGTCGAGGCATCTGTTTGAGGCATGTTCATCAGGTCTTCGCAAGATGTCGCTACAGAATTCACCTTCACATTCTCGTCATTTTCTTCACCAGCACATTCTGCACAAAGCTCACCACAATAAACCTTACCGCATTTCATTTGAATTCCTACCCATTATTAGCGATGCGCAACTAATTTTTAGAGAAAAAAATTTTAGAACTAAAATATTTTGGACAGAAATTTTAAACACGCTTAACTCAGAGCAGCAGATTTCGCAACCAATCACTATTTTGCTGATAATACTTCAAGAGCGAATAAACATGTGATAGACAATCTACTGATAATTATTATTATCAAACGTATCTCCCTTCGTAAAGCAAAAAGTTATTACTATTACTTGCTGCGAAACTGGTTCAGAACCATTAACAGAGGTCTTATGGTAGGCCTAAGACCAGGGGCGTAACCAGGGCGGCACCGGGTTACGCCCCTGGTCTTAGCACAAATCCCCGGGCCCCGAATCACTATGGTGGCGCTGAATCACTGAGGGGGAGCCGAAAAGTCCCAACAATGTCACAAGTACTTTCTTCAATAGAGTACATTTGCTTTCGAAAGACCTCAGGTTCGAACATGAGGGCGCCAAACTTGCTTCTTGCTACGGGCGCCATTTAACCTCGTTATGCCCTTGCTTAAGACCGAAGCACAGTGCTGCGCAGTCATCGAGAGAATTACTTCCAAGTTACGAAGCGATTCTGAACAAAATTTCGACCTCGAAATTTAACACTTTCAGGTCCGCGAAAGCCACTGTAGTGGATCGAGGCAGTTTCGTTCAAAGCTAGCCGACAGATTGCGCTACAGAGTCAATGAAGCGTCACGCATTGCAACGAGGTAATGCTTACTGATATGCGATGATTCATCCTTCATTGTATAAAAAGTTTTATATGTAAAGATTTTACATTCCCCATATTCTTACTGAAAGTATCACTAACGCTTCTTTCCGCTCAGCCAAATTATACCTGTAAAAATGACCTAAGCGTACCTGAAAAGAAAAAGCTCTATATGCAGAACAACTGACTAATAGCGACGTACTTACGCTACTCATATAGCCACCCTTTTTTGTTTAAAAGCCATTTAATCTCCAGGAAGGGTTTACAACCCAAATGACACTAGATCTTGCGCAGCCCCTTGCAATCATACAGCAGTACACAACATTTTCCACAAAACACAAACACAACATGACAACATTTACTACCTTGCCTCGTGTGTATAAATGCCACTGATACGTTAGCGCCATATGACGCCTACTAAGCGCATGCTTCTATACTTTGGAGGTGGACGTAAGTGTAATTACCGTAATAATCCTCTCTATCACTCTTTTTAGGATCAAAATTTGGAAACATGCATTGTAGGATTGCCAGTTTTTCGAGACGGCTTATAATCATTTTGTAACCATTCAAATATTGTGAAATGTTTATGGTCTTTGATTATACCAAAGTGAGCTTACAGTTTCACTAAAAGGTACGATTGTTTCATCAAGTTGTGGTTGAGAGATCAGTGGTTGCCTGAGTTCGTAAAGAAAATTCAGTATGATCTATTCAGGTATTTGAGAAAAAATCATAGTGAGGGGCTCTGTTTAATAAATATCTACAGTAATGCTGTTTGATATAATAGTCTGATTAAAACGAAGCTTCACTGGCGGTTCTAGCCAAGCAGCAACTTTCAAGTTTCTCGAGATAATTTGTGCACTCAACAATTACCACAAGCTTCTTTGGGAGTAACTATTTGACTAAGATCGATTGTATCGAATATGACTGGCTTGCATTTTATGAAAAGTCGAAAGGTTGTCTACCTGCTATACGTCGATTTGCACCAGCTTTGTTTGCAACGAAAAATTACTGCCAAAGTGTTATTCGGATATTTATCAGAAGTTTCATGGTCACCTATATACCGCAGTCAAACGTTTAAGTGAACCTCGCGACTGTTCTTAGCTGCTTCTGTACCTTCGCTGGGTGGTTGGACTTCAATTGAAGGTATAGTGGTATTTGCGGTGACTTGAATATTTGCGTCCAGTTGTAGGTTGACCACAGTTTGCTGAGGAGCAGGTGCAGCCACGACTGCGGTTTGTTTTATCTGAAAAAAGTTTAGTATTAGTACGCGGTGGCTGAGGACTTTAGGTGAATATTTGCGAAAATGCTTTACATTTGAAGAAATTTATAATTGATAAAATTTCACCAACATAAGCACATGCACACACATTGTGAAATAAATCACATTTGTTTTTTAATTTTAATCCAGCAAAAACTAGTTTATGTAACACTTATAACCTAACCGCAAAAATAAAGACCGTTAGTTTCCATATTACCGAAAATCTCAATAATTTTTACCTTTGAAAAGCTTCTTGAAAATTGTTTTCCATAGGTATTGTTGTGTTATGCACTTTTACAAAATTAACGACCAAAGACAAAAATTCCTTAAAGTCGACGTTAAAACAATCTACGTTTATCAATAAAACTGCACAGTTTGCTTACGACAGATCAAGAAACGAGATTTCTGATAATTTGGAGATCTGAAAATACTTATGGTAATTCGAAAATTCGGAAATTAATTGCGGGAAATGTTGCCAAAGCATAAGTGTTTTCGCCCGTTTTTTGCCACCTATAATTATAACTAAAGAAACTAGTAAATCCTTTTCAGCAAGTCTCATGAGTAATTCTGACTCAGGGAAAATTTAGAAAAAAAGCAATTAAAGTCACATCCAATAACACATATAGTGGCACTCTTAACACTACTCTTCAAGTCCATTTAGAGATTTCTTGGTAACTAAAGCATACTGCAACTTGAAAGAGCATTTGAATTGATGCACCTCATTACATTTTACAAAAAAGCATTTTAAACTGCATACCTCAAACTTAGTGTTTGAAATGCTTTTGCTGGATCCACAACCCATTTCAAGGAAACTTTATAGATACTGTGGTCTTGTTACACTTAAGTGAAGTTCATTAGACTGTTAAAAGAACATTGTGTTAAAAGCTTGTTATAAGAAAGAAAAAAGGCTTGCAATGTAAAAAAAATATGTTTCATAAATATGAGGCCTAGCGCATTTTGAGATGAGCACGGGTCAGATTCACCGCATGGTTTCATTCAGTTTTATATTCAAGAGAAAAATCTTACACTTTTACCATATAACGTATGGTCAAGGGTGGGTGAAGGGGAGACGAGCAAGGCGGTCGCCTCGGACCCCCTTTCACAGTGATGCCGTGGGGCCCCATTTGAGAGTTGCGCACTTCATTTTTGCATTATTTTGTTTAAAGGTTTATGAACCACTCCAGTGCCACATCTAATAAGCTCTGAAGCAAGTCATATGTTTGTCAAAATAAAGCAACAACTATGTGCAAATGTGCAAAAGTACACGCAGATTTAAGTGATTGTGTAGTTGTATTGTTAACAATGCTAACAAAACGGTGTCTGACGAATTGTACACTGTTTTCCTCTGTATTGAAGAAATTAGTGTCATTGCAAAATGTGGGCAGCTTTCAAGTGTCCACTTGAAAACTTTACAAGTTTTTGCTACTTTTGTATGTATATTATGCACTTGAATTTAGTTCATAATTGAAACGTGAAACAGATATAACTCTTATCCACCACCTAGTCCCACATCCATCTTTCGCAGTGGTGATGTTTTGCGGCCCCTTTCTGAGAGTTTGCCTCGAGCCCCTACATCCTACAGTCCACACCTGCCTATAGCATACTTTCAAAAAACTGATGATCTGCTCTCAAAAAACGTTTTCAAAAGTAAGCGCACTGAAAGAATTTATTTATATTTGCGAATGAAATTATATGTCAGCAACAACTAACAATTAGCGTTACATTCTTGCGGAAAAACTATGAAAAATTTTGAAGTGAGATGTAGCTGCACAAAAAGTTGATTCATGCAGCGCAAGTTAGATGTCAAGTTCCGCTGACTTATTTAGTGACGTAACCCATAAGCCTTTCAACAACACAATCGGGAGCAATAAAATTGCAAATGAAAACCTTGTGTTTTATATGGCTCTACAGAACCTAAAACATCACAAAGCAGCTTATTGCAATCAGCATATTGCTTGGTTTTGGTTGAAAACGCATTTAATGATAGAAATCAAGGCCCGGCTGAATTCTGTTTCTTCATGCACTAACTTATCTGGAGTTATTTGCGACGGGGCTATTTTTTCCCTGCAGAAAATTCCATCTGTTTAAATTCGGGAATAGAGATGTACGACTGATAACTCTCTGTTCCATTATGTACAAACATGTTTAATTCCTCTGCAAAAGTCTTGAATATGTTGTGTCTTGAACAAGTGGTTATGAGTTGAATCAAAATAATTCGTAAATTTTATTTCAAACATATAAGGCATGCATGTTTTCTTATGGTACATGACTGTGGCTCATGTGCCAAAGCACGATTATCGTGTATTCATGAAACAGGTTCGTGACGAAGCGAATCAGTGAATATTGATGTACTGTAGAAGCCTTATTCTGCACAGAAAAAATGACAGATAGCAAATATTCTCCCAAGAAACTAATGTGGTATACCGCGTTTTGCTTGTTCTTACTCTTTTTTCATTTTTGCAAACAAGTCGCCTGCGTCGTTTTAAAGGATTCACTAACGGTTTAGTTCATAAGTTCGTAAAATATACCTGAAATAAAAATGAACAAAACAATTACAGGTTAAGTTTTTTGGTAAAACCAAGCCTCTTGGCATTTTATTTTTGAAGATAGGGCGTTTTTGACTGGATTCATCTGGGCCAAATTCATTAATGAAGAAATGTCCTATGTTTAGCCAGACGCACTGTGACCAAATGCAGTCCAACATAAATGCACACATTAGTAACCATTTACTAAAATGAAAATTTGGAAATTGATTTTCTAGTTGAAATTGATTTTAATTTATTTTCAATAAACTAATACCACTCAGTGACTGCGCTTAAGCATTCTAGAAAGTGTTGTTTCATCGCTCAACGTTCGACTGTAGCGGCTACGAGGTACGATTTTTGTGACTAAAATCCAGTCGTTCATGTCAACACTTCTTTGGCCAGTTTGACACATAAACTGCTGCCTTTGTTTATCTTTGACTGCCACACTACACCTTTCTGTTGCTTAAGTATGCTCTGCCACAAAGACATACCACATAAAATCTGCATCAAAAACACATTCTCACACAACCTGTACACCAGCTTCATTGTGAAGGTATGTTCCCACGCAACAGCTTGTGTCAAGAGTTTATTTGGACAAAACTTTATTCAACCCCAGTCACTTGCTTTATTGACCAATAAAAGGGAGTCTTGCACTATATCACCCCTGAGCTCAGAATGTTGTACGGGCTCGTATGAAGTAAACGTTTTGATCGCAAACATCGCTCTGGGCCTGTAAAAATCGCGAACCTTGGACAGTCTGATTGTCGAAGCGGCCACATGCAGAGGTGTACGTATGCAAGCAGCACTTGCTTCCTATTTAATCTACCCCTTACATTGTTTGACAGACGAAAGCAGCAATCATGAGCAATCCCCAAGAACTTGCACTGTAAACAAGTCACGGTTCCCCCTTTTCTGTTTGTATGTGATTTTTAAACTTTTGAAAGGTTTTCAGAAGCAGTTTTTGTCTTATATTATCTTTCCTTAGTGATAACTTAGAAAATAAATAAAGTCTGGGTACGTGTTTGGTATGTTGTAGCTATGTTGCAGTTGCCCGCATGAATACGCATACGAGACGTCGTGTAACGAGATAGAGTATATCAGCATTTAAGTACTTTAAAACTGATTTTTAATTCACCACATATTGGAACTGATCTTTCCCCAACTTAGAAGAACATAGATCCGAACTACAGAAAAAAAGAAATTTAAGGCTAACAATAATATCACGAAAAATTTAAAAACGCAAACTTCTCACCTCTTAACACGTTTCTGTTTTATACTTCACACATTTTTCTTTTCTATAAGTTAAACTTGAAAGAAATCTCACAGAAGTACCATTGTCATAAGTTGAGTATAAAATGACAATATGTCAAAGATCATAGCAAGCCAACAAACTGCAAATACACATAGGTGCGAGATTACAGATAGAACCAACAATGAAAAAGCAACCTGCTTTCCACACTTACGCGTGTTGAGATCAGGGTTGCCAGTTTGGCTTTTTAAGGCCAAATTTGTAATTTTTGGCCTTTTTTCAATTCGTTTGGCTTTTTTTATTTTTGGAAAAAGGCCAAATGAAATTTGGCTTTTTTAGCCTTTTTCGCAAATTAGATTTTTTATGTCGATTTAGCAGATGGAAAGATGATTTTGGCAGATTTCTGGGCACTGGCAGATTTCTAGACACTGTTTCTGGACACAGAATGATAAAGTTTCATTGGAAATTCTGCACGATAATTAATAATTTTTTGTTTTGCTTATTTCATGCTTTTAGGTTTGCAGTTTTAATTCAGGCTACTCTTCAGCAAAGCCAAAGTTTCGAGAAGTTTCTTAAGAGTGAGCTTTAGCTTTACTCCTTTTATGTACAAAATATGTGTATATTGCCTTCTAAAAGCGCGTTTGGGTGTTTCGAAGGTGTTGTTGTGTATTTATGTTTCATTTGGCTTTTTTCGGTGCTACTTGGCTTTTTTTGAGGGTTGATCTGGCCTTTTTTGCTTATAACTACCTGGCAACCCTGGTTGAGATGAGTATCAAGGAAATTACGTAAGATTTTTTGCGTGTGAGGCAATGATGCTATAAAAAATGAGACACAAGTGTGTTGCTAGTTGCACTCAGATATACTAATCAGGATTATAGTAACTGAACAAACGCACACTCTTATAGTCACTCAACGCATTAAGTTATAAACCACTCGAAATCTACAAAAGTCATTCACAAAACTTCACACCTGGCTTTGTTAACAATCGCAGTTCCTGATCGTCCTGGCGTAGTGAAATCAGACATACACAAGTAGACTGGTAAGGTCATTGTTTTGCTTCGATCCAACCAAGTTAAATCTGTTAGTCACAAATAAGCTTGTTTCCATTCAGATTTTTGCTGTGGTGAATATAAGTGTGGTAGTTCTTTTCAAGCAGAAGTAATTGGTACATATTTAAGTCTTTCAAAGGTAAAACAACTTTTTGCACTGATTGCTGCAACGCCACCAGCTGTTAAACGTTCGCAAAATCACAAAGTGAAATCCTTGTAAAGAAAGTGACTTATGTTGTCTTTTGGTAATTTTTGCAAGAGTTACCTGCCCTTTCACTCTCGAAAGCAGTTAGCAAACATTCGATTGCTTTTCGGTGTCTTGGCAACGTTATCAGCTGAACCTTGTGCAGTGCTCGAGTGTTTAACAAGCCAAATAAAGTAAATATGTTGGGTAAGAATCTCATTGCTTGAATTAAATGGTGTTCCGGTAAACAAAAAGCAATTCCAATTCACCAAGTCCATGCATTAAATAGTTACGGTATGGCAGTTAGGATTCTTGTTAATTTGTTGCTTGCATATTTTGAAGCAATTGTTCTCAACCATTTCACTGAACGGAGCCAGATCCAGACTTACAGTTTGTTAGAGAGCCGCACTAAAGAAAATTTAACACAAGTCAATTGACACGTTTTGCTTTATAGTAGAACGAAATCTGTTACACAAAATATTAGAGGTTTCATTGAAATACTGCTGAGGGCCACACAAAGGGTTCTTGCGAGCCGCTTGTGGCTCTCAAAACAGTGGTTGAGAGCCATTGTTTTGCATTTGCAGATTTAATAATTTTCTTCAAAATGCTATCTTTTTTCAAATATTGACATTTCATCGTCAGACATTTATCACTGAAAGCTACAATTCAAGAAAGTAGAAACAAAATTTGAGATAGCCTTGTAGGTATAGCAAGCTTTAAGAAGTGAACAATCGGAGGGTCAAAATTGGCTGAGACTTGGGTTTCGTCTTCACCCCACTGGTCTCGGGTTAATGCATGCCATATACAGTTTGGTTTTGCTAACGAAGCCACTGCATGAAAGCTCGATATCGCAGAGATATTACCCTGGAAAGCATAAAAATTACCATCATGCTACCTGCCAACGACTTGTTATCACATTGATTTTCGGACAAAACCCAATTGAAAATAACAATTTTCCAAGTTTTGAATCCTAGACCTTGATTATGTAATCAGGACACATCATAACCCAAATCTTGTATAAAGGTTTGTTGTTTACCCCGGCTCCACCACAACCTGTTGAGAATCATATTTTTAGTTGCATTCCACCAGTAAAACATGTTGCAGTCTGGACAAGCTTCAGTTGAATACGTTGCTCCACAGCATCGCAAATAAAAAAAAAATTTTTGCAATGAGTAAAGCACATGAAGTCAATCCCGAAACACTGAGAGTGCATCTCGCAAAAAAAGGGTTATGGAGTACATGTTTCGTAGAACAATAATTGGCTTATGTCTGTAATTAATCCGACAGTAGATGGTTGCCTTACATCCCAGTGGTTTTCAAACATTCTTGGTCCATGGCCTATATATTTAGTTAAAATACTGTGGAGGTCATAAGTGCAGAAACGGGCAAAATTTTTGGGGGTGCGAAGGATATTTTGCCCGAAATTTCGCAATTTTCCCGAAAAATGTTCGTACTGCAAGCTTTCACTCTACAAGTTTTCTGTAGCAGTTGGTCATTCACCATCAACTCTCACGAACTCTAAAACACGAAGTTAATGACATAGGCTACTGTCTTTCTTTGGAGTCAAAAAAGCTTGTTTTATGGAGAAAAAAAGTCAGACTTTTTGACTTTTTTATTCAGTCAGACTCACTGATCACTCATTAAGAAACAAATGCGTTGCAACTTCTACTTTTGTGCCCAAATTTTTCAGGGAGTTTGCCCGAATTTTTGACAAATCAAAACTTTTGTGGGTGTGCTTGCACCCCTGCACCCCAGCCCTTACAGCACTGGTGGAGGGTTTGATGATGCGTTGCAAACTCATGCCGAAATTTAACAACGACGTTATGAGCATAAGAGACTTTTAACACTTTGACAATATAAAATGCAAATGGCTGCTAGCAAGCTATTTTGCAATGAAATTACTCTATATTAATATTTCAATGAGATGTATGTTCCTCCATTTCACCAATAAGATTCGAAATTCTTGGATCAGCTGATATCTGAAAGACATTTGTCATAAGAAAATTGATTTTAATTTGAAATAATTTTACCATTAATAAAGTTTGCACAAATAGGCGGCTGGTGTATATATCTTTTGTGTATAATATTGGACAATAAGCAAAATGCACAAAACACAAATATAGAAAGTTGCGTATTCGAAAAACCGCACAACGCATAATTTGTCTAAACTAGCACTGAGGCACTTAGGAATATTTTCGTAACCCGCTACTGGGCCGTGGCCCATAGTTTGAAAACCAGTGCCTTATACCAGTGGTCCCCAACCACGAGCCGCGGACTGGTGCCAGAAGTTTGGAATGTTGGACTGTAGCCAATATTTTGGAATTTAACACACAATTTTGGAATTTTAACCTTTTCATCTGCAATGCATTGAAATCTAGACACTGAAAGCAAATATGTATGGTCCAAAAGAGTTGATAAAACTTACAAACATCATCTCGCGAGCAACTCCCAGGGCTTGGACATGCAATGTAACCATAGTTTGCTATATTTTTCAATTCTCCACGAGCTTTTAAGATAGGCGACATAAACAGTCGGAAACAGAAATTTGTGGCAGAGGCTTGACTGCTGTACTTTATCAGATGATATTAATGCATGACATAGTTTGAGTTCGACTGAGATGTACATTACCAATGAAGTTATAATTTTGAAGAAATTTAGCAAATTAAAAAAACATACATACGCTATTAAAATTAGCCATGTTCAGTGCGCCCCTAAAGTCCGGATGCATTTACAAAAAAAAAAGTATTTTTGAAAATTCGATTTTCAATGTTTTTTTTTAATTGGACTATTGCAGCGACAAATAATGTTTTCAACATGATATCCATGATTTGTGATACATAAGTCGATGCGCTTGGCAAAATGCATGTGAACCCGTGATAGTACAGTAGTATCAATATTTCACATTGCCTTTCAATTTTAGATCAATCACTCCCAGTGCGTCCGACGAAGTGTGTTACATCTGTGATTTTTATTGTGCTCGCCTTCAACTCAGCGCGCCCTAGAAGAACGTCAACTGGGCTAAGGTTAGGTGAACGAGGAGACTATTCCGCATTACCGCGTATTGCTATTCGGTTTACGATATCGTATGTGTACAGACCTTGGGGATGCGCTATGCAAAGTGCTTGTTGCTAAGATTTGGGTCATGAATAATACTGCTCTAATCCTTTGAAAACGACAACGAAATATTTTGCACCATGTACTGGAATTGAAAAAAGCTTTGAGGAGTGTTGCGGGTGTACGGTGCTGGCGGCCACTTGATACTGGCCTTACGCATTGTATTCCTGCTCAGAAGTTTGTGCCCGGGTCGGTGGAGCTAAATCACAAACGTTCACCGTGGCTGTTGGCTGAATGGAAAGTTGGTTTTGCATTTGAATGCGTCATGTGCATACCTCAGAACAGCAGCATCGATCTTACACAAACTGAGAACGTTTTTCTAAAGTCACACTGCAGATAGCTCAACGTCAGGATCAGAAACGGGTGTGAAAAACAGATGCTTTTTAGATTCAGCTGCCTAAAGATCTGCGTATGTTTTATCTTAGGCTTTGTGCTTGAATTGTTTCTTGCAGAGAAATTTTCAAAAACAAGACGTGTTGAACAAAAAGCAGGTGCGTGGGGCGAAGAGGATTACCGATGCATTTTCCCAGCAGCAACCAGTACGCCAAATAGCAGGGCGCACCGAAAATTCACATACCGCAAGTGTCACTGAACCCGATCCTTTCATCTGTAGGAATCCTCAGTTCAAGTGCGCCTGGTGGTTTTCGGACACACGCGATTACCAGCACACAAGGTTGCAGTCAAAGATACAGTGGACTTTATCTTCAGGATCAAGGGCTGTAACGTCAGTGATGAAATTATAGCTTTGTTCCACACGATCAGTTTACTTAGTGACATACTGGTTAATTTCATTGTTGATCTTATTCGGAACTCGGTTTTATCGAGTGTTAATAAAGTGCTTCATGGTCTCCACAGACGACGCCAGAGCTAGTCCACTGGTGTGTGAAAAATACTAATCTTAAATCCAATGGCCAACTTTATAACTAGATAGATTTGATTACTTAAAGCACCAATATTGGCAGATGTTTACATAAAGGACTATGCTATCCTTTTGCGCGGTAACTTCAAGCTGAGATGTTAACTTTTTGAGAGCTGCCATGTTGCATTTTTTAGTGGTTAGCCTTATTGTGGGGATATAGCTTATATGTAGGCTGAGGGTTTTTGATGTAGATTGCTTGCGGCTGTAAATTGTATTTAAATTGATTTCATTCAGAGTCAGACTTCAGAGTGTTTTTGTGCCTTATTCATTGTGTGACATTGTTACTTGATTGTAAAAACTTTATATTTATTTGCATTTTTTGTTTTCACAATATTGTTTCAATTGCATTTTCTTGTTTTACATTAGCTTATGGTGACAGTGATCCAATGACAGCTACCGCCGCCACTTCTTGTCCCTGCATTCTTGACCACAGATTCTCGGCGTTGTTGGGGTGCGAAATAACACTAAACTGAAAAAAAACTATGTTGTCATCCCAGTGTTGAGTCTCAATCTAACCTTTGTGGGTAAGTCAAAAAACAGAATGCCAAAATACATAAATATTTTTTCGTCTTTTTCCCCTAAAATAAAAGTGAAGAAAGGAGTCATTGATTTTAAAAGGAGTACGACTAAGAAACGGTCGCTAATTGAGGAGGGTGTCACGTTCGTTTTGAGGTAACAATAGCACCAAATTTACCACCATGATTCTCAACTGTATCAATCAACATTCAAAAAGGACTGTCCGAGTACAAAACACAGCTATTCTTGTTATGGGCGTCAGAAGCATTTTTTCCAGGAGGCCAAACGTTGAATTTTGCTGGGGTGGCCAAAGGGATTTTTCCAGGGGGAACCAACAGTGGGGAAATTTCATTTTACCAGCTCGAAGCTACAGTAGAATAACAACCTTTTTCTACTGAAAATTTAATAGGAAAATATCAAATTTCGGAATCTAGCGAGGGCTTTTGCCCTCTGCCCCTCCTTCCGACCCCCATGACTTTTCTAATAGGCTGTGGTTGACTTATTTTTATTTTTTCGAAGCGTGCCACTGTCGATTATTTTGATTTTCACATTCATGACATACAAAAATATGTGCTGTGAGACCAATCGTTGCGTTTACTTTCTTGACATTTTGATCGTGGTCTAAAACTCGATGATGTTGTTTTGAGATGTAAAGATGTATGCGTGAGCTATTTATACTCAAGTTAACTTTTCATTCAATTAGGAGCAATGTTATACTTCAAAACGCTGCTTTCTTTTTCAAGGTAACATGTTATACAATTATTGTACTGACCCGGATATTCGTCATTGTCAGCGCAACCTCATCAGCAGTCTGATAGAACTCTATCACCCGTGCACAGCCAGAAGCACAGTGGACAAGTTGCCAATTTTCGGGAAATAGAATGTTTGGCAATAAAAATCTTTGATGGTGATCGAGTCCTTCATGGCTCAAGGAAGCCGCCCATCTTTAAATGTTGAAGATAACTGCACATCATTGTTTATTTTATTGTCATGTGACTCATAGTAGATTTCCGTCAACTCACCGCCTACAGCAATAATCTGTTATTATTTTGACTCGGTTTTTCTGTGTATAAACGCCGCTTGCGTGCTCTGTGGCGTATTCGTGCTTTATCTGATAAATTTTGCTGAACATAGAATCACCTCTTTATCGAATCCTCAAAGTCATAAGTGTACGGGAGTTCATATTTTTGGGGATGAAAAGTTTTTTGCCCAAATTTGATCTTGCTTTTCCCAAATAATGAATAAACAGCAAATCTTAATGTTAAGGCTAAAAGTACCATTATAAACAAATCAAGGTGCTTGAAATGCCTAATTATTTTAGTTGTTACAGCATCAACAATTTTTTGTTAACAAAAATTAGGGTTAGACGGAATGGTGGGTTGCCGCTACATGTTCTTAACTTTGAAATATTTCTAGCTCTATCTAAATTTGAATGAGGTTGTTTTAACTGGCCAAAATTCGAATAGAGCTGTTGCAATTTGCCCAAATGTTTATGATACATACAAATCTGAATGAACCTCTTCTAATTTACCCAGATGTTTCAAATTGTACCCAAGTTTAAATGAAGCTGTTTCAATTACCGCAATTACATTGAGGGTGTTGTAATTTACTCCATTGTTTTCAATTTATGGAAATATTTCTAATTTCACCCAGACTTGAATGAAGTTGTTCTAATCTTCTCAAATTTGATTGTGGTTGTCAAAATTTACCTGAATGATTATAATTTTATCCAAATTTAAATTTTCTGAATGTCGACTCAAATTTCAATGGAGCTATTGTATATTGCCAAATTTTGAATAAGACAGTTTGAAGTTGCCCATAATTGAACGAAGCTGTTGTAAATTGCTAAAATTTGGTTTGGTTGATGGACTACACCCAAATGTTTCCAATATATGTAAATGTTTTTAATTTCACCCAATTTGAATGAAGCTTTTCTCATTTGCCCAGATTTAATTGAAGCTGATGGACCGTACCTAAATGCTTCTAATTTACACAAATGTCTCCAATTTTACCCAAAACTTGAATGAAGTTTTTAATTGGCCCAAACTTGATGAAGGCTATTGGAATTAACAAATGGTTCCAGTTCACTTAAGAGGCAGTGCCTATTTTGCCATCAGAGGCAAAAAAGTTCACTTAGAGGCAATGTCTACCTTGCCATCAGAGGCAAAAATTAATGGCAAAATAGTTTCAGCAGGGCTGTTGACGCTGATGACAAAATAGACACTACCTCACTTAAATGTGAATGTAGCTGTATAATTTGCCCAAATGTTGAAACTTTTTGCCCGAATAATGGCCAATTTTCCAGCTTTAAGGATGCGACCGCATCCCCATGCCGTGCGCCTATGCTCCAAAATGATTTCATGTCAACCATTGCTTGCTGGTTCCATGTTTTTTATGCGACAATGCCAGACTTCCTCACCTCTCACGATGCTTCTCTGCATGATGCCATCCGGGAAACATTCCACTGCTCGTCATTGTTAAAGTATGCGCCTTTACAGACCGAATGACAATGATAAGCTTGACAAGTTTCCGCTTGGTTAACCCTTCCCTCTGTGAAACGTAACATTACCAATCTGTTTGGTTCAGAGAACTTTTTCGAATTTTCGAAATTGCTTGTTGCAGGGAATGCTTATACACAGGTCTTCCCAGCGGCACCTTCAGTTGTTGGTTAAAATGCATACTGAACCTAGATGCCTACCAGCCATAGTTTCTATATAGTTTGCGAGTCTTATGCTGGTCTTGAGACAGTGTATGAATGATATCAAAGCAGACGGTACCATTCAAGAAGGTTTCTTGCTTTTACAAGAGTTTAAAAATCATTACTAGATAAGGTGGCGATAATGATACATCCACGTCGCTTGGCACACAAAGATATTTGGACGAAACAGGCTAAGTTAACAGTGGTCATGAATCCTGTTCAAAGTCAAATGTCCAAAGTATTCCTCAGGCCTAGATAGTATATTTCAGTATTGCAGTATTTATCCATGACCATCAGATAGCTGGTATTTTACATACTGATACTGGAATAGCTTACATTTGGAAACGAAATTGTAAAAATCTTGTTGCAATACAAATTACATTCTCTTTCAGTGTGTTGCAGCTACACGATAGCCTGCGTTTTAACCCTACGCTAAGCAAAACTTGTGTTGCTGTTTCAACCATGACTTACTTCATTGTTCGCACAAATAAGCTTGTTTTAAAAGTTATCGATGATTTCTCTGGTAATTCGAATCCATAACAATTATCTCAAAAAAATTAAATTTGTATGGGCTTGGCACAACGTAGGCTGTCATGTGTAGCAATGCGAGAAGCCAGGAGCGGCGAACCTGCAGCCCGCGGGCCATTTTGAGGCCGCGTGAACCTTTCAATATCGCCCGCGTCAGAATTTTCGCTACCCAAGTTAGAACATGACAAGCAGACACGTGGAGTAGACACTTAGACAGTAAGCACAGAGAACTATCTCTCGCTCCTTGATATAATTTTCTCTCCTTATTTTCGTTAGGAAGATAAAGGTAGAATTTGAAAATAAAATTAATTAATTTTTACGGCTCGCCAGCGATATTCCACAATTCATGCGGCCCGTGATAGTCAATAGGTTCCTCATCCCTGCCATAAGCAGTAGCGATTCTTTCTGGGGGCATTAAAAGTCTCTTCACTTCATACCTGGTTTTACCTGATTGATTATTAGTTTTTAGAAACGGCGTAATAATTTATCGTTCTATAAATTGAAATCCTACTTTTTTCCACAAATTCACCCAAGAATACAATTGGCGAATAACTAAAAGAGTGGTGGTAGTGACGAAGATAAAACTTGATAAAACTATATATGATTCCAAAGCGACACTGGGTAAAAGCAACAGGATTTATTCTAGGTTGCGTTTTTGTGCTCAACAATGTCAGACAAATCCAAAATAGATATTCAACCACGTTTCTAACGTTTTTACGCCTGTTTGTAGACTTTAGCATTGTGCATGCCTTTGACGCGACGAACCATGCCAATATCGTCTTTCGATGCTGCCACTGAAATCGATCATTCTGACGAAGAACCAGAAAAAACAAAGCTATACAAAAGACGATGGATCTTCCTCTTTGCCTTGACTGTGTTAAAAATGCTGGCGTCTTTCCTGACGCATGGTTTCGCACAAGTTGGCAATATTTACACAATATTGTACGCCGTTACGTACAAACAAGTAGACTGGGTTACCTTGGCTTGCAGCTTTATGGTGGTTGTGTGGACGCCCATAATTGCATGGTTCAATTTCAAAGGCTTTTTACAGCTCCGAAGATTTTCCGTGTTATCCTCATTCGCTGTGGTTATTGCATTAACAATGATAATGCTAGCATTTTCAAACTCGAGGCTGTTTAGCCTTCTTGTGATTGGACAGTTATTCACTGGAGTTACTGTTGTCACTTGTTTTGCAATTAGAGCAAGCTTTGCAGTGCTATGGTTTCCAGAAGACGAGGTAGGCATATCTATGGGGATTAACTTTTTAGGATCGGCAGTTGCACGTATCCTGGCATTTACGATTCCCACAAACGTCTTGATGTCTCCAAAGACGTATATGACTCAGATAAACTGCACATTGTTTACTTCAATTACCGCCTGCACTGGCTTAGAAGAGTGGAAGGAATACAATCTCGAAAAGCTTAACAAAATCTTTTCACCTTTGCTTTTTATAGCTCTGTGCGTTGCCGTTTTTCTCTTTTTGTACATTTCAGATCTCCCTCCTTTACCTCCAACAAAAGCGCAAGCTCTCAAATGGGATAATCAAATGTTAGAAGATCAAGCAACTTTTCGAAATTTTTTGTGCAGCTCCTTCAAGCTGTTCACCGACAAGGTGTATGTTTCTTGTGCTTTGATGTACAGCCTATTGGAAATTATACCCCTCAGCGAATTTATTTTGATGGATCAGATTTTTTCCGACATGTTAGCCAAACAAAGAAACAGTTCTATGGATGAACAAGTCATTAGTGGTTACCTTATGGTATGCTATTGCATTGCCGGGGCAGTTGGATCCTTGGTTGGAGGGCGAATAGCAGACAAAGCTCCTCATAAACTCAGAAACATGCTGCTGATTTTTGGAACGTTTTTAACATTTTTAAGCGTACTCGGAGTGCTGTTGTCTGTGTTGTACTCAAGCGTTGCTGGTTTGTTTGTCAGTTGTGGTTTGTTTGGATTCTGTTCGTACGTGGAAACAATCACTTTGCTGGTAATAATCACGGACCACATCTACCCTACAGATGAGTCCTTCGCGGTCACCTGGCTTATCGGTTGCGTGGCAGCAATTTCGTTGTTGGGTTCGGAAATCAGCCGCTTGATTTTCACATTAACCTCACCTTCAGGCGCACTGATATTTCATTGCTGCATAGTTCTGTTTATTGTCCTTATGTCACTCCCATTTAAATCAAGCAGTAGACGTAACAGCTTTGTCAGCATACAGGATGATGAATCAGTTGTTCTATTGCCAAAACAGCGGAAACCATAACACATATCTTTTTCGAGAAACTTTGTTTTTGATTGCGACGCATGTACGTTTTAGATATTGTGTGGCCATTCTACATCCTGTAGAGTCGGGTTCAGTCCCCTCGGCACTTGTTTGCCGCAAACACAAATAAAGAACACAACCATAATCTGAGCTTTGCTTTGAAAAACTATTGCTACTTCAAAATGCATCGTGTGCAACACACGTGCTTGAGTTACCAAAAATCTTTAACTACTCAAGGCTGTTAGTGGTGCCAGTCCTAGTGTTTTTCCACTAGATATAGTGTTTTTGCATTTTATCTAGCGTTCATGTGTTTTTCACAAGTGAGCTGAATGTAATTAATTGTACAAATTTGTGTAATTGTAACTTTAATTGAGACTTTTCGATTTTGTTCAATTGTAATTTGCTAAAACGTCTACCTAAATACATCTTAAAATTACACAAGAGCATATAATCTGTTATGCTCAGCACACACAACAGCAAATGGATACATAGGTAGATGTGTGATTTGTAAAGTCAAATCTTACGCTAGTGTGAAATGCGTTGCAAGCATCAAGATATGAAGGATTTGTTACAGGTAGCAGAGTGCCCAAACTAATTACTTCAAGGTTTATATCTGAAAGAAGAGTGCATGGTGAATGGGAAATTCAAACATGTTATGTTCTTGTTGCAGCTGTATTGAAAGTCATGAAACAGAGGTGCCATTTCCACATTTGCCTAAGGTTTGCATTTAAGATCACAAGGAATTTCTCAAGGGCAATGGCGTGAATGTGTGGTTGATCTTTATGTGGTAATTTACCATGTGTAAAGGTGATGCACGTCAAGTCAGACTGAAAGATTTTAAGGCGTAAAAGAATAATCATTTGCATGTGTGTGTCCTATGGACCATCTGGCCTGAGACAAATAAATAAATGTATAATGTTCATCAAACACCCCCTGTTCTTAAAGTACAACACCAATTTTCTTCTAATCTGATACATCTGTCACGTATTTGTAATCGAGTGTTCTTTATCATGAAATCTTGTACTTTTCAGTAACAACAGAGTGACAACACTGAAGGCTGTGCAGCTAGAAAAATTTGCAAACAAGGAAGCAGAGCTACTGATAATGTCATATTTACAGTTGGGGTTTAAGCAGGGCCGTCGCCAGCGGGGGGCCAGTGGTGCCCGGGGCCCCCCATTTGAAATCTGTGCCCCTCCATTTCACGGTTGGCCTCCTGGTTGCTGCATACATCCAATACAGTATTTTAAAAAGGTGTCCCTCTTCTGGTTTTAGGCCCCTCCTTCTGGTTTTTGGCCTCCCCTGCTGCTAAATCCTGGCGACGGGCCTGGGTTTAAGTACAAAAAATAAAATTATTAATCATTCGCTAGCATCTTTTCAGGCAACTTTTGCATACTGTACGTTTCGAAGCGCTGGATATAATCTGTTGTCAGCGGGCGTTCCGCATCAGTTCTATTAAAATAACTTGTTGATGTTGCACAAACAGCAACATGTGAAAACACGCAGCACGAGCACAGCATGCGGCAAGGAGAATTAGACAATAACTGATTACTTACTGTAAACACATAAAAGAAAAGCAGTCGAGTTAATGCAACAATTTTTTGAAAGTTGGCAAAATTTTTCTTGCCTCATTCGCCTGGATCTGTAAAAACACTGTTCACTGGCAGGAGGGACCACAAACGCAAAAGTACTTTAATTCAAAGGGTTGTCAGGCATTTTTACACGGTTGCCAAAGCAAAACAGTTTTAACCCAGTTGGTGGGCAGCTGCATGCATGTGCAGCAATTCACTAAAAAACAGCGAAATCGCGAAAGTACGTACAGCAATGAGAAAATGAGTCCTAACGATGCGATTGTCAGCAGTGTGAGTGCCTTCTTAAGGATTGTTGCCCGGGAAAAACATCGCCAACAAAATCGCGGTCATTAGAGATCAAAAACCGAAACTGAAAGTTTCAGCGTGCGACCATGTAAGTACAGTTATTGTAAGTTCAGACACAGCTTCAGCAATACAAGTAACAAGAGCCAAACTTTCAAATGCTTACGGAACCAACGAAGCAATGTTTTGACTGTACTGTAGGCCTGAATGTTATTTGAAAGAAAGCACAAGCTTACGATAATTGCTCACGGAAATGGTGACCTGTGATTTGTAGTAAAAAGGATACTTGGTTCACAGCAGACACACGCAAAAGTGTTAACGAAAGAAGCGATGTCATGACACTGAAATATGCAGATAGGGATGAAGTAAAATTAACCAACATTAAACATTTCGAAAAGCAAAGCAGTCACGATAAACTGCATTTTAAAGGACATCGCAAAAATGCATCAAACTCCTGACAGAAATTTTATCTGAAATAAAGCCTACAGCAGAAATTAAACAGCAAGGAACAGCGCAAATCATGTTCTTTTTGTGCTTCATTTCAACTTTAGATCTGTTGGTGTAGCACAAAACAAAGAATATTTTAAAGGTAGGGTAGAGCGATGCCACAAAATTTCTGACAATATAACATTTTAACCTCAAGAAGATTCTGCAGCAGGAATAAAATATTGACAACAAAATCTGTAACGAGGTAATACCGTATCATCTTCGAGAAGAACTGTCTGATCAGGACGCGTGGTATCGAGTAATTGTAACAGATGAAATTTCTACTCATCCAAGGCCATTGAGATAAATTTTACCAGGAGGTGCGAAGATCAACACCGCCCCTCCCAACATTCTGGGGTCCTCCGCTAAAAGCTTGGGTAAGTTTTCATTGAAAAACATTTGGACAATTGCGCATTTGTCAAGATCTTAAAGGGAACAATGGGTACGGCTTCTAGCGTTGCCATTAGAGTGAGTGATCAGCTTGATTGTCAAAAAACTTACCGTTTGTACTTTCTTCCCGGGACCCAGTACTCTCCAGGCCTAGCCACGATGTACCTCTTGCACCCCCCACTCCCAAGCCCTGCTCTAATCCACCTACTGCTCAAATGAAATCGTCGAGAAGTCAAAGGGATCCTCTTGGATTTGTCCCAAAATACAGAAAAACCGCGAGAGATCAGCGTGATGTTCAGTTTGCTATTCTGAAATCAAGACTTTATCGTCTGCAATCTAAAATGCAGTAAACTATGAGGAAGCTTGTTTCAAAGTTGATTCAAATGTAGGTTAAAATATTCGATGTTTACTTTGTTCAGATCAGTCCGACAAGATTTTAAACTCAAGATAACATTTGTAAACTCTCACAAAGTCAAAGTTCTGGGTGAAGTTTTGCAGAATTTCTTTCCAATTGAGGGATTTTGAAATTGAATGGCTTAACAGGCTTTAAGACCATTTAACTTACGAGCTCATTAGTCAGTTTGATGTGAAGCAGGGTCACCATGTTTGTCGATTCGAAAAGGTGAATGCGAAATATCTAAACTATGGGCTTATGTAGAGAAATGTGCGATGGCTGAACCTTTTTTATCACATCTGCATCTGAACGGCGATTGACGTATGCAGGGAAATTTCTCGAATATCTAAATTGCACAACAAATACATATTTGTTTTTCGCACCTTGAGGCGAATAAGCAAGCACTGATGAGCTTTGTGAAGTCACTCAAGGTTGTTTGTGACTAAATGCTGCAACAAGAAATAGCATATACAGTCAAGCCTCAGGGTATAGTGTTTCACTGCCTGACGATGAAAGCATGTGAAACCAGCGAAGCATTTCTGCTGAGGCATCATACCATTTCGCTGTGGGTGCACCATCTCTGACACATTTCTATGACTCACAATGATCGATTTTCGCGTCGCCCAACACCTAACTTGGTATATCAAAGCGATGCATCTTATCAAACCAAATGACCAATATTTAGCAAAACAGCGTGAGTAGGCCCAGTAAAAAAGAAAAAAGACAAATTTATAAAAAAAATGCAAGGAAAAACACGAACAGTAAACGTCCTTACATTTCAAACTGTCCTCTGTGATCAATCGCGCAACAGTTCAAATTTTCCCTTTCCAGGAAATTTTCGAGAAATCTTGGAAGTATGACAAAAATGTCCACACACGTTTTGTCGACCTCGAGAAATCATATGATCTGGTCCTCCGTGAAATACTTTCAGGAGTGTTGCGCAAGTAGGATGTTGACGGTCGCAAGTTACTGGCAGTCAAAGTATTGACTTCCTGTTCAGAAGTTTGTGTCCCAGCCGGCAGAGTAAAATCACAATAAAACATCGAAGTTTCTAAAAGTGCAGGATATATTTAACTTGAATTGGCCAAACTAATGCACATATTTCATGACGGGTTGCTGCCCAATATTTATAATAGTCTTTCCAGAGATAATCAGATGTACATACCTATAATACAAAATATGCCAGCTACCAAAACCATTTTATTCCTGGTCAGTGGCGGATTAAGGTGTGTGTTGACTGGGTTACAGCCAGCGGCCCCAAGATTTAGAGGGTCCCCAATCCCTAAGTCGGTAAAAAGGTGTAATATGTGAACAATACACAATACGCTGTAAAAGATACCATCGGCAATTGGAACTCATAAGTAGCCTATGCGCTCTGTGCTCACTCCTTGAAATTGCTTCGTTGACATAAAAGTAGTTTTTGACTTTTTGGCGATTCTAGGACAATAGCCACCTGGACAACTGCCACCCGGACAACTCCCATCCGGACAATTGCCACCTAGGACAACTGCCACCCGGACAACCGCCACCTAGGACAACTGCCACCTAGGACAACTGCCACCTAGGACAACTGCCACCAGTGACGGAGTCTCGAGACCCATTTTTGCAAGTCTCGGTTTCGGTCTCGAAGGTTTCAAATCTCGAGATTTTGAATATTGCAAAGAAATGGTTTATTAAAATTTCTATAATTCAACAATTTTTTGTTTGTTGCATTTGCAGGTAAAAAACAACCCAAACACGTCGAAAAAATGCCAGAAATTTGAAAAAATTGAAGTCAGAAGTGATGACAATATTTTTTAACAAAATTTCGGCAAAATGCACAAATTATGAAGTCTCGGTCTCGAACTTCAAGTCTCGAGTCTCGGAGTTTTGGATGAAGTCTCGGTCTCGTCTCGAAATTTTAACCAAGTCTCGGTCTCGAAGGTTACGGTCTCGACTACATCACTGGCTGCCACCCAGGACAACTGCCATGCAGACAACCGCCACCAAGAACGATCGCCACCCGGGAAACCGCCACCTAGGACATATTGAGTTTTTTGCGTTTATTGCCATTCAGGTATTTGAACCTCACAAGGATGTAGCATATAACAAAAATTTCTTCATCCTCAGACCACTTTAAAGAAACGTAAGTTCAACTTTGAACCTTTTGGGTGAAGAATGTTGTGTCGATATCATTACATCTTCACAAACATTCTTAAATCAGTGCAAAACTTAATTTTATATGGGCATTTTCAAAATTTTCACAGAAAACTCTTTCATGCACATTATCGCATTCAATCCACGCATTTATAAAGCGCCTGTTTTTCCTTTCATTTTACGTTGTGTGCAATGTGTTACCTTAGCTTTTGATTTTTGAGTTAAATGGCAGCAACAGCAACGTTTCAACTCACTTTTCCTGAAGTATGCTGAAGCAATATTATAGTAACAACCAGAGGTTCTCAAGCGCTCTGCCGCGAGAAGTCTTTTGCGTGCCGCAAAGCGATATACCAAACTGTATTTGATAGCTTGTATGTGATGCGTAAAACGCAATATCCTAGGTGGTGTTGTCCGGGTGGCACAAGGTGTGGTGCAATGAAACGAAGTGTGGAAACGCACATAACAACTAGCGATTTTCAGCAACACTTTAAACTAATTTTTGAATCAGTTTTTAATGATGTGTTCACTTTCATTGCACTACAAAGAAAACTATGAAAAGAGTGTGAGAACATGTTCCCGCCCCACGATACCCCTGAGGTTGCAGTGGTCCGGGTGGCAGTTGTTGTAGGTGGCAGTTGTTCTAGGTAACAGTTGTCCGGGTGGCAGTTGTCCTGGGTGGCAGTCTTCCTAGGTGGCAGTTATCCTAGGTGGCAGTTATCCTAGGTGGCAGTTGTCCGGGTCGCAGTTGTCCTGTGGCAGTTGTCCTGTGGCAGTTGTCCGGGTGGCACTTGTCCAGGTGGCAGTTGTCCGGATACCCTCTTTGGTGTGTAGCCTGGCCGACACAGAGTAACAAGTTAGTACTCCAAGGTCTAAAAAATTAAGGTATTCCATCCGCTTGTCTTATTTTAGTTTCCGATGCGCATGCGGTATCTATGTCATTTGAATAGCGGTCCCGCAGACAGCCCGAAGGAAGTTTTAAACTTGTTAAGTGGTGTCAAGTCTCTCAACAATGGTGAAAGTAGTTACATTTAACTTAGGATAATAATCATGGCACTATAAGGCAGGCCTGCCAGAGTTGGTATATACGCCACCAGGGTTTTTTTAAGGTTTGGTTTAAGGGAACACCAAAAAATTTTACGAGACCGCTATTTTTAGCAAAACGTACAAAATAATTCCTAAACGTATTGTTAATTACTGTATTAGTAGTAACAGTGCACAATTAGTACTACTGTATTTACAAAAATTTCAACTTCAACTTCATTAAACAGCTGTCGTTAATCAGTGAAAACATCGGTTTCTTACTCGCCATCTGCAAATTCTAGGATCTTTAGTGCTCGCCTTGTCACTCTTCGCTTATTATTTACTGTTATCTATTTCAATCGCAAATTTCATGAGCAATCTCATGCGCGCCTCATCATTAAGCTGCTCTGGACCAGTCTCGTCGCCAAGGGGGGTCTTGGTGCGGTTATCCTCCAATTAAAGCTCCCAGTCCCCAAATTAAAATACAAAATACTATAAATCAGAGGAGTTCTTGTCAATTTTCATAAAGTCAAGCCCCGCTGCACAAACGTAAAGCCTCTCTATTGAGACTTTCTGGACGGCTCATTGAAACATTTATGAGAGCATTCAGAGTTACATCAAACAGCTGGTTTCGCTGCTTGATTTTAACACGGAACAGAGTTGAAAATCTCTGCTCTGGCCAGGTTGTGACAAGTGGAATGGACAGCACACTGCAGCAATATTGGCTGTCTCGTCGACCATACCAGACCAGCATAGGCTCTACTTGACATCAGAAACAATGCAATTACTCAAATGTTCCGAGATCAGCAAAATAAACTCGGATCCTGCTACAGAACTGTTATGGTGGCGGTCGCAAAGCCGATCATTATTATGGCCAATGCGGTCTATCAAGGTTTGTAAGGAAGCTATTTTTCGATTCGCTATCTCTTCTTTCAAAACCCAATAAATCAGATGTACGCGCTCAGCTACTGTGTTAACTTTGTCTGAAATGCGATCCTGATGAATAGGATGAAATAGTGAAATGCGTTGAGTTTTTTCCAGGCTATTGGCTTTTTTGAGTTAATTAGAGTTGAGATGATTATCCAGGTGGTATGGGCCTGGAGGCCTGGCAGGCTCCGAAGTGTAAATATTACCATTCCTTCCTCGGCCGGTGGTAACTGCTGGATGCTTAGAGCATAGCAAACATCATTCAGCATGCAGAGTGAACACATTCATTTGTGGGGATTCATCAAAACCTTACAGCTTAATCCATGATTGAAAAGTCTGATTGTTAGATGCTTATGACTGACTGTTAGCTGAAACTGACAATGCTTTTGAGATTCTGACAGTTGGATGGTGTACTTCCTGCACAACAGAACCAAAAGAACCTTTGCATTCACTGCTGCTGGCGTTTGCACTTTCTGGCTGGCTGACAGCAAGAAACTTTAGTTTAGGCTTACTACAAAATACTGCTTTAATCTTGGATGGCTAGCTTTACGTTTTTGCTGTGACATCATCTTCTGAAAATACGCACACAAGAAAGTAACTGAATAAAATCTGGAAAAAGCTTGGCTTACTGAAAATGTTTGACACCGTGGAAAACAATTGGATTGCTAAAAGCGCCAAAATTATCAGCGGGTCCCTCGAATCAGAGAAAATCGGGTCTTTAGAATCAGAGAAATCGGGTCCGTGCAGGTCCATACTGGGAACCTAACATTTCTTTAAAAAACTGCCTAAGGTTGTTGTTTATCTCATAAAAGCTGTCAAATTATTAATTGTTGCGTTGCACGGGATTTCAAAGATGATTATGAATGAATAGGCGAGGTTACTGTTTGCACTGCTTTTATTTGGTGTGAGGATAATCGGTTTTGGATGTTGATTGAAGCAACAATTCAACTTTGGTAAAATTTGTCGTGGTTGTCCAGATTTTCATGTGGAAGTACCAATTTTATGGGTCCGCAGGAAATTTATGGGTCCGTTTTGAACTCATAAAACGCCTTAAAAAACTATACGTCACGTATATATCCTCGTGTACTTTCATGCATTTGTGTGTTCTTTGTTACTGCTATGCATGTTTGAAGCAGAGGTGAGCATGGACAGGATCAGGATTGGATATCCTGCAGGATACTTGCGATTTTTTTGGATCAGGATTGGATTTGGATGTGATCAGGATTGGATTTGGATATTTTCAAACTTGTGAGTGAAAAATAAATGACCTTATCAGCCATTGGGAAGCAACTGGAAATGTAGCATAGGTAAAATACGGAAAAGTTTGTTTGCTTGGAAATAGCTCAGATGAGTTTCGCCCTTTTGTCTAGAGTCGAATATGCCCTTTGCTATTTATCCACGATGCATTTGTATATCAGAAGTACCCAATAAATTGTAATAAATCGCTACACAGCTTTCAATCAGGAACAGTTTCATCGCCTACTCAATATATATTTCTCTTCATTCAAATCCGAAAAAGTTTTATATCCTCATAACCCCATAAATGCCCATAAATGCCTATTGGTGTTGAAGGTGCGTTTGTGGCAGTAAAAAGTCTAATATAATGTGGTAAACCACACGTTTGAGTACCTCCATGCTTGTGTCTTTTGTCAGAAAATTATTTTGTTCATTTGAAACAAAACACAAGCATAAATGGATTTTATGTCGATATGACTACTTGTGGGTGAAAAAGATTTTGAAAATTTGTTTGCAATACTTTCATTAGGCGTCGTTTTCACGTACTCCCTCGCATTGCTTCAAGAAAGTTGGCAAAATTTTCTGTTTTTTTTTTTATAAACAACTTAAACAACTACATGTTTCAAGTTGGCCTCACTACACACAAACTAACAAAACTGGGCAAATATGCAAAGCATCTCTTTTTGTGCGTTGCTCTTTATTTAAATCTGTCAGAGCTTATCTTCTTCATTGATTAAAGTAAATAAGTGCAAGGTATGTTGAGTTTATGATCTTTGCAACTAATGGCTCAGGGAAGCAATATTTCTAGCTATTCTGAAAATGGAAAAGTATTGCCTATAATACATTAACAGAAACAAACCTTTTAACAAAAGATGGGACAACACTTCAGTGTTTTGTTGATTTTAGAATTAATTCTGAAACTTCTTTCTCTCAGCACCTAACAAATTATGTTTAAAACATGCGATTGGCTGAGAACATCCTGGGTTTCATACAGCATTCTTTCAGTTTTACCTCTCTTCAAAAAATTTACAATGACTATCATTTTACTCAAAGCATGAATACTTAACATACCAAATAATAATGTCAGTAAAAAGAATTTATGATATTTTGCAAACACGCTCATCGCATTACCAATACAGTAACTTGTTGCAAATGAACAGGTTGGATAAACTTAAAATTGTAATTACCGTATTGTAGAAACCAAAAGTGCGATATCCATCTCGCGGTTCTAACGAAAAAATTTCGAATGACGGAAGCAGTTATTCTAAATTCTAGCCATGTCTACAAGGAAAAATGTTGCAAAATATGACACACATTTTTATATCTGCAGCTATCTTCAATAATACATAGTGTGATTGCTGAGGCAACTTGCAATAATACAGCAAACATTTTTCTCGGCTCTCTTGGTTGATGCACTAACTGCAACTGAGAGTGGCCATTTCTTTTGGCAATGATAGTGTAGCGAGTAACGCATGAAAAGTAATGTTTTGCATTTTTGCTCTGTTTTGTGATTTTCTCTGTAGTGTGGCCAATTTGAAATATGTGGTTTCCTGAAGTTATTCATAAAAAATAGGAAAACAATGCAATTTTTCCTGAAGCAACCCTAAGATGTATATGAAAACGACGGCTAATGAAAGTACTGCAAGCAAATTTTGAAAATATTTTCATCCATAGTAGTCGTATCGACATAAAATCTATTTACGCTTGTGTTTTATTTTAAACGAACAAAAGAATTTCGCAACAAAAGAACAAGCATCAAGGTCCTTAAAAGTTTGATTTACCACATTCTGTGAAACTGTTTACTGCCACACGTGCACCTGACTAGAGGGCATTTATGAGGTTATGAGGATATAAAACTTATTCGGATTTAAAGTACAGCAACTGAAGAGAAAAGGATATGAGTAAGCGATGAAACTGTACCTGACTGAAAGCTGTGTAGCGATTTACCACACTTTATTGGGGACACTTCGGATACACACATACAACCTGGATAAATAGAAATGGGCACTTTCGAGTCGAGACAAAAGAGAAAAACTCATCTTAGTTATTTCCTACCAAACAAACTTCTCTGTATTTTACCTTCAATGTTACATTTCCAGTTGCTTCACAATGGCTAATGAGGTCACGTTTTTTTTCACTCGCAATTTTAAATCAGCTTGCAACGCGTGAAACTTGCCATAGGACGTTAACCTATTGCATCAAACGATCCATATATTTTGAACTTAAAGTACCCTATGACATTAACTGTGTTTACATGCCGCGTTTCATTGTGGCTTTGCTGCGCTTGTGGCTTTTTTCTTGCTGAATCATCGTCCAGATTATGGCTTTTAATGGCCCTGCTGGCGAGTTGGTGCAGAACTCGAAAGTCACAATTGATTGTTACCAATGTGCAGGTGGATTCGAGATTGTGGCCAATGATAGTCACATTTTTCAGTTGGACGCAATCGAAACAGCCACAATTACTAAGTGCTGCGTACACAGTAATTGTAACCCGAATCACCGACATATAAGTTCAACCAAATTCATCCATATGTCAGGCCTGCTTTATTGATTGAAGTGGCTAAGTTAACCAACAACAGACTTTTATAACTACTGCGTCGGGAGAAAAGAATTTCCAGTCATACCGAGTAACGAAAAACGTTGCCTATCACAAATACTCACAACATCGGGGCGTATTCATGTCGAACACGACCGTTCTGTGATCGGCGAGCGGCCTCCTCAATCATCAGTTACAAAACAATAACCAGTGTACCTGCGTTGCAGAAGTGACAAACTTCATGTTTTACCGAGGGATGAACTTTGCAGAAGATTTTCACTGAACAACTTCATTCTATCTCGGAGCTGTTGCAACATTCAGAAAATCGTGCGTTAATCTTTGAAAATCGGTCTAGTGTCTGAAGAAGTCGGATGGAAAGATAAAGGATGAGCATGGATGATGGAAAAGATTTTGACCAAGGTCGACATCTGAACTGCTTTCCTTTGGATGTAGCTCGCAGGACTTGTCTCGACAAATCTGTAAGTTGTAGTAGGCATTCGGAGTTTGAAGCGTAAGCGTTATCTGGCTGTTGTAAAAAAATTAACGCGGTACTCTCCGTATTGTAGCATCAGGCATGGAACCAAACATTACAACTATTATGCAACATAAGAAGGAGTTTCATTAGTCAAATTGCAAACATGTTACCGAACAAGGAAAACAAATAGCAATATACACAAACGTGATTGATATTATGCCTGCTGTTTTTTTTTTTCAATACGAAAAATAGTCAGGCCCGTGGACGCAGATAAGGTTGCGAATTTGGCCCAGCATCCAAAAAGTTTGAGGACCGCTGGCTTAAATGCACATGCCATAGTTTATTACTCAAAATCAAAAACCTCCTTCAACTGCGAGTAGTGTCCCGACATTAAAACCACTTATTTCAATACACCCTGTTCAGGTTTACAGCCTACAGCAAAGCCCATAGTGCCGCCCCTATAAAAGTGCCGCCAGGGGCGGACCACCCCCCAGGCACCCCCCTTAGCTACGCCACTGCCGCTCAATAACCTTTTCTGGTGCATTTTACAAAGTACAATTGGTAATTTGCACATAAGATTAAACATATTGTGGTTAATACTCGTATGTACAACTTTAGTGTAAGGAAAGGCGCTATGTATAGACTGCGAAGATGGTGCTTAAGGACTTCCCCTAAATCATTTTTTCCCAGACAAGTGCTGAAAATTTCTACAGCGTCAGTTTATACGATTTTTTACGGCCATCAACCATATTCATTGCTTTATCAGCACACCATGTCTCAAAAATGAGCATTTTCTTCGACAACGAAACCCTTGTTTAAAGAGGACGATTTAATAACCAATTATTGCTCAGTACAAATGATATTGAAATAACCACTTTTGCAATTAACCGTTCAGCGACTAGCCTGATGATAGTTTGGCTAAGAGACAAATCTGTGATGAAAAAGTTTGGGTAAGAACATGTTTGCAGCAGTTTCGATATTTTGTACACGATAAATGTTATGTCGGAAAATTGCGTTGTTATCCAACTAGCTTATCGATGAAATGCGCATCAAAAAACTGCGGCTGAAAGTGTTGAGAGCTTCCTGCCTTCAACTTCCCAAAATGCTCGATTGTTGGACAGAATGTAATCGTTAACATTTTTGCAAACATGAGGGCAAAAAGACCATGTGGTTCCACGTGAATTTTGTTTGCAATCATTATGTAATATGTTTTTATCGGCTTTGTTGTATAGTCAGGTATTGAAACACTTAAGCCCCGAGGCTTGTCTGGACATGCCATTTCTTGTTTGCGGCATTCATTTATAAGAAACTTCCCGAAACTCGTCAGTGCTTGTTTATTCTCCTGAAGGTGCGAAGAAAAAGTTATTGGAAAAATTTCCCTACATGCCTCAATCGCGGTTCAGATGCAGACGTGATAAAAAAAGTTCAATCATTGCACATTTCTCTATATAAGCCCATGGTTTCGGCCCTTCATATCCACTTTTACGAATTCAGAACTACGGGGAGTCTGCGTAATAACAAACTGGCATATGAGCCCTTTAAGTTAAAAGTACTGGATGACCTATTATACGCCATTCAATTTCAAAATCTCTTAACTGAACGAAATTCTGCAAAAGTTTACCCAGAAATTCGACTTTGTGAGAGCTTACAAAAATGTTATCGTGAGTTTAAACTTGTGTTGCACTGATCTGCGCAAAGTAAATATCGATTGTTTGCAGCAACATCCGTTTACAGTCAACTTTGAAAGAAGCTTATCCATGGCTTACTGCACTTCAGATGACAGACGAAAAAGTCGTGGTTCAACACACTTGACATCACGTTGATCACTCGCGGTTTTTCTGTATTTAGGAACAAGTCCATGAGAGCCCCTTTCACTTCTCGGTGATTTCATTTGAGCAGCAGGTGAATGAGAGGAAACCTCGGTTATTACAGTTACTCGACATCGTGAGGCCCGATCAGATAGTTCTTCTAAAAGGTGATACTGTGTTACCTCGTTCCAGACTTTATTGTTATTGGTATTCCTACTGCAGATTTTTCGTGATGTTAAAATGTTATATTGTCAAAAATTTGGTGGCGTGACACTACCTTATCTTTAAAATACTATTTGTTTTGTGCCACATGAACAGATCTAAAGTTGAGAAGAAGCACTAAAATAGAGGTTTTGTTCCTGGAATTTTTAACAAGCTCTATAGTGAGAAGTATCAAAACGATTTGATTTTCTCATGTGTGTTTTCTTTAGTACAAGCAAGGTTTTCTTCCATGGTATGAGAGAATTCTGTTCTGTAGCTGAACCCAGGCATCAACTTGCTTTGTGGGATAATCGCACATGCTAACTTCATTGATGCAATCTGTTCTGTTGCTCAGCGTACACGGTTATTTCAGTGATGTAACATTGTAGACAGAGAAAGTTTTTCATATAGTTGCAATTTTGGCGTAGCAATTGGCTGATAGCCTGCTGGTCCTAAAACCCTTTTCTTTACTGACAGGCCTGATCCAGATATCTAAAGGACATAAGTAATATTGACCATGGGTGTTCTGGTCCATTCCAGATTTCCTTGAAATTTACAGCAAGAAATAGACTTTCCTGCAATCAGTAAACAACGTCTCTTCTGAGTTTTTCATCCGCGAGCGAGCGCGCGTGTTTAACCCCCCAGTTTGACCAAATACGCGCGTTTAAAGTCTGCGGTCATCTGTGAACCTGCGAGTCTGCTCAAGGCTGCTGCAGGTTGCTGCTTCAGTTCAGAAATTCCGCGCTTGGTTTTGATTCAAATTAATCCATATACCTGCTTCTGCAGACTCCAGCAGTGCCTCAATAATGAATTAAAAGTTTCCCCATAGTTTAGCGTCTTGAGTGTCAGAAAATATTTTATATAGCTAGTGCACTTATTGCGAACGCTAAATTGGATGAAATCTATTTCCAACCTCTAACAGATGTGCCGTTTTGCGTGATCCACACGACATCTCGAATCTGGTTGAAAAAATATTTTTCGCTCGTATCGTTAAACAGTTATTTGTGCAAGTGTTCAAGCTAGGAACCTGTGTCGAATTTCACAGAATTTAATATTTAAGCAGTGGTTGGTTGGAAATATAAAAGCTTCAACTCGCTGGGCATATCCTGTTGTCCATGAACGCCAATGTAATGAGGCATTGCGTCGTAATGGAAAGTAGTTTAGTTTAGCGCTTTTCACCCCAGTGTTCCAAAGATAGTCAGATCCTTTGAAGACAGATTTTTCGAACAGACCAGACCTTCAAGTTTATGACGTAGTAATGGATAAACAATTGAACTACAGTTAGTATTTAAAATCTTTTAGATTTACCTACAGACAGTCAAGACGATAGAGTATGTGTATTTGAAGTAAATTGAAAAAGGGTTTTCTTTAGGCAGTGAGACACTAAATTCGAAACTCAATATTTACATTGTTCCAGAGTGTTTTAAATTGGCAAAAAGCTGAGGAATGACCTTGTGAAACATTTTTGTTCATAACTTTGCAAGTTTCCAAATATTTTTTGCTAGAGAAAAATGACTATCAAAGTTCGTGAAAAAATCAAGGATGTTTTATGCCATGGTCATTCTTATCGAGGATGCTCAATTAGAAATGGCCAGCCACAGTTTTCCAAAACAACCAGACTACAATTCGATTCATCGAATCGTTCCAAAAGCACCTTCATTGATCATAGTGCAATGGTTAATTATAGCGCCGAGCAGCAAAACAATCTACCCTTTCAAAATTTATCTGGTCTTCAGAAACATCACACACCCAATGACAAACTTTACTAAATTTGTCCCTGAAAGTCCAAAAATGTTATTCAGAAAGAAATTGGTCAGGTACTCAATGTTTTTTTAATGAGCAAAGTCATACCACCCGATATGACCAGTCCTGACTTTTCGATATGGATAAAACCAACACCTCTTCAGAATGGGAACATTGGACAGCTGTACACCATTTTAAGGTATGGGTGCCTACTGAATCATCTCTACTGGGTGTGACCGTTGGAGAACCGCAAAAGGACCCAAATTTAAGACAATGCGTGCGAACGAGGAACAGCATGAAACCAAAGAGAAATAAACAAGAGTGTTTTGTAGATCACCAAACGACCAATGCCATACGAAATGTCGGCTGGAAATGCCATGTCAGACGCCACCGAAAAATCCATCAAAATAGAGAAACACATACGGCAAAGGTGCAGCGTGAAACTGGTGAAGCAGTACTTCACGCAATTTAAGGGAAGTCACGTTCCAGACAATTTCTTCCTGAAAAAGGCTGGCCTATGACGTCACGTCATAGTGGCTCTTACGCAACTTATTGTGAATAAAATGGCCTTGATTGATCACGACCCTTTTTTGAAAAGTGTTTTTTAGCGGCGACAACTTAAGGTTTTTGAATATCTGTTTACTGCAAATGAATTTTTGCAATGGTTAAAAACTAGCAAGATAGTTCTGACACACCATAGATAGCTTTTAAGAATTACAAATGAACAAACATGCACTGCAAGAAGCACCAAAAACGATGACCCACTGCTTTGCTACGTGTTTTCAGTCTGGTTGGTAGACTAGAAATGAGCAAAACCGGTCTACCAAACCTGAGTTTTAGCAACTTCAAAAAGATTTTTTGGACGAAGTGGCATTTTTACGCTGAGTCAGGTCACAAAACTGAGTTTTTCATTAGCAAAGAAAAGGTAGTTTAACAATGACAATAAAGTCGTAAGCTTTTCGTGCAGTATGCTAGAATAGGATATTTGTGGTATTCGGAGTCTTTCTTTTATGCAAACCTAAGAGTCAAATCTGAATCCGGGATAATTTTTTGGACTCAGCGAAGAAAACTAAACACTGCTCGCTATTCCAATAGAGTAAGAAAAGCACCCAAAGCAATTTCTCAAACATAAACAGGGCAGTAAATATTTAAGAGCGATGCTAAGGGTTCACGGTCCCGGCCAAGGATTAAAATCTAGCAGACAAAACTTTAAACATACCACACACTGTGTAAATCGCGCTGTTTCCCGAGATTTGAAAAAGCATTGGGATGTGTGGTTACGTGGGAAAAAGCAAGTTATCGGGAAAAAGCTTTTTTTATAATTTAATGCTCTGATCTGTGTTGATATTATATGTCTCCAATACACCGAGCTTTAAAGCTATCTATGTGTCTGCTGTTGCAAATTACCCTGAAGCGATAAATGGTGAAACCACCTGCGCGCCAGACGAACAGTCAAACGGTTGCACGTCATTGCAAAGTAGACTACTTGTAGTTACCGTAAAAGGTCTCTGTTCCATTGGTTACTTCTCAATTCAAGGAGTGCCCGGGATGAAATTGCCGTCAAATTCATTGCAATACATGTTTGGCGAAAGAAAATACGTATCTCCCTTTGTGACCCCAAAAATAAAGACAGTGGTGTACCGTGTCCATGAGACCTCGACACGGAATCTTGGTACAAAAAAACGAGGCCACATCGATACGTAGACTTGAATTTTCGAGACCGAGACCAAATCTCTAGATTTATCTACTGCGGAGAGCAAATTGTTTTAGATAGGAAATTACTTTCAGATAAAACTGATGCAACAGTAATAATAAGAGAGGTTTCCTACAGGCAACTCAGCGAGATGCAAGATGCGTTGGCGGTGCAGATAGGGGTAGCGTGCAGGTATCCAGAAGCGGACCTATATATTTTTGCGAAAATGTTTTTGCAAGTTTATAAATTATTTTTGGATATGCTACCATATTGCATTCATATTTCTGCAAAAGCCTCGAGACAAGCTGCTTTTGTCGTTGCTCGGGAAGGTCAGATGTTTGCGTTGTGTTGGATCCAACGAAAACTTTGTCCAATGACTTCACCTCGTCGTGGAAACTTTGATGCGTTTCATTAAAACTTTTGCATTAACGCTGTTTAGACTTTTTAATAGATCAGACATCAGACATAAATTTTACTTTTTGATTAACTAATTTCGCATCACCTTGTCCAGAATTTCTTAATTAGGTCTAGCTGGACTGTGCGGTTTTGATATGAGTGACAGCTTTTTTCGATGGCATGTCCAGGGTGGTCTAAATCGAGTTTCTTCATGCCAATTTACAGTTAATCCAATTTGAGCCTTTGCTTCCCCAATGAAGTTCGCCTTGTAGGTGGTTATACGATGAACTTTTAATCTTTAGTTGCTTTTTGAAGCGTCGAAAAAAGTAGTACGTCATAAATCCTCTCCTCTGTTTTCAAACAGCCAGTCTAAACGTTCAGCAGGCAGTATTTTTGCGTCGCCCTGTCTCATACGTGCGCTTTAAGTTTTGACTATTTCAAGGTACGACACCATATTCTTCTGACCAAATCGGAAAAATGATTAACAAACCGGGTGTTACAGCAGTGTGCGCGATGGTTGCAAAAAGAAATGTCTTCTGCTTGTATTTCGTAGCTAGTAAAACAAACTTGTTCTATGCTTGTGAGTTGCAAACTACCCCGAAGTGTGTCATTACTGTCCAGTTTTAGAAAACCAAACAACAAATATTACTCATTGCAGTGGCTGTAATCTAAGGCAAGAAGCTTATTACAGATAACTGAGTGCATTTGGCTTGCAGCGTAACTAATTTTGTTCAGCCTGTTCCGTAACTTAATAAATCTAACCGAGTCAGCTTGTCAGAGTTTAACAACAAAATCACGATAAGTTTGTCTGCTCCAGTAATGCCAGCGTTAACCTTTCATTGTTTACGATTTATTTCATTCAAACGTTGCAAATACTTCAATAATTCAATGTTAGAAACGCATAAAAGTACATCTAATCATCAGTCCAACTTATCAGTCCATTTTCTTGTACGGCAATCTCATCAAGGCCACAATTACTGTTCTTTGACATTTAAACTAAAATATTTCAAACATTTACGGAACCTCTGGTTAGTAGTGCTATGCGTATCAATTCACACACTGCCAAATTTGTCGAAATTGTAGTATGGCCATTCTTGTTTGCTTGCTTTGAAACTCACGGAGACTCCCCTCCCTAAGGTTTGCTACTGTCGAATTTCAGTAAAGCAAACAAAAAGATTAACCAGAACTCTCGTACTGGCCTATCTTCAGTTGCACAAAGCTAAGCAATTCAGAACTAGCATCATGAAAGCAATGACCTGATGCAGTTTTACGGTTACAAACGCAATCATCAATTCTGATTAGTTAATTGTAAAAGTTTTCGACGTAACACAAACTTGCTCGTGGATCCGTGATGTGCAAATAATTTCCAATCTTGCAAATAGTACTCCACCATACCATCGCAGAAAATTCAGTTTGGTTAAAGCAAAACACAAAACTCAAAAGTGTTGCCTAAATCAGGCTGTGTACGTTTTCAAACCTGTTCGATTCTACAAAAAAAGTTATCGTTATCCAAGCGGACTGCAATCATTTTGACTCAATTGAAACAAAGCGTGAACTTGGTGTTCAACATTCCAACCCTGCGAAAAAAACCCGGAGGCACGTCGAGGCAGCAGTTTAATTTCTTCACTCTCACTTTTTCTTGTCTGGGCATGTGATCAGGACGTGACTGCAACGTATAGAAAATTTAGACTAAAAAGCAAGTTGTAAATTATTTACAATGCAGTAGAGGTTTTTCAGCAAAACTGCTGTAAGTCTGTTGAAAATTTCCCCAGGTAACAAAGCGTTTCAAGCAAAAATGTGGATACCAGGTGTTGCAACAACACCCTGGTCCGACAGAACCAGTTAAACTACGGAAAAAATAAAGATTGTAATTACCTACGAAAACAAAAAATGTTACTGAAAACATACTATTGTTGACTGTAGTGAAAATTATTGTCAATTACGGTTCTCAAACACCATACGTTTTCTTACGACTGAAAGCGTTTGATTCAAAGGAGGGAGATTATGTAATTGTTTCAGTTTAGCTAATCTAAACCGAATCATCAAGTTTGAAGTATACAGTAAGATTGCGACTACGGTTACAAAGATAGCATTTTTACGACTACGGTTACGAATATAGCATTTTCACGAATTGTAATGCGTGAGCAATTAATTTTAATTAATTAAATTAATAAAATAAATAAATAAAAAGCAATTAATTAATTGCGTATGTGAGCCCATGTTATGATGCCCATAAAAAAGAACGCGTGATGCAGATAAAAGGCAATATTTGATTGCTAAGAAAAGTTACAAAAATCTTTGCGTTAGTGAAACGAAACAAAATACGTCTGCGCAGATTTCAAACAGCTGTTTTTGCCTAATGTGGTATAACGACAGACGTGAAAGCACTTGCGAAAACAAAAAATAATCTTTGAACACAGAATCGCTGCGGTCACTATCGTAAAAGACGCTCAGGGCATCAAGGTAATTTATTTGTGCGAGTGGTGAGCCCACTATGCCGCTGCTGAGAGACAAAAATATCTGATTTCGCTGAAGATTCACGCCCTTGGTTCTGCAAAAACAGTCGGTGGCTTTGAGCGTAGGTATGCGTAGGAAGAAATATTATTTAGAGCAGGGTTGGAACAAGCAATGTTACTAACGCAAGATGACTGCTCATTCAAGAATGATTTAATCACACACCGATTAAAAGATGCGCTGCAGATTTGCGCGAAGCGCCAAGTTATGTTGTTCGACAGGTGCGTTTAGCCACGCGACAGTCTTGTTGGTGGTCACAGCAATGTGCTGGTTTAGTTAGCATGTCATGTTTTACTTTGCAATAGGAAGCAGGTTGTTGTACGGCAGCTTGTTGAACAAGTCATAATCAAAGCGCAGGTGAGGATTGCAAATGTGGCTAACTCAACAGTATACATCAGATTGATGGTGTGTTTTATATCAATGTTTCACGCAGTAAATATATCAACCATATGCTGAAATTATATTCACTGGGTTGTTCCAACTTCACGATAAAAAAACAACATAATGATTTTTGAAAACATGTGGCAGACTTTTTAGAAAATGTTTTGTCCCAAGAAGGAAACAGCACAATGGTTTTAAAAACGTGTAAAATATTTTTTGATAAATATTTTATCACAAAAAGCAACGAAACTGTTTTTGAAAAGCGTGTGAGAAATTTGTTTCTGTGAATGTTTGGCCAGGAACAAAACATCACAGTACTGTTTGAAAAGGTTCTAGAAGTTTTCTTGTCTGAAAAATATTTTGTCACAAAAAGGAAACAGCGCAATGATCCTTAAAAATGTGTTGATCGGCTGTCGTTATTACCTAACTGAATTGCTAGCGACCCGCGTAAAATTTAGCCCAAATGAGATGGAAATCACAAAAGAGAGGAGAAAAGTTACCTTGACAAATGTGACATGTTTTCCGAGAAATCTCAAAATTTATGTGAAAGGTTGAAATACACAAAAACAAACGCTCCGAAAGAGTGAGCACGACAGACGAAGTCAGTAACAAAGCATTGTTTACTTGGGGCACTTTACACACATAGAAATTTGACAATTTTGTGTTCAGCGCAACATCTTGCCTCTATGGCGGCGAGAAGATGGCGCCACATGTAAATAAATGGTCACCGCTAGATGGTGCCCATGAGTAACAAGTCACTGTGATAGTCCCCACAAGCGAATTATCGTAGTTCACTTATCACTATATAAGATAGTGCAACCTACTTGTAGTAGAGTGAAGTTAGTGATGGATCTGTATTTCTGTAGGTTGCTTTCCTGTTAGTTAATGCCCCGAATTGCCATCTCGCGCTTGTGCTTGCCTTAGTAGTTCAAGGCGATGCAGTCGACTGGAAAACCTCGCAGTCCAAGGAACTGTCAGCAGTCTTGCAGTATGTTTTGCTGAAGGGAAAATCTAGTATCGTTGTTCTTTCCCTTACTTTAAATCGGTATGTCTGACCATTGTGCTGCCATACCTGCTATCCACATTTTTGCATGAATTGTTTCTGTTTATTATCTGGGGAGATTTTATAAAGATTTACAGAAGATGTGCTGAAAAAACACACCTGTAATGTAAATAACCTACCGCTTGCTTTTAAGCCTAAATATTCTTTGAGTACGTCCTTGATCACATGCCCAAACAAGAAGAGCTTGCGATACATTTTAACTGGTGCTTAGGTGCGTTTTGCATTATGAAACAAGCTTGAAATGTTGAACATCAAGCTCATGTTTGCTTTCGACTGAGTCAAAATTATTCCGATCCGACTTGAAAAAGCTGGATAACGATAACAATTTTGTACAATCGGACAAGTTGGAAAGCTACTTGGAAAACTTGCAAGCCCTAATTATTCTTTGGGATATGTGTTGTTTGAAATAGAAAGTGAAGTAATGAACATGTAGCATGCAGCTACGCACAAATATTTGCAATTGACGCCTGAATGTAGGACGTTTTACTTCTTGGTTTGCTTCAATGTCGTTTTAAGCTGCGCTGAACCTGAGAAGCTTGATCGAAAAACTTGACTGAATTGACCTTTTCTGAATAAAATGATGTTCTCCACTTTTACTGATTTGGCGATAGCGAATACGGGTAACTCAATTTTAACTCCTGTGGTGTTTGGTGAAAACACTGTGAAGTTTTTCGTTTTTGAAAAACAACTGCCAGTGACGAACTGCGAATGCGAGATCAAGCATCACTGCGAGAAATAAAGTTATGGGAGAGTTGCAAAATTTCAAGATAGGGATGACCAATTTTCAAGTAATCATTCAAGATCAACAAAAACACAAGGACATCTAACACATTTCAAAATATTTTTGGCGAAGTTGAGAGAAAGATTGCCTATTGCACTAAGCCAGTGGTTACCAACCTTTCTCTGACCATGTACCCCTTCAGCATTCGGACAGATGAGCACGTATACCTAAAATTAGTTCTATGGCATAGATCGACATTTTCTTAAATACTTCACAATGACTAATCATACATATATTTAACAATAAGCACTTTATCATTTTTGAAAATTAGTATCATGTATTGTAAATAAAAAAAGATAAATATATTTTCACTTCTTTTGCTAACCTTAACTGTACCCCTTCAGATAGACAAACGTAGTCCTATGGGTACTGGTATCCCAGGTTGGGAACCTCTACTCCAAACTTTCTGATAAGGTAAGATATACTTGCTAGGTCAGTACCAAATAATTAATTCAAGGCGCATGCAATGTTTTCGTATCGACTGAATATTTGAACATTTTGCAATGCAGAACGACGGCGGAATTCATGCTAAAATTTTTTTCAGAGGTAAAAAACAACTTCTGCATGTGCTCCGCTACGTTTTCTGGGGCACAAACTGTACTCAAACAGAGCTTTCACATATTTCGTTCACATTTCTTTAATTTCTGTCTTCTTAATTACCAGTAACTTCTTTCTTTTAATCCACCTTGAACCATGAATGTTGCACCAGGAAAAATAGCAACAGTGTAAAGTAAAAACAAACACGAATAGAATAATCGTTTAGATTTCATGGTTACTCTTAATGATATAATTTTGACGAGCTGTGTTTCTTGTTTCAGCTTCGTATCTAAAAAATAATGTCGAACTATGAAGAAATCATACAAAAACTTGGCTGGGGTCGATACCAGAAGAGAAATATGATTTTAAGTCACATTCTTCTCAACATCATGGCCTTGCATACCCTGTCAACCATATTTCTTGCTTATCCTATGCCTTATACCTGCGATCCAGAAATGAGGGAAATGCTGGAAGAAGTTAGTGCTGGAAGAAGTTAGATTTTTTTATGAAACGTGGTGCTTAAATGTTGAATTTGTTTAAAGTGTCACATACAGAACAATACTACTGAAACTTTCTTAACGTCAAAACGACGTATGCAAATATCTGTTCATGCTCAAATGTATGGAACAAAGCCCATCAACTTTCTGGATCCAGAATTCAACGAAAAAGTACTTATAAGACAACTCGTTGATCATTAACAACCTAAGACTTAAGACGGTTATATCAAACAAATTCCAAACAAACCTAAAGATTTGATTCTGTTTGTTACCACGATTTGACTTCTTAAATCACAACAGTTTCCAAAAACGGAATGTAGTTACGGGGTTTGATGTGAGTCCATTCTGATATCTTTCATAAATGAAATTCACACATTAGAGTGAAACAAGTAACGTCAGATGTTCTTTTCCGTAGCTTTGTTCTTTTGCAAAAAATCGAAAGCAACTCTTGAATCAAACAACGTTGTACCTTCCACCATTAAAAATGTTAGGAACAAGACCAAGATCTGTTTTATGTTTCAAGGTTTGCAACATCTCTTTAGTCAGAAATCAGACTCATTCTTTTGTTCCAAGGAAGGATGAAAACACTCACGATCACTGCTTGCAGTAAGTTTTCGTACGTTTATTGACATTTGTTTCAGAAAGTAGTTTTGATCGAAGGTGGGTTTCACGCCTCGTGGACTACATTGCCGTTGTTAGTAAGCCTAATGTAACCAGAAAACGAAACTTGAATGGTCTGAAGAAAACGGCCAACAAATAGATATCTTGATCTTCATAGTACTACGTTTGTTTTATACAACTATTGCAAGACGACTAGTTTTTCATTAAATGTTTTTAAATTTGCCGTAAATATGATCCGCACACACGCTGTGTTTATCACCATCATCAAAATAGGGTGTGTTAATGTCGCTAGCGCATACGCATTAGTTTATTTTCAACATAAGCTGATTTTCTGAAGTATTAAAAAAATCCTTCAAAAGTGGAGTTATTTTTAATGAGAAGCAGTTCATAATTTAAGACGTTAATAACCATTACCCAACTAATATAATCCGAAAAAAAGTCTCGTAAAAAGGCTTATTAATCAAAGTTCGAGCTCAGTTTCTAGTGGCATCAGATCTTCAACACAAAAGAAAAACGTTTGGTGATTTACGCAAACGTTTTAACAACACTTCGGATGAATAAGCAGACACACTTTTTCACGAAATTGCTCATTGGTACGCAATACTTTTACATCGAAATTGCCCCGTGAACATCTGATGCTGAATGGAACTACCGACACACAGGATGAAAAGACAGCTTTGAAAAAGCTATGCCTGTGAAACATGCGTCTATCGTCATGTTTTATGCTGCATGCATGTAGGGGAAATTGTAGTTCATTTTCAGTTTATTCCAACGTACAAGTTACATCATCACAACATAAACGCATATCGACAAAATCTACCCAACAGCGTTTAGGCGACAACCAGAATTGGTCTCAGTTCTGCGAAACTTGAAATTAAATGTGCTTTGTCAAAACTAATGAAATGCTTTGCTTTTTGCAATTGCCAATTGACAAACATTTACACTGAATATTAAATCTAGACGACAAAAGTATAAATGATAATGAGCGTCACATATCCTTGTGGAGATGATCTCCAACGATATTAGATAAACATTTAAATTCGTTGTTTACACGATCCTTCGAAAACATAATCACAAAGTGCTATAGTATTGAAGACCGAAACTCGAGAAGGGACTGCAAGGAAACTTCAGCTAGATAAAAGTTTGTTGTACCTGTGGGCTGTACAATGACACAACAAAATTATCAACAAATATTTTTGCCTTTGAAAGCTTTGCAGAAATTATACACCTAAATATTAAGTGCCTGATTAGTCTAACGAAATCAATGCGCTTAAAAGTAGATATTTTCAGCCTTCATACGAAAATCAAAACGTTTTTACTTTAGAAATCAACAGCAAACCATTTTATTCAATAAGCAGCTTAGAGAAAGTCTTTAAACAATTTGGAGCAAACAAATGATCACAAACTTCAAAGATTCGTATAAAATGCAAATGCCTTAGCATTTTTCTCACTTCTTTTTCGCGCTGACCAAAATGCATAACAATGATAAGTTTAAAAGCAGGATTTGTTTGCAAAAACCTCAAAGTTGTTATCCAATCATTTTTTGCAGATTCACGTTGAATCTTGTCAGAAACGAAACATCTGAACTTTGTGTATTATGGAAAGACAAGCAAGCATTTAATTTAAGCGAAGAGGTTTGTGAGCATCATTTCCTTGTTTTCGTATTTAATGGCTCATGTACAATCCTTTCGAAAATGCCTTTTCATCACCTCAAGCAATATTTTCAGTTTTATCGGAAACCAAAGTAAGAAACAGAATTTCTAAAACTACTGCCAGTGCGTTCTTGCAGACGAAACTGCAAGCAAAGCACCTAGGCTCATGAAACCAACGAAATCTTTATTCCGAATGATATCAAAGTACAAAAAGTATTTATACAAAATGCAAGACGGCAGTGATATGATTGCTAAGGATCCCTGTTGCAGAGATGAGGCGTACAAATGCAAGTTTGTCAAATCCAGTAGTTTGTGCCACTCTTTATCAAATTGTTAAAGCGAATTTTCAGGTGTAAAAATTCACTTTGTTCAGAAAAATATCTTAGCGTTTTTGTACAAAATCAAGGATGTAGTGGTACTGGAACGCACCGGAACGGCATTCCGGTATTTCTTACCAATCGTTATATTTTTCCTAATTTTGTAACTTAATTTGAGATCTCAGAGGGAATTTTCAAGCTGAAATGTTGTAATGAATTTTTTCAAATAGAAAAATTGTTTTCTTGGCACGAGCTTCAAGCTTTCCATTCATTTCAGCATTTGAAAGATTGCAGCAAGCGATCAACTAAAATACTAAAACCAAAATGATAACTTAACTCAATTATATGGAGTTGCATGATGTATCAGTATTATTTTGCAGCTAAACGAATCACCTTGCACGCTTTGGTGACGTAAACAATTTGATATTCAGTTCCTCAATATTAAACATGCCATGTCATTTTACAGGTGAAATCGTGCAGTAAGCACATATTCACTTCTGACGGAACAGTTGAAACATCGGTGAGCGAAGATTTCGACATGGTGTGCGATAAAGCCTGGTATAATTACTTTCTACAGTCGGCTTACATGACCGGTGTTTTTCTAAATGGACTTGTTTTTGGCAAATTGGCCGACAGGTAATTACACGTAATTCTTTCTTTTGCAAGTACAAAAACTTTTTCCGCAACTAAGTTGAAACGTCACCTCGCTCTTAATTACGTTAGGGGAGCAAACATCCTTTGCGTATTTTTATATGTGGTATTTATTCAGAAGTAGATGAAAAACGATCGCAGACTTCGATTTCTATCAAATTATTTAACCACTTTCGACAACATTATGAATACTCATCCGCAGGCTCTGATATAATCTCTTAAAGAGCCTTGTACTGACTTATTTTAACTATGCCATCATCGCGTGACCAGGCCCGCAGGCAAGCGGGGAGGAATTCAGGGGCAGTGCACAACCACACTTTGTTGTGCCCTAAAATTTTGTTTCAAATTAAAACAAAAATCTTAGCTCCCTGAAACGCATTTTCACCCCATATTTTAAAATTTGTCTACGGACCTGCACCTGATTCAATCGTAACAAAAGATCCTATAAAAGTGTCCTCACTACACATTGCATGTAATAAGAGAGTTGCAAGTATGGTCGGTCTTTTCAGGTCAAGCCCGGCTTTGCGCTAAAGTTTGTCAAAATGTTTCGAGCAGATTTTAGGCCTGCATACAAATTATGTCGCAACGACCGACACGTTTGTCGCCAGTGATTGTTGAAGCAATCGAGTTGATTAAATCTTCAACAGTAAATGATTGAATGTGAATTTTTTAATCATATTTACTTTGTTTCGCCACCAACACCCCTCAGTTGCCCATACCTTATCTCACTCGGTAAATTTGGCTTTCGGGCCTGAACTGGCCTTCAAAAATAAATGTCGGGTTCGGGCCAGGTTCGGGTTTCAAAATGAGGCCCGTTTCCTATTCTGTGTAACACAACCAGTGGATGAAACAGTGTTATCAAAGGAATGAAATACTGTACCTTACGGTAAGCCATTTTTCTAGAGTTACGATGCGCCAAGTTTCCCCATACTTAGTCATAGTTGACAAGCCGGAACGGGCCTGAATCGCCGTAAATGCTAGTTGAGCTTTCAAAAAAATGATTTGTGCGTGAAATCTGACTTGGACAGTCAATGTTCCTGCTGCAATGACTTTCAGCAAACTGGTTAGTTAACACATCAACAATGTCTGATGCCAAAATCGACTGCCACATGTCTGTATTGCTTCACTTTAGAACGCTGGCAGCAAAAATATCGCTTAGCATTGAAATCAATATATCACTCTTTTGCTTTCCTGGGAGCAACGAATCAGCCTCTTCTGCCAACAAAAAATCAGATCTTATCAAAAGTATCCAGTGCTTTTTGTAATCTCCTCGTAACCCACCCTCCGTTATATACTGCGATCTGTGCATCAGAGTACCTAAATAGCCTCTAAGAGAATAGAATCAAGTATTTAGGACAAGGCTGTTTTTAAGTGATACAAGACTAATGGCAAACTTCGAGCCATATAATATAGTGTAAGTCGGATCCCAAAAAGTAAAATCAATTCAGCCGTTTTGCAACGGCACTATTCAGTAGCCTAGAGCTTAATAAATGAAATTGTATGAAGTTCTAACAAAAAATTATTGAGTAAACTACACAATGCATCAACTTCGTCACCTTGCAATATTTTATTCCCCTTGTTTATCAAATTACAACTACAAAAATTCTAGCGTGTTTTCGAATAAGGCACAAATGCAACAGATTTGTGTTGCACTTTAGTAGGCATCAAACACTTTGAATGCCTGTAATCTTTCAGAAAATCTGTTCAACTTTCGCAACGTTGTTGCATTGCTTTGTCAAACTGATTGCTTTGTTTATTTCGATTAAAGATTATACTGAATATTTGTAAGAAGCTTTGTCGAAACCTGAAGTATATGCACAAAGATATCAAGTTCAAACCGCCCACAAACCATTGCTGTTTTGTGCGGTTCGTGCAGTTTCGCTCCAGCAGGCTTCTCGAAGTTCACTGAAGTGAGATATCCCTGGAGCTCTTAAAGATGTATCTATGATAAGAAGGACAAAATAAGCAAGTTAACAGAGCATCATAATTTTGCGCACCATAAATTTGAACTGGGTAAATAGCGGAGCACGTAAAGTACGTATGATCAATTCACCGGACCACAAACACAACGACGTCTGGTCTGAGATTGGTTTAAAGTAGTGCAGAGGTACCCAACTGCTCAGGCGCACGGACATACACAAATTAAACTGTTCCGATGTCAAATCAAACTCTAACGACTAGACTCCACACTTGGCTGCATCTCTGTCGGCTCAAAGTCGAACGACAAACCAACCAGCACTGTCAATGAAATATTGACAATTACGGGCCGATCACAAAACATGCGGTGAGTGCATCGTAACAGTACTAAAGACATTTAGTGAGTTTTTCAGCAATGGACAGGTTATAGTAGCGTACTTTTAATTCAATGTATTTGTACCTTGTTCATTAATGTTACAAAGATTTTGATGAAACCAAATTTACCGCAGCCTCATTTTCGGCTCTAAAAACTCAACACTTACGCTATTCAAAAAAACATCTGGTGTTAAAGGCTGCTTATAATATTTAATAACACACACAATATATGCACATGGCTGATATTTTCTATACGCACAAATGATATGGCTGATATTTTCATTTTCTCTACACGCGTCCGTCAAATAACACAAACGTCTTGCGAACCACGTTCTATTGCATCTATTTACAAAGTAATTGCCCAGAGCGATGCAAAAATGGCCTGGAACGTAATAGCTTATATTTGTTTTGTTTATAACCAGGTTTGGAAGAAGAAAAGTTCTCCTTTTAATGAACATCGCGACTGTGGCCAGTGGATTTTTATTGGTGTTTGCGACTTCATTTGCGGTTTTTGCATTTCTAAGAGCTTTGATCGGATTCGTTTGCTTTGTGGGACCAACAGCAATTGTTCTCGGTAAAGCAAAGTTCGTGAGAGTAAATTGACCGA
>JGI24158J21664_10000104_pt1 | contig 53155 bp, 34 predicted proteins | sample Ectturendosymbi3_FD_21664 | JGI IMG/M metagenome (IMG submission 21664) | reverse complement strand
GCGTTTATTTTGTCATAACAGGTCATTTTCTCCCTATTTGAGGTCTTTCAATTTTACGCGCGAACCTCGCATCCACTGAAAAAAGTGCGGCTGGAAAAGTCGGGCTCACTTTACCTAGGTACCCTTACTATATCTCTCATCATAGGGTTCAGACTGTTCATCTTGTTCTTGTTATCTTATATTTGACTTCTGTGTGTAATTTTTTGCTTCTACTTTGCTTTTGTGTAAATCTGAGTTAAAAGAAAAAAATAATTGTGTGTTTTTTCCTTTTGGGTTGGCCTATCATTATTACTTAGGCTTGCTGTAGGTTGTTTTCATGTTTGTTTTATATTGCATTCAATGAATACAGTTTGACAGTAGCCTAGACTTAGCCTACTACTGTGCAAGCAAAGTATGTCTTAGGCATCTACTCTAGCCTAATAGATAAACCTCTCTTTACGAAATTTTAACGATCATCATGTTCTACAGTTTTGAATAGGCTCGGAGCTTTATTTATTAACGTAACAAATAGTCATTGGCAGAGTTGTCAGTTGAGAATGCTCTTAAATTGTTCTTAGCACTTCAACTGTTCAGTAGACATGGCGGATAAATCCAAGGTAAGTGAATTAAGTAGTGCTGTACTAGTATTACTATTGTTAGCACTGTGGCTGTCATTTTAACAGGGCATTGTGGCTGTCTAAACCAGTGGTTCCCAACCTTTTTTGATGCATTCCTCCCTTTGCTCATTTTTTTTGGAACTTTTCATTCCTCCCCTACGTAACGTTCATTCCTCTCCTGTTCGTGTTCGTAGGCTAGTATTCTATTAACTGCAGTACAACCAGAACAATGATGATCTTCCTTGACGACAATAACTTGATAAATAAAAGTAGGACAAAAACTATTTGTTGTCAGAAAATGTCTCTAAATTTGTCAAAAAACGTGTGATATTTACAAATATAAAGTGATATAACTAATTAAAAGAGCCAATATCAACTTAAAAAAAGAAGTACAATGAATAGGTAATTAAGCTACAGTAGACTTTATTATAAAGTGGAAATTCCTGCCCTGAACTCATGAAATTCCTCCCTGGTTAGAAAACACTGGTCTAAACGACCCTATCCGTTTTTTGCTTTCAAAGGATTAAAAAATTTCTTAGGCTTAATGCTGCGTACAAAGCTGAGTTCGTGATATTGGCGGAATCGAATGGTGAACCTGGCCAAGTGGGAAGTGTTTATTCCTGCTGTGCAACGGTTGTTGGTTGGGCTTTCACAATCTTTATTTGGGAGGTGCTTTTGATGTACTACTACTACTGTACTAGGTGGTTTTCAATCAGAGTTAGGGTTGTGGTTTAGGGTAATGTTCATTCAGAGTTTGGGATGGGTTACGTTAAGGCTTAAGGTTACAAAATAACTGATCACCAGTTTAATCTTTTTTTCTGAAAAGCAACTGATATGCAAGAATTGGTCAGATATTTCACAGATGTCAGCAATTATGGTTAATACATGTTTTTGCTTCTTCCAAATCGAAAACCGGCTACTATCATTTAGACACTGCCATTTAACACTATGGTATGAATCATCCATTTAGGTGTTCTTCTTTTTCACTTATACTGCCTTAGAAGTTGACAATAAATTAGAACATTTAGGCATTTAATATTGAGTTTTTTCTTTTTGATAAAGTTCGCCATGCATATTAGATCAGTAGTACCCGTGAACCTATTTTGCCCACATAGTTATAAAGTACAGTATGGATATAATTTAGTGTTTATTTTAATTTAATTCAACTATTTTCAATTTCTCACTTTCCATAGTGAGCAAACCAACAGTTATCTTATGTTGTTTGCCAAAAAAATTATTGTTTGTCTTCTTTGCTTAGCCTATTTCAAAGCTTTAAAATCAGTGACAGATTGGCAAAGATTAGTATGTGGCAAAAACATTTATAACCTGAGGCTATGTACCCACATTTCTTCATCATATGAGCCAGTTCTTTCAACCCACTGCTTGGCCACACTGGATCTCGGAACAGGTGTTGAGCAGCCATTTGATTGTCTCATCATCCAGAACTGTCAGGCCATGTAGTCCATCATGGGGAAGTCGATGGACTGGACATGAGAAGACATGGTTGACAGTCTGTTCATCTGCACCACACTCACAAGCCGCAGAAAAGGCCATACCCCATTTGTGTAAACAGGGGTGGAAACGTCTGACACCAGTGCGGAGGTGGTTAAGTTGAATCCATGCTATTCTTAGTACGGCCATTCTATGAGGGTGGGTGCCAATGTCGGGGATGAAAGTACAAAGTCTCGTAGTGTTGTCCAACCCAGGGCTGGGGAGCGGAAGCTGAGGATCTTGCTTGGAGCCGGAACTCAGTTTAAAATTTAGGACTGGAGCCCAAGCTATGGCCACCCGGTAGCTCGAGGTCCCTTCCTAGGTGCTAACGGTTTTGCCAAATAGACTTACTTTACCTAAAACAGTGCTCTTTATAGCACACTTAATACGATTGTTACATGTTATGACACCAGACTGCAAGTCTTTGAAGTTTCTTTAGTTTATCGCTAAGGCTGTGATGTCGTTGCCGGCAGGCGGTGTTACTTGTTCAACAGTGGTTCTCATACACTGTTCTTAGAGCTGCATGCAGCTTCCAAGCGTCCTTTGTGCGGCTCTTAGCAGTCTTTCAGTAACACCTCTAATATTTTGTGTAACAGACTTCGTTAGTACAATAAAACACAACATGTCAACTGACTTAGCTGGTACAAAGGGGTGTCTTAATTTGAGATTCTATGCATTTCTACTCGATTGACAGGTGAGCACTGAGTGAAGTACAGTAGACACCCAAGCTCCATAGCACGGCATGCTAGAGACAGTGTGGCTCCTTGGTGACAAAGCTCAGCAGTTTGGATGCCCAGGAGGGTAGTAAACTTGTCTGCTGGTGTGGGATACAAGCATCGAATATACCCATGATTAACCAGATTTATAGGGAATGTTTTACTTAGAGATGCAGTGATCTATTGATGTGCAAGCTAACTCATATGTGAGTCTGGGATTTTTTTCACTGAGATGAAAACAATCAGTCATTTGTCCCATGATAGCAGTAAAATTTGCTGTAACAGCATGACACTAGCCTACTGTTTCAGACATTATGGCCGAATTGACTTGAGTTTGTTTTGTTATTTTAAAGAATATTGTCTATGACCAAAAAAAGAAACCCAGATCTGAGTCATAAATGGTCCCAATTAGGATTGATGTTTTTTTTTATGACTGATTACATGTGACAATAGAAAAATTTACCCTTTAATCAGTAAACAACTATATCCACCTACATGCCACTCTCTGAGTTTGGTGTTTGAGACAAGATTTGCCTTGGCTGTCAAGGCAAATCCGAAATTACAAAATCAGCAATTTACCAACTGTGGTAAAATAGAAGATACTAGCAATTGACTATGTTGGTAGTAAAGTGGTTGAAGTTCCAACAACTCCAGTGAAAGCATTAGTTCTTCACTTTGATTTATTTTATAAAAGCACTGTTGGACAACCTAACTATTTGCAGGACATGAAAGTGGCCTGGAGGCATATTCTTTAACCTTGGTATGCTGTAGTGCAAGGATCCCAAAACTTTTTTGTCAAAGAGCCACATAAGCTATAACACAACATTTCGAGGGATGGACATCTTACATAATGTAATTGCTTCAGGATATGTTACATTTTATCAAATCAACAAATTGTTGTGTAGAAACAATTTTTTCGTTATTGACAAATTGTCATCTTGGGCAAGATGAATTGGCTCGTAGGCCGGATTTGGGCTCAGTTTGGAGACCCCTCTATAATGCAATACTGAATTTTTGCCAATCAAATTTTTCTTCTTTGAAAAGGTACTGCTGAATGAAAAAAGTCTCTACATGGCTTTCCAGCAAATTTACCTATGTATATTGGAAAAGTTTGCTTAACATTTTTGTTGCAGGCTTGATGCAGGCTATTTATTTTCACCAAGTAAGCTTTTGTTATTGTAAGAGGTAACTTTCCAAAGCCATGTTTTTTAACTGACTAGCCACAGTTCGCCCATTATTATTGCTGTTAAGTAACATCTTTCATCACAAATTTGGAAGCATGCCTCAAGTTTTGATTAGTGGTGCACTAGTAGTATAGCCAGGGCTGTGGAGCCCAAACCCAAATTTCTGGCTCAAGCTCCAGGCATCTCAAGTTTTGGCTCCTACTCCAACATCTAAAAGTGTTTGGTTCTGGCTCCAAAATGATTTGGTCCATTGAAAACTTATTCATACATCTTGCTTACCCCACAAACTAGGGCTGGGGAACTGAACCCAAATTTTAGACTCCCACTCTGGCTCCACCATTCAAACTGTTTCGGCTCTGGCTCCAGTTCCAATCATCCAAAATTGCTTGAGCTCTGGCTCTACAGCCATGCTGGCTCTAAATTTTCAATGTTGCTGATCTGACAGAGTGATATCTTTTTGTGGATGAGGTTTGCTAGAAAACGACATTATGGTATTGAAATGCAATCCTAAACTTAAGCCTAATGTTTGTGTTATTAGGCTATGTAACGTTGTTTCAGTATTGTATCATTAAGATGCTTGTATTTCACAGTGAAACTTTTGCACTTGTCATAGTTCACAGAGATCTGTTACCTACAACAGTGTGAACAGCTGAAGAAGCACTGTTGTTGAGCTTGTGATGAATTATTGGTGCAGTTGATGAAAGGTTTTCTCTTCTTTTTTCTTGAAAATAAATTTCTGTAGAATTAACTTAGTAACTGATTCTTCGCAAACTACTACTTGTGACACCTGTGAAGTAATAAACTTACCAAATTACTCTTTTTCTCCATTCTGTGCATTCAAACAATAACTTCTGACTTTATTTTGTTCTATTTACAAGCCATGCATATGTTTTTGTACAGGCTGGAAATGTGAAGCAAGAAATTGACCAAGCTGTAGATGCTGGGACCAAGTTCTGCAATTTGTTTTATGAAACATTTGATAAAAGCCGTCATGTAAAGACTGCTATTTTTATTGTTTTCAGGAGCTATATGCATTTCTAATTTGGAGTACACCATAAGCTACTGAATATCATGTGTACCACTTCAATGTGTTGGAGCCACAATCATAGAGAGACACTAATTTGTAGATTAAATGAAGTTAAAAAATAAGTAAAAAATAATACCAAGTCCTTTTTGTTAATGTTGCAGTACTTACCGGCAGCTTGTTTTACTAAACACGAATGTTGTGTTTGGGAAGTGCTTGTTTTACCTGCATTTACAAATACGCATGTATCAACATACGAAATGGTGAAACATAACCTGTTTCATCCTGAATCGATAGAGAAGTTGCATCAGGACCCTTAAATTTTTCAGAAGCTTGAAAAAAATGCAATGTATTTCATAATTTCCAGTGTTAGTGTTCTTCTCTATATAAATACGAGCTGTAAAGTATGTTAATCCAAAATTAGAGTTATTTTAAAAACCAGCAAGATAAAGTTTTTTTGTCATTCTAAGTGCGCAGCTTGTTTGAAATACCTGCTGCTGTAAAAACTGTACTTCAGTAAAAAATCTTTTTTTCTTCGGAAAACGACCTGTCAAATGCGTAGTACGTACTACTTCCCAGTTGTGCAGCTCACGTAACTTATTTCAACTTTTTAGAAACTCGGAAAAATGTACGACGATTCGGCGAAGCTGGTATGGGAAGGAAACGGTGTTGAAGGCAAGGAATCTATTGTGAAATACCTCGAGGTCAGGATAAATGTCTTTTAAATTGTATAACGTGTAACCAAACTGTCCTGCATTGAAAAGTACATTTTTTTATTTCGCCGGGTGTTGGGTGCGTTTCAATCACGTTTTGCATGCTTCTGCAATTATTCGAACTTAATTTTCAAGGATCCTGCATGTGCAAACATCGCTTGTGTAAACTGTGTCTTAGCTTGCTGTGATAAAAAATGTGCTGGATAATAATTTAAAAAGCATCGAAACGAAAGAGAAAAGGTCGCTTCATCAGCATGAACACATTTTCAAATCTGGAGATATTGTTTTTTGATTAAATTTTTTTATCTAACAAATCTAAGATTTTTTGCCAGATTTTGGCGGTTGTTTGTTAAAAGTGGATGTGATTGACAGGATTGGTCGCGCACGCTGTCATACGCTTTGGCAGAAGCTCATTGCAGGTTGAAAAATTTTCTGAAAGGCGTCGGCAAGTGCTATCGAAAAGTGGACCGTCGTCGATGCTAACTACTGTATCGACTCGATAGTTTTGCTTTTATTTAGCATTCCAAATATTTGCCAAAATTGATCTGACACGTAAGCAACAGAATTTCTTTCTGGAGAATTGAGGCTTATTTCCGCTCTGCCTATGCATTTTTGAAAACATCTCCACTCTTCAATGTGTTTTGTTCTTCATTTCTATGATGTCCACCCACACAAGTTAATGGCAGGAGCATGATTATAATCCGATGATAATGTCCAGCTGGCCGTTAGTGTGTTACAGACTAAAAGCATTTATGTTCCTTTTGACGTTTTATATCAATAAAAAATTTTCCCATCAACGACAGCTTGAAAGAGTCACTTCCATTGTTTCGCAAAGTTATCCGTTCAGGTGGTTTTTCACTGTGGTAATGGGCAGTGGTGGATTTAAGGGGAGGCAAGCGAGGTACTTGTCCCGGACCCCCTTTTATAGGGCCCCCCTCGAGGTATTTCGCGCGTATATTTTCCTCACTGTTGGTGACAACTTCTTATCCACTCATATAATATAATCCGAAGCAGATCATAAGTTAGTACTCTGCTTTCAAAAGCCCCTCCCCACAAGCATCTCTAATCATGTGAAAATAAGGAAACGCTTCAAACCAACTTCAATACCTTAAAAAACTGGGTTAAAATGGGTTTCAAACATTCTGAAAAAAAGTTATGAAGTAAGAGCAAAAATTTATACCAAATGATAATTTTTTTTCACTGTCAGGTAATGAAGCTTCTAATAATATAGTGTGAACGACTGTGAAAAAGGCGCCCCTACTTTAAGAGCATATGTAGTACATATGAAATCGCAAAAGTTTTGTTGTGTTCAAACATAGACCTGTTTTGTACTCCATCAACGTGTAACAAACTCAGTTTGCCTTTTTGATTAAATCTATTGTAAATTTGTCTAATATTGGTTGTTTATTAATACTGCACGTTCTTGAATGTAGTTAGTGGAGAATTGAAGGTTCTCGGCTTCCTTTGAGTTTCGAGGAATCTGTCTGCCTTGCTCTGCTATCATAACTTTTCGATGATTCAGACTTGCACATACTGCATCCACATTTCATCAATTTTTCCTCACATAGGGTGACGCGATCGAATCAGATTGCAAATTGTTTTGAAAGGAAATCGATTTCACGTATTTTCCGCATCTTAAGTGCCCGTTTAAACAGAATCATGCAGTAGATTGTCAAACCTTGTAGTTCCAATAGTTCAATTACGTTTAACCATCTAATAGTTCAATTACATTTAACCATCGTCTCTACAAACCATGATTTTTGTCACAGCTATAATCGCTACAAATACCCTATTCCATAGCTTGTTCGTTTATTTATATTAAAAACCAAATATTTTGGGGTGTCATTTGTGCGGGCTATTTGCGATGAAAAAACACAATATTGCTACAGTCTGAGTGTTTTTTCAGTGATTTTTCGGTCATTGACCGAACTTTTTTAATGTCCGAAAAAAATCAAGTCAATTCCGTAGCAACTGCTTTTTGAGTCATACAAAAATGTGGCAAAACGGAAAAACGACAGTTTTTAAGGTTTTAAGCTATTTCATGCAAATCACTGAAATGTCTCATCGAAAAAAAAACACTCCAGTTTGCGAAAAAAAAACACTCCAGTTTGCGTGGACACCTTATTTAAGAATGCTTGCCAAGAAGCATTTGTGCGTAACGTTTGCTAAGCTACGGTGGCGTGCCGTCTGACCATTAGAGCAATGTACGTATGATTGCAAGAGGAAAAGCTTGCTATTGTGTTTTGAAACAGCCACAGCCTCGCATGTTAATAAATAATGCGACGTTTCAAGCACAGCGAAGATGCATTGTTCTAGGTGAGAAAGACTGAAACTTTGTTGCTTATGTCGACTGATGAGCAACATCGTGTTCAGTGGTTAGAAGAGAGCGAAGGTTAAACTCCTTAGTTCAGTTAGCACGTGCTTGTACGCCAAAAATAACGTTAAGTTATATTTGAATTAAGTACATTTCTCAATTACAATGGTTGGTTTTCTTGCCTTGTTTCGCTTTTCAAAAATTTCTACAGACGGATCCCAAAATTTGCTGCCACTTCAAATCAATAAAACCCCTAGAAAAATCAGGATGTGAAGTCAAACCCTTTCGATTCATTGTCGTAAAAATATTTCCTATGAGACAAAGCGGAAGATAAATTTAAAAGCATAGAGCGGGGCTTTTTTAAGGAAAATGTTAGGTACCCGGTGTGGACCTGTAGGGACCCGATTTCTCTGATTCAAGGGGCCCGATGATAATTTTCGCTGATTCTAGGAACCCGAATCGGTTCTTAAAACACCTTTAAAAAAACTGGCTTAGAGGAACATGTGCTTTGCCTGCAACCTAACCACGTGAAACTTTTCAACTCTTCCACCTTGTTTTTTATGCAACGTGCAGCCTCCACAGTTAGGTGAGGGTCTTAATTTGCTCACTGATGCGTTGACGCAGCAAAATTCATTATTTTGTTTATTCTTTTGCTCGTTTCTTCATTTATTAACTTTTTGCAGCATCGTTTGCATTCCGTAATCAATGACCAAGGGTTTGTCGTTTGTGTTCAACATTACTGCATCGCTGAACTTTGTTTAAGGTTTGATATTTACGTATTTCTGGTCGGAAGCCGACTAGAACCTTACTTGCCAATGAATGTGAAGCATCAAGCAGCATTTATTCGCCTTTACTAGGATAGCTTCATAGTCGAAACTGGAAATAAACGTCTATCCCCGGCCTTCACTGCGTTTTCATTGTCAGGGTAGAGTTTAAAAGGTTGAAACAGCTTTTCGCGTGGAATGGAGAAAAGATGCATGAGTTAATACTACGCCTTTATAGACTTGTTTGTGTTGTTTTTCTCTATTTTTGGGTAAATCATTCTTTTGTTTGATCATGTCTATTGATTTGAATCTCGCGATGTTGATTGGGATAAAACTTGTTCCAAACCGTTTGTCAGAAAGCTTTGAATTATTAGTTCATTGCTGTTTTTTGTGTCGCAGGACCTTCCAGGCTGTTTCCACGTGGTAGATTGGCTCGATGCTCAACCAGTCCTGTCCCAGTTTACGGGCGGGAAAGAGACGACCCTGGTCGCTGCGGGTGGCACCGTTAAGTACGACGGACATGTCTTGAAAGCTTTTACGCAAAACTTCGCGTTGACGAACGTAGACGGCGTGTGGAAGATTGTCAGCGACTCGCTGCGTTTGCGTAAAGTGTGAAAAGAAATACGGACAAGTTGTCAGCAAGCTGACGGGCAGCCACACCATGGACGACGGGGTGCTGCGTGTGCTTCTTGTTTTTCGAACGTTCATCAGCTGATGTGCGCACGAGGACGCTGAAGCTGTCATCCACCGTCGAAGCAAAACAAGACCAGTCGGATTCCTGGATTTCGCAACATCCGGTGTCGCAACATGCGGTGTCGCATTTCGTCACCCGATTGTGGTGCGAACCAATATCCATGGCTCCCGTCGCACATATCGTTACAACCAAAGCACAAAGTCAGAGGCAGCATGGGACTTGCTGGCGTGGTACTTGACGTTAACAAAATTTGCAGCTGCCCTGATTGTGGGCTGACTCTTTGGGCATTTTCCAGCTGTGCTTCAAGCATTTGTGACCGCCATAGTTCCAACACTAGTGGTCGATGCTTTTCATTCCAGCTGCTGGTTTTTCTCAAATGACATTGTTCCGTTGAAGTGTTTCGAAAAAAATCTGCTCGAGGCAGCGGTTTCAGGTGATGCTACTTAAAGAACCACACCCGCCGCTGGTACATCCATACCAGGCTCTGAAGGTGAAAATGGACCAAAGTGATTGTACCGCGCCGGCCTCTGTGATGTAAGTGTTTTACTAACCCCGGTCCCCCCGTTTTCCTTGTAACGTCGCCATCTTTCTCTTGTTGATTGGTGGGTAAACGTACAAACGAGAAGTTTTGATTTTGCAAACGTCCCAACCCGGTTCCCGCTGCAGCCCGAGCTTGCATATCGAGATATCGACCGCATCCCCTCAACAAACACGATCGCGAGGTTTCCGTGGTTCGCGTGTTATCTCTACAATGCAAATCACCAGGGTATTTTTAAAGGCTTGGCCTCAGTGACGAGTAGAAGTTCCACGAGACCGCAACTCTTTTATCCAAACAACGAGATGGTAGTAAAGCGAGGATCTGCTGTCATTTGAGAGACCAAAACGTTCCTTCATAACACCTTAAAAATGGTCGTTTGTTGTCTTTCTAATGCAAATCACTGTCAGCAGTAAGTCGTACTGAACTTGCAAATTTTTGTGAGTTGAGTGAAAATGTTTTGATGACTTTCGGTTTTCCAAGAAGTACAAAACATGTTTAAAATTTTTTGGGAATCTAGATACTTGTGGTTTTTGCACGACTGGACATTTTCCGGCAAAACCTGCAGAGTTGTCAAAAATATTGTCGTAATGACCTTGATGTTGCAATAAAATAAATTATGACGGAACGATCCACTGAACGGTCGCATCCCAAGTAACTACACATGTTGCAACCAGTGTTGACACTAGAGATGGCACGGGCCAGCACTTTTGCAGTCCGGCCCGCCCGGAGCCAACAAGAAACCACCCGGCCCGTATATTGCTAAACCACAACTTATTTTCTGGCCCGTGGCCCGTAATATACAGTAACCTCAAAAGCAAAGTAACACCACTTAGGTTTTCAGTTCATGGTCTTTTTGACAATAAAACCAAGTAGTCTTAATGGCTATAGGTCCACCAGAGCGCTTCTGAAAACTTATTCGTCCGTCGCCTGTAACGTGACACTAACACACGACAAGGCTGCACTACACTTGCTAGTAACATACTGAACCTAACACCTAAACTAGGGGTTCCCAAACTGGGGTACAGTAGGGGTGCATTTGCCTTTTTGAAGGGGTACATTTGAGGTTAGCAATAGAAGGGAAAAAATGTGTTTACGTATTATTCATTTCGAAATATTTATACATACATCAGGGAATATTATTTTCAAAATCATTATATGCTTATTGCTAAATACATTCTTGTTATTTTCCACAGCCTTTTTGTCACAAGAAATTTTAGGGGTACGTGCTCATCTATCGAAATACTGAAGGGGTACATGGCCAGAGAAAGTTTTGATAACACCTGTCCTAAACCCAGTCCCGTCGCCACGGAGGATCTTTCGTGTGCGTAGCCCCCCCAATAAAGCTCCAAGCCCCCCAAATTGAAACATGAAACACTATAAATCAGTGGAGTTTTTGTCAATTTTTAGAATGTCAAGCCACCCAGCACAAACGCAAAGCCCCCCTATTGAAAACTTTCTGGCAACGGTTCTGCCTAAACCTCGGCGACAGACTAAACGAAAATGTTTTTTGCTTTGACTGATTCATAACATGGTTCACTGGTTTGCGTGCAAACAAGTGAAACAGAACATTAGCAGAACGGTAAAATGGAGAGAACAGCAGCAAAACATTTCCTTGTTAGATGTTGAAACTGTGCAAAAACAAAAATGTTCACCTAATTGGCGAGCAGACCGCAGCGGCCCAGAATGACGTCACCGCTAAAAAATTGTTAGCGGACTGCCCGAAGACTGGACTGCCAGCGGCCCGTGCCATCTCTAGTTGCCACTCCCAGTGATTTTGGAGGTCATATAGGCCTAGTGATTTAGTCATTTTCGAGAAGAACCTAGTAATTTTTCGTAATGCTAAAATATAGTAATGTATTTTAGGTGGTTTCGCTACGCAATAACATTTAGTAGAAGTGTTGCTAGATGTCATGTGGTACAGAAACAATGTAGCTACTCGAGACCATCAAAAAAGACCAGATAAACTAGAAAATTTGAACGAAGTACTAGAAAGTGCCAAGCCTACGAGGCCGGAGACGACTGGCAAAAATTATGAACAGAAGCCTGATATCAAACTGGAAGATTTTGCTGTTTGTTAAAACTATGTGCTATTATTGTTTGCACCCACGGGCGTAATTGCTGCAAGATATCAGTGTGAGGCGCCGATGGGAGACATTGAAAAAATCGTGAGTTTTTCAGCCAAGTGCTTCTCGACAGTTCATTAGTCTTACTAGGTAGTTGTGAAGTAGAAGGCATCAGTTAATATGATTGCAAGCGGCGAACGCTCCATTTTCTTAGTGCTTTTAGCGTGGCGGATTGCGTTGCATGCACAGTAATGCCACAATTTCTGACGCCACGTTTTCGTCTCTCACAGTCTATGAACAATTTTCATTGTATGTTAACAAATCATGACATGGAAAGCAAGAAATGCCTTTCTGTGTTACACGACCGCAACTCGAGCAGTTACTTCGCAGCAGATGGAAAGGTGTTCACTGCAGTGCAAGTACCACTTGGATTCTTTTTTAGAAACAACGTAGTATATAATTGGTTTTCTTTGAGTTCCTGCCCCCTGAAGTATGGCAGCCCAAACAAACACTTCAGTTTGTACAAATATGAGCAAGCAGTGGGAAGCTGCAAGGACATAATAGGAGTTACCTTGGTGTCAAGGAAGGTGTCCGTTCAAAACAGACCAACGTTACGAGACTCCGTACGTTCATTCCCGGCGCCCACCCTTCTGGAATGTCCTTTCCCAAGAACAACTTGGGTTCGGCTTAACTGCCTCCGCACCGGTGTCGAACGTTCCCGCTCTTGCTTGTACAAATGGGTTATGGTCTCCTCTGCGGCCTGTCAGTGTGGCGCAGAACAAACCTTTGACCATGTTGTCCTCCAGTGTCCCATCCATCGACCTCCCCATGGACTGCACGGCCTGACACTTCTGGATGAGACAATGGCTGCTCAACACCTGTCCCGAGATCTCGTGCGGCCAAGCAGTGGATTGAAAGAATTGACTCAAACGACAAAGAACATAACGGACCCATTAGCAGTGGCGTAGCCAGCCCAAACTTTGTGGGGGAAAATATTTGATTTTAGGCGAGCAACAGTATTTTGTTTGGGATACCGGCTCTCACAGCAGAAAATGACTAGACATGCTAAAAATTTTGGGGGGCCATGCCCCCCTGGCTACGCTTTTGCCCGTAAGCGTGTCAATTTTTGTTGGTTATGTGCTTGTGGCAGCAATACATCTCTTTTGCAAGTACACTACTTATGACGCATAACAAAACCTTGCAGAGTTCTTGTTTAAACTGCAATCATGTTTTGAGGCCGATGGTTGGTTGTCTTATAGAACAGCGTATAAGCTATTTTTGCTTCTTTGATGTAGCTGTTAAGAGTCAAACGCAAGAACCATGCTGATGTTTAGTTGGCCTAACCATAGACTTTCATCAGGACAACTAATGGTTCTACAATAGGCTTAATCTGCTTCAAGCGGATAATTGCCTAACTGATCTCCTGCTGTTGTTTTGTTTAAAGTTAACTTCCGTTATTTCTTGAAGGATTAACCGCAAACAAAGTTAACCTTGGTGGTTAACTTCTTGATTAACGGTGCCCACCATCGCTACAGTAGTACGTCGTGTGGTGCTACGAAATACATCAAACACTTTATTTTTTATTGGGATAGAGCAAGTCATGCGTAACCAAGCGTGCCGCATCAACAAAAGGTCGTATTTCTGTTCAACAGACCTACACTAGAGTGAATAGTACTATTCAACTGTTATTCTTAGTACCATCGTTGTACGTATGATTGTCACTTCGTGCTAGAATACAAAAACATATTTTAGAATTTGTTCGTTTCGAAATTTCGTGCTGGTTGCTGACCTGTTTCGGAGTTTTTGGGACGTTTCCTTGAAGGATATCTACGGGATGCTAAATAAACTCAAATCTAAACCCGATGGCTGGAAGAACACAACAGTGCGCATAACATTTTGTACCCCGGGGACATTAGCGCAGCCAGAATGAGGCCGAAGAGGTCACGGACCCTCTCGAAAGAAACTTGCTTAGATTTTTACTGGTGCTTTATATCAATTTTCAACTGTTAGAAAATTAACGGAAGGCACAGTCGAACTCCTGACGACGTCATTGACTGGCCCCTCCAGAACAAAATTCCTGACTGCGCTATTGCCCGGGGTGATAATCACGGTCAACTTTGAAAAGAATCAGCTCTATCGTTGGAGTTTAAGACGTTCTGGTTGACTGGTCAGCTCGTGGTGAGGTCGCATTATGTCACAAATTTTGCGCCATAACCGCGAAAAACCTTCGTCTTGAAATAATTTTTCCAGTGGTTACACTTCTGTTTCTAAGAAAAATTTCTTAGAAGGCCTGCCAAGCACTTCAACAACTGCGGCTTAGGTCCAATTTAAAACATTGAAGAAGTCCACTCTACTAGCATTTAGTGAAAGCCTTTATTTTTGCGGCAACGTCAACAAAACCAAGCTNGNAAGCAGAACATGCACTCTGCAGAAGTTCTGTATACGCAACAAACGTGTGATCTTGGCTTCGGTGGTTAGTCTTGCACTGCTTTACATACGTAAATTGGAGAGAAGCAAAGTTTAGAATACACAAACACGGCTGGTTCAGCACACATGGGTCCAACGCAACTACGCCACAACACCTCATTTCCAAGGAAGCGGTAGCGTTCAATGAAAGTCAGTAGAAACCAAAGTTCGCTGAAAGATTATCGAAAGTTCTGCAGACTCGGGAGTTGCAGTCAGGCCGCTGGCATCCATTTCACTAAAAGAGCAGTACATTTGTCATAATTCGAGATCAAAACCAACCTGCTAGATGAAATTGATATTAATTTTGAAGTAATATGCAACTTGCTGTCTTTCTATGGTGAGCTAATGCCAACTTCATCTGACCCTCTCCTCATCTGGAAGCGTCATTCTCCGCTGTTTGGGACCAAAACTGCCCACGCAAGTGAAACTTACCGAAGTGTTAAACCAAGCTGCTGCAACTTCAATTTCATCCTGCAAGTTTTCTTAAGCATAGCCTTTTCCACGGTAGGATTTGTGTTTCCACCGTTTTGATTTGAATCCCGTGTCAGTTGCTGTTCGAAGAAATGGAAAAACTTCTCATTAACCACTTTTCTCTGATGTCATTTCAGCCTTGCTGCAACTTCGAACTGGTTCGTGTTGAAGTCAAGGATGGAAAATATTTTGACCGTTGGTTGGGGCTAATGCATAAACATCTGGGAATAGTTGCATTGCAATGGTATGCTCATCAAAGCAAGTGCAGGTTTCTACATTCGTATTGAAGATACAAAGAGACTGACGGTGAACTTACTATAATACGCGCACTGTACAAATGCTGCAGTGATTAAAGCGCTTCAGCACAGCTCCAAAGCAAGTTTTTCATTTGTCCAAATCATGTGAAGCTTGACTGTTCGTCGACGCGCTTCAAATCTGACCCCGAGCTCTCGCACGCCACCAGCTGCAAGGAAGGTAAAGCTGACACTCGACGTGATCGCAGTTGCGATAGTAGTAAGGGTAGGTCCTTGTTTCAAGAGGGATGCACACTCTACAAAAAACGCAAAAAGTATAGGAGACATGGAAAAACGACGGTATAAAACGAAACCAGTCGTTATGCAATTTCATATCATATTCTTTGCACGAACCCGAAATCTCGCAACTTGGTAAAATCCAGGCCGGTACCAAATCTACTCACCTGCTGCAGGAAAGATATCCCTGCCCGCAATGGTTGCAACATCCCAGCCCATGGTCAGTTTCGCTATCACCCAAGTTCAAACCGTCTCCGCCGCTCGGAGCTTCCCTTTCACTGTCTGGAGTTGGAACGGCTGCTTCTTCAGTTTCTTCAGGGGAGATTTGTCGAGGCTACAAAAGATGGGACAGTCACCGAACACGTCATGGAAATCGAACACGAATTTCTCGCATTTTGTGCAAGGCTCGACTTATCGCAAGTGGGCTCTGGTTTTCTTCAAACAGCAAACTATTTGTATGGCTTATGCAAGTCACAGTAAACCGCAGGAGATGGTAAAATAAGAGTGTTTCTCTAACAAAAATTATTTTAATTCTACAATCTACAATAGCTTGTGTATGAGCCGCGTCCTTTGCCAAAATTAATTATCCAACCCCACTGGGAATGTGAAAATGACGTGGCATGCGAATTTCAAGCAAATTATACATAACTAGGGCAGCCAATTTTCTGACCTAAAAACTTAAAATTGACTTTATTTTGACCTATAACTTTCCTGCGTTTGCAACTGCAAAACAATTCAGCCTTAAGTGTTGAGGTTAATTCAGAAGCATTTTCATGCACTACACTTCGATATTTAAAAAGTTTGGTTGTTTAACTTTAGGGATGATATATTGATAAGTACATTAATAACTACAGTAGAATCAAACCTGAGAACATCATAAAGCTAATGTACAATAGCTTGAGCATTTATCAAACCAAGTACTATGAGAACATACGTTACTTGCTTTACCACGCACAGCCCCTACGTAATATTTCAATCGTCCCAGTAGCAGCTAAACAACATTATTACGCCAACAAACCCACTATTATTACAGCATTGCTACTAAACTGGCAAAAGCCTATCAATATCTGTTATTGCAGTTTCAATGAGGTATCGGTGAGGAGAAAAAACTCTGCTTCAAAAAAGTTTGACCTAACGATACATTTTGAACTAATGATAAACTTTTGACTTTTTTTTGACCTAATAACTTGGGATTCCCTCATGGTATGAGCGTGAAATTTGGTTTGTGGGCGTTTCACAAGCTTTATAAAAGGCAGAAAAATTTTGACTTTATTGACTTTTGGTTGCCCTAGTCATAACTCTTTTCCTTTCCGCATGTTCCTCCAGCAGTTTTTTACTCTTCTGAAATTTACGAGAACATGTTCATGGCATAAACCACCCGACTGCACAAATTTAACTTCGAAAATTCTAGTGAAAAGCTTCTCTATGAGCGTGATAGTCAGGTTGGGTGAGGGAACAAAGAATGGTATAAATCCTTCTTGTCAACAGTATAAGCGGCTGTTTCTTTCAATACAACGCACATAAATCACATGAAAATGATAAACACTTCTTGCCAAGGTTAGATACGATATCCTTCTTAGCAGTGATTTTTATTTATATCAACCTATAGCCTACTAAGAAAAAAGGGGTTTAGTGCTGCCGATAACTACTGTACATACAAAATGTTGCAAAACATGATTTGCTGTACGTTTCTTATCAATGAAGAAAAATGTGGATCGAAAACTTCCAACAAAATTAAGCAAAAGCTAATAATAAATTGTCTGAAACACGGTGGCTGCTCAAAATCAAACATCTCCAACAAATGAATTTTTGATACAACGAATACATTTCTGAATAAGCTGATGGTTCTTTAACCGCTTGCTGTCCAGATGCTTTCGCGCATTATTATCATCGCATTACTTGTTTTATTTGAATATTTCTATTTTAGAGAGATCGAAGTTCTCTTGAGACTGTTTCTACTGTAGTTCCTCTCTGGTGTTCTCATAGCACAGATAGAATATCTTTCACTTCATAGTCAGATGCGATATCATTTGTTTTACACCAGCATCACGTTTTTAACATTAATTTTGACAAAATCTCAAATGAAAAAGGATTCCATGCTTGAGGTTTGCAATGTCAATCAAGCAATAACAGCTTCTTGAAGGGATATGGCCCCTGGGGTTCTGTTACAATCACGACTTTCTCAACACATTTTATCACATGATTCGTAGACCAACGTCACATTCAACTTGGAAACACCCAGATGTACAAACTAAGTTGTTTATCCACCTTTTCATTACAAGTACCAGTTGGAAATCCAGGTCTCTTAGGCCGAGGAAGTCCAAGAACAGATTTTGTTTACATTAAAACAGACCAATTCTTGAGTAAAGGTTCTTAGTATAGCCTACTGTGTTTTTCAACTAGGGTACTAAGCATGCATTTACAACTTGATTCCCTAAACAACCCGACATCGGTGACACTGCAAATAACAACAACAGCCGTAAATGTTGGCGGCGTACGGTGAAACTTCGTCAGCCACAACTTTGTTTCGATAGATTGAAAGCTTTTAGCTTTTAAGCAAACTGCCTGTAGAACAGAGGGAAATAATAGCAAGGCTCTGTTGTATGCATCTGGCTTAATAATCTTTCCCCAAAGCCACTTCCTCTTCAATGTGTCTCGGCAAACAAGTCTAAAACACAAGTAGAAAATACCAGGGTGGTCCAAAAAGATGAATCCATTTTTGATTAGATAGCATTTTGTATCGGAAGGAACACCTTGCAACATTGTTCATAGGCCTGTTTTACAGACATAAAAATTTTGTGTGGTGTAAGTTTTTTCTCGTACACCACCATTTTGCGAACGCAGCTCAATATTTTATGATGTGCTCGATCCAAGTTCCTTGACACTGAATCACTGTGACTATACTCGCACACTGAAGTCTGTAATGGCCCAGTCCAATATCTCATGGGGAATTCTACTGATATCCGTTCGAATCTTATTCTTGAGCGCATCAACAGTTTTGGGGTTGTTAGCATAGACCCTGCCTTGTAGGTATCCCCAGAGAAAATAATCCAAAGGAGGTAGGTTAGTGCAATGTGCCGGCCAAGTGGTCTCCGTGCGACGGGAGATGAGCTTGTCTCCAAGCAAGTAACGATGGAGGTATTCGAGTGAAGCATTGGAGCAACGCGGTGTTGCTCCACCCTGCTATAAATCACAGTATCTATGTCCACTCCTCGCTTCCACCTCAGTACCGGAAGGAATTTCCTTCTCATTTCTTCAATACATCGTTGTGTTCACAGTTTGCCGGGCGTCCACCAGCATCCGCGAACCAATATGGCCCGATAATGCCAATATGGCCCGATAATGCCAATATGGCCCGATAATGATAATGCCGTTACAACTCAACGCGAACCAAACAGTCACTTTCTCTACACTATGTGCTAAGCCGCACTGGTGCTCACGAGGCTGAGCCTGAGCCCAAAAGCGCATACTGTTTGTCCACGTTACCGCTAAGGTGGAGATTTGCCTCGCCACTGAAAACAAATACGTTCGAGAAACCAGGATGGTCTTTGATTCGCTGACTGATGGTTGGCCCAAAGGCGTGTCTCTCAGCCTTATTCGAATCGGTCTGAAATTGTAAAATCTTTATTTTATACAGAAACAGGTGAAAATCGTGCTGCATTATGCGCACATCTGAACTCCTTGAAAGATCTGTCTTCTGGGACAAAACTCTTTTGGATTTTCTTGGAGACTGCTCCAAACATTGTCTCACAGTGGCGATGTGATTGTGGCCGGGCACTGCGACCTTTGATGTTGTCCTGTACACTTCCCGTCTCCCTGAATTTGTCCAGGAGGCGCTTTATTGTGAGTCTGGTTGGGACATTTCTTCCTGGAAATTCCCTCCGAAATTGTCGTTGAGTTTGGAACTGATTTCGTGGCGAAATGGGCCTCTGCAATATTGATCCTCTCCTAAAACGTTTTAGCTTTCATCTGTGAACAACACAACCCTAATTTGGTTTCCACCTCTACAGAAAGATATTTATAACTGATCATGTTGTGACGTGAAACATGTTTCTTTGCAGTATTCCCACTTCAGTAGCGATCGAATCCTTTCCCTGGAAACTAAGGTCGTAAACGTAAACGGGTTTGTTGTTGTGAACTGCATCACAGCTTTTTGATGCAGCACCAGTTCACAAAAAGACGCGACCTTCAACCTAGAAGGAAATACTTTAACTTCAGCTCGCCAACAGTTACCGTACAGTTCCCGATTATTATGAATGAAATAGGTTATTTACTTTGGTCGAATCAAGAAACGGAGTCAAGCCTATCTTTGTAGATTCAATACATTGTAGCGTTTGCTCCCTTGCTCTAACATGTACTTTACATGTCCGTCAAGTAGTCTACCTGCTTGCAGGCTCTTATCACGGTTAGTGCAAGCTTTATGACATCACTAAATGAATTTTCGTGATGACGGAAGTCTCCCCAAAAATTTTGCAGCGATGACATCAGTGTGATGTCTCAGAGATGTTACCACACGTTTGTACGTTTGTACCACAAAAGTCGGTTGTCACGGTTACCTATTCATTCGTTTCACTTCATCAGGTGTTCGTTACTTTCGCCAGTGTCAAGATCTCACACTCACCACTCGCTTGAATTCCTCGTCCTCCGAGGGCGGATATAAACCTCCGTCGTCAATAATTTCTTCATCTTCATTCTGAAACAAAAGCGACCTCATTGTTATCCAACAACACAACTGGTTCATTGAAAAATGACGCTACTGGTTTTGGGATTTTGAGATGGCCAACCCTGCTCAGGAATCCTGGGTGGTCCACTACCCAGAGACTTTCTTCTTTTGTTAATTTAATATACTTAGAAAAATGTTACACACCTGTGCTTCCATGACGTTTCCTGATTTTCAGAGACAAACGGAATCAAGCCAGAGTTATTTTACAAAAATGTCCCTGAAAGCCTGTATATAGGATGTATGGGTGCTATACTACCCATGGTTACCTGGTGTGCAGCGAATTTCGGACACCTTACTAAGTTAACATTTCAATGCAATTTTAAGTGTAAAACCTGTTTGGCCAGATATGACCACCGATACCTTATATGTAAAGCGTCTTCCTACACCATGACTTTGTATGAAAAAACACGGATCTAACACGTGCAGGACGTTTTCTACGCACAAACAAAAAATCCTCTTTTTGGTGGTATCCTGCATAAAATTTGTATGAAATGTACGTTTCGCTGCGCAGATACAATTTTGTTGCGAAAGTGATTAACAATGGACGTTTGGAAGTAAAAAGTAGTTTGGTCTGGAAATAACGGTTATCATGTGTCCCAGGAAGACGTATGCAAATTATGGGTAGCATTATACCCTATTTTTCCTGACTCGTATAGTAAAATAAGGTTACCTGAGCAAGGTTCTTAGTTTAAAACAGCTGCGTCCAACCCGCGGACCGCATGCGGCCCAGTCGAAGGTTTCGTGCGACCCAGTTTAGGTTTTCTCTGTAGTAAAAGCATCCTATATTCTGACAACCTGTCCTTATTTTGACAATCTTGAACTTGACATTTTTGACGCAGGTTCTTCTTCTTTTGAGCGAGTTTTTCAAACCACTGCTTGGCCGCACTAGCTATTGGGGCAGATGTTGAGCAGACATTCAACTGTCTCATCGTCCAGCACCGTCAGGCCATGCAAACCATGGGGTCGATGGATTGGACGTTATGGACAACATGGTCGATGGTTTGTTCTTCTGCGCCACACTCACAAACCGCAGAGGAGGTCATACTCCATTTGTACAAGCAGGAGTGGAAACGTCCGGCACCGGTGCGGAGGCAGTTAAGACGGACCCAGGTGGTCCTCAGTGACATTTTATCACGTCTGTTACCATTGCAGTTATGATTTGAACACTTTGAGTACCTTAGCTTAAGCTAAATTTAGATTGCTAAGATCAAAGTAAGCCATTCAAAGTGCGGCCCTCAATAATATGTCGTTAAATGTGCGGCCCTGGTTAAGATAGTGACATAGTTTTTGGCTTAGTAAGCCGTTTGAGTTGGACATAGCTGGTTTAAGACAACAACTTTTGAAACAATATCACAATTATTAATAAATTAAGTGAATTCTCTCGTAATTAGGGTGGATTTGTAGTCACTGACTCGAGTTTTCAGCAGAAGAACACAAACGCAGCAAACATACCCATCTGCTGCACCCTCTCAGGTGCGCAGCTGCGCAGTACCACAAGATCATTTACGCAATGCTATCTCATTGTCGTGCACTTCGAACATTCTAAATTTAATATACGGTAATCGCATAACCCTTTCAACGTTGGGAACGCTTCACTGGTTGTGTGTCCACATGGCTACGCAGTTGCATACGCTTCGTGCGCAGTAAAGCAAACATTTGCTCAGTGTACAATTTTCTTAGAGGGAACACTGATACCCACGTCTGTATAGGAAACATTCGTTGCGATACTTAATATCTTCCATGTCTTCGCCATCGGGATACTGCTGTATGTTCACCAAGGCTTGTAAATATCACATCGAAAAAATATTTTTGTATAATCAGTTTCAACTTTATTGTGCGTTTTCTATTTTGTTTCCGCATTTTATTCGTCGTTTAACTCCTTTCATTCTTTCCGCGTTCCAGCCTCTTAGGTCGATAAAATGATTTGACAACAACGTTAAAACGACGTTGTAGTTACGCAGCAAAATGCAGGTGCATTTACTACATGTCACAGTGACGCCACAGATACTCACCTCATCATCACCTGATCCCATTGTGTTGAGGTCGATGTCATCAAAAAAAACTTCGTCACTTGACATCATGATGTTTTTCGGCAAAGGCCTCATCTCGTACACTTCCAGACCGTCGCAGAACTCTTGGAGCGCTGGGGACAGGGAACCGAAGTCCAGCTGCAAAGATTCCTGCTGTCCCCACTTAACATCCGAAACGACAACTGGAAGGTTATCCCACTGAAAAAATGTACGATCCCAGTAAGGTTTAGTTTCGAGGATGTCCTAAAGTACCTTTTAAAGCGATGAAAGCCAACAATCCAGCCATATTGTGTTGCGCGATGGCCTGTTCCTAATCATTGCAGCTCCAAAGAACTTTTGTTTGGGCGCTTGATAGTTATTTCGTAAAATTTCTAGCGGAGGCATGTTGGTTAATACCGGGGTTGAATATTGTTGCGCTGCTAAGACCTGGCGCGATGCACTCCATGAGCACTAGAGATTTGGATGGAATCATTGCTTTAGTGTTCTCGTTTCGCGTCCAACCCTGTCAAATATGGCGGAACGTTGCTTCATTTCCTGTCCCTGGTTAAAAACATCTCACATAACGCACCGCACGTCCATTTTGTATTCCAACCACAAACACAAAAGCAAATGTTATAAACTCAATCGTCCATGGCGTTTCGAAAACAACTGCTTCCATCGCCAGCAATATCCAATGAACAATGCGCGAAACGCGACACCGTAAAAGAAGCGGATGGCGGTGTAACACACAGCACACAAAAGGGGAGGTAATCAAACAGCGACAGAGGAAGTCTTTCCCGATTGACCCAAACCTTGAATAAAAGTTGCCCGGTCACTAGTGGACAACACTTCGCATATTTAGATTGTCCCAAGGAAAGACGTGGCCAAAACGTTGGATGCAAAGTGAGCTGCAGGAGTAGAGAAATCTTACCCACATGCGCATCGTTTCCCGATAAACAGACTGATTGCTTCGAATGGCTGAAGAACTCAGCTTGCCCTTAAAATACAGTTTCATCCATGACTGGAGCCCTGTAAGACGTCATCATTACTGGCGAGAGCGGACCTGGAAATAATGATGACTGACGTGTCTTCCAGATCCCCAAAACTGAAGAACTCCCAGGCTACAGGCCCATCGCCTGCTGTAGGTGGGTGTCATTCTCAGGAATGCCAACTTGGTGATTTAAAAGTACGATTTTTTGGCTGCACTGTTGTTGCCAAATGTCCAGTGTAGTCTCAGTTTTTCTACATAACAATTATGGTTCCGCCTTAAACTTACACCTCACAGACGTATGTTTGCGTATTGAGTGTGTTACAATTCTTAAGAAATAGTAAGAATGTAAGAACAGTCCTTGATCTGTTGATTTTCTTAATGTTACAGTTCATTAAATGTTCAGACAGCATAAATTGCTAATAGAATGCGTTTTAAGTTATTGCCAAACCGGCTGTGGGACCAAAGCTGCCTGTAGAAAAGTTTCTGGACAGTAGGGATGAAGACAACCGCCCGAAATATAACAGGAAGGCATGCGAAACGAATCTAAAACAGCTTGATTCTAGGGATTTAAGCCAAGCGGAACGAGTAGTGCTGCCACATCGCATCGGCAATGTTACATTCAAATATCAAATACACATGTGTTTTTCCTGCACCTGAATGGTATGTTTACAAATAAGAATTTTACGCAACGTTTGCAAAACGCAGTTCGTAAATTTAAGAGCAGAGATAAACTTGAATACGTGAACCCGTATCTGTTGCAGCAATGGAACTAAGGGCCTTTTCAGAACAGTTAAAATGCCTTATCATAATAACAGCTTTTCATGGAGGAACTAGAAATTACGTGAAAAGTTGCAAATGATGCAAGCTCTACAAACCAAAAAATCACAAACGAAGAGCAAAACTGTGTGGGCCGATGTAACTTTCTTGACATTATGTTAAGAAAGAAGCGTATGCGCATATTCTTGAAACAATGCCCTTGGGTTGAAAAAAGACCATGGAAAAGATCTGCTAAATGAATTTAAAACCATTCAAGAATACAAAACAAAGTGAACAATGTTGAGCATACATTTCAAGCGAGTAAATATGGAGAGAAACAAAATTTTACTGTACAGCAATCGTCAGCAACTTCCATTTTTCACACACAAAACACTAACGTTACCAAGTCGTTTATCACAAAATACATGACAAAGTCCAACTGGTATGTGTAACAATAGGAAGACCGGCAGCACGTAACCCGTACTTTGACGTGCAGTGCGAAAGCCAATCGTGCATTTCACAAGAAACGACCGGTATTTTGCCAAATTAAACGACGTCAAATGACTGGTTCGATTGAAAGCCTTGATTCCGCGGTCCCACCAACCGCTTTTCAGAGATAGCGAACTAGGAACGAGTGATCCGCGGCGGATTAAGAACTTTGTGTGCTTCGCGGGCGCCTTATATGGCAGCCAGGGAAACACTGCTGTTGACCGCACAGACCAGTGAAACAGCACAGCCGTCTCGCAGATTGAAGTGAATTGCCACATACCGTCCTGCACCACCTCCGCCTGCTCGCTCACGCTTAACTTCAGCTTAGGTATGATGGGAACATGCGAAGATATTTACGTCGTAGTCTAGACGAACGTGAGTGCTAGTGAATGGACTGACGAAACACTTTATGGTTTAGTTAGTTCAATCCAGCTTTAATATTTCGGCTGGCTTATTTCTGACCTCTGCGAAGCACCGTTAATGCTTTCAATATTATAAAGCAGGAGCGGATTATGAGTTCTTGCAGCAACGCCAAAAAGACAAGCATCAATTTCATCCTAAAGCACTCTCTTGCAACAAAATGTGCGTCAAGCTGTCAAATCTAAACATAGAACAACATATTGTCTTCCAGGTGTGTCGCTGCAACGAAGAGTTGGGCTAATTAGTGTCGGATGCCGTGTTTGTGGGGAGGATTCCGCGATCCTTAAGGTTCACTTACGGGCGAAAAGAGCATTCTTTCTTTTCGCTGCCATTTAGAACACAAAGCTCACCGGTGGTGCAGTGCAAACATCAGCTAGTTTTCAGTTTCTGAGCAAGCAGGATCTTTTCGCTAGTGTTATAATACTCATATCTTGTGCAACGCACTTTTTGGCTTTGACCCGGCCGCAATAAGATACAAGCGTGGACTGCATTGACGTTATAGAAAATATTTCATGTTAAATTTACAATCAACGGATGACAAACACTGCAAAAGTTTTTAATTTGTTTCATTTGGATTTCCCAACCGTTCCGCACGGAACACGCAATACGGCACGGAACACGCAATACGGCAAGAGCAACAGGTATTTGACATCACGCTCACTGCCTTAGACCGCAACGCTATGCAGACGTCTGACCAGGGGAGATATTTTGCGGTTTTGAACATCGCTTTTACATCTGCCTGCTCAGCCACCACACATTATAGGCCTATCCGGTTAGTAAAGAGTGCAATTTCTTGCTCTTTTCGTGTTGAAATTTCATGATATTTCTGGTACATTAAGCAATAGCGAAACGTTGCAATCTTGTGAGCTTGGTATGAAACAAGTCAGGTTGTTTTATTCCGGAACGAAAAGAGCACAGACCCTTTCAACTAAGTGATTGCAGCAGCAGCAGCAGCAGGTTTGGGAACGTTTTTTTCCGACATGTCTCCGAATATTCCAGACTGAAAAACCCACCTGAGAGTGTTGACAATTTCTTAAATGAAGAATGTAATTTTAACACCACACAAAAGACAGCGGTTCAACTGAATGTGTTCAAAGCAGCTATGTCCAGTCCGCCCCAGTCGAATGTTTTGCGCGGCCCAGTTTAGGTTTTCGCTGTAGTATTAATAGTCAACATATCAACAACCTATCCTTATGTTGTTAATCTTAAATTTGACATTTTTGATGCAGTTGGTCCTCAGTGCCACATTATCACGTCTGTACTGCGTGTTGCGATATTTCCACATGTTTACTGACACCTTGGTGCAAAACGTTTTACTAGTTTTCTGATTTCTATCTTCGTTCCATTGGCACTAAACTTGCCTATGACATCACACTTACGGAGTGGTTAAAGGTGCTGAACAGTTGTTACCATTGCAGTTAGGTTTCGAATGCTTTCAGTACATTCGCTTAAACTAAATTTAGCTCGCTAAGCTGAAAGTAAGTCATTCAATGTGTGGCCCTGGTTAAGATAGGGACATGATGTTTGGCTCAGTAAGCAATTTCGGTTGGACATAGCTGGTTTAAAGGGTTGCTCACGGCCTACTTCAGGTATCTTAAGGGGGGGTGACCACACTGTAGTTCAAATACGGATCAAAGTTTGAACTTTGCGATGGCTATGCCCAAGATACAAAGAATTGATCAGGAATAGCTGTTCTGGAAAGAGTTTATCATGTTTTAATTTGAGCAATGTGTTATCTTGACTGAAGAGAGCTTCAGAGGTAGGAGGTATTTCTGTAGTCTGCTGCAAGCAAGTTTGCTTTACTTTGGGCGTTGTTCGAACTTGGCTGCACAGAGCAACGAAAGCATCACTTCGTGCGTGTGGATTGTCATCATAAACCGCGGATGAAGATGTTGCGCAGATTGTAAACTTTAGTTGGCGTTTCTTGCATCTGGCAATACCAGCCAACGCAACGACACAACTTTTTCGCTCGACCCTTCAGCAGGAACAGTATTTCAAATACGTAAGTGCGTTAGATGAATTGCCGTTTGCACAGGTCTTCACATCTGTCTCAATCCACGTTCACAAAACATCGATGCAGAACGAAAGAAGACGACGTTGCCATTCAGAATTCTAATTCCCAACTCACGTTCATCCTTGACATGTGGACGGGCGAGGACAAAGACATCGAACTTTTTCCTCCCCCCTTACATTTACACTTTTCGTACAAATATTTGCAAAAAAGCACCTGCTTATTTGGTAGAGTCACTCTGGGAGAGGATTTTTGCAAACCTCCGTCACACATCACCGATAAAGCTCTTAATATTAGGGACAACTCCACCGGGATAGTCATCTAAACCCAAAAAGAAACCTGAAAACGTTTCCCATTTAAAATGACACAGATACATAAAAACGTGAGGAAACACAGACAGGCTGCACGTGCAACGGTTTTGTGAAAAATCCTGCTTATTCCAATCTTGCTGCACACATTCATTTGACGTCAGGCAAACTTTATGTTCCCCATGAATATACCTATTAGCGCCTAGAGAATTAAGGAAACTGTTTCGGTTAGAACGTTTTGTTTTACTGAGACTGTTTGTATCGAATGCGACAAATCGTTTCTAGGCAACCCGGCGCATAAAAACACGATGCGATTGTAAGAAAGAAGCAATTGACCCTTGACATTGGGTTGGAGTCGCAATACTTGTGCGTTTTGCACAAATCTACCAATTTCGAATGCATCTGAACACGAAAAAAACGAGAGCACTTTGCAGCAACGTCATCCCCACTCACGTCAGTGTCGTTGATGATGGAACTGATAAGTTCAGTCCGAGGTAGAATAGGAGGAGCTGATCTTCCGTACAGCCTGTCGTTACGTACAAGACAAACGGTCGACGCGTCTGTGTATTCGGCCTTGACAGCGGTATATTCATTCTGTGTAACAAATGAAAGCATTAGACATATTTTAAGAAGTAAATCAAACAACATCAAGGAACTGCATGTCAACAGTCAACAAACACGCAGCAGATATTGGAACTGTAAAAACAGAAAAAACGTTCAAATTAACAAGGCCATAGAAAATATTGTAGAACGTCTCGCCACGTTAGTTTTTAAGTACATGCACTTGGGAAAGAGTTTGATCGCCGGCATCTGTTTATTACTTTTCAAGACGAAGGGTTTCGAGTTTCGACGAGCATTTCGTGTTGCTACAAAATCTTTGTCGCTTTCAACAAACGTGTCTGCAAATGATGTACAAGAATGACCAGTACCGCTGTCACGTGACGTTGCTTATCTTAAATTGCGTTAATGTTATTTTTGGTTTCATCAGCGTGCCCTCCGTCTCTTTCATTTCCGTCTAAAACACTGTATGGGTCAGATTGTCCAACCTTCGTCATCTCCATATACGCTGCAGCCTACAAGGTCACAAGTCACGATCCCACACTCCTAGGGTTGAAACCTCCCAGCAAGTTCCACCTGGTGCTGTAAAAGCCATCAGCTTCTCCGCAAAAGTATAACACTATATGAAACTACCTTCTGTAATAGTGTGCAACACGACAGCAGGCAAAGACCATTACTTTCCAAATGCAAAAGCCCAGCTTGTTCACGGCATACCAAGCCTTAGCTGCTTTTAGCGGGTTCATCCAATCTTCCAGCCCTTGGCGATGGCAAGCTGACTAATTTTTATGCGCATCATGGAAACGTCAATCAGGCATTCAATGTTTGCTGACGTTCATGAATATGACCAAAGCCTCCCTAATGTTTCCTGGGAGGCCTTGATCTGACAATGGTTGGTGAGAAAACATCGCAGACGTTCTACGAACCAGCTTGCTGTTAAAATAGTGCGACCATTCTTTGCGCCAAAAACTTCGGCGCGAGTAAAGAACAACCGACACTTGCTCGAAAGAAATGCCTCGTGTAAGATCAATGTGCAGGTTGATTGACCACAAGTGTTGGCATTGCGGGTCTGAGCTCGTCAGGCGAGCTTTGACCAATTCAAGCAGCAACGCTGCTGGCATGACAACAGGCATGATCGGTTTATCACAAGCTAAAGTCAAAGTTAGAATTAGAGGCAATTATTGAGATCGCAACAAATAACCAAGTTTTCCAACGTTGTTCCCTCGGTTGAGGGTCAGCAGGTACATACATACGTCACAACCATTAAGGGGGTGTAAATTGCAAAAAATGACCATTCCACTTCTTTCTGCCAACCAAGGCAAGTCAGATAGATATTTGAACAATCAAGTTTCTGCGAAAAAAGAACTGAAACCTTGACTTAAAATCTGCATTTTTCAGCCTGGTCTTGCGCGCTCTGATAGATCCCGGTGGTATTTTGTGTGTTTCCTTGGATTTTCTGTGATGATGATTGGAATTTTAGCGCATTGTATCACGAGTTTGTTAGAATTACCATTGCTCTAAAATCTTAGTGACATGAAACGAACTGGATTTTTCAATTTCTATGGATGAGCAAAAACAACTGCTTGCGGTCTATGTGATTTTTGGTTTGCATTTGAAATACTACGCTTTGAACAACTACATTTATCCCAAAATTTGTAGAAGTATCAAATAGCACTGCAGTCATATAATCAACAAAAATTGTACAGGGAAAACACAGGAAAACTTTGTCCATGATGTCCAGAGGGAAATTGCAGCGATTTAAAAAAAAACAAAATTAAACACACGATTGGTTGCAGGACGAAGTCCACCTATTCTCCACATTACTGTGTGGATAAAACAATGAGTCAAATTATTTTCATAGCCCAAAAACACAACGTTGTGTGTTGATTGCCAAGAATCATCTACTAATCCATCGACACATTTCGACCCTTGTTCAAAATGCATTATGTGTGACCGGTGAAGTGTAGGGGTCTAATGAGCTTTGTATTGGGTTAGCCGCATTTGCTTAAATTAAATGCATAATCAAATAAAAAATCCTAATACGTCATCAAATTTCCTTCATTGAAACAAAACGTAATGTACTTTTATGCTCCACGACCTTTTAATTGTGACGTCCAGTTCACTCAAGGCTTTTAAGTCGGCCAAAAAGTACATAATATTGGTTAAATACAAACAAGCGATTTCAAAAGTTCTAAAAAGTTACGTTTTTGAAATGTTGTCGGCCTTCACAGCACGTAGGTCAAGTGAAAACCTTGGTTCGCACCACAAACTAGAACAAAGAAAACTGTGAATCGGGGATTGCAATGACTTTCCAGTTCAGACCTCAAATGCATAGCAAATAGGGCAGCAAGCTAACGTTTAACTGTCAACCACAGCTCCAATCAACCTGTGATCAAAACATGCCGAGAAACCAACACTCTAACTACGGTGTTTGATTTAACCGTTTTTTGCTTTCTTTCTGCATATTTTTTAATTAAAAAATGTATTAAATGAAGCATAAAAATTGGCAGGCAACGTCAAAAACTATAGGGTGTAAGTTTTTGTCAACTTTGTACCACTTTAGACAGAAGTCCAGTGTGTTCGATTTCGATGATAAAACGTCTTGAATTTTTCTGCAGGTTTTGTCATTGGTAAATGATCACGCATAACTCACCATTCCGTCACTAACAGAAGAAAATAAATTGGTCTTTTCAGTGCCATAGCGCTTGATGCCTTCTGTCTGTGTTTTCGAATCGAGCTGTACAATCACCGGCGACTCAGTGCCGCAGATACTGAGGTGAACCGGATACTCGGTTTGATCCTGAAAACGAAAATAAAAAAAAAGATGGATGCGACAGAACCGTTCAACTAATTCCTAGATGCGATGTGAGCAGCAGTGATTTATTTAACAGGATTTCGTTCGGCGATCGTTTTGTTTCAATTGACCATTTACTCGATTGTTCACACTGGTAGCTCCACCATTGAAGCTTCTTTCCCCCCTAACTTGCATTTATATCGGAATAGAATGCACTAGATCCTAATTTAAATTGCTTAGAAGACTGCACAGTAACTGGCATTGTCGATTCGTGAGTTGACATTAACAAACATTTCCTGGTTGTCCTCTGTTTTCAAAATATATGCAGGTCCCTGAAACGTGTTCAGCTGCAGATCCCCAAACAACTGCGAGTATGACCGGCACGGCATCTACATAAGTCTTCTTCTGATAATTGCCACGAAAGGCTTCGCTGCTTATCACAAGTAAACTGTTGTTGCGACGACGGTAAAAACAAAATCCATATTTTGCTGCAATCATAAGAAACAGCCTGCGTTTTCAAGCGTCTAGCAGTAACACGAAGCCACCCTACAGTTCACTACTCCGTCAACTCTGAACAGGAAAGTTGACACGAACAATGACTAGCCTCAGTATTTTCACCTGCATCCGGCGGTTCAAGATGAAAAACGTGACTGTAAAGCAGACCAGAATCAGCAGCACCACGAAGATCAGGATGAGGAGCTTTCCGTGGAACACTGATGAAGATCGCTTTCGAGGAGTCTAAAAATATAAGAATATGCTATTCTTAAAATATCCATCATCGTAAGCCAAAACCGGGTAATACGAAACCGTAATTGAATAACCAACAAATCACGAAACGAACAAGTTTGCTCAGATTCAAGAAAACTTTTCAGGAACAAAACACTTCGACCTTCGACTTTGTTCGAACATTGAACAATTTCTCTCATCCGCCTCATATTCACGCTATCCACATTTTTATAAATTTCTCTGCCAAAAAGTGCTCATGATCTGAATTTGGATGCATCGTTTCCATCTACATTCAGAGTTTACAGTTAAAACCAAAGCAGCTTGTAGTCTTGATGAAATTATATTCAACAGAGGGCGAAAAACTAATGGGTCATGGTTTTGTAACACTTTGAAATTTAATTCACGCGTCAATGAAAAAAAAACGCATTTCTGACACTCCTGCTAAAATTAAACGACGCATGCCGATGACACCGACTTATACCAGTGATTCTCAGCGTAGTCCAAGTGGTCCACCTAGAATTTCTAGTGGTCCACAGAGAGTTCCATGAATCCTTGATAAAACTCTCACTGACCTATGTGCAGTACAGTTTCGACTAGTTGTTGATGAGGTGTCAGCATAGCAAAGTGGTCCATCAGATATATATTTTTTAAAGATGGTCCATGTGCCAAAAAAGGTTGAGAACCACTGACTTACACGAATCACTTGTAGAGAATAAGGGTTTCAAAATATGTTTCGACCTTGTATGACTGAACAACGTAAACGCATTGGGAACTTCCATCTCTACATTGCATTGAGAATTCTACACTAATTCGACGGTCGGCTCTTGGACATATTTCTTTTCCTCGTAAACGCAGTTTGGATGAAAACTTTTTTGCGGACTTTGGCATCGTCATTATTGCAGAGATGTGAAAGTAGCAACCGGTGAAATGAACACGTATTAAATTTCCAAACAAATCTTTCCCAAAAATGATTTCTACTGCTACGTTTATGTCGTATGTTTCAAGCACATGCTGTTCACATTTGCCAATCAAGCCACAATAACCTTCAAAATAAACTTTAATGAGCCAACATATTTATGCTTTTATTTGCAAAATTTATATATGAAACTTAGTTTTTTTAGCATATTCAAATTAACCTCATACAAGATGTTTTATTTTATCAAACGTAGAACCAATAGTTTCTGAATACAGTTACTGGCACAACACAGTAACTCCATCATCTCAGCTAACTCTTTCAAGTATAAGGAATTGGTATGCAGAGGGCATCACGGGCATCTTAGTTTGAAAACGATTCTAGAAATTCTGAATTTACATAATGCTATAAATGTGTACGTCAAACTATGCATTACACTTCGTAGCAGTTATAAATATATTTGTCAGATTCAATTATCGCTAAATCGGACATCGCTGTTGTTTCAACTTCAAGAAAACGTGCCGCCTCTGTCCAATTTAATGTAAATAGTTCAAACAGTTTGGCGTCTTGATATCAAAAAGGTGTGAGCTTTTAGCAAGAATTTGACTATCACCTCCAGTCTGTTGGCAAAATATACAGAAATAGCAAAAATGACATGAAAAATTGCAAACTAACTCGAATTAGATTTTAAACAGAAAAATACATAACGTCTTCAGCAGCACCTACATAATGATTGCGATATTGGATTTTTAGACTGAAAGGTGCCCTAAAACAAAAAGAATGCATGACCTGAAAGGTTCAACGTTTTGAAAATTGAACCAAAGTTTGATAAAGAATAGTTCGTTCATTTAATTCACTGTCAATCGAAGACGACAAAGCAGTCAAATATCGTCAATCGCTATCGATGACTGAGCCGCCTATGGTGTTTGCCATCACATGTGACCTGAACATTAGACTTGAGGTATGGTAGTGCAAAATATGTGGAAGAAACAAATAAGAAAAAAAATTCTAGAGGCAGTGATACCTGATCTAATTATTAACTGCGCTCCAAACTGTTTGACTTCCTCCAGCCAGGATTTTCTGCCTCCAGCGGTAAACTCCTATGTACATAACAGCTGGCAATGGATCTACGATCAAAGCAGAAACCCAATAAATTTGCCAGGAGGAATATACTGCACTGCCCTGCCTAAAAGTCTCATTGAGAAGAGTACTGGTGATGCAATTTGTAACTGCGATCTGTTCCACACATATAGCTCTATAACCGTGCCATTCAATCACAGGTATACAGTACACCAATGTGTGCACCGGACCATTCCGTGACGTATACCACTGCTCAATGGTACCAAGCCAAGGGTGTAGTTGAAACAGAACAATCCGATCAATCCACTGAACATATGAATTTTCGTGTTTAACAGTACCGCATATCGATATTTCTCAAGGGTGAAGCCCCATGGGAGAGGCACAGCATTATTTTACTGGGCCACTTAATGAATCAATACGAAGTCGTGATAGTTAATTGTGAAGTGAACATTTTTTTGCTCTTTACTTCTTAGTCAGTGCAGGCACGTACTTCAGCTGGGTGGGCAGCACGATTTAAAAAATGAAAATTGGATGCGGGACACCCAAGGTTGAGAAACACTGATCGTAATTGTTGAGCTTCACGCGGCCTTCTAAAATCGTCGAAGGTTGTGCGGCACGGAAGGTCGAAGAGCACTGCAGTTTAACTGTATAATATGCGTTTGTCCAAGCTTTGCTGGAGAAAGCCCAAAACAAAATAACCCAATTCCATGTATTTCTTGATCGCAATAACATAATTGCATTTCTTGCAAAGGTCGCTTCACACATGTCTAGTATGGCTAACATACGTAACATACAGTATCTACTTAAAAGGGCTCAACTGGCAAACGTTCACAACCAAAATAAAACAAACTTATATTTCAATTCGCGATCATCAGTGTCAGTATTGTGAACCTGAACTCTGGGAAGGATCGTCAAACTACGTGAGCATTTGCAAAGCAGCTCCACAAACTTTACTTACGCTTTTTTGGGGAAGCAGAACCACTTCCGACAAGCCATCTTTTTCCACGAGCAGGTCGAGTTTCTTCGTAGCAGTCATTATATCAACATACGCCTATGCTTCCTGATGTGGCAAAAACCTGTTCAAACCATTTCGAATCATAGTACTTCACCGACGGCGCAGATAAAAACACACACGTAAGCAAAAAAATGTCAGTTGCACATTTGGCAAAGCGCTGCAGTACCTTTGAAAAGTTGAATTGCACTGTTTCTAACAGTTCAATGTCATATTTGATCCTAACCTTTGATTGTCCAGAAAATGGATAATCATCAGGGGCATTTTGTTATGAGGTGATGTACGTGGAGGTCAGCCTTCGTCAAGTTTTTATGCTTGTTCTATCGAGTGTTTCGACAATGTCTTGACGATTACAAGTAAAAAAAAGTATCAGTACACTCGCTCCGCGAGTTATTGCGTTTGAAGATCACTGCCCTGTACCATTTCCAAAAACTCTTTCACCGAGTGGTGCAGCACGAACATCGGGAAAGAAAGCTCAGCTCAACTGGTTATGACACAACGAGGGAAGTGGCGAAACGCAGTGCTAACCCTCATTAGCAAATAGGACGAATGAAAACTTTGCTTAGTGCAATTAAAAAAGTGCAACTGAGAATTAATTCGTTTGAAAAAAAATTGGGCAATTTTTGTCTGAATACAAAAACAGGAATGGTGAAGATGACTGCTGAAATAAGACCAACTACATTTTCAAAGCCACTACGCATAAACCGCCAACTATCTACGCCGACTCTACTACCCCGTTTGCTGAACTAGGCTTGCAGTGCATGTTGCTGACTTCACCAGATTACGCCACATCCACTTTCCAAATAGCTCAGGGCGTCAGCACAAAACAGGAAACGTGACTACAAAGGTTAACAACGCTCTGAACAAGGATTTTCAAAACAATCGCGTGGTTTCATCACTTCAGCATGAAAGTCTGTAGCAGTAGAGTCATCGGATATACTGTACTACCCTGCCTAAGTGTCTCGTGAGAAGAATATTTCTTCGAGCTTCATATTCTTTGGCAGAAGTTTGAGTCCCCGGCAATACACTCTCACATTGCCAAAAGAAAAACAGCCTGGGAACATTCAAACTATCCTTCCACGCATTTGTTTCGCGTTGAGGCGTGGCGTTTAACTCTGCTCAAGCTCAAAGTCTACCTTTATCAAATAATCATCAGGCAAACTTCAACTTAATTTAAATTCGTCTGCATCGAACTCCATCACGACTTCACATTCAAGTACAACGCGACCATTTACTTCTAGCCATGAGAAGAAAACTGTATAGGGGTCACTTGTATATAAATATCTACACACAGGGTTTTTTAAGGTGTTTTAGGGACCCGATTCAGGTCCCTGGAATTGAAAATCAGGTCCCTAGAATCAGAGAAAATTATCAATGTGCTCAAAACACTTCTAATTATATGAAATTTAGTCGGAAATGTTTCGGGTCCCTGCAGGTTCATACTGGGTACCTAACATTTTCCTTAAAAAAAACCTGATATATATATACATTTTTCAAGGCGTTTTAGGGACCCGATTCGGGTCCCTAGAATCAGAGAAAATTATCATCGGGTCCCTAAAATCAGAGAAAATCTTGTCCCTAGAATTAGAGAAATCGGGTCCCTACAAATCCAAACCGGGTTCCTAANATTTTCCTTAAAAAAANNCCTGATATATCTAACAGTTTTTATTTTTCGGTGTCNCCCGTTGTGAATATAAATAGAGTAAAACTATTTAGCGATTGCNACAAGCGGACTCAACTCGGCCACTTGGTGTGCATGGTGATAAAACGCTCCAAAACGAACTTAGCGGAAGCCCCAGATTAATTGGCAGGGACCATGAAAAGCTTTCTTATGCAAGGGTCTGGTACCAGATGCCGGCAAAATATCGAAATTGATACAATACTTACTTGAAAGTTGAGTATACATTAAACGCAACATCTGGAGCGTTAGTTAATTAGTAAATAAACTATATAGAACTTCCAAATTTTATTTTTTCGCATGGCTGATACTTAAACTCGAGGCGACCCATGTTCTTGAGGACAAACAAGGCTTGATCACTTCAGTCGTATAACTTTGTTCATTTTGACGAAATTTAACCAACTCGCTACGCACAACGTTCTATGATCCATTTCTTGACATCAACCAGCAATATCCGCTAAGGAGCGTCAAAGTAAATTAGCATTGCCTCTTTTTTGTGCAAACATCCACTTCAGCACTCAAAGCATTTTACTCGATTCGTGTAAAGATGGGTTCGATTAGCCGGATAATCGTTGCTGCGCTGTGTTCAAGTTATCAAGAAAACCAGCAATCACACGAGGTGAGATGACGTAACTTGACAACAACCGAAAAGTTTTTTGTCTGATGTATCAAAGTTGCCTTTAACCCCTCGTCACGATGTTCAGTTTTCCCAAAAAAGCCCAAAAAGACAATGGCAGGTTTCGCTGCACCTGCTTTGCCCACGACTTCTGCCTGACACGATATACGCAAAACTACCACGTAAATTGATTCCTTACACTCACCATTGATCTTCAAATTATAATGCTGAAACGAAGATTTCTAACATCACGCATTTTCGGCTAAAAATAAACCGCTTTCGCAACCAACACGAACTGTTTGGGCCCAATATTCATTCGCTGTCCGCCACCGAGCACCTCAAACCCTGAAAAGCTAATGCCAAACGTTGATCACAACTTCGTGTTAGAATGTGTTCCAAAGATTTTAGTTTCACATCCAACCTACACTATTTTGTTTCACTTTTTGCTCTATTTTTTCACAAACTTTTTGCTTGCACAAGTTTCGACGCCACCCCTCCGTCACGTGTATGCGTCTGGGAGCGCAGCGACAAGTGATCCATTCATCTACTGCAGCTTGCAGCCGTTCGCTGGTCACAACGACTACGTTGTTCAATCGGAGGAAACGCAGTTCGACAAAAGCAAAATGCACTCGTCTCATTAAACTCGGAAAACTATGCGCTCGTCAACGCATTATTTACGTGTAGAACCATTTGCTTTCACACTAGCAACACAGTACTTCTCAGGTTTTTCCATAGGTATATTTTTTCAAGATTTTCGTTACTTTGTAAAACTGCTGGGAACCTTAACACAAACATAAAACCAGACATTTCGCCCGCATCATTTGCCCTCAATGCACAACGTACCCGCGGGTCTAAGTACTTTGACAGCCATTCGTCGATAAACGGAAAAATATCCTGAAAGTTTCAGTGTGGAAAGACCTGCTGAAGATTAGTTAATTTGCTTATCAACGATGGTTTTCGAGGACTTGTACTACCTAATTACCGTGACCTTCGTGGAAAATTCAATGTGTACTGACAATCCAGAAACTTCGTCGTTGCAGTTAATTCATGTACAATTCTCTATGTAAACTAGGAGTATGCGGACCAGCTGACACGTTCTTTGCGGACTTAAATGAGTTCATGGACTACAGTTTAAGAAGGCACAGGACAATTTTACGAGTGTTCAGCAATTGTACCAGCGAACCAAGCTCAACATTTACGGCAATGAAACAAACACTGGCTTGTTTGTAATGAAATGTTGTGTTCTAATGCATTACTCTCTGCCTCATAACCCTTGTTGTTGCTCACTTCCTTCACCCATGTGCATCCTTCATCTGCTCATCTGTCCATACCTCAACTCTTCACTCACTGCTTGTCCAGCATCATATGAGTCCTCATGGGTTGCTTTGGTAATATTTATATATTGCAATTTTTGAGAATTTGTATCATTATATTATTCCGTCCTCCTATTGCTTATATGCAGGGCTACCATACCGTCCTTATTTATAAGATTTGTCCTTATTTTCCAGTAGTACGTCTCAGAAACATTTCTGTCCTTATTTCTAAGAAATGTCCTTGTTTGTGACCTGCGTCCTTATTTCTTCTTATTTTCTAAAGCGTAAACAATTTTAATGAGCAATATCTAATAAACATACAGACCATTACTACCTCATCGTAAACATTTTGTAATCAAGGTTTTGTGGCGTCATAAAAGTAGTATAATCTTGCAGCACAGAGACATAACGCACTATCAAGCATTGTGAACACTGCAAGCTGTCGACCTCTGGTTAGGATTCTCAGGAAAGCTGGTTTTGTACCGGTAGCGAAGATTTAACATTTCATTGATTCAAGAAATACGCAAGCGAATAACACAGTTTCCATGACGATTACAAGAAGTCGAGTATAAAACATTGCTGAAGCAAACAGTTCCTGGAGATATATAGGCAAATATGTGATCTGACGTTAGTCGTGCAAAAAAAACAATTGTTTTCTTTTTAAATTCAAATTTTCCTCAGCCGTCCTTATTTTTGGTTCTAAATCGATGGCAGCCCTGCTTATATGTCATTTTTTGGTATTGTCTTTTTTGTAATGGTTTGCTCAATTAATCATTCATTCTTATCATACAAAAAAAACACTGGCATTGAAATTGTGGTAACTTGTGCAACGCTTGACGTCAGTCAAACACTACAAGTTTGGGTTCAGCCCACACGCAGACCTTGATGATCACCTTACAACAAACTACGACAACATAAGTAAGCAACGGACTTGCTCTTACATGTATTCATGAACTGCAAGCGTCTTTTACGACACCATGCTCTTGACAACCGAAGGTTAACCTCAAACCAAAGCTCTTTGTACGCATGTAGAAAGCAGTCGGTGCCAGCACGTCTAATAGAAATCACAGCCTCCCTCTGCAAATGACAAGTTTGGTATACTAGGCTTCACCTGAATATTCCACTGATCTGTCTGGACTGAATGGACATGAAGTACACCCTAATCGTGCTCGTTTGCGTGTTCATACTGGATTCAGACGTTGATCGCCTTCGAGATATTTCCGCAATGCTAGGAATGAACCGAGGCGCGTTGCAAGTATCCCTGGCAGACAAACCAAGATCGCTTGTCGCTGTTGAGGACGGAACGTAATTGCCATAAACAGCAGACTTCAAGGCCGACCTGGCACGGCGTATCCAAGCCAGAGAAGCAATGCTGAGCAGGCAACAAGCCGCTTGCCTAACACAAAAAGCTCGTTGTAGGTCATGCTGACCGCCTAGCAAAGCGGAACCACGCAGAGCCTACCACTGCACGTAAGACTTCCACAACTGTTTCGACGATCAACTGAAAATCATTTCCGCTTTCTCGATTTTACTTGAATAAGACTTCAAGGCTACGGAAGGATGCATGTATTTACGTGAAATCGATTTTGCCACTAAAAATCGCTGATTACGTTCGCCTGCATCACATTCGCGGAAACTAGTCAGTTGTGTATGGAAATGTACAAGTCTGAATCATCTAAAAGTCACGAAAGCAGAACCCGCTCGGCTGATCCTTCCAATGCTTGCAGCAAGCCTAGAGCTTTTAATTGTCCACTTTCTCGAGTTACCTTCATGGCGTTTCAAACGTCTTGCTGACCACCGAAGCCTAACATACATCTTCCCATCTGAGCCAAGCTGCACGCTCGTCTCGTGTGTCTATGCTCAATGAAGCATGAAGGCTAAACAAGAAAACAAGATGCTGCGCCGAGAAAAACGTTGCCGAGCCATTGTCGCGTCGAGCGATCGCGTTTTCAGCATCGCACCAAAGCCGCTTTCAACAGTGCAGCGGAAACAAGCAATTCGATCGGTAGCAAAAGCGCTAATGGTTTGCTGAGAAAGGAAACCACAACGATTTCTCTCAGTTTTGTCGTGCGCAGTTCACTGACATGCACTGCTCTGGCAAATTTTTTGCAATATTTTGCTTCTCGGGTTAAACAGCTGCATACAACTTGTTTCAAGCAAGAGTCTGATTAATGTTTACCAAACGCGAACTGGGCAGCGTCATAAACTTCGTTGATAAACCCGCCTCATGGCCTCGAGCACGACCGCTACCTGAACTTGTGAAGTGAGCTCAAGCAAAAACTCGGACATAGCGCTCACATCTGCGTGTTCATCAAACTCCGGCGAGCATCATTTTTGCGAAAAAAATCCAAATCAGTGGCATGTCTGTAGGGCAGATGTATACCTCACACAATATTAAAACCGTATAATCCTTATGCACACAGGTTGACTCTTGCTAGACGCTGGATTTTCATTTTCGTTCGGGGTAGCTCCGTTGTTGTTTTCAATTGCACTCCCCGGTAAGGAACGTCTTAAACTTTGATGCAGTCAGATTTGTTTATATTCGTCATTCTTTGAACACTACAATCGCATGTTACTTTGTGAACATTGCAGTGTTGTGCTTTACCTGGCCTCGAACAGTTAGGACGTCCTACTCTGCAGTAGTCTTGTACCAAGTGTTACTGGTTAGCGAACAATAATGTTGAGAATGTGTCTGTAATCTTGTGGCTCTGGCTCCAACGCCGTTGCAAAACTTCTGTGAAGAATGCGTCTGTACAGCTGTGGTTCAGCCTCCAATGCCGTTGTAAAACGTTCTGTTCTGTACGTTTCTATCAACCTGCGTTGTGCAGAGAGTGTGTGTTTGTACTATGGACTTTGTGTCTGCTGTCAAATAAATTCAGTCATTCATTCAAACACCCTCGACCATTCTGTATGTTTCCGGTACACATAAAACGCTTTGACATCCAAAGCGTCCTTGGTGCTCTAACTCTGGTAGTTTTTGCTGCTTTATGCGGACCTGCTATTTCATTGGTTTTCAACCTTTTTCTGCTCATAGCCTATTCAACTAGGATGGATGTTGGTGGTGGCCCAAAGCTTGTAATCTCATTGCTTTAGCACTTACGTAACTCCAGCTTAACATTAGCTACTGCGCCGTAACAATTGCAAAACTATGCCATAGCAATTCTCATAAATACAGCTTCAGCTAGCATTGTTAAGTAGGAGTTATGTCACAAACGTAACATTCACGTCGACTTTTTTTGCTATTCGTCCCAAAAACTAACTTTCTTATATCTTATTCGATTATAATGACATCATTATACAAGTCTCATAATGCTTTCATTCTGATTTATGCCAGTCCACTGGAAATAGCGTCATGGTCTACCACCAGTCCCGTCGCCACGGAGGGGGGTTTTGGTGGTCTTAGACCCCCAAACAAAGCTCCAAGCCCCCCAAAACTAAAGTATGCAACACTAGAAATCGGTGGAGTTTTTATCAAATTTTCAGAATGTCAAGCCCCCCTGCACAAACATAAAGCCCCCTATTGAAGACTTACTGGCGACGGTTCTGTCTACCAGTGGGCCACGGCCCACTGCATTAGTTGGTTCTCTACCAAACTGCTGCCTCACCAAAGTGTTTGCAAACAAGTATTTTGCTTCACCGCTTTTGCAGAACTTGCCTACGGACTGAAAGCAGTGTAACGTTGCCTCCACCCTTGCTTCACTAGCTTGTTCGGGAACAAGGCGAGTGCTTCTTTAACGACTAGGCTGATTGAAGCTGTCAGCATGTTGGGTAGTTGCTGTTGACATTATCAAAGTATAGTTCAAAAGCACAACACAACTTCAAAGATGACTAATTTGACGCCTAAACAGGTCCAATGCTTGGTTTCTGTGTCCGCATTCGCGAAAAAGTGAAACAAAGCATACGGTCTCAAGCCGCTGTAACTTTGCGGAAAATGAGTAGCCTACTTTAGTTCCATAAAATTTGCTTTGTTTTAATTTGTTGTCGAACGCAGCATGCTTCGGTTGTAAGTAAGAAGAATGAGACAAAATTTCAACAGCGACACCAAGAAATAATGTTTCGCTCTGACTTACAAGAGAAATCGACATGAACAGCAGGCTTTCCAAACTTAATTCAAACGCCGTTTATGAAACCAGTGATTATACTATAACCAGTGATTTTATAACAATCACTGATGAAACCAAATTTGTTTGCCACGGCGGACCTCGCTGTTGAGCTTCGTATTTTGCTTCTTTAGAACCGAAATTGAAACGACTTGGGCTTTCTGTGACATAACAATCGAATTGTGCATGAGAATCAGCGCACCCGCTATATCTTATGGATGGTGTCAAACATAATCTGTATAGCACGGAGTTGTAATAAGATATGTGGAATGAGGAAAGGTATAATTTACTCGTTTCCTCCTTTCCGAACGACCCAGTCATTTCCATTTATTTTTAGACATGCTCAGTACCGGATTAACAATAGTAGCGAATGCAGCAATTGCTATGGGCGCCGCGCGTTTGTGACCCCACGTTCTTCGTGTAAAATTTTTTCTATGTATAATTTTTTCATTCCAAGAAGTCAGTATTTTGCTAAATTTGCCACTGAGTGCTTTTACATTGGACTACTGTGAATTGAAAATTGTTGATAAATTGATGAAGAGCTGGTTTTTCACATTTAACCATCACCAAACGCAATGTACCTGTTTTAATCAATTTGTGCTACAATTCACCAAAATTCGGTTTCGCAATATTTGAAGTGTACAAGGATATCTTAAACAAACAGAGCAATTAAAAATTTTCTAAATCAATGGTCCATTTATGTTTTTCATTTTTTCTATTCGTTTTGCTATTTGCGTTTATGTTTTATTACCAAGTAAGCGATAGGTTAACCATACTGACAAGTTTTTTTTCTGGTGTGTTTTTTTTCTAATCTCTGGTTTCTGCTTATTGTTCGGGTGAATGTTGTTTCTTGCCGAATCACTCTCTAGCTACCCAAGGGTCAGCATCCTGCGGCTCTGTAGCTCCTCTAAAGTGGTTCTCTCTGGGTTTGTAAAAATTGGAATTTAAATTTATCTATGGTAAGGTCTTCTTTTTCTTTTTTTGAGATAGTTGTTCAAACCACTGCTTGGCCGCACTGGATCCCTGGACAGGTGTTGAGCAGCCATTCGACTGTTTCATCGTCCAGAACCGTCAGGCCATGCAGTCCATGGGGAGGTTGATGGTTGGACATTGAAGGACAATATGGTCGACGGTTTGTTCTTCTGCGCCACACTCACAGACCGCAGAGGAGGCCATACCCCATTTGTACAGGCAGGAGCGGAAACGTCCGACACCGGTGCGGAGGCAGTTAAGACGGACCCATGTTGTTCTTGGGAGGGTCATTCCTGGGGGTGGGTACCGGTGTCTGGAGTGAAAATGCGGAGTCTTGTGGGGTTGTCCGTCCACTCCGCATCCCATTGGTGATCCGCCCAATGCGCCGCACGTATGTTGTTGTTATCAGATGAACTGATGAGATGTTGTGCGGCGGGTACAAATGGGTGTCTCGATTGAGGCGCCGTGCGTTTGCATTCGATGGACGGGTGAGCGCTGAGTGGAGCAGGTGTCCAGGCTCCATGGCACGGCGTCCTAGAGACAGTGCGGCTCCATCGCGACGAAGCTCAGCAGGTTGGATGCCTGCGAGAATTGGAAGGTTATCCGCTGGTGTAGGACGCAGACATCCAGTCACAGTTCGCAAAGCGTCGTTGATGGCGGGGTCGATGTGGCGGGTATAAGCACTGCGGCACCAGACAGGCGCGCAGTACTCTGCGGTTGAATGAACCAGGGCTAGGGTGGCTGTTTGCAGAGTTTGGTCAGTTGATCACAGTTTAGCCTATGCCTTGTCAGTTTGCATGAAAAACAAAATGGTATCAACGTTTTGCGTCTCCTCACCAGTCATATCTGCTGGAAGTTGTTGCAGAATGGCTCTTATGTTTAAAAAGGTTGCCGACCCCTTGCTGCTAGCCCGTGAAGTGTTTTTTCTTGGTGAGAACACGCTCTGTGAACTCTCTCTTCTCGCAGCTAACTTATAGCCTATGTGTTATTGACTAAGCATATTCTCGACTACCAGAAAAAGCAAAGAACATTGGGAATCAACGGAAACTTGACTTTTATTCACAATGACGTCATGAATTACGTCATATGGGCCCTCCAGTGAACAGTTCCCCGCAGTGGCGTAGCCAGCCGAAAATTTAGGCGGGGGGGCTAAAACGTTTGACTTTAGGCGAGCAACATAATTTTTGCTTGCGATGCCGCTTCTCAGAGCACAAAATTATTAGACATGCTAAAAATTCTGGGGGTCTATGGCCCCCTGGCTACGTCTATGGTGCACCGGGACCCCTACCCTTCTATGCGGGCCTGACTATTATTCACAACTGTTTTCATAGAAGTGCGTCAACTGTGCAAGTACATCGTCATTCTTTTTTGAAGTGCTAGCCCAGTGTTTCCCAACCTTTTCAGGCTTACGGCACCCTGCAAAAAAGAAATATATTTTGCGGCACCAAGTGGCGGATTCATAGCAATTTGTAGAAAGGTTTGATGACACTGGGAAAATGCATTATTTGATGATATATTGAAAAATGTATTAGCTCGCGGCACCCCTGAGTATCGTGAATGGCACCCCGGTTGGGAAACTCAATACTATAAATGCAGAAATTTTTGCATTGCAGGTTTCAATTTGCGTTGGAGTATTAAACCAAATAAAATCGAACACTTTATCAACGTATTTTACCATAAAGCAACCTTTTTTAATGAAACTCAACTATCTCAGCGTTTCCTGAGAAATTCAGACCAAACTCGTTTAAATCAAAGCAATATTTTGTCCGACAGGTTCTTTATGCTTGGAGTAAATGTTCCAGATCGTCTGTGACGTAACAAAACTATTTCTTCAGCCTGGGTTAGCTTGCACACTTGATTGCTTTTTCGTAGGTCATGCTTTTAAAAACAACTGGTGATTAAATAAAGTGGCAAACAATTACAAACGAAGAAGCGTGTTAAGTTTTGCACGAAAAACCCAATCATGGTGTTGCACCAGAGCCGTAACGAGGATGGGCAAGGGAGCCGCAATTACCTGGACCCCGGATAATTATGGGGGCGCCGAATCACTGCGGGGGGCGACGAAAAGTCTTAACAATGTCACAAGTACTTTCTTTAACAACAGATTTGCTTCCGAAAGACCTGAGGTTCGAGCATGGGGCACCAAACTTGCTTCTTGCCCCGGGCGCCACCTAACCTCTTTAAGCCCCTGTGCTGCACAAAAACTACGTTATCCACTTTCAAAGTAAATCAGTCTGTTTCTTTTCCTACATTAGAACAATGATGCCTGCACCGACATCTCAGTGCATGTGCAACGCCGCAAGCGATATGTAACATTTAACTGGAATAAAAGTAATGTCAAAAAGGTTTTGTTCTGAGAAAATAATTCTGGTTACTTTTCCACAAATCGTCATTAACTTCTGATGAGATTAAAAATGTGCATAGCAGGGCAAGGAAACTGAAATATAGCGACGATGAGTTCATATCTTCGTGGATGAGTGTAGGGATTGCTTTTGCGAGAAAATTCCTTGATATTTCAAACAAAAGCGGGAAGTACGTTTCAAAATAAATGTCCTTGGCAGCAATAAATAAACCGGCACTTTATAAAAAGAGAAATTTGAATCAACTTTCAACATGTTTAAACGTAGAGTGTTGTTATGTGCAACACAAACGAGGAAACCCAATGCGATTCTATGGTAAAGATGTGAAATCTCAAATCAGCACAGAAGTCTTTCTCATTACGCGGTGAAAGAAAAAAATGAACGACTATATGATGTGGTTTTGCAATTTGAAAACTTTGACGAAGAGCGGTGAATTCGCTACAAACTGTTTTTGCAAAGACAAAATAAATGCAAAAGTATCTGAAAAATTTTCCCCGGATTGTTCGTAAATTACCACGATTTTGCCTTGTTTATAACATTATTCTGCTTAATCTTGCTTTACTGACTTACGCAACGTGTTAACGAACAATTGATTGTTGACCCCCAAAAAATCAGCGCAGAAACACACTTCTAGAAATTAAGACATAGGTTCCCAACCTGTTTTGACGCTGGAACCCTTTCATAAAAATAAAGTGACGTTCGCACCCCTCGTTTTGAAAAAGCTTAGAAATCACAAAAACAGTCCGATTTTACAGAATCTTCATTTTTTAATTTACTACTCGTAATACTTAGGCCTATACTGAGAACACAACACAGAGTACTATTTCTCAAATGAAGTAGAGAGGAAAATCCAGATTCGCCCAAATTTTTTGTTGCAAAGGGTACTAGAATAAACAGGGCTTTCCAGTAGTGTAGGAGCTGGGGCTGCAGGTGTGTAAGCGCAGCCCCAAAACTTTTTATTTGAAAAATGTAGGCAAAATCTCAAAACATTTGGGCAAAGAAATTTTAACATTTTTTACAATAATAATGTAATTATACTTTTTTGTTACTGAGTGCATAAATAAAAGTTTACTATGTCATAGACAACACATTAAATCAGGATTGCAGTGGGGCGGGAACGCGTGGGAACGGCGTTCCCACACCTTTTCAACATTTTGCTTTAAAATGAGTTAGAAGCTGTTTCAAAAAGGTTCTATTTTTGGATGCGTTCATACACCTTGTTTGTTAGCACTACATCCCTGCATTAAATGTATCTAAAATTAATAAACTGTTTTTCGTAACTTCATGTTTTAGTTTGTGGGAGTTGATAAGTAACTGACTGACGTGAAAATTTATACAAATGAAGGCATTTCATTTATGTGCTTTATTAATTTACGTTGAGGCAATCGAGTATGCTGCAGGACACCATATTTCATATGGAGTCCATGCCAGGGAAGTTTACAAAAACTTTTGTTTTTGATTTTAACTACAATATTTGGATGAACACATTTTTGCAATACTATTCGTTGCATATATGTGCAGTTGAACATGCATTTAATTTAAGTTGATTTTGCAATCAGACACGAAGTCCATAGTACAAGCACATACTGTCTGCACAACGCAGGTTGATAAAAACAGACACGACAGAACGTTTTACAACGGCGTTGGAGGCAGAACCACAGGCTTAAAGCTGCTTCCTTTCTCTGAATATACAGTATGTCTTCAGAGAAGGAACCAGCCTACTTCAGCTGGGGCTGTGTAAGTTTCCTTGCTGAAAGCAGTAACTGAAATGCGAATAAAACACCCAACTTCAGAGCTGTGAGGCAGATGCACAAAAGTACTGAGCCAGCTGGCTTCTGACAATGTTCTTGCACAACCTAGCTTACTTCTTTTCATTTGGATTAGTAAGAACCAAATTTCAAGAACCAATATCCACATTCTGCATTACAAAAAAATTCTGTATATTCAAATATACATTACAAAATTTGAAATATAAGCATAAATTTTTTAGGGAGAAAGTTGTTGCATAAACGTTTTCCAGGCAAATTTAGGGAAATAATTGGGCAAAATATACTTTGGAACCCGAAAAATTTCCTGCTCCTACACGCATGGGGCTTTCGCTCATAATTTCTGGTAACTTCACAATTTTACATGGTTGACCACCAGTTGAGTTCTACAGAGTTGAACAACAATCTCGACATAGTTGCACCCTAAACATTTAAACGTCACAATATGCTTGCAGTCGCATCACCAGCCATCATCAGCGTGGTAACCGCAGCGTGTAACGGAAATATCGATACACGCATTCAGCAATTGAAATTGTTAAATTAGCGACGTCAGTTAGAATAATTAGGCTGGATGATCTTTTCTGAGTAATAGCATTTGCATTCTTTCATAAATCTCGGTTCTTGCATCCAAGAACATGGAAACCCTCATCCTCGAAAATCGCATTTCGGACCCCCAAAATCTTGCTTCGGACCCCTTGGGGTCCGGGAACCCCCGGTTGGGAATCACTGAATTAAGAGAAGACGGTCATAGCCATTAGCCCAGTGCTTCTTAACCTTTTTTCTTCCACACCTCTCTTAAGTAATTGTCCTTTGTGTTAAGCTCCCCTGACTTTAAACAAGCTGCAAAACAAATCCATTTATTAGTAAATTCTTTGGTCAAGCTTTCCAATGTTGTAGGGCGCGTAAGGGCTCGAGCCCCTCTGAAAAGCTAAAAAACCCACAGTTTGCCGACCACAAATTTAAAGCTACGCATTTTGTTGTCGGTCGCTAACGATGCCAAATTTGTCTTTTCGTGGCCGGCGTGAGCTGCCTACGGGTTTGCCATTGCCACAAAAGGATCAAAACCACATAGCTATCAGTCACTGTCCACAGGCGCCTAGCCAGGTGGGGGCTAAAGGCACCATCGTCCCCACAAATTGTTGACTACAAACATTGAACCATTCAGAAAAGATTGTCATTACCGCGTAAAGCAAATTATTCATTGGCCTCCCCTGCAAAACTTGCAAAACTTTTCGCCCCCCATGCAAAAATCTATTGGGCATAGTTGAAAACTATTGGGCATAGTTTGAAAAATTTGGGCCCCTCTCAGAAAACTCTTCGCCACCCCTGGTTTCCCAAGCTGGTTACGGGCCTGTTCTTGAACCACCTCCTTTTCTATAACGGAGTACAAATTGCACTTTATAGTGATGGTTGAGCCTTATTGTAAAAGGAGTGGCTCTAAGCGTGGAATTTTCTTTAATTACTAACGTCTTTAAACTGAATGTGTATGATTAAAGATCTAGTTAAAGTCGTTTCCAAAGAAAAGCCAAATATTTTGTAGAAAGTCATTGCAAACAGAAAAGGAACGAATCGATTTTGCAAAGAATCACGGCTTGCATATGAACTAACACAGGGGTCAGCAACCTTTCCGGGGCCAAAAACAAACTCCGCAAGGTATGGCGAGCCGTAGGCCTACTAATTTTCCATCAACAATTCCGTTCCCTTTGCTGTTGTTAAATCTTGGGGATGTATGGAATTTTAATCAGATTAACTCCTGATTTTAATATTTCACAACGAAAGCCCAAAATGGGACATACACTACATTATAGCACAGTGCAGTTTCTTATTAGTATATAAAACAAGATGTTGCAAGAAGGGCAGATTAATAAAATATAATACCATTAGGGGGACCATACAGTTAATACAATTTGATAAAGGGACTGCGGGTAGGAGTTAATACAACTGGGTAAATGATTTTGCTTGGCGGGCCGTAGGTTGCCGAACCCGGAACTAACACATAACAGCTTATAAATGAACGAACTAGTAACTATGAAACTATGGCATAGCTTTGAAGAACTACCTCATGTGGTTGTTGAGGTCAGCGAAAAGACTAAAGTTCGCGTAGACACCTATCATGTGCAAAATGATGTCACGATCCGTCTAAATAGGTCAATTGAACGAAATATAAGCGGACCAACAACGAACATACGATGGTCACCGAGCAAAACCCGCACCTCGTGCCTCATGATCATAGGTGAAAGTTCAAACGTGCTAATTTGGCCGTTACACGCACCAAACTGGAACTTCATTGTTATCAGAATTACTAACAATTGAATGCAACAGCAATTCCATTTTTTTAATTACCCGGGTTTGGTAGTTGAAAAAAAAAACGGGTTTCGAGTCGTAGAAAATAGCCAAAAAAAACTGGTTTCGGGAAAACCCGGGTTGGAAACATTACTTGCTGGGCTGTGACGTGTGAGCACACAATAATACACTGTGACGTGTGAGCACACAATAATACACTGTGACGTGTGAGCACACAATAATACACTGTGACGTGTGAGCTCACAATAATACACTGTGACGTGTGAGCACACAATAATACACTGTTTCTCAATCTTTTGAATTACGCAGCCCAGCTAACTTCATGGCGGAATTTGCGTGGCCCACTACCTTGTCAACAGATAGGTTATGCTCTTCTATGTACTGTATATAAAGCTCAAACAAGCGCACACTTTGTAAAGTGGCGAATTTATTCCTGTATGCAATTCAGGGAGAATCTTGCTGCTAAACGCAATCAATGTGTTCCGACACTGCAGTGATTAGATTAGATGTATGGATAACTGCATTCTAACATATTTGTTCTAACACCGTGGCACACCACTGGGCTATGGCCCATAGGTTGAGGACACTGCACAGCTTCAGAAAGTTCCTGCTATATGACGTAAAATCACAAACGACGGGACATAGACAATTTTCAAGTCCACTGTTCAATCTCATCCCGTGGGTCAAATCCCATTCCCATGGCAAACCTGTGGGTTTATACTGCTGCAAATTGTAGTCGGTACTATGCATAGGTGACTTGGATTTTACAGTGTTTTCAAATGGGAAATAAAATGCTCTGAAACAAAAGTCTCAACGCAGTGTCAATGTGAGGTTCGTTGAGCTGTGGAACTCAGCTAATCGTTTATTTCCTCACCTCATATCCGGCAGCTGGCCAAACTAAGTCTAAACAAGCGACGAAAAGCGCTTTGTGACCAAACAACCGGAGCACTCGTGTTGTTCGCCTCACATAGCAACGGACTGCGGAAGGTAGAGGTCAACGTCAAAATAAACTAAAGTTCCCGCTTAAACCACAGTTGAAATGAATGCTACCAATGCACCTCTGCACTGCCCCCACACCTTGATCACGCGTCGTAGCGGTGATCGTCATAATCGCGCTTCTTCGTCTTAAACACGCGCATTATTATCATGATCGCTAAACGATACGGTCCACTGCTCCGCGCCGCACAAAGAATTAAAGCTTGTCATCCATCATCGAGGCGTTTTTGTCCTGCTCTGATGTTTTACGTTATAGCTGAACATTTGACAAGATCGCGCGGGCTCGTTTTACCCGACACTGTACGTTCTGTTACAACTGACTTAATTTTATCAATTACCTGATGAAGCCCATAACCTACCTGCGATAAAATTGCGCACTCCGTTGACAAAGCGACTTTCTACAAGTTGGTCGCATCTTGTTCTGAATTACGACGTCACGTGAACGGTTTGTGATTTTGTTTAAGTTTATTATTTGTGATCATCTTATTCGAGTACCCTTGTGATATGGGCCATGAGTCGGCGCAAAATAAATATTACTATTATTTGTAATTGCCTTAGTAGCAGTTGATACGCATATAGGTTATTTTGAAAATACTGTTCCATTTTTATAGTAGCGTGATTTCATGACAATTGTGTGAAACTTCATTGATAACAGCGTCGTTACCCTTCAGTGCGGTGATTGCTATGCATGCATGCGCACCAATCCGGGTTTGAATGGTCGAGGCACGTGATCTTGAAATGCTCTCTCCTGGCTCAAGGTAGCGTGATCACACCTCTGCTGGACTACTTACAACTGACAAGTTGTTGACAGCACTGATGCGCTTAAGGTGGCAAGTGGACAACCTACAGGTCGATGGCCATCGATGCAGTCGACGCAGCTGTCAAGCATTGCAACCTGAAGCCTTCCAGCCCGAGCGGTACAGACGGTATGTTGCTGGATGGCGGGTATCAATGGTCTCCCAACTACTTCATCAAACTGGCCCAAGACTATGGTGAGAGCCGACCCGCATTGAGTTTGTATCATGTTTAACGCCTGGCCAGGGGTGTAGTGGGGTGGGAACGGCGTTCCCACACCTTTTACATTAGTAACGTTACTTGAAGATTTAGATTTTTCATTTCAGTTTCTGCGTGCAGCGCCTGGAGCAGCACACATGAGTAAATGGCAAGTTATGTCGTGTATAGCACCGTAGCATGGTTGTGTAATAACTGTTTGTAACATCAACAATGCTGTACGCATATCCCGTGCTTCATTTGATTGTTTGCATTCGTCGCAACTCTGCAATCTTAAACGGTTCACGTTTTCAGGCTGTTGCGGAGTGTGTTACAGCTTTTCTGAGTAGATCGCTGGAACTAAAGGAGTATTTTGCGTGTGAGGGCATCTGAGCGATGTTTGGTGTTAGAGTTCGGCCTTAACCTAAATCAGGGGTCTACTGGAGTGGGAACGGCGTTCCCACACCTTTTTTCAGCACTACACCCCCTGCACCTGACCAAACAAAGCTTCAACTTATACCAGGAACGGCCGCAATGACCGTGCTTGCATTCTTCAAACCACCCTGCGCTGGTGACGTTGCAGGAGGTTTTGATGCGTGACTTGTTCCAGTTCGTGGCTTCCTTTATCACTCTTCGCTGACGTCAGACAGTTTTTTTGTAAGTCAAAGTAGCTTTGATCCAGGTTTGGAGACTGACGTGGCGAAGCACCTCTCCCAGACCTACGGCGACCAATCGGAGCAGGTGGCCAAGATGGCCAAAGTGACCGGGAAACGGTACCCGGTGGTGGGGAAACGCTTGGTCGAAGAGTTCCCTTACATCGAAGCGGAGGTACCGGCGCTCCATTTTATTTGTTGCGTAACAAACACTCGGTAAGATTTACGTCCAGAGATCAAAATCGATCTGATCTCTCCATTAATATTTGTCGTCGATTTTTACAATACTGTTTTATAAAAAGTATCTTTAACGTAACGTAACCCACGGTTAGCGACAGTATTGCTTCGTATAGTAGTGGTGTGCTTTCAGCAAAAGACGTTATTTTTACTGTCTGGCTGCGCGAATGAGACCAAAGCTTTTACATGAAAAACAATGTATTTTACTCGTTTTTTTCGGAATTTGTTGCAAACGACAGATGATAGTTGGGTGAACAGGGGATTTCTTCCAGCAACACGAAGTGCTGCAGTTTTTATCTAAATGCCAGATTGCCGATGAAAGTATCGGGCGTGTCAGTGAGTTCAGAGGCTACGACCTCGGCGCAAGGTTGCGCCAGCGCCTAATCTCGTTCAGTAAACCCAGTTAGTCTGAGCTGTGGAAATAACAAACAAAACTCTTATCTGTCTCAGCTCTCAGCCGCAACTCTGTCTAAACCTGAACCGCTGTGCTGTCCACACTTCGTGGAAGAATAATGGCGATCAAATCAAAGGAACATACAGAGAACGCAGGTTACGAGTCAAACACGGACCTCGGTCAACAAGCACGAAATCCGCTGCTAGGCAACTGGGAGGGGGAAAATTCAAGCACACACAACACACAACGTAGCGGAGGCAACGTAGATAGCACTGTTATCAATCATATTCGTTCGTGTTAGTTCTGCGTTTCTTTTAAAAACAGTTTATTTAGTTATTCCAAGCATGGAGTTCACTGATCTAAATAAATTATTGAAGCAACCGACCCCGAAATGTTTGAGACGCTCGTTGGTGTACAATGTTATT
>JGI24158J21664_10000103_pt1 | contig 53514 bp, 29 predicted proteins | sample Ectturendosymbi3_FD_21664 | JGI IMG/M metagenome (IMG submission 21664) | reverse complement strand
CAGTGGTGGGGAAAAACCCTGATTTATTCCGGTGACGACTGTTTTAAATCTACGCAGTATAAACTCATTAAGTTTAAGGAGGACGATTGAACGATTTACTAAAAATTTGACTTATAGGTGTATTCGGTACACTTGCTGCCGAAATAAAGCGCAAGCAAATGAAAATAAATTTGTTTTTTAAACAAAGAAAGAGTTTGTGGTGCCTATTTCATTGTAAAACGTTTTTTATTTCCTGTCAAATCAAATTCTAATTACATTATCCCGAGCACTGTTCTGCCAAAGCCTCTGTCACTTCGTCCTGCAACGTTGATTGTGGGTTGTAGTTCTAACAGGAGAAAATTGCCACTCGGCCATTCTCAATCACCTTGCACTTCTCACCTGGATGGTGGAATGCGGCGTTGAGCGCAATCGGAAATAAATTTCAGATCTTATTTTCATGATAAAAGCTTTTTAATTGGTTGGTTAAATTATATCAAGCGTCATTCATACGATCGACTATGGTTATTAAACGCATCATTGTTGCAGGATGCAGGATAAAGCTTAGGATATTTTTAACCGCGGCACACAAATGGTTACAGGCGTGGAAGGCACTGTGAACAGGACAGTACTGTACAATAAAAAAATTAACGTCGCTATACAAGAATCAAGGGTATCTTGCAAACAGGATTTCTCAAACGTTTCGAGAAGTTTACGTATCTAGAAACTTAACCTGCAGTGTCCGCACAACCCTTTCACAAGACGCAAACAGACACTTGCGAAATATTTGAAAAAGCTAGTTTCGTACAACCGCTCTTTACAAAGCAAAGCTTTGCTTCGTAGGCTTTCAAAAACCGCGCGTTGACCAAGTGTTGCGAAAATGGCATTTTTAGGGGTGTATTTTCACACGCAAGGACGGTTCGTGATGTCCTGCCACGTTCTGTATCGTAACTCTGCCTGTTATGTGTTGTAATTTCTGGTTTAGTGCAGCTTGACTGTCAGTCAAGCAAAGAGGGCTGATATGGTTTTGTTGCAGCTCAGCTATAAAAAGCATCGCAACGCAACTATGCTGTGCTTACGTCCAACTTTAAATTTGGCGTAGTTGAGCTCTGCAGATTTGTCAACAAAACAATGCAGGCAGCAAACACTTATTTTGAAACGAGTTGACGTGGGTTGTCTACCCAATAATCTTTTGTTTCATCTTTGCCTGAGCTTAGTCTTCGGCCAGGCAACATGAGCGAGCGCGAAACGTGTGACGTGGTCTTGGTGCAGGACAGCGCTTTCTGTGAACGCTACGATCAATCCCTTTTTACTGTAACCGATCATACTTGTCGTGAGTTCGAAAGGTTTTAGTTTTGTTCACCAAACTCTTATTATATGTCGGTGCAGCTCTTGACCTTGGTGTGCAAGCATACGGCTATCATTGTGTGATGAAAATCGGCCTTGGATGTATTTCCCAAATGGTAATGTGACCGTGGGCTTTCACGGGGATTGCCCACACGCTTTCACTTAGTGAGTCACGACATACCTTTGAAAGTTTCTTTGTTCAGAACTCGAAACGGCGTGAAAGATGCCACGAAGTAATACAAGAAGCCAGCAGTGATTAAAGTTAGTTTTCGCATTGTTGTTGGTATTCAAACGTGTTGCTGAAAAAAGCGCGTTCATAGCATGATACTTTACACGAAAGCTCCAACTCGTTTTTTCATTGTTGCTCTTGGATAAATGCTTCTTTTAAAGTCTTTGCAAAGGCTCAGGTAGCGTCGTCTGAATTTATTAAACGTTTTGACGTCTGTCTGAAACCTGCGAAGTTTGATGGAAGGGCCATGAAACACACAGCGTGAAGAAGGAAGGGTATCGATTCACCTCAGCAGAGGTGTTTGCTGAAGTTTTGTAGCAGCTACTCTTTGACTCTCTTCAGTAAAATTTCCACAGAACCGGTTGAAATGTAAGTTCCCGTTCAACTGACACTGTTTGTGGAGCAAGCCAATTGTACAAATAACACAATGGTTTTTAGTGCTCATTGGAACAAATCGTCCTGGAGCCGGAGCCAAAAACTTTTAGTGGATGGAACCGGAGCAAAAAATTTTGGATACCTGGAGCTGGAACCGGAACCACAGCCCTAGTTCCACTTCCAACTACTGCGAACCTTGCCCCGGGCTTTTTTATCTGCTAGTTTTTAAAGCAGGTTGCAAACTGGTCAGCTTCAGTCGTATGGCGTTTCCACCAGTCTATGCTCATGCCAAGACGATTGCGGAATTTATTACGCATGTGCAGTACGTGGTTGAAAACATATTTCGTGGGAAACCTCAATAGTGATATTAGCTTAACGTTTCCCGAAAATTCCGGAAAACGCTCACTGCACTTGATCAAAACATCTGACCATCCGTGTTATTAATGTGGTACAGGCTTCATAATCGCTTTGGTAGTCGATAAAGTTCCTGGATGTGGAGTCGCATTCGCTTGTGTCAGTTAACTGGCAAAACACTTCACCCAGTCACTTTCTACGCAATCCAACTATTGGCGTTATTTCCACAACAAAGACTTTTTAGCAACTTCAAACTACAGGTGGCGAAAACGATTTTTTGGAATTTTTAGTTTAGCTAAGATGGGGATGGTTGGACTTTCTTGCCAGTATAAGTTATCCCTTTCCTAGCCTACTTTACTGATATACTGTGCCATCAGTCAGATGAACAGAGTACAGCTATATCTACAAGCACAGTGAAACACTCGAATTGATTGAAAAACATGATAAGCACGTTTTACAACTGACGGTTAACTAATTAATTTTGCTAGCCAATAATTGCTACCTAAATTGTCTCATAACAGTCGTTTTTCACGTATTCATTAATAGAAGACACTTGGTACCACTGTTTTACTCAAGTTACGAACCGAAGTTTATAAAACACATGATAATGGACTATGGCGTGTTTTGCCTACGAAAAAATGTTTTGGCAACACTCTGACAACAGAAAACTATATGAAGAAAACTACATGAAGTTTTGTTTCAAGACAATATTGCTAATAATAATACAGGGGTGGCCAAACTGCGGCTCTTCGAACATTTGCATGCGGCTCTTTTATGCTTTCCGAAAAATTATATATTTGTTTTTTATTTTTTATTTCTATTGCAAAGTGTAGAAATTTTGTAAAATGGTACTGTGATAGCTACTACCTAGCGTACTGTACAGTACTATACTTTTGCAAGATGTTCCAAAAAGAAATATGATGTCACAGAAGCTTAGTTTGCAAATAATTTCGCGTTTTAAGATTTTTATGCTGCGGCTCTTTGTAACTTGGGTTTTACGATATGCGGCTCAGACATAGAGCAGGTTTGGCCACCCCTGTAATAATATATACAGTTGGGGGATTTGTGTGAGTTCACGGAGAGAAATAAGTCGGCTAAGCTTAATCACAGCTTTTTATTAATATTCTTAATCGCAGCGAAAGTTGATGTGATGATTCAGTGGTAGCAATGTTATGATCGTTTGATCGTTTTTAATATCTTCAAAGCAACTGACGTTTTTCGTCTTTAAGAAATGGAGTTCGGTCGATTGGGTATTTTCCGATAGCTCTATCAGTGTCGGTTGCTTTCAACCAACATAAATGTAATAAAACGAAATAATGCATACTATTGCATACGAGAAAAGTCCAAAAATCCGCTCGTTTTGACATGCCTAAAGACTTGCAAATGTTACTGCTTGATGTCGCTTTTTGACGCTGCCACTGCAACGACTAGTTCAACAAACTACCAAACTACTTACTGCAACAGTTTCTCCACTATTTTATCGTATTTTAAACATCAGGCTTAACAATGTATCTGAAAATTCGTCAGAGCCGCAGTGCTTGGCTCCAAACCAGTAACACTCTCCGTGACCTTGGATAATTAGTGCAGTAATGCGTTACACAGGACAATGCTAGTTTGATAGGTACGCCATCAGTCCTATAACGTGTGTTTTATAACCTTTTTTACGAAACATGGAGTCAAAAGTGCATCAAATAAGTGGGTTCCGAAGTGACAAATCTAGTTTTTATTTTTGGAATCAATTCAGAAATTTTGTATATTCTAACCTGCAGAAATCGCACCCCAAATCGGGTAAATCACAAAATCGCCCCCTTGACGCATAAAATCGCCCCCTGGGGGCCGATTTCGCCCACGTTGAATATCACTGCTCTACAGTGAACAGGTGTTTTGACACTACCAGTAAAAACAGTACTGGGCCTAATGCCGTCGATCTGTAGCATTAGCTGAAGTAAAGCAAAATGTTTAGGTCATTGTTTTTGCCTAACTTATGCTTTCAAGCAAACAACCATGAAAAATTGTGGAACGTTAACAACTTTGAATAATTGATATATACAGTTTCATGCTGTCCCGTTGTTTTCACTCTATGGTTGTAAAACGATTTTATAGTTTATAACGTGTGCTTACGGATGCGTTGAGTTTGCACTTGGAGTTCCGTGAATTTCGTTGAGCAGCATGACATTTTTCGGTGCGTGGCAAATCGCTGTGGTTTGCTGTTTCCGTTGCAAACAAACGTTTCTTCGTTTCTTTCTAGGATCGAACCAAAGCTTTAAGCGGCGCGAATCTGTGGCGCATTATAAATATCATCTGAGCAGCAGTTCCAGTGTGTTATTTAATCGGCTTTTCTTTTCGCGAGTCCCGAGCCCTGTCACTCAGAACACTTTCTGATGTCTTGGGAAAGAGCACGCCTTGGTTGGTTTCGATAAACCTTCTTCGAGTTAATCTTCTCTTCGCCGATGCGCGTGTTGCGTTGCGTCATTTAAGCTTTCCGTTGTTTTGGCCTGTGCTCATTCCCCGGTGTGTTGTTTTGTGCGCTTAAGACCCGGTGCCCGTTCGCTGAAAAAGGCCTTTGTTGTATTGGTGCATTTCGCATGACGACCGGCACGTCTCCAACCTACCGCGTTCAGCGCCGCGGACACCCGGCAGCGGTGGCTGCTCGCGCTTTAATCGTCGACGTCGGTAGCGAAACCGACCGGTCGACCGGCACTGATCGCGTAATGATCTCCGCTCGCCGACTGAACGCGTCGCTTCATGTCAGGGTCTGAGTCAAGCTGTCTTGTTCGTCGGCTGCTGTCTCGTGTGCTCTCCACCTGGTCGGAGAAAATTGGACGTCTTTACCACCCGATGTTAATGTTGTCGATGGGACTGTGACAGGTGCGCTGTGCTCGTACAGGTTCGCTTTACTGTGTAACTGCAGCGGACACGGAGTTACGAGCGGAAATGAAATTAGTGATGCCCAGGTTCGCAGGTAACCGGCCCTTGTTTTTTTTATTACAGCTGCGATGGTATATTGGCGTTCAGCTTTCGGACACGCTTTGTAATTAGCAACGGTAATGTCTCCCAGTGTCTGTCGGGCATCAGTATTTTCATGTCACGGGCTCCTGCGTTTATCCCGATTTGTCGTTGCACAACCCTGGATATTGAAATCGCAAGCTGGTCTTCGCCGGACGTCGTTCAGACGGTCTCGGCTGAGAGAATAGGCCTGTGTGGTCGGTGCGTATGCACAAGCAATCCCGTTCTTTTGCGACGCAAAACGTTTTCATTGCTAATTGCCTTGAACAATTCCTATGAACAAATGACCGTCTGCGAAACTTAATTTGTGTGCTCGTGCGGCGGAACACTTTCGGCAAATCAACCAATAGCCTTCCACGGTTTGGCGCATATTCTTGGAAATAACATTGCACACGGTTAAGTAGCGTTTAAAAACACGTGCAGTTTGTCATGTATAAGCGGGGCTCTGTGTAGAAAGGTGCGCAACTCAATTTAGCGAACTACAAACGGCTTAATTAGGGGTTGGCGGTAAATTTCTAGGATTGATTTGGCCAAGCCATAGTTAATTGATGTGTAACTTGCGCAACTGCTATCATTTGATACCAATAATATAAGTTTGTTTTTGTATCCGGTATCATACGTCCTATTTATAACACGCTTTGAGTCGCTTTGACGTTTTTGCCCACTGCCTGTCGATGCATTTAACTCGTTCAGAGATTTGCGGAAACAACCAGGGCTGTGGAGCTGGGCTCAAATTTCTGGCTTCAGCTCCAAGCATCTAGAAGTTTTGGCTCCGGCTCCGGCTCCAACATCTGAAAGTTTTTGGCTCCTGCTCCAGAATAGTTTGGTCCATTGAAAAGTGAAAACCATTGTATTTTGTACAACTCGCTTTCCCCACAAACTAGGGTTGTGGATGTGGAACCGGAACCCAAACTTCAGGCTCCGATTTCGGCTCCACCACCACAAAGTTTTTGGCTCCGGCTCTGGCTCCAGTCATCCAAAATTGCTGGGCTCCTGCTCTGGCTCTGGGCTCCTGCTCAACAACCCCTGATAAGTCTTTTTGTCTAGTGAGAAGTTTAGCACTCCGAACGCTTGACGTCCATCTTTTTATTGGATTATTGTTTGTTCAGCAGTTGGTTGCCATACAAAATACGAATTCCTTTGTTAAAACTCCTGTTAAAGAACGATAATGCGTATCAATGCCACAGTGGATCGACCACTCAACCTCGCGATTGAAAGGCGTTGAACTATTGAGCTATTGCAACGTTCCTAATAGACTAGGGGTGAACAAATCACGGCACGCCAAAAGTTTTCTGCCGCCCGTCGAGATCAAGTCATACTGGAATTATTGCGGTTTTGGTCAACTGTAGACGTTGTTTTACCGTCTCACGGATTTGAATTCCCAATGATCGAAGGTAAAAAGCACAGGAGACATCGTTGCCATCGTAGTTACTTCTTGCCGTGTTTGTTTTGGTGGCTAACACTTTTATTTTACTCGCTTCGACTGTCTGAAAAAAATTATCCAAAACGATTTTCGGAAGCTATGTAAATTGTGAAAAATTGGTGACTGATCCCGTGTTTTCGTAAACAGCAAACTAAAAGTTATTTTCCATTTACGCTGGAGTAAAAAACTATTGTTTGATCCAATTAAAATGTTCTCCTTCGACATCCACCTCCCAGACCGAGAGTTGGTTCTAACTTTGAAGACAAGAATTTGTGAAAAAAGCGTAGACGAGGTCGTGACCTGAATCGTGTGACTGGAACAAGAAATCTGAAATATTGGCGACTGGTAACTAAACCTGCTTGTATTTCCAGTACTTCAGAAACAAATTTGTGAATTGTTTTTACGTTTTCATGCAACACGATTCAGCTGAAGATTTTGTGCGACAAGTCCCGTCGCCAGGTTTTATTTGAATTCTTCCAAACTTTCTGAACATGATGAAAAGGAATGTCAGCAGCACTAGAGATTTCCAGATTTGATTGAATTTCATCGCATTTTGCCAGTTTCTTGTTCCTTTAATTCCCGAAGATCGACATGGTAGTGGAGCGACTTAAACTTTACATTTAAACCAGGGGTGCACAACCTGCGGCCTTCTATAAAAATTTATGCGGCCGTGCATATGTAATTTAAAATATCAGTTATGGCGGCTGTGCATTAATTAAAACTCTGTGTCTACTGTATTAAGATACTTAGCAGAAAGACGGCTAAACAGACGCGTGTGGAAGCGAGCTAGGCTCAGTGTGTGGAAGCAGAACAGAAGTACTGCAAAAAAAGGGAGTTTGGACTTACTGACGGCCGTAATTCATAAAAATACACGCAATGTGGCGGGCATTAATGAAAAGGTTGTGCACTGGTTAAAAANTTGACTTTCCACGCAAAGTGGAAATGGTGTTATCAGCAAAATGTAAAATCCATAAGCATTGTTAGTCTCGTGACGAGATACGTGACCGAGATCTGCGCTTTTCGAGATGGAGACCAAGGCGCCCCAAAGCAGGCATTAGGTCGAGTTTCAAGACTTTATCACTGGTACGATGTGTCATGAAACAGTTGCTGTGTTTCAAAGATACATTTGAAGCGGCACTTTCCACAATAGGCTCCCTAAATTTTTGTTTTAAACACCGAATATTTCACTTTAGCCATTTTAAATACCAATTATTTCACCTGATATACAATGCAGCCATGACCGAAGCTGGGACGGTGCGAGGATGGCCGTGGCTTTCCCAAAATTTAGCTTGCCTTCCATATATCCTCAACAATCTTACGTTGACGCCAGTTAATGTCATTTACTTTGTTATGATATCGTAAGTAACCCCAAAGCACACTCAACTGAAAATATCTGGCTCTCCATGAATGTAATACTTGTGAATTTCTAAATGCGGCCCTTGCCATGAAAAGTTCGTCCACTCCTGGTGTGGACTGTTTCAAATTTGTCGTCGTCTGAAAATGTCCAAATCTAATTGATCGCGATTCATCCCAACAAAGCTGACCTTGTTTTTATTCCAGAGTGAGAGCAGTATATGTTGTTTCTATGGTATATGGCAGTGAATGTTCAGCTATAAAGACCGTGAGTTTTACGTCTGCTGAGAGAAATAGATTTATAGTGTTGCAATCCCTCCGGTGGTGTTGCGTTGATTGTGTGATTCACCACGAACGGGATGTGCGTGAAGAACAACACCATACATATGTGTGGCGCGAACAAGGAATAATAGAGTGATCATGGCATGTGAACTCTATTGTTGCTTGCTGCCACAGTGCGAAGCTTTGCGCATATGCCGCTCGGAATTTCCGATCGCAGCAATAGAAACAACTCTTTACCATTGTCTTTCCTCCATAGATTAATTGTAACAACTAATAGGTTGAAACAACGCGTCTAAACGTTGTGACCTTGCGATGCACGTCTGTTTGACAGCAGCCTTCCAAACGTAACCCTACGATTTTTGCGTTGTAGCCGTCCACGCGGCTTTTGTTCCGTATAATGACGTTTAGACAAAGCTGTGAAGCATCAGAAAAAAGTAGCACTTTCGCATCTGAGTTTGTAGCCATTTCTCTGCCCCATGGGCAAGCTGCGCTGGCGGCGAGTTTGCTTCGGTCACGGACGTAAGTGACGTGAGCGCTGAACTGCTGATTGGCCAATTAATGCCAATTTTCGCCATCACGAAGTTCTCGATGGATCGTCGCAGAAACGCTTCATGAACACGTTTTCCTCTGTTCTTCGTTTGCGCCGTGTAGGAAGCAAATGGTGCAACTGTAACTGCTGGACAAGGCTTCAGTATGAACAGAACTGCTATGGTTCTTCACTTATAACGAACGCATTCGGAAGAAATATCACTGTTTGCAATTTTGCCTTGAAAAAAATTGGCCGCGCATTTCTTTTCTACCTCTGTGAAAAGTTCAGCACTGATATACATGAGCAGCGAAGACTTGTTTTATCTCCGTACACGTGACATTGTTTTTATTATGATGTCAAATGTAAGTCGCACTAGTGTCTCTCAAGATTTTTCGTACGTTGTACAGCTTCCAATCAGTGTTTGATATTCGGCCGACCGTTTCACGTGAAAATCAAACTTAATTATGTAAGATATTTGAGAAAGTTTGTTGCATGGATTTTCGAAGTTGGTCCGCGGACGCACGCGGAGTTTTTGAGTTTACGTTGCGTCGGCCGGCAGAAGAGTGTTTTTTTAACTGTAATTTTTAATATTTTATTGATTCGCCAAGCGTGTGTCTACTGTCGTGTAAAGAGCTCCGCAGCGATAAAACGCGTTTCCCGAGGATACTTTTCACCCCTGGGGCTCCTTGTTCCTAGCTTTGAGAAACAATAACCATGCTGTTTACCTTGGCGATGCGCGACCTTCGTTACTCTGTTCAAAAAAGTCATTGCGAAATGTTGGCTGTGAACCGGATAGTCAACTTTCGGACCTGAACTGGGCACGAAGCATGCGACCCTTTTTCTTTTCATAAAAAAAAATCATCTAAGCGCCAAAATAGGCACCAGGCTTACTAGTGAACTTTGCTTGCACGCGTAATTTTATACGTAATTCGCACACACCCTTTCCAAAATGAACACAAATCATTAACACCTACGTACGTTAACTTTAGGTACTGCAAGAATTTTTTTGAACGTACGTAGCTGGAACAAGACGCTTCTGTGAAGCATCGGCTATTTTCTTTCATGCCAGCTGTTTTGGGGGCAGTCAGGTGACGCCGTCGTGTGTAACGGTGATTGCATCAAGATCAAATGCTTTCGCTGCTCCTTCTTGTTTACTTTTCAGCGCGTAAACAACTTTTTTTAGTCTCGCTCTTCAAGCAAAAAATTGCCGAGGACGAAGCGTGGTGGCATTATACTTCGCAGCGCGGCCATTTTATGCGCTTTGCGCGGCTATTGTGAATCAGGCGATCGGTGACCAGCTCAGCTTGCTGCTCGACTGATCTGCAGTGGTCATTTCGCAGTCATTCAACAGAAACCCGCTGGCTTTGATCGCTTGGCCGGAAAACATGAACTATATAAGTCGTTTGCTTTCTGCTAAATTCAGTGCAACCTACTGAGTTTGATTTTTTGATGGCCAAATTCACTCCAGGCTTCTTCAAGACATCTCTTTTTGATGTTTTGCGATTGAAGATGCTTAATTGTTTTCACATAAAGAGAAAGAACAAGTCTGCCTTTGGTACCCTCACATGCGTGCAATGCGGTAGCTGAGGTATTTTTTTAGTTTGTTTTGACAATTTTGCTTCCACTGTTTTAGGGATTTAGCTGTCTGCTTATTGGTGGGTGTCTTCAGCGAACTACTGAATATACTCCAACACACTGGTGGCTGCCTAGTGTTTCTAGCTAAATTTCAGTCATGCCTATCCCAAAATATTTTTGTGTCCATTCGTTTCCAGATCTTTTTAATGTATTTAGAAGTGTTTTGGAGCTTAAATGGGATAGATTAATAAGGTCCATCAACATTGACAATGTTGTGTATTCTGAGACGTTTCACATTGCTATCTATCAATTGCCAACCGAAAATGAAGCAAGATTGAGGCAGTGCAGACAATTCCAACCACAAAGTTAGTAGAGTTGGAACATTTAATGCGACCAAACAATGCTGATAAAACTACGAATGTCGATATCAATCTGCCCATAGATTACCTCAAATGAAGACTGTTGTCAACAATATATTATTAATGTGATGGTAACTCGTATCAATATGTTTAAATATGAACTTATGAATAATATTTATATGAGTTATCAGCACATTCAATTGGTTAACAAACTACTTACAAAAGCTCGCAAGAATAAGACTGATGGCAAAGAATGGTCACCGAATTCTTGTGAATAACACCACGTGTATTTATGTCAATAGGCAGGCTACATGAATATTTGTGTATGAAGCAGTTACAGTAAAACAATTTACTTGCTGAAAAGTTATAAATGGTTAGAAAAATCTTTTACGTTGATCTTGGGTTGCTGCTCTTGTATTAAGAGCGTCTCTAATTAATTGTCAGAAATAAAAGTCACAAAAATGCGCAAATGACCTTTCGTTGAATCTTTAAAAATAGCTACTTTATTGTTTATTCAGTGGTCGCCTTACCCCAAAGGTGCGGATTAAAACAGTAATGGCATGTGCTTTCACGTGCTAAATTGTCTGATTTAATAGAAAAAAGTTTCACCGGTGTTTGACCGCCAACGCTGTAATCTCCAGCGTTCGATGGTGTCGTTTTTGTTTCTTTATGACTACTAAAAACCTGTTGTTCGGACTGCTGTGCAACACGTATCGATTACAATCGAAAAATCTTATTTGTGCAGCCATGGACTTTGTTTGCAATCCCGGTGTATGAGACGTTATCAACAACGCATCACATGGAATGTATGAGACACTGTCAAGAATTTTTAGGTAACAGTTTTGAAATAAACAACTGTAGGTAAGCCCTACAGTGCAAAAAAGTACTGGTTTTTAAACGCAATCCCTCCATGCTAGGAGTCACGAATGATGTACTACTTCACTCAAATTTGCTGGTGCACGTTCAAAACAGCGGTACTGTCAGGAATGTTTTTCGTTTTTTTTAATGTGGTTTGGGTGCCGACTGTTGGGGACAGGCCGTAGCCTGAAATTTGCTTCATGTCGGAACGGTCCAAGCTAACGCTTTTGCCCATGGAGTGCAACAACGATTCGCTCATTGACCGTGGATCGAACGCGCAACCTTTCTATTGAGAGGCGGTCACTCTACCACTGAACTATCGCCGCCCACAAGAATGTCTTCATGTCCATCGCCGCCCAGATGAATATTTCCTTGCTTCAAACTTCGTAAGAATTCGAATAGTTTCCCACCATCCACAGTAATTGTTGGGATTAACATTTCCTTGACTTGGAAAAACTGTGGATGTAATCCTGCTAACATTCTAGTCTTCCAAGGAAGTCGATGCATGTTTTAACAAACATATTTTTAAAAAATAGCAGAGCTGTGTTCATGACTCAAACGCTGAAGGCTTAAAATACCACCCATCAAGTAGTTGTGGCAACGTAGGTTAATTGTGTAAACTATGCATTTGAATGTTCTCGTAATCTGTTATGCAGAGTAATAGCCCATTGCATGCATGCAAATTACCTTGCAGAAACCGCACAGAAACAACACAAACGATCTTGAAAAATAAAACGCATTTCACATCGGACTTGTCCAAATCCGACAAATGCCAAGGTGGAAGGAAATCGCGAAACAAAATCGCTTTTGCGTACAATTAACGCGCTGCTAAATTATTGTTTGTGATTTTTTCTGTTAAAATGGCCATGCTGAAAATCACAGCGTGCCCCATGTCAGGAGAGTTTGTCTATTTTAGTTGTTTTTTATTGTTCACGCAAACAAAAACTGAAACAAGTTTTTTCAGTGAATTGGTGTTGATTTTGATCAAACGCCAGTCTGATTGGAATTATCATTAGGTGTTTCATCACGCTGTGTGGCGCATGACCGTAAATTCACCGGAGAATGTCACATGCCTAACTTGTTTCATGGCAACTCAATTGCCGCGTCAGATCAAAGACTTTTGCGCTAGGTGTGGCGCGGGCGTCACCGACACCTACTTCTTTTTATTGCTGACCGTGCTTTACGTGTTATAACAAGCAGTTCACGATGAAAAAAAGTTGCTTGACCGCCTCGGCATCATTTTGCGAGCAGAAAAATACCTTCAAAGCAATTTGTCACAAAACCGTTTGAAGTTTGTTAGTAAGAAAGATCTGGTCGTGTTTTTTTTTACCCATTTCGCTTGGTCGCACATGTGCCCCTTTGGGATTGTGGAAATGCAGCTTGCTACTTGTTCTTGCGTCGTATTGGTCCTTGACATTCACACAACATTTGGCCGTACCTGGATTGCCGTGCTGCATATTAGGAATTCCGAGAGATCGTCGTGCAAAGAAAACTGACAAGTACTTTTTCTGGTATGTGGTGCATTGTTGAAACATTATGCACTGGAATCAGTGACGCTGATTTTGGGCATCAAGAAGTATTTCGGTTACACACAGCACTTTAGCTTGCCATACTGAATGAGCTGCTCTAAACAGTGAATGCATTGATGTAACAGTTGTAGTACCCGGATGTTGAAGTTAGGTCTGCTTCATTTGAAAAGTGTTGACCAGTGGCGTTTTTACCTGATCAAGACAAACGATGTTAGACTGCATGAGCAGTCAGTCTAGTTTTTTACCCACTTGTGTGTTTGGGCAGTTAAGCAGAATAAAACTGTTGTAGAGAAGAATTATTTTCGGTTGCACTTGATCAGTTTTGCTAAAAATGCATTGTGCAACTGTAGTCGATTGTTCTCTTTGGCTTTGATTGCACCTTTTTTCATGGGCAATTTACATGTGTTGGCCGATGGAAAACAAGCTTTGAACAGAAGTACGACGGAATCAGAGCAAAAGCTCGAACAATTTCATCATTCATTTATCTTTATGTGTGTGCGCCATAACAGTTTATCAATATCAACTGTTCTTCCTCTCAATAAACTACTTTGCCCTATTATTTGTAGTGACGTCATTGTGGGGTCAGCAATAGTTGGAGATAAACAAAGTTTTACGGGCCGTAGAAGTTTTGAAACCCTTGGTAAGGGTGGCGCAGAGATGCGTAGCTGTTGTATTTACTTGGGTATCTGGTTCATGCGCATAGTTACAAACAATTCGTATCCATGCAACTTGGACAGTACGTTAGGCTAACGAACGACGTCTACAGCGTCAGTTGGGTATTTAGGCGGTTTTTGCATACTTGCTTTCGAACAAAACAAGTCAGCTTAAAATGAGTTTTGTTGATTTATTTATTTATTTTATTTTACGGCAAACGACGACAGGCCAGAGCCTGGAATGCCATCTACCGGTACCAGTTGCAATACGATAATATGATGGCAAAAATAGTAATAAATAAAGATGCAAAAGGAGATACATTAATGAACAAAGACGCAAAAAATGCTAATACAACGTTAATAAAAGAATGTTGGGCTTTCAGTGCAAGAAACAGGCATCGTTACAACTACGCCAAAGTTGTTGAAAGAAAAGCGTATTATGTATCTTCGTTTTGTTGATCTTGCTATTCTTTTTTGTGGAGTTGGGTTGGAGCAGGGTTTTTTTATTTCACCGACAACCAATTGCTGCCGCGGACGATGCTCCTTAAATGGCTGGGCTTATTTGCTTTGCATTACACGAAGCGAAGGTCCGTCTGTCTATCAGCGCACTGGTGTTCGGCGGTAAATTCTCACGGCTCGTCAGCTCAGCTTTGCTGACCCCACAAAGCTCACCATATCGATTTGCAAAGGTCTCCAATATTGAGAGACAACCCATTTGCTCTAAATAGATGAGAAAATTACAATTTGTGCGACATTAGTCGCTTCCATAAACAGCTCTTCTGCGCTGACGCGACCATCACGAGCAGCTAACTGGAGTTTAGACGCAAGCATTTCCAGGTAATGTCTTTTTTGTTTGTTGTTGATTTGACCGATTGCCATGGTAAAGGTTGCAACGCGTCAAAGATTGTTACCAAAACAGCAAGTTCACTCGGAGGTCAGTTCGTATTGTACTCACTGTTAGTATGGACTACAATGCGGCGTTCATGCTAAGCATGACGTTGAAATAAACGAGTGAAACTGGTCTTCATGCGCTGTTTCCGGAATTCCCCCAAAACAATACCAAATTTGTTTGAGTGAATGTTCGTGGAAGACAGGGATGTAGTGGGGTGGGAACGCATGGAAACAGCGTTCCACACCTTTGCTGGTGTGGGAACGCGTTTCCACCCCTTTTTGCACTAATACAGGTACTTGAAGATGCGGGATTAAACGATTACTTTAAAACATGGCTGCGATCTCACAGATGTGCTATCGACATGCAGATTCGCAATGCTAGTCAAAAGTCTAGAGTGAAACGTGAAGATCCAGTGTAGAAATTCTTGTTGGCAAATGCTCACTTTATTCGAACTATGGTATTTGGTGCAGCCATTTTCTTTATTTGGTGTGGGAACGGCGTTCCCACACCGCTTTTTTTAGCACTACACCCCTGGTGGAAGATCAGTTGTTTTCATATCTGTTATGATGATCGTTTAGCTTTAAACTCGGATAAAATATGTCTCAAAAATTCAAGCGAACAGTTGTTATTTGCAAGAGGATATCGGCGGGTGTTCTTTTGCTTGGTAGAAAAAGATGGGGCAAGTGCACCCAAACTGTCATATACAATCGCTTGAAAGTTTACTGTCCCAAACACCGTTGCATGGATGTTTATATGCAACGTAGTGATTATACCATACGTTAAGACTGAGTTACGCCGTTGTCCTCATCTTTTTTTGACATCGGTTCATGCGGCCGCGAACATGCATTTTTTAATTCCCACAACTGCTGCGCTGTTGTCGCAGTCGTGTGTTTTGTTTTTCTTTTCTTTCTTTTCTCACAATGCGAGCGATGTGCGTTGCTACGTTCTTGCTTCTTAAGAACATGCAACGTTCTTGCTTCGTAAGCAGCGTGCCTGCACGCGCAGAAATGCATAGCACTCCGTGCAAGGTCATCTCCTTGCTGAAGTTGATTGGCAGCCAAAGCGAATTGAGCAGATATATACTGAAAATACCACATTGAGAACTTGCGGGCCAGGTAATTTCACCCGGCGGACCGTATCCAGGCCTTCCTTGCCGACCCCTGGGAGCGACAGCTTTAAAAAATGTGAATTTTTCCCCGTTAGACGCGTCATACGGTCTGGCGACTTGAAGCTTCGTTTTGTTTACATAACGGCTCATGCATCTCACAAATTGCGTCACCGTTGTTGCACCTTTCGCGGCTTGCGGGTGACAAAACGTCTTTTATTCGTGCCGAGTGACCGTGATGTTGATGTAGAACCATTTCTGCATCTGTTAACCATTACGCGTTCGCTTTCGCGGTTGCGGGTATTGTTTCGAGGTTTTGACAGTACACAGAGTAAGAGAAACCAACCTTGCTATTCTACACTGACAGCTAATCGCTGTGCGATCCTTGTGGATGAGCCACCCAGGGCGGTGATGTTGATGCACCAAAGATGCTTCTTAGACTTGACGTCCACGGATAATTCAGCACCGTGATTCTCTAATTTGGAAAGACACGCAATTTAAACTCAAAGTTTCGTAATTTTTTGTTTGACTAACATTTTCTTACAGTTTTTTTGCTCTTTTTCCAAAGATTGGCTCTGTACATGACACGTTCTTCCTGAGAGAAGCTCTCGCGTTGCATTTTACCATTGTTTTTGTTTGCTCATGCTTATCGGCAAAATATAAAAGCAAATACGTTGCCCAACAGCCACAACGACTTCATTGCTTTCTTCACACAGCAAAGTTCCAGTCTGTGTTGATATGGTTTCTAAAGGGTAGTCTACCGTTCTTTCCATGTGACGTCACGTACTGGTTGAGGCCATGCTGCCGAAATAGCACAATTTTTATTACGTCACATCATACAGTTTATATGCCAACACTTGGTATACAGGTCAAGTGATTTTCCGCTGTGACACATATATTCAGACGGGAAAAGTGCTTGGCTGTTATGCTTTAAATCAGTGATCGGCAAACCTTCGTTGTGATGGCCCAATATTTTCAGTCGTAATTAAAGGCGCATAATAATTCTTGAAGGCCCAATCTCAAACTTATGCTGTATTCAGTTACCTGTGCATAACGATGGTATGTTAATCTCATACACTGTATAATGACAAAAACAATGCGCTACTAGCGTCAAACAATCAATGTTCCATACTTTTTTACAGTAGCCTATGTTTAAGCCCACGTGACCGACGCACGACTGTAGCTCTTACATACCACGCGGCCCACAACAAAAAGTGTTTTGCTTCCCAATAAAAATTACTAAACGGCCCACAGTTGGGCCGAAGCCCACAGTTTGCCCACCACTACTTCAAATGTATGAAGCTATTTTTGCATTCTGCATGTTTAGATTTAAAGTTTACTTTTTCCCACATTTCTTTCAAGTATTTGTTGGTTGTATTTTCGTACAATATTCCTTCGTTTTTTAATACGGCACAAGAAAAAAATTAACATTTTTCTGGAGTTCATATACAGCTTTTGTGTTTTTTTCTATTTTTAAGCTCATTTGACTCTGAACTTACGAAACAAGACAAAAGTTCTTATTTTTATTTTTTAACCAGCGGCAGTCAATTCCCTCCGTCGCTGAATTTTTTCAAATTGATTGACATGCTACTGCACCAGTACCAATGGCTGGCCTTACTAGGTCAGATATTTAAAAATTGCTTAAGGCATATTCGCCAAACTCCAGTTCTGTAGAGGCTCGCTATTTAAAGTAGATTGGCTACGCTGGCGAAAGAAAACATAAACTACGAAAAGTTTGTGTATTTTCAAATGTGTGTTGCTTCGCAGTTGCTCCAGTCGATTGTGGTCTGCTTCTCATCATGCTAGGGTCTTATTTATTTTCTGTGTTTTCCTATGATGTTTTGAAGACAATTTAGCAGAGGCTGAAATCGATAAATCTCTGCTCCGTTTTCAAGAGGTAACTTCTTTTGCATACAAGATGAGCCTGTTTTCTCTGTAACTCTGCTCAAGCTTGATGGAACAACGATATGACCTGCGTTTCAAATGTTTCATTGAAAATTCTAGCTCCTCTACAAAGTACAACACAACCAGTGCCACAGCTGGTGAAGGGCAAGCAGAGCGTACGCTCTTAATTCGGGGATTCCCGTAATACCAGAAGAGTGTGCTTGGATAACACATTAGACAAATTACGAGTGGCGGACTGCGATGCGTCACTGCTTTGCTAGTGACGAAGCAGCCAGCCCATTTATGCCCGAGGTTTTGATTTGCTAAGTTTGCTGCGCGTCAAGAAAATGATCACTGACGATTTTCCAAGTTGAGGGAGAACAAGGGCGTACGTAACGGGGGGATTTGGGGTTAACCCCCCCTTGAACTTGATATTTTACAAAAAACTTTATTACCTGCGCGAAGGAGATTTACTTGTTTTCGCATACTTTTTGTTTGTTAGTTTGTCGACTTAATGCAAATTCCACGGAATGAATTTGCATGCAAATTTCAAGAAACATTGTAAATGGCCCAAAAAGTAATAATTAGGTTTTGGTGGGAATCTGGGTTAACGTCTGTATCCAGAAACCATCTCACCACTTTTTGCAGACTTTTCGTCCACTGCGCATGTTTAAGATTTTGTTCAGCGATAGTTCACTTTATCCAAAACAATTGTCTTTGTTTTGTCTGCTATGGCTGATGAGCGCAAGTGCTGACCACATTGGCTACATTACCAATTTCTGGAGCATGATAGAACTGTTGCACGAGCTCAAAAAATAGCAGTTGTTGACATAGAAGCATTCAGGCATTCGATAATGTTTCAGCAAGGAAAAAGGAAAACTAAAATATTGCTGAAATTCTATACATAACAAAAAACGAATGTTTTCTTGCGTACTTCATGCGCATTCTCAATTCTTGTGTAGTTTAGCAAGATTCGATCTTACAAACCGGGATGTGCTCCAGCCAGTCCAGTCGCACACTTTCTATGCTCGACTGCGCGTATTCGACAAGACATTAGCGCAGCCTCATTTTGCAGTTGTAACTTACTCTGACGCAATGATGAGTGTGTTTTACTCCGCTGTTTTAATGCGCGGCCTGATATTTTTGCAGTTATGAACTGCTGTGTCGTAGCGTTGAGTTTATTTTCAACGATATCCTAACTTGGAGCGCTGATACTTTACATTCAGTGCAATGACACATATAATAAGGGGAGTGCGTGTAGAAGAAGAATATGGATATTATGTAAACCAACTTCGCCAAAACGTTGGTTTGGAAACATGAATATGACGTCGAATTGTGACGTCACAAACAACGCACACCAAACACAAACGAATCCCCCCATGAAACTTTTCTGCGTACGCCACTGACGGAGAATATCGGGAGTAGGACACTTGCAAACCTACGTCGACGTAAACCTCGCAGTTTCTTTGCTTGCTTGGAATTCCCCCAGGTCTTAGTCAGCACCGTTCGCGAATCTCACTTGTTGAAATGCATTTATTTTAAGGTTTGGAGGTGCACAAACGGATTCCTTTTCATTTGGTAGTTTGGGGGAGCCTCTGTGTTACGGTTGGTCGCGGCTTTTTTCAAAAGCTGTTTCGATGCCTCGAAAATTTTCAGCAGCACTGTGTAATATGGAGACGGAGAGAGCATTTTACATATTATGCCATATCAGAAAAGTCGAACGCAGAGACGCGCGACTTTTTCCAGTGCCTCTAATTAAAAGTCGAAAAAGCCACTATATACTTGTGCAGTCTGCACACCTAGTATCGACGGAACACTTCAAAGTGTTTTGTGCAATATCCTCAAAACTATCGAGCCAACCAGTAAATTGAAATTACTTGCCAGAGCAGTCCCTCGTGTACAGCATTCCTGTAAAGTGCAGGGGCTTCAATACGGAGGTGTTGCACGACTAACGACATGAAATTCTTTTGCGCCCGCTGTTGCTGCAGTTTGCTAAAAAGCAACGCGAAAAGAAACAAAGGAATGTTTTCTTTGTATGCATTGCCACAAACGTGAACTGCGTGGAGACAAGTCGCGTCGTGTATTCGCGCAAGTGAGCGGAAAACGACAAAATTTCCTGCTGCATAAAACTGAAAGTCGCCCTGTTCACGCATCACATGGCACGCCGCTTCAGCAGTCATCATTTGCTGGGCGTTTCGTTCCCTCCTGTTGCTCACATGCTAACAACAACAACACGCAGACGCTTCTTTCGTCATGGGCAGCGACGGCGACGGGTGGGGTGCAATTGATTCAGCAGCCCGCAGCAGGCATGCATTGGAATCTTGTGCCGATCAAGAGCAATTTCGGATGGGCAACCAATATTTTGCGAGCCTTGTGTGCGATTTGTCTCCTGGTGAAGCAATGGCAGAGATCAAACCGGTCAGTGACCATGCAAATGACGACTCGCGGTCGCGTGACGGGAGCCTTGGGGAAGGCGGCAGCTTGAATAGTGCTACCGTGGGAAACGCCAGACCTGTCAGTTGGCTTAGCTGGCGGATGATCGACAGGTCTGCCCGACTGCTTGCAGCAACTGTAATTGATTGGAGGGAACGAGAAGCGCTTGGTTGAAACTTGCTAACGCAGCACGCTTCCTGATTTGCGTTGTGTTGTGAAGACGAACGTTCGAAGTTTTCCAGCGTTTGCAGTAAATTTGGATCAGGGTTTTATTTCACCATTTCATGCAAGGATAATGAGGTGTAATAAAAAACGGGCTAGGATCGAACCTTTTACTTGCAATGTTGACAAGCACGCGTGTTCCACTGTACCCTGCAATGCTCTTACAGTGGTTCTTACCCCGCAAGTTTCATCCGTACGTTCAATAAAATGATTGCTTCATGACATTGATATATATTTTATCGAAGCCCTACACCGAACTCCTGAAACTTTCTCACCGAACCCCTGGGGCTCGATTGAACCCACGTTAAGAACCACTAATCCATTTGGAAAACGATTTTCTGTTTTGTGTTTTAAAATGTGACTTGTCACCTGCAAGATCGTTGAACCCTTGATTACATTCATGAGATCAAACTTTGTTTGTTGGCCTAGTAACGTCAGAGTTTTTTGTCAATCGAACTTTTAGGTGTAATCTCATACTTTTGGTTTTTATGGAATTTATGCGAACATTACGAATTACGACATGGCTTAAACCCCGAGGCTTTTTTTGTGAGAGATAGGTAGGCGCCCATTTATACAAGATTACCTTGTTCTCTTTGTAGGAAAACCGTACGGCAGTGAAAAATGGATTGGTGACAAAGGTAAACGTCGGTCCATTGTTGAACTTCTTTCCATAGAAAAAAATCAACACACATTGATAAAAACTCCAACCGAAATGTGCTTTGAAGTTGCTTGCAGGCAAAGGATGGTGAAACTATGCACTTACCTGCAGACACAACAGAAAGGACACGTAAGGCTGAGGGTGCTCGAGGAAAATTTACGTCTGGCTAAACCAGTGGTTCGTAACCCTTTTTCCATATCTCACCCTTTTATCAAACAAGGTTACCAGATTTACCCCCAATATACTTAGTGGTGTTCATTTATTGAAAATGCGCAATTAACAAACTCTTAAAATTTAGAATGATTTTTATAAATTACATAGGCTGCAATTTATGATTCAGTAGATTTACCCCCAGGGGTAAGTTTACCCCAGGTAAAGAACCACTGGGCTAAACAAAGGAACGCAACGTTTATTACCCACGTGACTGTTGTTCGACCGAGAAGTAGTGAATAAATAAATGAAATATTTTTTACCTTAACAGTTATCAGGCAACCCAAAGATCTCCGGCTTTGTGAATTCGTTTATTTTTCGGCGGAAACAGTGTAGTTCCGTCATATTCCTGCTTACAGTCGAGCATCCTCCACTCTATTTTCCAACTGCATTACCAGCATTTTGTGCTTACTGTTTGTGACAATCTCATGTATTTCTGGTTGGTTTAACCCGTGTGTCATCTAAGCCGAAATTTTGACAGTTGTAACTCAACTATTAACGCTTCAAATTGTTTGGCAAACTACCGAAGACCATTGTCGTGCATCTTCAGCTCCGTTACGCCTTTCACCTTTGTGGATAATGTTGTTCAATACACCGATCACATTGGTGTTGGTCGAGAAGTCAAGTGAAATCATGATCAGATTTTAAACACAAGTGAGCAGCTCGCTACGCCTCCACTCTTGCGCCACCGTTTTTGCAACACAAACTCCGACTTATCACCTGCAATCGTATCCACACCACGTGTGTCTGGTTACGCGGTAGCACGTAGGCTGCCTCGAGGCAAGGGGCAAAGTGGGAGGTAGTCGCATTGTCAAAGAAGATTAATCGGTTTTCTAAGTTGTGGCTTGCGCACGCTTAAACCTCATTTAATATCCATCAACCCCGTGAGAAAGTCTATTTGTGTGGCATCACGAAGGGATCAGGGGACGCCGCTTGTCCCTGCGCGTTCCGCGTGTTCGTTTTGCCAACCACGGGGCGAGAGCAGCGTCTGCGTCAGCGGGATCAACCCAGATAATGAACTTCCCGCGCGGATGCCAGCACGAACGAGTCTGCTCGTGGTGGTCGGCGTCGTCGGCGAACGACGTCCTGGGGCCGTGCCCGTTTTGCGGAGACTTGGTTTAAAAAGCTGACGATAGATGCCATTCACGCTCTTACGCACGTCGCGTTGTAGGTTGGCACTTGCCAAGATTTGCGGTCTTCAAGTTCCACTTTTTCGTTCTGGCGCTTGTCCACTCAAGTTAACAAGTCTCGCACGATCTAGTTGCTTGCGTCACTGCCGTTATTGCTTCAGTCAACACTTTCTCTTGCTTCTTTTGTGAATTAATGTGCCTGTTATCTCGATATTTCACTTGAAGCGATCAACCGTTTCAGGGGCGTGCAAACGACACGAGGAAGGGCGGCGACATCTCAAAACGTGGGTTGGAAACGCTGGGCGTATAGCCGCTTGTAAAAACAGGTTATATCTTGAGCTTTTCAGCTGGTGAAAAAAAGTGCTATGCTTCTGAGACGGTTAACGAGTGTTTGGTGTGAAGTGATGATTTTAATGTATTGGAATGACTACGCTCAGACCTCATGCGACATTGAAAACTCCGGAGAGTGGTTCCTTTTCTTATCATTGTATTTAGATTCGCTACATTTTCAATTTCGGGCAATGTTGGAGCTTTCATCGAAGTATGAAAATAACCGCGATGGTTTTTGTTCTTGTCACTGAAACAAAATATGTAGCTGTTTTTTTCAAAGTTCTTTTTTTTGCGTAAACTATTGTGGGGCAAGTTTGTTGTGACTGCAAGGACGATCTTTTCTTAAATTCTTGCGTCGTTTTTCTCTGTGGTCTTTCTTGCTCTTTTCAATTGTTCTGGCCAAACATTGCATCTCTGTTCTGGTACTGCGCAGTTCGGAAAAATTCGTCGCAAAAAACCTGGTGATCGCGTGAACGAAATCATCGTCCGAGCACGTTTTGCCCTCTGTCCGCGCTCCGTAGCTTGGCGCATTGCACTTTCCGGTGCTCGGTATTTCACGTTGAAACTATGAAGTGCGCGTGAAAATCGGCAAAACTCATCCAGACCGTTGCTAAAATACAGAAATGTGCGAGCAATGTTTCGGGTGTCAACCATAACGCGCTTAAGTGATTGGGAAATGCAGCTGCTTATGGCGACGACCGTTTTCCCACGAGCCGTTCCGCCTCACTGTATGCCAGAACAGTATGCTCGTTTTCATTATCCTTATTAAACGAGCTTCGACTGGAATATTGTCACCTGCTTCGGTCTTATTTTCAGTTTGCAAACAAGCAACGTCTTGACCGTAAATTGTCACGCGGGCTCATCGGCTCGTTCGTCAAATGCCCGCACGTCGTGCGAGCATCAACTCGTCCGCTTCTTCGCGTCGGGTCGTTGTTGGAGACCACCCATTCGTTAAACACCCGCTTACTTGTCGCACTTCGACCTGTCACTCTTGTTTCGTGCACGTAGCCGACACTTCTTGCATTTAACCTGCTCGCAGCTTCGACAACGTTTGTGCAGTTCTTTTTAACTTGCATGTGTTTGATTTGACGGCTTGGAAAATGTTAAAGCATGGTAGGTACTTACCGCTATTGGCCGAGACTCGTAAAAACCCCGTGGGTTTCTGGTGAATATCATCATCACTTTCTGATAATGCCTATGCCTTGGTTCGTCTACAAGCAGATGGGTAGGTGAAGAAGTTTTCGCTTTTGCTTTGAAATTTTACACCGCTTGATGGATTGCCCTGTGGTTTGAAGCAACAACAGAGATTTGTGGTTTTTAAAGTATTGAAACTTCCCAGGCTATCACAGTAGCTTAATTGCAAACCTAAAAACAAATAAAAATATTTGGTGTCTTTACGAATTTCTTAATCTAAAGTGAACGATCTTATCAATAACACCAAGTTAAAACTGTAGGTGCATGTTTAATTATGCAAAAATACGGCCTAATGCTGTACTGCGTATTTTAATCATTTAAGAAAGTTGGGTATTGATGTTGTCGCTTGCTCGTATTTGCCTAATATATGTGCGCGAAGCACCTCAAATCCCTGCAAAACGGGATACGATTTGCACTCAAACTTACACTTAATTGAAGGTATCTTCACTGCAAACTCAGTGTATTCCTACCAGGTTGACATAGTCAATGAATTATTACTACTTCCAAACCAGTAATGCACACGTTCTAAGTCTTTCACAACCCCTGCTTAAAGTATGTCTAATGGTTACACACTGTCGGTCGCTCATTCGCTACGGAAACAAGCCACACGCTACAGTAAGTTACTTCAGTGCTTTATACCTTTGTATATGTCAAAACAAAGTTGGTTGCAATCAATGCGTAGAGGCCGCAACTTCGGATACTTCACATAAACAATGAATACGTTATTTGTTCCAAATTCTGCCTTTTGTGGTCAGATTACTGGTTACGTATCGGATATCATATCGGATCGTAAAGAAAATTTGCAAAGGTTAGATCATCGGCTAAATGAAAAATTAATTTAGCAAACAAATAAGTGGTTTGGTGGTTCCAAGATTACTTCCTCCAATCCTGCGTCACACGTACGCAAAGTAGCTTGAAATAAGCACTATTAGCGACAAATTGCAATCATATTATTGTCACTTTGAACAAGAATATTTGCTCTTTGACAGTTGCCCATAATTTCGTTGATGTTACAGTTATCTCCTTGTGTTAAAACGATGTAAAGTTAGTAGGATTGTTAGCATGGCTTGTCACTGTTTTTGTGCAGTTTATCCATTGTCTCACAAAGTCTGTAGAGAACTAGGCTGAAGAGAGCATAATTTTGCGGGGTTGAAAAGCAAGTAATCCTTGAAACGCAGTGCTGTTTGTTAACAACTAGGGTTTGCGAGAACCTTTTTACTGAGCTGTGCGCTCCAATAAACCTCTCAGCTGTTCACATCTTGGAAAGGAATAACATTTATTGCGTGTGCCCGAGCTTGGTGGCCCGCAGTGCATTGTCGCCACCGCGTACGCGAATGGCATCAGTGCGATAAGGTGTTTTCATCTGATTTACTTTTTAGTAAGCGTGGTAATGCAGGATGGTGTCTTGAACATGGAGCGACTCAATTTCTTCATTTCTTGTGATGTTCCTTGTTCGTGTGTGGTAATCCCATTTCATTTGTTATATTTGTCTTGCTTTTTTCTGATACCTCGATTTTTGCGCACATCAGCCACAGTACAGTGCAGGTTGGGATTTCGGGACCAAATTAGAAACCCCGGCATTTCTACTCAATAATACCGAGATTCTTCGGATTAGCAAAAAGGTAAAAAGTGCACACGTAAGTTGCAGTAAACCGCAGTGGTTTCTTATAATGATGATGCATAAACAGGACGGGATCAAGAGTGTTATTATCATTAACACGGCTTATGATTTTATTTGCAAAATAGCCAAGAGCAGAAGAAAGCACGTTCAATCTCAATTGATGTAGGTTTTATAATTTTGAGTGCATCATTCAATTTTTCAAGGTTTTTTGCTGGTCTCGTATAAATCGATTTCTTTCTGCACCACATGGCCACATCCAGTTGAGGCCTCGACGACTTCCACGAGAAATTCTCATTCAGCAGTTGTTGCCGGGCGCGGAAGCAGGGAAATCACTTAACATTTCAAAGATTTCAAAAATAACTGGATCCTTCTCGGAAATTACCAGATCACCAAATGACTTCTAAAATCACTAGATTCACTGAGAAATCACTGGGAGTGGCAACACTGATCGCAACCTGTGTAGTAACTTATTGCGCGTGTTGTGATTGTTCACTGAATTGTTACGCGATACTTGGTAATATTACAACACAGAAGTCATTATGACACTCTCACCCCTTTATGCGACCGGCTAAGTGGCACTGTTGGTTGAGCACGCGCCACCAAAGCTGGTGCTTGGTTTCGATTCCTGGCCTGGTCATACACAGACTTGAAAAACGGTATACGGGTAGCCTATAGTCTCGTGCTCGGCGTTAATGGGTGGGCGTTAAAGCAAACGGGTGGCGCTACCACTGACCCGCCACCAGTGCTGTATTCGCTACGAAAGCAGCCGTGTTGCCCACGGCTCAAGCAGGCGGAGATGGGCGCCGCGGACCACTCGCGACGCTCCGAGAGGAGCACGGTACAAACTTTTTCGTATAAACGCAACTGAATACCCCTTTATGCGCAAGGGAACTGGTTCTTGTGTTGCAAGACCGCTCTGAAATATAAATATAATCCACAGATCAATGCAAATCGCATCGCTTTGACGTTCTTTTGATACCATTCGTGAAATTAACAAAATCAATCCCGAGATTGGGTCCAGAAAAAAAAGGTTAAAATCCAGGGATTTTCGTGACTGGGATTTCACGGGATCCCAACCTTAGTGCAGTAGTGCTCTTACTTGATCAGCAATTTGTGCGTGGCTTGGTCCCGAAAGATATATCTGCTTTGCGCTTAGCCAACTAATTCCAGTATGAGCGCCTTGAACGCGTAAAATTTATGAGCAAATTTTTAAATGACCGTATTCTTCGCCACGAATTGACGCCAAAAATTCACAACTGAAATTGCATTTAAAAAACCTTTATTAGATCGGTTTCGCAAGTCCAACATAAGTGATAAGTACTGAAGGCAGCTACTGCAAACTTAAATGCGAAAACTTTTCAAAATGTCCCGCTTTTCACAAACTGATATTTCGGTCTTGCATGAAAGAGCCGCATTGCGATGTATTAATATACCCGTAAAGTAGTTGAATGTGGCATGGGCAGGTAAGATGGTCTTGAAAGGTCCACAAAATTGAAGCAGCTTTTTCGGCAACAACTAAAAATACGTTCAATAAGATTTTGATATAAATTTGGAAACGACTTGACGGCGCTGGCAATTCACTGATTAGTTTGCTGACAGCAAGAGTTTTAGGTAAACATCCCGTGACGCAGTCCCGTCGCCACGAGGGGCTTCTGGGGGCTTAGCCCTCCCAAACAAAGCTCCAAGCCGCCCACATTGAATTATGAAGCACTATAAATCGGTGTTTTTATCGAATTCTATAATGCCAAGCCCCCCTATTCAGGGGGTTTCTGCCGTGATGTAATGAGACCTGAAAACGTTCTTTCCCATTTTGCTCAGCCTTAGTCGTCGTCTCTCATGTCTGACGTCTTTGAAACCCAGGCTCGTTAATGTCAAGGTCGCTGGAGAATGATTTTTGTTTTCATTATGCAAACCTTGCGTTGCTGAGGTGAATTATTCTGTCATGCCGCAAAACTTGGTCAGAGGGTACATTTTGAGAAATTGGGCGACATTGTTTATTTACTTAAACTGTAGATTAAGTAACAGAGCCGGTTTCATACGTTTGTTATGCAGTTGTTTTGCAAGGTGGGAATGTTTGAAATTTCCTGCTTAATTGTTTGTAACTTTTTGCAAGACTTCCGTTGTAGTTGAAGTGCATTTTTTGTATTTCNATCTCCAGAGAAAAGGTTTGCCTTGGTGTTATACGAAGTAGATTGTCAATTTTTTGTGTTCTGCTTTCTTCCAAAGGAAAGCAAGATTGATCTTGCATGCGATCTGTGTAAAATCGTCGATCTGCAATTTGGTGGCACTATCCCACCGACATTTTTATGAAAAAACGTAGCCCATGCATTTAGTGAAGTTGTTTCGTGAGTTGTGGTGGAACAGATTGTTTGTCAAAAGTGATAGGTTTGGTTGCAACTATTTGAGAAATTTGCTTTTGTCAGGTGTGACTGCTTTGGCAAAATTAGGGGTGTTACTTTCCCATGACCATCGGCGTTTGTGTGCTGGCATCCAACTGCTTTCACCGACCAAGGTCGCTGTTATGTAATGACGAAAACGGTCTAATTTTAGGGTAATTAGAATAGGAACCAGAATGCAGCGTGGAGGGAAATTGAAACGGTTTTGAAATCGGTAGCTTGGGCAAACTGCCGGTCTTACAACAGGTGCATTGTACTACCGGCCGTAGATCCTCACTTCGACCCAGCCCTGTTCTAAATTACAAGTCACGATCTTTAGTTACTGGTTTTTTCGCCTAATTCCTGTTTTGGCGTATCTACCTGTTCTGCTCTCGTTGTGAATGTGTGATTCTTCAAATTGTTCACGTTGGATTGTCTGCACGTGATGCTTTCGCCTTAATGTCGCCAACACCTTTGCCGTTTTTCTCCTGCTCGTAATCCCGTAATTCACCTGTCGCCGCACAACAGCACAAATTTCCACCTTCCCTATTCATCGCAAATTTGCCGCATGTGAAGTAGCGACTAGCCCTTGTCAGACATGTCACAAACGTCGTGACAGTATGTTTGCAAAAGTCTTTGGGCTGTGCTGCCAATGCTTGTGCTCAGAGTTACGCCAAAAATAACAAACACGTTAAGTCCATTTCACGACAGGAATCGCATAGTTTCGCTGGCATCTCAATTAAGTGACAGAATCTTTTGTAAGGAGTTCTTCCTCGACGTAGTGATGTTAAGCCAGCTGTGCCCAACTAAATATGCGCTACTACTGGGTCAAAGATTACGTCATTATCTTTATGAGGGCCACGCATTGAATGACTTACTTTTATTTTAGCAAACCAAAGTTCAGTGTGAATGTGAAGCTACTGAAAACTTTCGAATACTAAATGTAGTGATAACGACTGCATGATACTTATCCGAAACTGCGATGTATAAGCAAGTTTAGTGCCAATGGAACAACAAGGGTCCGGGTNGGAAAACACTGCATCTCAAGTTAAGACACCCATTTGCAGTCGCCGNACAATAACCCATCATTCCATGTGACGACAATAACAGACGTGCGGCGCTCTGGGCGGATCACAGATGGAATGCGAAATGGTTGATGAACACTACGAGACTCCCCATTTTCATCCCCGACATCGGCACCCATCATCCTGGAATAACCCTGCCAAGAACAGCCTGGGTCCGGCTTAACCGCCTCTGCCCCGGTGTCGGACATTACCGCTCCTGCTTACACAAACGGGATATGGCCGCTTCTTCGATTTGTGAGTGTGGCGCAGAGGAACTGACTGTTGATCGTGGTGTCCTTCACTGCCCGATCCGTCGACCTCCCCATGGAGCGCATGACTGACGGTTCTGCACGACGAGACAATGGAATGGCTGCTCAAAACCTGCCCTGAGATCTAGTGCGGCCAAGCGGGCCGCTAATTGCCATTGGATTACAACAACTGACTCAAACGATGAAGAAGAACAAGGGTAGTTAGTAATCAGTTTAGTGCAGAGGAACACATAAGCTGAAATCAGAAGCAAGAAATCAGTTTTGCACCGAGGTGTCAGTGGGCACATGGAAATCTCCAGTACGCAGTACACGATAAACAAGCAGTAAATACTATTGCATCGAAAATGTCGAATTTAAGATTATCACAGCAAAGAAAGGTCGTCGTTGTATTGTACATACACAGTAATGAAAAGCTTACTGGGCCGAACAAAACTTTCAACTGGGACGAATGCGGCTCGCGGGTTAACTTTTCTGCGCCAAGTTGTTGACTTGAATGTTTGTGTTTTTTTCTCCTGTGAAAGTTTTTGGGTTGGCTGACGCTTCTGCCGGTTGGTAATTTGGCCAATCCTTTAGCATCGACAAAAATTAATGTTTTACTCTTCCTGTTTCTATGAAGGCAAGCCTTTGACAACTAGTGATTATGTTTTGACAGATTGTTTTCATCAAGACGAAATGTCAAATTCGTTTGCGTCTGATGGATATTTGAATGGTCGCATGAATATTTGAGCTGCACATTCCATCGTTCCAGATGTGCTTGCATATCAGTATAGGTCAAAAGTTGTCCGACTGTATGTAGTTTATGAAAGAAACCTAATTGAGCATGTTCCTCCAACTATTTCAAAAAGGTTACGCAATGCTTTTTCTAGCTGCATTGAGGTTTCACCAGTGGAGGGCACGGATAGAAGAATTCTCCGAGTAGCAGGTGTTATTTCTTGCTTGTTTCAGGAATAAGCAGTCTTGTAGCCTTGCCGGTGAATGGCTTGATTTGTTTATCAATAAACCAGTCCGGGTAACCATGCCAAAAGAAAAAAGATCTGATATTTTAAAATTCCATATCGAATGATTGATAGTTGCTGCAAACTTCATGAAAGCGATCTGGGAGGCTTCGAATGGCACTTTGCGTGGTATTCGAGATGAAAGGTTCCCATACATTGCACTGCCTGGGTACTTTTTTGCAGACAGGTGTTCTATTGGCGGCACGCGAAAGTCAACTGAAGATCAAGTTGCCGCAAAGGTCGCTAAATGATCTCATTTTGCGAACTGCCTGAAATCTTGCCCACTTTGACGAATAGCCACTTATAAAAGAGACAATCAGTCGTGCACTGCGTGTAACCAAGCGATGAAGGTGTAATTCCAACCTACTTCGTGAAAGCTGCATGAAACATTTACAGAAGAGCAGCATTTTTTCGCGTACGGGTAAAAGAATTAAAAACAGTTTTTGGTACCGTGTTAGTTTGCGGTCTACCTGCCGCGTAAATCCGGTCTACCACGAACAAACCTAAGCGTTCCACAAAAGCAAACATTAAAAGTCGCATTCATTAAAAGCCACGTCCAATGTTTTGGCAAAACGATGCGGTCAACGACAATCCTACGGAGCACGGCCTTGGTAATTAAACATGGCACACACAGGTAGACCGTGGTGAAACAGGCGGAGTTGGCGACAGACCGGATTATCGTGGCAGAGGTAGACCATCAACTAAAGTGGCTCCCGACTTTTTGGTTATTGCATTAAAGACGAAAAACGCAGAAATTTCTCACTGACGTCTTTGTTGTAGTGTTGCAAGCAGTACATTTTTAATTTACTTCCACTAGTGCAATAAATTTGAAGTGAAATATCTAGTTGAGCTATGTATGTCCAACCCACGGCCCAGTCAAAGGTTTTGTGCGGCCCAGTTTAGGTTTTCGTTGTAGTAGAAGTATGCTATATTCTGACAACCTGTCCTTATATTGCTAATTGTGAATTTGACATTTTTGATGCAGGCGGTCTTTAGTGCCACTTTATCTCGTCTGTTACCATTGTAGTTACGATTCGAACGCTTTCAGTACATTAGGTTAAGCTAAATTTAGTTTGCTAAGACCAAAGTAAGCCATTCAATCTGCGGCTCTCATTAACATGTCATTCGATGTGCGGCCCTGGTTAAGATAGTGACATAATTTTTGGCTCAGTGAGCCATATGGGTTGGACATAGCTGGTCTAGTTTCATAACAAAATCTAAACTGAGGTGCAATGCTAATTTTTTGCGACACTTAAAATTTAAGTTTTTGCGGCCAGTATATTTTGAAAGCATGCACCAAACCAGGTGAAGATTAACGTACAAATTTGATGAACACACTACCTTTTCACGCGCTATCTAAATAGTACAATCAAAAGTATTCAACACAATTAACTTTCTTTGATAATTTGAATATGTTGACTATATCCAGTAGCAGGCTGAAGCTTGCATTTCCTTAGCGGTGCGGTTGAGGTGAACGCTCTTGCCCAAGGAATGCTACGGCGATTCACTCAGTGGCCGTCGATCGACCACCCAACCTTCTAATTGAGAGGCGGTCACTCTATCACTGAGAATTCCTTCGCATGATCACACAGCAATGTAAATAGTCCATTACCGGAACTTTCTGAAGGTAGTCCAATACCTGAATCAGGATCTTTGTTACGATTCTCTGCTATCCTGAGTTCTCTCACCTCTGTTTTCCTATTTATATCAGGTGCATCTTTCTTTCCACTTTGATCGGACGGCATGCAGACTTGTGTCCACTGTTACAACCGAAAAAATCTTTGTTTGATCTAAACAATCCATTTATGTTCATAATCGGAAAAAAATCTCATGTTGCGGCTCTCTTTTTCTGAATCTTCATTACGCATTTTTCTAACGTCCGATTGGACATCTGCTTGTCATTCGTTCTACGCAGCCATATTTTGTTTCGACTCGTCAACGCTCACGGCTCAGTGTCGTAGCCAGGGGGCAAAGCTTTTTATTTTAGGCTAGCAACAGTATTTGTTTGCACTATCGCCTCTCATAGCACAAAATGACCAGATATTTTAGAACGTTGGGGGGTGTGGCCCCGTAGGCCACCCTGGCTACGCCTATGTTGCGGCTACCTGGAAAACGTTACGTTGCCGTATCCATAAGCGGTAGGCGTGATGCGCGATATGTATTCGTTCTGTGCTTATTCTCGCGTGAAGGCGTAAAGCTCCTGTGGCTATGAGACGGTCAAAATAGCCACACCGCCAAACTGCTTGAAAAACCACGATGTCATGCTTAATGACGTCATGCCTGCTGCACTCCCACCGCTACGCGAAAGCACATGCGTGAGGTGTCACGGGCGGTTTCAGGAAAAGTTCTCTTCAAAGCGCTTCCCCGCACCCCTGTTATAGACAGGATCATTGATGCGTTGACTGGTCCAGGCTCACGGTACTCACGCAAGCGTGATGCAACACTCTGTGTTAGCGCCACGTGATGCTTGTTGTAACCATTTGGGCATAGTCGTTTTCTGCGGAATCATATACATCCAGGGTGTTCCAGCACCCTTTTCATCATTATGCAATCTATTAGCTTGACCAATTTTTTTCAAACGATCTCAAATTAAAATAGCGTGTGTAGAAATAACTCAAAACTTCATGTCCTACGTTACACGCGTTTGTCTTTTCAGGTACAGGATCTAAAGTAGTCCATTAAGTAACTTTTTACATTTTGCTTCAGTGTCCTTCGACGTGGAAAAGCTTCTAGCTGAAAACACTTTGTGCGAAGAACAGGAAGCAGAGCAGGGAAGCGTTGAGATTACTGTGACCGATCATGCCGCCGGGCTTGCGCAGTAAGTGCGCTGATAACACTGCCACCGTTCGGTCGGACGCGTTCCTGCTGATCCCCCCAAGACCTGGTTTCTTTTTGTGCGGCACAGATCGGCAAAAGAACCTGCTGAAGTTATCAACGTTCAGGAGGACAAAAAACGCTTGCACGAAACCAAGCAACAGCCAAGAAAAAGCACAGTGCTCCCTTCGCGCACCGTGTTTCCGCTGAAAGGTATGATGTCGCTTTTCATGTAGTTTTGCCATGCTGGTGATGATGATGAAATAATAAGCTTTATGCAAATTTCCTTCAAGTTATCATCAGCACTGCGTATTTTTAGTAGTTTAATAGCGGCGATAGTAGAACTTTAAAACTGTGGCAGTTGTATGGAGTTGTAACTTCTGCCAAAAACTCATGTTGTAAAAAAGAAAGAAATATTGCCACTTCGCCTGCAACTACGAAACATTCAAAACTGCCGGTTGATTGCGGCTTTTTGTAGACCAATGTTTTCTAAACTGCTGGTGAGGTGCAGGAAAATGCCAAACCATAATTACAATCAGCCCTAAACACCTTATGGAACTGAATTCATGCCTATCGAAAACAAATCGTTGTGTTGTGATGAGCGATCAAATGCTAGTTTAAATTCTATCTACTGTAATTTCGAATACAAAAGTTTCGTGACAACGATAAACATAATAAACAACAGCCACTGATTTAAGTAGAAGACTTCCTTTAAATCATTGGTCATTGCGTTGCTTCTCACACGACTTTTAACTCAGTTCTGAACTTAAAATGCATTTATCCAATTATTATAAGTGTTTACTGTTTATACGTGACTTGTTAAAATTTTTTCTATTGCCATTATGTGCACAAAGCATTGCCGAAGCAATGACGTGTTTCTCTCACCGTAGCTCATCCAAGTTACGCTTACCGACGTGTCATTAGGACTAGGTTAAAGATGTTCTTTGAGCATAGCTGCATCCGCACTTCAAAGCAATAAAATCTGGTGCAAATCTACTTATTTGTTCTTTGCTGCAAACTCCTGCCAAGAAGTAGGCGTTTGAACGAAGAAAAATGAATTTTGTTGACAGATAAATGTGTTGATGTGAACATGAGGGTACGCTTGTCTGAAGTAACTTCATTTCAGCAGTGAAATGCCTCTACGCAACACAGGCACCTGAGTTGCAGATCATGGCTTAACTTTTTCTCCTTCCCTGTCCGTATGACTCGTGATCGCATTTTTTGTGCCAAATCCTTCCTTCAACGAGATGGAAGCGATCTGATCACTTTGATCAAGGAAGTAAATGCATTAATCTCAAAAAACGAATCCAAACAGCGCAACAGAGTTAGACCGTGGTCAATATTGCTCCGACAAAACGAGAGATAGTAGATGTGCAAATGCGAATCGTACTACTTGGTAACGGATCTAGCCTCATACAGGTCGGAATAATTTTCGGATCTGCCTTTTTCTTGTTACTTTCACGGACGTTTAGATTCCGCCCCGGCCGGGCACGGACCGGACTATGAACGCGTTTTATTCAACTTGAGCGGACGCAGTCCCCTGGTCGCGCATCACCTGTTCATGAAACACCTGAGAGAAAAGAGGTCGGTCGGAAAAAGCATGAAGAGAACCGAAGTCACCCAACAACCATATCCTTTTGCTGTGCTTGTAGGTTTACGAGCCTTGCTTGCGAATGCTCTGACTGAATTTAACCATCGGCTTAGATCTATGTCGGTTTGTAGGACGTGAGATAAAGCAAGAAGTGTGCGGTGAAGGTGTTGGCGTTGCAACCGGGACCTGATAGTGCCTGCCAGCTTTCAGGATTTGTTGCAAAATGCTCAGCAAAGAGTGTCTTTGATATTTAAAAGCCAAGTAGATAAAGCTTAATCTTGCGTTTTCGGTTCATCAAGTTATGCCGAACCACCCACTGCAGGTTGCGACCGTAACTCGGATCTGAGTGTATCACGTGCTCACGCTTAGGTTAGGTTTGGACGTGTAGAGTTTTATCTTTAGGTATCTCAAACTTAAAAGAAACATATATAAATGAAAAGATATATAAAAGTTGCTGCCTGCTTAACTGTCCTTAGACTTAGACAATATTTGCAAAACAAGCCTAAAATATCTGCTCGGATATCTTGTGCGTTAGCAATGTGAATAACATAAGATGTAGGTACTTCATACAATGGTTTTTATCCTCCGATGATGCGTAATACTGGTCAGAGAATCGCTCCTTGCTTTTGTCTTTAAACATCCATTCGACGCGGTAGTTTCTTTTCTTCTGTCGAACCGAAATTGAAGATCCTTATTTCAAACTGAAACAAGAAGTATCACGGAGGATTCGATTTTGAAGATGTACCGATACCATTTTTCACTGATCGTACGACACTCAATTTTGTCCCAGACGGATGCTCTGGTTGATATAATTATTGAAGATTTATTCGGACAGTGCTAAATTTTTCCACGTGACCTGAAATAAATATAACTTGTTCAGATTGAGTCGAAAATGTATAGTTGTAGTGTTGTTATGGCCCAAAATACCGCCACTGCGTCTGATTTGTTGGCACAAGGCAGTGGACAAAAAATGAATACTTAAAATGATTTTTTCTTAGTAGTGAGTGTTGTAATCCTAAGGACATCAGTTCAGTTCAGAAACTTTTCTACCTGACTACAACAATGTCTGGTTCGTAAAAGAGTTGCTGTGGTGTACATGATGCGCCCTCCGGTACAGAAAGGGTCGCCGGTTTTTTGGTTAAGCCGGTTTTTTGGTTAAGCACGTGTTGGGAGCTTGCGGGCTGCGGACCACGTGTGGCCCGGGTGACTATTTCATATGGCCCGCGTCCAAAATTTTCTTACCCAAATAAGAACACAACATCGCGTCGAAACGAAACTCCAAGATCAGCAGATAATCACACAGTAAGTCAAAAGAATCTCTTCTGCTCCTCATACTTTTNCACCCTTATACTCTTTAAAATGAAAAAACATGTGTACTTTGTGTCTTTCATCATAACATAAAATCACGAAGTTTTTGCGGCCTGCCCGTGATATTTCACAAATCATGTGGCCCTTAAAGTAAATAGGTTATTCTCGGAAAAAATGCCACTATTTTGCTGGACTACCCCATGTTCAAACAAATAACGAATTTTGCAAACAGCGCCAAAAAATCACCAGCAAAATCGCTCTTAGAAAAGAAAACTTTTTGAAAAGGAGTTTTGAGGCAGGCTCGTTGCACAAACCCTGAACTTTCGACCACTTCATAAAATACCTCGGTAGATCCAGAAGCAGGTAATGTATGGCGTTTTGTGTATTCCCACGGCTTTTGTTCGATTTCTGTCGGATTCCGAGCAATCGCAATGACCAAGAAGAGCGCGTTTTTTAGGCTTATATGGCAGTTTGCTTTTCGACTATTTTCTGACAAGCAACGGCCTTAATTGCTTTTTTGCGTTTTGGAAAACCTCATTTCGGGAGGAGTTCTTTTGCTCATCAATTACGAATATTACCACTGTGTCAATATACGGCTCACGGCTTGTCTGACTGCACGTGACAGCTCGCTTTCGGCCGGATTTTTTGGCTCGAAATTGCCGCCGCACAACAAGGTGTGGCCCGTCTCACCAAATGCGGGTTTATGCTGATAACGAAGCACTCCGCTTCGGCAGGTCGCGAGCTTTCGCGTATTCACAACCTTTCGCGTGCGCTATCAATTGCGGCCTTCGCGCTGACGGGACCATCCCACTCCTAATCTCTGCTCCAAGCCCTGGACACGCACGGGGCAGACATACGGCGGTCCGCGTTTTAGGACAGTGAGAGCGGACGCGCTAGACTTACCGGGATGATTGAACTTGCCGTCGGGCGGGTCCGTAATTTGACCTGCGACAAACGTCGGAATTTGCATGAAAGTTCAAACATCTGCGCTGTGCCACCCCGTGCATTTCGATCTCTTCGCAAGGACTGGCAGAGCCTTGCACACAACGCTGACCTTTCGCGCCCGCAACTTCTGTGCTGCTTGAGCTCGTTCTTGCTGAGCTTCGCCAACGCACGTGACTTTATGCAGGAGCAACGATGTTGTTGCTGGTGCTTTGGCAGCTGGCGCCTTTCACAGATTTTAAACACATCTACAAGCTTTTTCACAACGGTTAGCGTACCGTCAAGCTGTAGGCACCTCAAGTTGTGAGGTATAACGCATGTTCTGGATTTAGTTTGCCTGAGTTTTGTGTCGCGAAGTTTTTTCCGTTAAATTTGTTTTTAGTTTTTTTCATGCAAAGCAAAAGCAGTGACGGAAGTTATAGCATTGCTGCTCGCCTCAGTAGACATGTCCATTGCAAATGCCGAGTCTGGCAGTGGGTTGGTAGTTGTTTTTGCCCATTTTTTGCGACATCGTAGTGACCTTGCTCTTGTGTGAAAACTCGGCAGCTGCTGATTGTGATGACTGAAGAAAAGGCAAAAACATTTCTGTTCGACAAACCAATGTTGGATCTTGGCAATTGAACATTTATTGATAAAAAATGCTTTGAAAATTTTTGCAGTAATTTTCCTCACACGAGGGTTGATATTGACCACTGAGATATTGCATCCATCGCTTTTGNNGCATTCGATCATCTTTTGGCGCATTCAAAATGTTTTTGAAAATTTCGGGGGGAGAATTTTCGCTTGCCCCCTAAACCCAAATATAACGTACGTTGAAGCCTCTTACATTTAAGATCATGGTTTTGAGAAAGTCGCAGTCAGGCCTGCAAGGTTCTTTGAAACTAATGGACTCCTCGCACAGCAAAGCGCAAATATTAATAGAAACAAGCAACAAACACACATCTGAAAGAGAATGCTGTTTTAGTTTGAAAGGGACGAAAGGGAGAATTAACACAAGCTACTACTCACCGCTAAAATAGGCGTTTAGTAAGTTGACGATCGTCAATAGAATTGTCTTGATCTGGGACAATAGTTGTGGCAATGCACTAACAAACGGTATGAGAAGGGAAAGTGAAAGAGAAAGGGATCTGATTTCGACTGTGTGTGTGCTTAGCTGAAGCGCTACCGAAATTCGGGTGAGGAGAAACTCCCTATGATAGCCGACTACGAAATCATTTTGAATGGTGTTCTAAATGTGTGCTTAAAATGCGAAGTCATGCGGTACCTCCTACCACAGCACGTGATATAACGTTCATAGTAGCTTCCGTTTGAACGAATATGCGTGTACAGCTCGTTCGTTTGATGGTCGTTGACATGTGTCTCTTCAATGGTGCATGCTTCCGTTTGTTGCTTTTTGTCAGTCTTGTTCGTTTTCTTTCATAGCATATGTCAAAATAAATCTCTCTGCAGGTTGGAAGAATCCGTTTGATGTTAGTTGCCGTGAATATTGCGTCGACACCCAACTCTTCATGGTTATTGCTTTCCAATGAGATCTATGCAAACAAGCACTTGGCCTTCTGATTTTTTTCGGTTTTGGTGTTTTGCAATTTCGAAATATCAACGAACAATTCTCCTAATTTTCATTCTGGTTCACCAAGTACTCGCAGTAGTTGACTAGTTTTTTACCGAATGAAGATAGCATTTTGATCTTTGTCCGATGCACCAATTAGCAAGTACGATTTGACCCATCAGATCTTTGCTCATGGGAAATAAAGTGTGGCAGCTTGCCTTTGGTCGCACCAGTTGATTGGTTCACACTTCTGGAATCGCATGCAGCAAACACAAACTACCTGGGGGTGGGCGATCTAGCAACGCTACTTGCAATCGTGCGTTACTGCAACCGTGGATTATTAATTACCAAGTAGGGGAAAGATTTTTATTGATTAGCTTGGCTGCTGTTTAGAAATCCTGCAGCTTATCGCTGTTACGTATATCGTGCTCTTCAAGTTCTAGTGACGACTTGGCTGTAAATTGGTGAATGAATGTACGATAGTTGCGTTTTTTTGCGAATCTTCATATGTGGTGTATAAAATATACCCCATGCACATCATGCGCGCGCTTTACGTTTGAAATAATGCAGGCATTTGAAACACGTGAACAGCACGTACTTATTTTTAGAACGTTGGATAACGGTGTGATGGATGCCGTAAGTGTGCCCTGATTGGTGAAAAAAATGCGCAACAACTTTGACCGACATTTCAAAATCTTGCGCAATATTACTGTAATCTATATTTACCGCACAAAAAACACTGCAACGCTATTCTCCAGTCGTGAAGCACTTTTTCTTGGGTCAAAAAGTGTTTTGATCTTTTCTGACTCCATGTAGATTGCATGATAGCGCGTAGTTAAACCTTCATGAATGCTGCGAACTTAGGGCTGTTGGGTATGCTTTCTCCATACGTCACATGAACTCAAACAATGCCGAGACAGGCCTTTGCCATGTTCTCACGCTTTCATTTGTGCCACGTTACAATGATCCGTCGGTTGCTTTGCGTGGGGTTGAAATCCTTTGTCTGATACTGCGTATTTAAGTGTTTGGAACTGCCGATTTTGCTACTTGTGCAAGTTTAGCATTTCCTTTACTAACACTATCGTAACTTCACGCCGCCTGGAATGACTTACGACGACGTTATTAGAAATTCGAAGAAAGCGATGAAATCACTTCAAGCTCAACGTGAAAAGTGAGTCAGCATGAACTGGGTGTTTAGTTGAAATTTGCGCGTGGTCCAACGCTGTAATTTCTCCTAGTGTCGTCCCTCATCGGTACTTCACATCCCGTTCAGGGTCTGTAGATTTTGACTTTGGTCGCAAACTAAGATCCAGGTGTTACTGAAATCACTGCCGGTGTGTGATGAATGGGATCATTATGAAAAAGTGGACACGTTAACCACACTGCAACATAAGTCCAAAGCCAGTGCGTCATCGCTGTAGTCATTATTACCACCAAGCCATTCTCATTTTGTGTTGCGATTTGTTTTGATGCAGTTGCCTTGACGACCGTGAACTTGAACACAAGCCGCTTGCCGTAAATGCGTCATTGTTTCTCGAATTTTAAATTTTACTGATGTTTCGATCGGTGCTTATCGTTTAGCGTATTTTCGACTCCAAAATCACCGGTATTCCAGAATATCTTAAAACGTGAGTTTGTTCGAAGGCAATGCGCACCGAACGAGCTTTCACCGATTGATAGAAATGATCTCAGACAGCGGCTTATTCTTTGTTGGGAGACTGCACAAGGCACTCTGTACAGCAAGTTAGGCATTTCCCAAAGCCTCTGCCCTCCATTGTGTGGATTTGAAGGAAGCGAGTATAGATAGAACCATGAAGTCATGGCCTCAAAATCCACGATATCCAAGACAACGCTACCGGGTATTGCAAAAATGATATGACATCCCTAGTTTTTCACCAATGAGTCGGTTTTCCAATATGAACTTTTTGGGGTTGATTACGCAAACCTTTTTTTATCATAACCTGCACTCGGTGTGAGGCTGGCATAGTGCAAACGTTCGTGTATCTACTCTAGTTTATGAGCTTTCACTGCAAGCAAGATTCGGGAGAAGACGTTTGAAGTCCAACATGTTCCACCCTGAGGGCTCGGTTGTTTGACACTTTCAGGTCGCTGGGGGCGATGCGGGCAGACATCGCCAAAATGCGCAAGGAACGACGGCAAGTGGTTAAAGAAATTTTGGAGCTTCAAAAATCCCTAAAGGACCCTTTGGAAATAAAGTTGCGAAGCGACAAGATACTGGACCAAGCGGTACGATCGCGTGGTGGTGGTTTCTTACATTGTCCGAGCAGGAACGCCTGCTTTTAAATGATAAATATCGCTGGTCCTATTTCCTGGCCTCCTTGTACCGCAGCTAGCTGCCAAGATTTCCTTTAAATAGGTGTTTGTTGTTTGCACTTTGTCTAATTTTTCGTAACGTCGTTGTTTTCTTCTCACAAACACTTTTTTGGGCCCGGTTTGAAATTATTCATTTGAAACATCATCCTAAGGACTTCGTGCAAAGTATGCAGCGTTTCAGCTGATAACCAAACGAATAGCGGAAAAACGTGATCGAAAACCCATGGAATGCTGTTTCGCTGCGACACATCTACTTCGAATGTTTGCTGTGGTGATGTGTGAAAAAGGTCGTGATTCTGTTGCGGCTCAGACCACGATCAAGTGTTTTTTCAAAAACTAGAGGTCGTAGTCCTAACATATGGCTCTGGTCTAATTCCGTTCTGCACAGTTCGTCATTTACAAAGCTGTGCTGTATGCTTTGGTACTAAAACGAAGGTCTGTTCATCACTGTGGCCGTATGTCAGTCGTGAACAAGGGTTGGCTTACAAAGCTCCCAGATGCCTTATATACACCTTTGTCGCGATTCTGATTGCTCCGAAGTTTCTGAACGATTCTGGTTTGATAAACATTCCAAGTCCAAAACTGTGGGTGATTTCATATCATAGTGCAAGAGCACCACTGTGTTTTGCACAAAGTGCAGATTCTTCCATTTTTAAAAGAAAGTATAAACACCGACGTACGTCACTATGATGAAAAGCACTGTGACACACAAAATCGCCTCTAAATGTCATTTGTAGAACAGGCTGTTCAGATGGTGTTGAAAGTAAAAAAAAAGAACATCGAAATGTAAGAAAGCAAGCGTATACTAAAAGTTAATGCTCAAACCCTGCCAGCCAATGTGTGATGATTTGCAGTGGTTTCAACCTCCACTTCGCTAACCAGCTGCGAAGGCTCTTAGTTTATAAGACTCACGTGAATCCCATCATAATTCTTGTTTGTCTTCAAACTGTGACGCTCTAACACTCGAAATGGGTCGCGAAGTTTATCTACATAACATGGGAAATGATCTTGGTAAACGTTGTGGCTGCGCAAAGTGGTACGAGCAATTTTGACAGCTAAGTGAAAGTTTGCTCACCGCTATTTGGTTGCCAAAACATTTCGCTCACCGAAGCTACATCGTCAATTTGGCAACGACCTTGGCAGAAGTTTCTACCAGCTTTTTTCTCAAAATCATGAAATATTACCCACCTAAGCTAACCAACCAACTAACTCTGCACGCAAAGTAGATTTTTCATTTGACTCGTGGAACTTGTGCCCTCAAGTGTTGGATATCTCCGAATGAAGGAAACAGTATGCCTTTTCGACGAAAAAAAACTCAATGTCGTGTCTGTAGTTTGTGGTGTTGAATTTGGTTACATGTAAAATTGCATTAAGTTTGAAGTGTTCGATATGCAAGATGATCTTTACATTAGAAGTTGACTCTGATTGTCACGAAATAGACTATTTGCGCGAAAATTGATTTAGAAGTATGAAACGTTTAATCCACTTTCCATTCTCGAAAAAAATCGTAATATGTGTAAATGCCACGAGGTTACGAAGAAATTCACACTGCATTGCTATTTGCGCAGTTTTGCTTCCAACCTCGGGAGATGCGTCGACAACACTGAAGCAAGTTTTCACTTTTAGGTTTAAATGTTCTTTGAATCATATTTAAAAATGATGTTGCAGCTATGAGCAGCAAACTCGCGCGGAAGTTTTATTCAGTTTATTGCAGACTTTAGTTTTATATTTCACAAGTGCGCACTTGTAAACCAAATTTAGTACGCTGTTACTGATTTGCAGTAGCTTTTGTAGTGGAACGCGCCGCGTTCGCTTTGCAATAAGTGGAGCGTTTCTAGTCTAAGGAGGGCTCGCGATAAACGTTTGTTGCACGCATCACAATTGCGGAGTTAGTTGGTGCCGGGCCTGTCGCGTTGAACTTGTTCCGGGTTTTTGACTGTTTGCGCCGTAACAATACATGATGTCAGAAGTGGGATTCGAACCCACAACTCCATGCGGAGAACCATTCAGGATGAAAGCTTCTTTTGTTGCAGTGATGTTTTAAACACCTTGAAAAAGGCAATCGTTTCTTAATTGGGCTGTTTGTATGCTGCAAGAAAAACCGCAGGAACGACAAAGTAAGAAACAAAGAGACATGTTCACAGTTTAACACCCTACTGGTGCACCTTGGTGTAGCCGAGTATCAAAAAGCTCACTTTTGTTTAAAACGTGAAGGCTGGTTTCGTCCGCATGGCACTGAAGCCGGTGTCAAGGGAAATTTCCGACCCTGCGAAATGCATGACCTGGAATATCACTCTGCGCATGAGCAGATGGTGTGAAATCAGCGATTTTGCAAGTCAGAAAGTTCGCTTGACACCGGGGCTCCAAGTTGAAACTTTTTCCTATAAGCAGAACCTTTCTTGAAACAATATCGTTCTGACCGCTATATCTTTAAGTAACTGGCAATGGAGCTATATAGACAAGTTAAATTGGAACTTTTCAATATTTTGAATCGGGCCTTGTACTGTGATTTTGCTTGAACAGTTTGTGAAATTGTTACTTCGCTTAACTGCTCGGCTAAAAATAGAAATTATTCCTTTTTCACAACAGCGTTTCCTAATGCTGGTTAAAGTTTTCTTTCATTGCAATTCACAGAGGGTGCTTGGCAATGCAGGACCGCCACCAGCCCAGATCTTTTGAGGGGCATAATATTGAAGAAGTGCAAAGGTCGTGAAACATTTTTATGCATCTTTTTAATTAATACCCGTACAAGGTTTCACAATACGCATTATTCAAATACAAAAGCACATGTTCCCACTGGCAGAAAACGTTGATGCAGGACGAAGTCACAATATTTTTTTTTTATTTGTTGCAACAGATTATATTCACATTAACAAAAATTAAGTAACAAATAGGTTTTTCATGCGGTTTTCTGACTCAAACCACGTAACAGAAATGCAAGAAAAATAACAAAACACCAAAAGGCAGAAAGAAATTGCATGTTACTACAAAATAAAATGAGAAAACAGACAAGAAGTACTTGGGAAATCTGTAAATTGGTGTGAAATATTGAGACACAACGTGCTGGCGAAAGACGTGATGGGTTAACTGCTCAACCACCCTTACTCTTGGCATTATTGAAGACGAAATTTGGAACTGCCAGCCAGTCGTTTTTGTAACGCGTATTACAATTCAATAACAATTGTAGTCATGGAAGCTCCGCTGCAGCTTGAGGTTTCAGATGAAAAGCACAAATTTCATAACTGCTGCCCACATAAATTCACAGTTTTAAGTGATTGCAACACAGAAAACAGTGAGTCAACCAAAGCAAGCTTGTTTTAGCAGATCACATCCGCTGTTGCAAGACGAGGATTAAGCAAATAAATATCAGCTTAATACCGGTCACAACGCTTCTTGTCTTTTACATGTAGCTAATGATTCTTGCTACTAACGTTACGTTTATACGTTCCCACAATTTGAAAAGAACAGTGTCACAGCAATAAATGGCACCTACAGACAAGATTCCGCTAGAGAACGGGCTGAAGATACAGTAGTGGTTGGGGTTAGCGCCAGGCGAAATAGCTTGTAAAGCAACTTGGAATCTTCACTTTCAAATGAAATACTGTCGAAGCATCGAGATTTCGCGAAACTGCTCTGTCAATTCTTTTAAGGCCCTGCAAACATCTAGTGAAGAGGAGTCTGCGAGAACCCTTGCTAAATCTGTTGGAAATAACTTATGCTACCCTTGCCTTCTCAACTGCCAGTTGAGTCTTCATCTTTACGGCACTCTTGCTGCGAATCCAGTCGAACAACCCAGTTGCGAAAATCGCTGATCACATTTCTCGTGCTACCCTTTCTACCTAATTTAGATGTTGTTCCAAACCAAAACGCAGAACACAAACGCTAATGCATGCCTCCAACAGCCGCACGACTAAGGCTGTTGTGAAGTACCGTTCTGTGCCATAGTCGTATCAACAAATATTGGTCAGTTATTGAAAGGTTTCTAAATGAAATAAATGAAGCACCTCACAACTTTGTGCGGTAAAAAACATTTTATCGGCGCAGTGCAATAGATTTTCTATGTTGCTTTTTCACTTTTTAATGTTATTGATATTATTCATATTTTCTGCAGAGTATGAAGCAACTATCTAAGAAAACTACCATCGTCGGATTCTTTTTTTTTAATTGTGGTGGAAAGCATGTTCTGACTTTATTCGATTTTGTTCAGCAGTGCGAACGGTTTAACGTGATCACGACGTTCTCTAATGGCCTGTTTTGCAGTTGGAAAAAGGAATGTACCGGGCAGCTGATTATGGCGTTGCGTCCAGATCATCAACCCACCGAGTCGACCTTTTCAAGGAAGAAAAAAGCAGCAGCGCCGTCGAACCACACTAGAATTTGTTCAACGACATTGTTTTCACTGTGACGTGCATACACGAGTATTTCTGCATACGCATGACCACAGAAGTGGCATTTTTAAAATAAAATCGTTAACGTGACCTTGATGGCACTTGTGGTGCGAAATTGAATGCAGGCAACAGGCAGGATAAATATCGTCCAAGTCGTTCAAAACGAATGTTCTGATTTGCTTCATCAACTCAACATAGCAAATCTCAACGTTTGACTTCCCTCTACCAGGTCATGTAGGCTACTCGGTTTTGATGAAAAGTAAAAAGAATTTACCAAATATGAACTGCGAGCGCGAGTCCAGGCCCGTACCCACAAGGGGGCATTCGGGGGCAGTGCTTCTCAATATTTTTGTGCCTCCCAAATTGTGTTGTTCCCAGAAAAAATTGTTTTAAACATGTAATAAAAACAAAAATCTTTCCGCCCCAAACCTTAAAACCTGGCTACGGGCCTGCGCAAGTCACCAACTGCATAAAAGCATTTGAAAGAAAAAAGCAGTCAATAACGTGTTTTTCCTTTGAGTTATTTTTCACTCTATTCTTCATCCTTTCCTCAATAGCTTAGCAAAAAAATCCAGCCGATTTATGAACTTCTATGGAAGTGGTTGGCTGAGGATTTTTGGCTGAAAATTTTTAAACAAAAAATTAGCCCTGGCGTTAGTGGACTTCAATGTCTTCTGCATATTTGTGGTGACTATGCTGCTGAACACGAAATCATTTTTAGTTGCAACAAAACCCTTGGTGTTTTGGTGTTCTTTTTTACCTGAAAAGTTTAAACAGCCTGCACCATCGAATGTTTTTCTGAATGATGTACGTGTACAATTATCTCAACAAGTCAATGATGAAGATGACATCAAGAGAAAAGTGGTATAGTTGAACGGCGCAGCAAACAAGCTCAGAGGCACCTTTGCTCAGTACTCACTTGCCAATTGTTGAGCAAATACACACAGAAGAGTATGAAGTGCATACGCACTGCCTGCAACAATACCTATCGAATTATGCATTGCATACCCAGAAATGTAAGTTTTCGCCCACTCCAGGTTAACCATTATGTCAGGACCTTTGATGCGTTGTTTATAAACAATCTGTATGGATTTGTTAAACGATTTGTATCTTCATCTAATCTTTTATCAGATCACTTCAAAGGTCTGATGCTTTTTACAAATCTAATTCCCTATTTGACCATCCTGTATGAAGGTGTCCAACCGCAGTAGTTGTTAGCGCGTTGTTTCGATGTGTCTGTAACCCTGTGATTCCGCCGGCTTCAATGCCTTGTACTACGTTCTGTATTGTCTGTTCTTATCAACCTGCGTTCTGCAGAGTGTGTGTGTTCATACTATGGACTTCGTGTCTGCTCATAAACAAATAAATTAAATTAAATTTGCGCAGCAACCAAAGCCTTCCGTGTGCTTCGTGGCGCCTCATGACTTCTGTTTTTTTCTTGTGATTCCTCTATCACCCTCAGCACGTTGACGATGGATGCAAGCCAAACACGTAAAAAAGTGAATAGTCTATACCAGTGGTTCTTAACCTGGGGTAAATTTCATCTTCTAAGGATTAAATTTACTGAACCGTAAATTGTAGCCAATGAAAATCGTTATAAATCATTCTAAACTGTAGTTTGTTAATTTCGTATTTTCAATAAACTGAGTGTATTGGAGTAAATCTGGTAATCTTGTTTGATAAAAGGGTAAGATATGTAAAAAAGTTAAGAACCACTGGTCTATACAGTATAAGATTAGTAAAATATCAACCGCCAAATCTTGCTTTAAATTTTGTGAAAACAAACGGTTGTCAGCAGGGCCCTCGAGGAAAAATGAGCTGGTGGGAGACCAGTTTTGGCCCACCTTATAAATTATAATTGTAGATAGCTTCATTAACTATTAAATGCTATGACTAAAAAATGATTTGCTTAATTTACTTTTTTGCATGATGGCTCTTTGCATTGTTTCTCTTTATTTGCTGAGTCATATGAAACAATAAATCAAAGTTCAGTAGAATTTGTCTAATTCGTCATCGTTTAATTCGTCTATTCGCTCAATTCCTTAGTTTTTCGTCGGTCCCGGCAAAATTCTTATCTTTTGTGTACATTTCTGTTCGTCTAATTCGCTCAATTCGCCACCTCTTTCTTTCCCTGAGAAGCGTTTTGTTCGGCTAGTACGTCGTTTGCAGTTTCGCTTTTGATGTTTAAGCAGATAACACGTGTGGAAATACAAACAAATTAAGGATCTTTATATGAGAATTGTTGCACCTCGCAATTTGTTTATCGAATTTATGCACGAGGTGCGAAGCGCGACCAGGCCCGTAACCAGGAGTCTTGGCCGCCCCTAGAAAATTGTTCGCCCCCCTTGAAAAATATGTTGGACATAGTTTGAAAGTATTGGACATAGTTTAAAAAATTTGGGCCACTCTCAGAAAACTCTTCGTCCTCTCCCCTGGTGTCCCAAGCTGGTTACAGGAATGAGCGCGACCCAACCCCCACTGAGAGAACGCAGAAAGTCTTTAAAGTTTTTTAAAGATTTAAAAGGTGCTAGATTAAATTGAGAAGTCTAGATAGAGTAGAGGAATAAAAGAGTTTAATTTAGTAAACTATCCTAACGTCATAAAGTTGTATTTTACTGCAAATAGAAACACTATGTATACGAATTACTATCATAAAGTGTTTTTTTTTTTTCACCTGTTTGCATAATTCGTCACACTTTTTTCTGATCTCTTGAGGTGAAGAATTAGGCAAATTCTATTATATTTACATTACGTACATTATAACCATTTACCAATGTTGTTTCAACATGTCTCAGATTGATCTCGAAGAATGCATATAATAACACAGTGGCTCTGCGAATTTTACAACTATACATTTTGCCATTTATGGTAGGTTGCACCAATTCTCACTAGCAAAGCCAATTTAATAATTCTATAACCCTAATACAGAGAAGGATAAAAAGTTATTTTTTCTTGGCATGGACTCCACCAGCTTTTGCCAGTTTTCTTTTATTTACTATCCCGATACCACACTTAAATAATGACTCTATTAGTGATGATGGTACAATCAAATTATTGTAACCGAGATTTTGTTATTGATCACGAATCCTCAATGCGGTTAAGATCTGGCGAGTTTCAATTCAATCTAACACATTTAGTTTGTGTTTTTAGACAAAAGACACGAGTCAAGATCATAGGCGTAGCCAGGAGGCCAAAGGGGCGATGCCCCCCAAAATTTGTAGCATGTCTTGTCGTTTTGTGCTTCGAGAGGCGGTGTCCCAAAGCAATTACTGTTGCTCAAGTCAAAATATTTGACCCTCCCAAAACACTGGACAAGATCCTGTTGGAAGATTCCTCCACGATCAGGAAATGCCCATCTCATATCTGGAATGACGTTTCTTTCAATTGCGTCAATGCACCTGCCTGAATTTATCATACCCTCAGTTGGCTTAAGAGAACCTACTCCAGAAAAGCTAAAATTTCCCCAGAAAGTCTTCTTTTGTGGGTGTTTTACCACCCTATTGAATTGGGAAGGGCTAACTGCTCATCCTTCCTAATCGTGACAAATACGTTGTGCTTCCCTTGAACGAAAAATGCCTTTCAACTGAAAAGAACTCTTTTTTCCAGTCTTTTACAACCCAATCTTCGTTTTTTGCCCATTCTAACCTTTTCTTCGTTTTTGAGTAGGAAGCTGTTATTTTAGCGGTTTCTTAGCCTTTCCGCCAGTCTCCAGTAGGTGGCGTCGCACTGTACTTAAGCTTATGCGGAGACCAGCATGCATCAAATTATTCTGTAAATCAAAACTCGTCTTCTTTGCATATATGGAGTTTGCAGGCCTGCAACCGAGGGCGTAACCGAAAAATTTCCACCACAGAAATTTTCAAAAACTTGTTTGGTTGTTAGGTACAACAACAAGTTACATTACAAACATTTTTCCTCCCGAAAGTATCACATAGTTGCGGCCCTGGCTGTTTGGGTATAATCTCAGTCTGGGACCCGGAGTGAGGAGGCATTGCCCCAGGTCCTTTCAAAAATGGGTGCAACGGGCCGGAGGTGCCTTTTCATGTTATCATAGGTAATTTCATGATTTATCAAGATCGGTTTATAACAAATTGCTATTCGTGCACCCAGAGAATTAAGAATGTTTTTCCATAATTTCTGTAATTCGTTTTGAGGCCAACATTGTTTCTGAACAGAAACAAGCATAATTGGTAACGATTTTTTGTTTTTTATAATTTCCATTGCCCTCAACTCTTTCACTGCCTCCCTGCCCTATCGCTATTCCAGCGTCCCTGGTCTCAGTGTTGCGAAAGCGTAGTAATGCAACCTCTTCCTATACGTGTCATATCTGTCATTAAAAATCACAGAAATTCCAACATGTATGACTCTCAACAATACAACAGAAAGAAACTGGTTTACTTTGCTCAATAACACTATTGAGCTGATTAAAGTCCTGTATGACGTCATAAAAACATATTTCTCGACTNTTCCGACAGGTCACGCAATATTTAATGCACTGGGCTAANAACGAAATCACAGCAAATCCTTCCGCGGCTTGCGCGGCGTAAAGGAACAGAAAATTGATCATGTTGTCCTTCACTGTCGAATCCATCGACCTCCCTATGGAGTGCACGGCCTGCCGGTTTTGGATTACGAGGCAAGCGAATGGCTGCTCAACACATGCCCCGAGATTTAGTGCGGCCTAGCAGTGGATTACAAGAACTACTCAAATGATGAAGCAGCAGCAATTGATATATTCCCAAACGCACACAAAAAGAAACGGCAATACATTGTATAACGACTGAAACAACAACTTTAGCCATTTAATTTGAACAAAGCTATATAGATAAAGCTATAACAATAAAAATTTTATGCATAAATGCCCGTTTCAATTTTGAACTTTGAGGTTCATGGACCCCTAGACAGTGGCGTACCTTGGGTTTCTCGGGCCAGGGGACAAAGTCAGTTTGGGCACCCCCACCCATCCCGTTCGTGACAGCGTAGATGCGAAGAGTGAGTTGGGTAGAAGGGGCATCGAAAGCTGACTCGGGCCCCGCAGGTTTGTTTCTAGACCCGTCTGAAAACTTCATAGTGTGACATCATGGAATGACGTCAGGACCTTCTGATCTTGGAAACCATTAACATCTTAGAAATCGTTTCGCGTGAAGCTATCCCCATTTTAATTTTCGGTCACGATTGAACATTCAAACGGTTGTATTGCGACATTCCAAATTGCGGTAATACTGTATCTGTACATTCTAATTGTAGCAACTAGAGCAAAATTCAAAACTAGTCAAAAACTTCCCTGATCATCTGCAAAAATCTGCATGAATATTGATGACAGAATTTTAGGGGCAGAAAAATTTTCTGATAACACAGCACAAAATTGGCCTCCACAATTGCAACTTGTTTTCTAAAGAATGGGATGATCAGAGTCTTCTGAAGATCCCGAATGCAGCGTACCCGCTTGTTCCCTTCTCTCGTCAAGTCTAGTCACCAGTGACGCAAAAGGAGGTTTAAGCCAGGTATAGGAAACCTCGGCTGAAAAGTGGCTCACTGGCCACTGCAGGGGCCCACTAGCCAATACACAAAACAAAATTGAAAAATGATGGTGAATGTGGACGTGAATGGCAATAGTAAAACCCGAATTCACCGGAAAATACTCCGAAAAACGCAAAAAAACGACAACGGCCCCTCCCCCGTCACTTACACCACTATTAGCCGCAATTAATGCTGATTCGACCTATAGGGGGTTCTGGAGCAAGCATTCCCAGCGTTTTGAGTTTAGAACGTAATTAAAGACTGATTGAGGGCAGACTCCCGAGTATATACACGATGACAGGGAGAAAAATACATATAAAGCAGACAAATAATTTTATGCAAAACTACTACACAAACATACAATTGCACAATCCTAATACGTTTCTTTGGATATAGGGTAGTACCCTGAAACGTTAACGGAAAAGAATACTGCGACGCAATGCTTTACTTATAATTGTCAATTTCAAAGACAATTAAAGCTTTCTTGCCTTTGCTGCTGCAAATTTACCGATTATTTCGTCAAAAAAACGATATAATTTAAATGTGTCACATGTATTAACCTAATAAATATCTAAGACCAGTGACCCCCCTGAGAAATTCTATGTTAGTAATTTTGTGACCTGAATTTCGACAAACAGGTCCGTGAAGATGATCAGTTTGTAGGCATGGGCGTCGGAAGGATATTTTCCAGGGATGTTCAATAGTGGATATTTTTATAGGTAACCATAAAGATATTTCCAGGGGGGACTAAAAGTGGTGAAATTCCATTTTTCCTTCTCGAAACTAAGAAAACGTCATAACGTTTATATATAGGTCGAATTAATATAGAACACATGGAGCAATAACTTAAACGTTCAGAAATACAACTAATATAGGCCTACTCAACGCTGTTGCAGTTACAATTTGAATCTTGCAAAAGTAGTCAGCATGTATTTAAATATCACACAAACAAAAATCATGTTAACTAGCTTCAGAACTACATCAAATACCAGTGACGTACGCAGAAAATTTTCATGGGGAGGTTTCATTCAGTGGCAGATCGTGGTCATTTGTATTTCGGGTGCATTGTTTGTGACGACACAATCTGACGTCATANTNNTCAANCGAAGTTTGCTGACATAATATGCATATTCTTCTACACACACTCCCCTTATTTTTGTAAAAAATCAAGTCCTATACACTCGCCTTATAATAAATTTTTTGCAAAATATCAAGCTCAAAGGGGGTTTAACCCCAAAACCACCCCCTTGCGTACGCCCTTGTCAAATACACTTCAACATAAAGTTTGTCAGACCATCAAAGTTCAAAAACTTTCCTGAACATCATTCATAACTGTTGTCGTAACAACATACTGTAAGTTTCATCGTTGCTCTAAAAGCATGCACAGTCAGGGTTGACAGAAGGTTGATAAGGAATATAGCAAGTGTTTGTCCAGTTTGTGGCAAATTTTTGGAAAAAAATTGACAACGGCAAGGTTATTGGGAATATTGATTTTTCGATACTTTACGTTTTTGCAATTCATATTTTTCCATGCTTTTCAAATTTTTTTTTGACAACTGAACTGAAGTTCGTCTGTAAAGCATATTACGAGTACCCAGTGGTGGACTTAGGGATTGGGGGGCGAAGCAAGGATGAAAAAAGGGCCCTTTGATGACGTCATCATCAGGCCCGTAATAGGGGCGCGATGCCCCCCTGGAAGTTTTTTCGCCCTACCGGGAAAAATGTGTTGGACGTAGTTTAAAATTATTACACAAAGTTTAAAAATTTTGGGCCCCTCTCAGAAAACTCTTTTCCCCCCTGGTGTCCCAATTAAGCTGGTTACGGGCCTGGTCATCATACTCAGTCAACCGTGTAAAGACCTTTTCATCAAGACTAGGAAGAGATATACAGGCCACCCAGTGACACATTCCTGGGGCTACGGCATGACTGACATAACAGAAAATAATAATAATAAGGCATTTTTGCCCGCAGACACGAAGTCCACAGTACAAACACACATTTTCTGCACAATGCAGGTTGATAAAAACATACAAAACAGAACGTTTTGCAACGGCGTTGGAGGCAGAACCACAGTGTTACAGACACATTCTTAACACCAGTGGCGTGCGGAGGTCTGGTGATGCCCGGGGCGACTGCTTGGTTGGATGCCCCCCTACCAAATTCTAGTATTGAGCAGTTGCGTATGGTGGTCATTGTTACTGGATAAACGCTGTTTGTGACGTCAAAATATGACTTCATATTCACGTTTGCAAACCAACATTTTGGCGAAGTTTGTTGACACAATATGCATATTCAGGGACGCCGCAGCAGCGGTAGGGAAGCACTCCCGTCGCAACGCGGGGGATTTCGTGGGCTTAGCCCCTCCAAACAAAGCTCCAAGTTCACACCCCCAAATTGAATTACAATAATATAATATAATGATATTTGCGGACTCATGGTCCATATCACAGACACAAGACCACAAAAAGTGGTTAGCTATTCATCAGCGCACATTACAGAAACGGTGTTTGCACATTACCAACACTGGGAGGAGCAAAGCAGTTTATCCTCACCACAGCTGTATTGTCAGTCGCAAAAGCACAGAAAATGGATAACCATACAGTAGGGCGTTACACAACCGGTGTTAGTACGTGTCCAACCTTGAGAGGAGCAAGACACTTTTCCAGCACTTCTTACTTTTTTATGCTTGGTGTGTACACAGTGTCAACATATTTTTATTACACAAAAGCAATACTGATGAGACGCAAACTCCGAAACAATTCATGGACAACTACTGCATTTGATCTCCATACAGGAGTGTTGAATAATTGAGGAAAAATGAAGATTTATAAAAAGCAT
>JGI24158J21664_10000101_pt1 | contig 53849 bp, 37 predicted proteins | sample Ectturendosymbi3_FD_21664 | JGI IMG/M metagenome (IMG submission 21664) | reverse complement strand
GTTTCCGTGGTGCACTTCGTTTTGATCGACGCTAACTGAAGAATATCTTCTATCTCGCGTGGCTTCGGACTACTTGGCTTTTGCTTGCCACGCATTTCACCAGGATTTTTGAGAGAGCCTGCCATCTGCGGCTAAACAATGCATCCCACGTGGCCGTCGGAAGAACTATGTGCCATGCTGGGACAAAGAGTGTGAGACCCTCTATTGCTCCTTCATCCGAGCCCCAGTGGGGACTGACTGTGACAGAGCCGCTTCGTCCCTAGTATCTCGACTACAACAGAAGAAGAAGGAGCGATGGGAGGAAGCTGTCAACTCCATCGACTTCTCGCACTCCAGCCGCAAGGCGTGGAGAACAATCGACAAACATACTGGCAGGTCTGGACTCTCCTCTCGCCTGTGCCCCGTGTCGGCAAATTCTATCGCCTCTCAACTCGTGAAGAACGGGGCACACAGGACCGGCGGCCGCGAGTCCGCCAGGCTCGTCAACAAGCAGCTGTCCGACCTATGGAAGATTCCAACACCTGAGGGTTACAGTATCTCTGAACCCTTTAGGCCGGAGGTGTTTGCTGCTGCCCTCAGACGCCTGAAGCCAGGAAAGTCTCCGGGGTTGCATTCCATTTTCCCGGAGTTTATACTCCATGCCGGATCGGCTATCAAATCTTGATTTTGCGACTTCCTCAGTTCTTGCATGCGCCAACGCAAAATTCCAAAGATCTGGAGAAGAGCACTAGTAGTTGCGNTCCCTAATCCAGAAACGCCNTTGGGGNACCCAAAGAGCTACCGTCCCATTTCTCTTCTGTGTGTCCCCTTTAAAATCCTCGGGAGACTCATCTCCGCTCGTGTCGAAACAGGAGCAGGCCAGCTTCCGACACGAGAGGTCGGCCGTAGACCAGGTTATCCTGATGACACAGGACATCGAGGATAACTTTTCGGCTAAAAAGAAGGCCGGAGCTGTGTTTGTTGACCTCACAGCAGCCTACAACACTGTATGTCACCGCGGCCTCACCTGCAAGCTGCTGCAATTGCTGCCTGATAGACACATGATTCACATGATCATGGAGATGGTTAGCAATCGCATCTTTACTCTCATGACCGCAAATGGCCAAAGGAGCAGGTTACGACGCCTCAAAAACGGTGTCCCACAGGGATCTGTCCTGGCGCCCTTCTCTTCAACATCTACATCTCTGACCTGCCAATTACCATCTCCGGAAAGTATGCAAATGCTGACGACCTAGCAATCATGCATGATGGAGATTGGCAGGCAGTGGAAGGGGCGCTGAGCAACGACATTGCAACGCTAGGTGAATACCTCAAGACTTGGAAGCTAAAGCTCAGCACCACAAAAATGGTGTCTGCAGTCGTCCATCTCAACAACAAGGAAGTTAAGCGTGAGCTAAAAGTCAACTTCAACAACGAAACCCTGCTCTTCTGCTCCGAGCCCAAATATCTCGGAGTAACGTTGGACAGGTCGCTCACGTATCGTCGACACCTTGAGTCACTCCGCAAGAAGCTGACATCACGCATCGCGCTCCTGAGGCGGCTTGGTGGCTCCGGTTGGGGTGCTGGAGCAACAACGCTGCGAATAGCCACCCTAGCGCTGATGCATTCAACTGCGGAGTACTGCGCTCCTGTTTGGTGCTGCAGTGCTCATACCCGCCTCATTGACCCCGCCATCAACGACGCCTTGCGAATTGTGACTGGATGCCTGCGTCCTACACCAGCGGTACAACCTTCCAATCCTCGCAAGCATCCAACCTGCTGAGCTTCGTCGCAGTGAAGCCACACTATCTCTAGGCCGCCGTGCCATGGAGCGTCAGCGCTCACCCCTCCATCGAGTGCAGATGCACGGCGCCTCAAATCGAGACACCCATTTGTATTCGCCCACAGCAACTCATCAGTGTTTCTGAAACCAACAACATACGTGCGGCGCAGTGGGCGGGTCATCAATGGAGTGCGGAGTGGGCGGACAACCCCACAAGACTCCGCATGTTAATTCCAGACACCGGTACACACCCTCCCGGAATGATCCTCCCAAGAAGAGCCTGGGTCCGACTCAACCGCCACCGCACCTGTGTCGGACGTTTCCGCTCCTGCTTGTGCAAATGGGGTTTTGCCTCCTATGCGGCCTGTGGGTGTGGCGCAGAAGAACAAACCGTCGGCCATGTTGTCCTCCAATGTCCAATCCATGGACCTCCCCATGGACTGCACTGCCTGACGTTTCTGGACGATGAGACAACCGAATGGCTGCTCAACACCTGCCCCGAAATTTAGTGCTGAGAAGCAGTGGATAAAAGAAGAACTCGCTCAAAAGAAAAAGAAGGCTTCGGTAAGCTGTACCACTCAGTTTTAATCGTTTGCTGATTCCAGGTGACCAAACAAAAAGTAAAAAAATTAACAGAAGTGATGGCGGCGTACCTATACTGTATAGTTATAAACGTTTATGCGTGTTAATATTTCGTGTAGTATCCCCGTCTTTAACTAAAACAAAGTATATATAGCCTACTAATTATAGTAGGCCTAAAATAATGAATTTAATAATCTAATCTCAGCAATTTAACTAATGTTTCATTGTTTACTTCGCGTTTCAGTAGTCGTTTCTTTCTACTTACAAACTTAGAATTTTTTCAAGGCTTCAAACGTTTACTCCATCGTGACCTGTAAACTTGGTCTAGCAGTTGGGTTAGACTTCTTCAAATTACGCGTGCATGTGATGCCATTCCTTACCTTCGTTCGCTACCAACAGACGTCTATTTGAAAAACTCTATTACCAAACCGCCTTTTTATTGCTCAGCAGTGATTGCAACGGCTTTAGTTCACAGGTAATTGCACTGGACAACATTATTCCGCACAGACATGGCGAAGTTGTGCAACTATTTCATCTAACGATGTTTTTAATAAAAGCTGTCACCACAATCATAAACAAACGTATTGTTTCCCTTACGTTAGGTTTTCAGGCTTATCAAAATATGAGCAACATCTGTTGTAAGCTTTTTTTGTTGAAATGACTTTTCTATATGACTACAATTGTACCGTTGAACAAAAGAATCGAACCTTCTACGAAACCCACAGTGCCTATCGGCGCTGATAGCACTGATTCAATCTACTTGCATTTCAAGCTTACGATCTGAGCTCTAAATTACCCATGTACTGCAAACACACCGAGTGCACCATTTCACTTGAAGAACATCATTTTCCGGTAACATTACGTCATACAGAAAAACAGCAGTTCTATTGAAACGGCAATTTTACCGTTGCAGAGTTCTTCATTTCACCCCTGTTGATAAGCCTACCTAATGACTAGCCTACAACTTGTGGCACTTCTTTATTGAAAATATCCACTGAAAAATAGCATGAGACGTGGCAAGAAATGTTCGTCGTTAATGCCGGTAGGTGTAGGTGACGAAATGATATTTCTTTAGGGCGTTGCTAAGGATGGAACGATAGGAAAAAGGGATTAAGTTGCCTTTGACTGTTTACCGTTATTTCCACCAGGGTCTTCTTTTATCAGATTTGGAGTGGGGAGGAAACATAAACATCGAACTGCCGGACCAACAGTGTTTGCTAGCCTGCGTTCGAATGCCATCTCTGTCCTTTCTTCAAAAGACTTTTCACTGGGTTGGAGGAAACGTCTTGGGTGGGAAAGGAAGGTGTAGGGAATGGGGGACAATTGTTCCACTAGTAAGTATGCTAAAAAGTTCTGATTTTAAGACAAACATAGGAGTATTTTAGCATGCTTGATTTGACTTTTGAGTTAACGTTTTATCAATTTGCTCACTCAAACAACCAGACTTCCTAGTTTTTTAGACTATCAGTCCAGGTTTTCTAAACACAAAACCTAATAAGATTTGCAAGTACATTAAAAAATTATATTTTTAATCAAAAAATTAATTTTCCCCCAGAAGGTGCCGCTCGGGTCCCGGAGACACCAGCCCCCTTGCTACGCCACTGAACTTGCTCATCGCTATGTTGCTGCTGGTCGAATTGATGCTGAGTTGCACAAAACTATGATTCAGCAGCGTAAATACTGGGAAAATGTGCTTACACGTGTTGCAATTATTGCTTTTCTTTGTGAGAGAGGCCTGCCGCTTCGGGAAACTGGCAGTAATGAGATTGATGGTTTTGGTAACAGTGTCAATTATTTGGGAATGTTGGAGTTGATTAGCCAAGTTGATCTTCTTCTATTTCAGCATATTCGTCAACATGTGAAGCACGGACGTGGTCATCCACCTTACCTCTCAGAAACAATTTGTGCAAAAATTGTTACGCTGATGGAAGTGCTTGATGTTATCAAAAAATAATCAACAACTTCTGTTGCATACCTTACTTAACATTGCTTTGCCATTTGGTTCAATGACTTGATTTCCAAAAATATGACTGCTTCCAAAATCATAATTGTTTGCGTTTGATCTTGTCGAGGAGGTAGTGACGTTTTGCATAGGACTAACGACAAAGTACCTTCAAACGGCTACACTAAAGTTATGCAAGCTTAACAAAAAAATCCTCGTAGCGTTCGCGGTAAAGACACTTTCACGGCTCCTTCCCGATGGCACCAATGGTAGAAACAACTAGGAACAAATAAAAAATACTGCCTGAAAATCACTACCGGGCTTGTTGGCTTTATTGTCCAAATATCCAATTAACAAAACTTCGTTCAAGCCTGCGGTAACATGTATAATATACTGTAACAGCTCGGGTCAACAGTCTGGATATCGGTATTTGCCGATGCGCTCCATGGACGCAAATTGAGGTTTTCAAAAAAATGTATTTATGCGCGAGATAGGATCAGGTGAAGGTGGAAACGAAAATAGAATTGTCAGAAAAAAACAGCAAAAAACAAACAAATTTAAGAGAACATCTTTACTTGGAAAACACAACCTTTTGCGTTAAAAACTCGGTAACAGCTTTCAAAGGTAGCTCCAATTAGGATGTAAAATGTATTCTGTAAAAAAGGAAACCAGGCTTGTTGCCAGGATTGCCGTTTCACTTAAATCTTTATAGTACTTGCACTGAAGCACACCACCGCTGAAGGTCAAAGTTCATCTGCAATGAAATATACCGTGTTGATACTCTTCAACCTTTTTAACACGCACGTTTCTATCCAGGGGGGAAACCGGGAAATTGCCCACCTGAAATTTTCAAAAAAATGCTTAGATTTTAGGTACAACAACAAGTTACAATCATTTCCACCCCCGAAAATGGTACAAAACAAGCTACAATCGTTTTGCCTTATCTCCGAAAATATAAGGTAGTTGCGGCCTTGGGTCTGACGTTATGCGGTAACTTCAAAGTCACGATGGTTTTAACAAACGCAAGCTGTTCTGTTCGCAACACAGACCCCTGTTGAAGAACATTCTTGTTAAACACTGATTTTTTCTTTGTGATTAAGTGGAGCTGTGTGCATTGACACTCGCTTGAACAATTCAGTAATTGCAAAATATCTTTTCAGTAGGTGGTGGAAAATGTGTTTTCATATTTTTCATGGGCGGCTTGAACTGCCAGCATTTAAAAACAGCGCATGAAGGCAAAACACCAGCTCAGGAATTGTGCATTATTTTTTTCTCCGTTACATTTGTTCAGAAGCGTTCTTCAGGAATTTAAGCCAATAGTAAGTTCTTTTTTTCCATAATTTACTTCTTTAAGCCTATAAAATCAAACAAAAATTACACAAAAACGGAACAAATTCGTAATCACTCAAATGCCTATCATAATCTTAATCAAACTGTGACAGGATTCGACTTCTTGTCTTGAAATGCATGACAATATGCACGAGTGAGGGCACTGAGAACTAGAGCGTGGTTCTTTTTAACAGAGACAATCATGGAGAGGTGGATAGCAGAGAGGGAAATGTTGTCAGAGACAGGAAACAAGATTGTTGCTCAAGGCGGTTTTCCCTAACTGGCGCAATGAGTTAGGGCTGCCATTTCACTTGCAAGCTTGCGGTGCTGCCATATACGCTGATCGAACAACGCCTGACGTCATCAGCATTCCGTGCAGCCTTCCGCAATAATTTTGTCTGTGTACGACGTAAGGTTCGCATCATAGCCAGAATCACTGTTGGACTTCTGCAGCGAACGGTGATTAGGCGATCTTCGATTAAACGACGAATATTTTGCTGGTCGACTTGACGACGCCCCTGATGAAGTAGCAGATGACATCAGCGACGATTCGTCACTGCAGGTTACGTGGCGACTCCTTGCCACAACGTCAGGGAGCGCAGCAGGCTCATGCCGCGTGGACGACTGGCGCCGATTTGGCATTTTGTAATAAGAGATGCCTGAAGAAGCAGTGTCGGAGCAGGAGGAGTCTTTTCTCGTTGGTGTTTTCCAGTGATGCTGGTTGGTGTCTGAAGGGCTACTGACGTTAGAAACGATGAGTTCTGAAAAAGATGGCAGCCTCATTGCTACAAGCGTGAAATTTTGGAGCTTTTCAGGATTTTTGTCTTTTTTCAACACAGATCGTGTTTCAACGCAGTTCACTGTAAAGCCTTATTTGCAAATTTTGATCATGTTACTTTGACAACGTGAGAAAAACCTCGATAAAAAAATAATGATCAACAGCTGCTACTTAATATATACACAGAACAGAGAGCAACAGTCTAAATTTCTCCCTTTCGCCCTTGTATACCTGAACTTGGCATCCAGCACCGGTCGCTATGTCCTTTCACTTTACATTCAGCAGTGCACTTTTCTCCCAAACTCATCGTATCAAGGGGAGACGCAGGGGGAGAATGCATTGCAGGGGATACTGTTGCAGTGTACAAGCGTTCTGTAAAGTAAATGGGTTTATGAAAGGTTCTGCATTTTGGTGAATTTTAACAATGTCATGGAACAGTCTGAATTGTTGAATCAGGACTCATCTGTCCGCGAAAAAGTTATAGAAAACTCTTTATCAAAGCCAAACAAACGGCGATACTGACTTTAAATCATCTATCTATCAAATGTTTATGAAAGTAGGCAAAGGAGAATGTACTGTACATCTATCATAGTAATTACTAATTACCGTTAAAAAACTAATTCTCAAAAAAGCATCCATCACGCACGCCATACACCGACTTTCCGCCAACTGCGCTTACCAAAGATTCTTGCGTTCGGAAATGTCTGTAAACCTGATTTTCAAGTACGTGTGTATGATCGCATGCAGAGTTTACACAGAAAGAAAGACGAACTGGTATAAAAATATGCAGTACTTCACCACCATGAACATAGCAAAAATTCCGTGAAAATGTTTCGTTCGGCAGGAGCGTTTCACAATTAAAGTTCCTACGTTATCAGTTATTAGTGCGTACAAGGAAGGAAAGACTTGTACTTCATTAGATTCCAATTGACTTCCAACAGATTTTAGATAAATTCATTTTAAAAAGTTTTTTTTTACCTCTGGAAGCTTCGTGTGACCCACGCGACTTCCTTGCTCCTGAAGTCGATCTGTTCCTGCCCTGGAAAACATTGAATTTCTTAGATGTATATCAATGCAAAAAAACCCTCTTCTCTAAGTGTCTCTCAAGTTCCGATACAACTACAGTAGTGTTATTTCAAAGCTTAGCTTCCCCCACATTCTTGATTTACCAACCGTTGGTCTCAATCTTTCCTTGTTCTCTTAAAAATAAGCAAAATCTTTTCAATCCATTTACAGTGTCGTTACAACAGCAATCTTCAGATATCTGTAATCATCGAATGCCTTTGTATGGACCTTGCACCTTGATGAATGTTCAAATTGGTCTCTCTCTTATCTCTTAGCCACCGCGGGTGCCTGTTGGGATGGCATTCAATTTTGGAATACCACTGCCTGCAATTCCTTGTTATGCTCAGTAGTTTAGCAGTATGCTGCTGCATCCATTCTTCGATGCTGCCCGACCAGAATTTCTTTGACATTCCCGGGTCTGCTACTTACTACTGTCCCTAGCGATATGCATTTTTACAGACAGTTATGGCGGGAGACCGATGTTTGATTAATTATAGAAAGTAGTTGTTTCTGGCAAACAACGTTATTTCTTTACTTGTTCGTGAATGAATTCGTTTGTTTTATGTTCGGCGTATGAGATCCGGAGAAGTTTTCTATCACACTTGTATTCGAAGGCGTGTATTATTCTTACCAGATTCACTTTGCGTGTATAATTAATGCAATTGTGTGGGAGAATGAAACAACAAGGGCTCATATAACTTTATGCTGATCGATTTGTCCTTCTAGATGACTTGGAGTTTTGTCGTAGGACAAATACTGTAGATAGGCTATTTGAGTTTCTGCGTTGTCGAACTGCTGTCTGCAGTTAACGTGAGGTAGTACTGTATAATTGAATTTAGGTACGTCTTAAAATTGTTGTCCATTCAGCATGACAGAACCATGTTACGCCATGAAACAACTATTTGTCATGGTTTCGCCCTTCTCCGCACTCATTTCATTCGTGTGTTCCTGCTTTTCCAAGTTTGCTGATAAGATCCTGCAATTCTGTCGCACCACCTGCTATAGGATTACCTGAAAAATGGAGGATGCAAAATGATCTTCCTCCTTTAAAAATGGTGGGGTAAAAATTGTGCAGCGTATCCTGCATGATGTTCTCTAAAATTATACTAAACAGGTGAGGAGATCGCAGGCAACCTCGTTGGACTCCGACAGGTTCGGAAATACACCCTGCAGTTGTTGTTTAGGATGTCTGCCCCGCTGGGGCCCGGTAGAGTAACTGTATTACTTAAATTAGATGATTGTGGAAGTTGTAGTGTTTCATGGCTTGCCACAGACCTTTGTGCCAAACGCGGTCAAACACCTTCTCGAATCTAATAAACTTATTATGAAGACTGCGCTGGTGTTTGATCACTCTTGTGATAAAAAGTTGTTCCGTCGTGTTTTGCCTTCGAACACAACTCCCCTGTTCGCTGTTAAATTTCCTTCTATCTCCTCTTTGAATCAGTTCAATACCCTAAGCATCAATTTGGTTGACTATTAAAATAACTTGACAGTTTGATAATGTTGATAGTGACTTATAGATTGCCATTTTGGGGAGTGGAATTGAAAATGATTGCGTTCATTTTATGGCCAGTAGTTGTCAACAGTTAAAGCACCTGAATACCTGATGTCTTGCACGTTTCATGGTTTCTGCAGGTATATTGTCAACTACTGGACTTTTTTTCGTTTGGAAGTTCTTTCCCCCTTCCCCTTACACCAGCGGCTCCCAAACGTTTTTGAGCGAGACCCAAATCTGAATTTGCTGAACGCCTCGCGACTCATGCCTCAAACAACATATGATAAAAATAATCATTGCATGGATGATTTTTAGCAGTAAGTTGTTAAGTTCGTTTTCACTGTCAGGAATCTCCTCTTTTCTCAAGTACTTACACTACAGACAGACAAAGACAAGCAGTGGTAACGGTGATATACAACCCAGGTTTAGATCGCCTCGGCGCGACCCATTTTTTGACTCTTTGCGACCAATGTTTGAGTCGCGACCCATGTTTTGGGAAACACTGTCTTACACCTTGGTTATATTTGCATTTCGTGCTTCTCTGTTTGTCTTAATACCACCTTTTAATCAACTGATGCTTGGTTTTGAGCTGAACTTATATAGCTCCGTGCGTTATTTCATCTACCTGTGAATAACATCATGATCTGTTCCTTCGATGAGAAGTTTACCTTCTTTGTCTTAAATTACATTGGATCTAGTCTGGTTAGGTTGGCAGCGTCAGTGTGCTGGAAGCCGCTTTGGTGGTACCTGTTCTCATTCCTGTCTCCACCTACTTGCACTAATCTCGTCTGTTATCCACTGTTCCCTTGCCTTCACATTTTACATGTCTTTTGGCCTGTTAAACGTCCGATTTATCTTCTTCACTTCTTTTCTTTTTTTCACGTAAATCTAAAATGTCGTCGTTGACCCAAGTTTTTCTGGTTTTTCCTTTCTTACCCAGCACTTTCGTCGTGCTTCTTTAGAGTATGCCTGCCATGTTATCAACGAGTTTGTTGAAGTCATCCTCCTACGAGTTATGGCACCAAATCTTCCTCCAGCGACGACTTCAACCACATTGGAAACTCCTTAGTCTTACAGTTTGTCTAGATCGAATCTAAGGCGTAAGTTCTCCTGTTTCTGCTTCTTAAATTCTATCTTTTTCGTCATCAAGACAAGTGATCTTCAGTTGGTCACTGCCTGCATACCTGAGAAGGTTCTGGTACGAGATTTATTGCTACTGGGTTTGATTTGCTTCGATGGTAAGATGAAACCATCTAATCTACTTGATTGCGTATGTCGCCATTGGGTGCATGCCAAGTTGTTCTTATTCATGTTTCGTGAAACAAAAGTTTATTCCTCAAAGTGAGATTGTGTTTTTCGGCAAATTCTAACAGCCGTAGGCCTCTGTCATTGGTACCTTCCATGCTAAAATGTCTTGTTTTTCTTGGCCATTGATCAAATGCGTCTCCTACAGCGACAAGAAGGTCCTTACTGGGAACACTTTTGATGGTAGCCTTTAATTTGCTGTAGACCTGTTCAACTGCATCATCATATTCATAGGTTGGAGCATCAACCTAAATGACAACTATGTTATTAGGCCACACAGAGAGACGTATAACCATGATTCTGCTGGCCATTGGCATGCAGTTGATTACAGACTAGATTTTTTGCTTATTAATCAAGAAACCAACACCGTGATGACATTTGGAGCCATCGACACTGCACCATACTTCGTGGCTCTCTATAATGATCATTCAACCCCAGTCCACATTACTACGTCTAATACGATTGTTTATAACTGGTTAGTTCATGAGTAAACTCTTTCAACTTTCCGCAAAAAATGTGAGCACACATCCCGCAGTGACAACATTTTCCCGGGAAGCATGAGTTTGATTGTTTACTTTTTTGCTCTGGAAGTATACCTCTTGCCCCGTCTAAGAGCAAATCAGCGGGGTGCGCTGTTGTTGGTAATTCGGGCCTCGACCGATCCGGCATATCGTCAGGGTTGTGGTGAGGCGGAATGCGTGGGAACGGCGTTCCCACACCTTTTTCACGTTTTGCTTTAAAATGAGTTTGAAGCTGTTTTAAAATGGCTATTGGATGCGTTCCCACACCTTTTTTGTTAGCACTACATCCCTGCATACGAGTATAGTAAACTGGCTTAATATCCATCAAGCCCTTTCATTAGGCAGAAATAACTCATGTTGGTGCCCATGTCCTCTCCAAGTAATGCCTTCTGCATTAGCCGAACTTTGAAGGTTACTACAGATGATTCCCCCTAAAAAGTAAGCCTTTATGTGAATTGAGTTAACCCATGTTAACGACCTCACATCAAAACCCTTTTTCTCCACAGGTGCTTGGTACAAACTTAAACATTATCTTCCACCATACATCCTCAAAAACTTAATAAAATCTATTCCAAGCTGTGAAATACAATTCTTGGGTTTATGTGGTGGTAAATAAATTGTACAGAATTTTAATGTTATGCACAACAGATATAGATGTCTCAGTGGTGGAAAAAGATGGCCATGGCCGAGAGACCTTTATCAAAAACCCGGCCTAGAACTTGAATATTATATGCCCCAAATGTACAGCAATGTTCCCAAACCCATTTTTAACGACTTTATCTTAATGAATCAAACACACTACTCAGCTAGCCACAGCAAAATGCCACTTCTTATTTGCAAAGCTCTAATAGGAGTTCCAAGTCTTTTCCAGATTAAAAGTTAACAAAAACATAAACATTTCAAAAACTTCGCCTTTGGTGAACTCATTGTCTATATACGTCATTTTGGAGACTTATGTAATACTTGCGTCAATGATTCGGACATAGTTTGCTCGTTTGCAGAATAAATAGGTAAGATGGAGGTGAGTAGTTGGTATCGTAAAAATTTGGGGAAGAAAACTTTAAAATTAGAGTTACTTGCACCGTCACTACAGGGACGCTTTGAACAAATCAGGTTTTCATACCCATGGGATATTTCTCGAGTTGGAAAAGTGCTTTATTCTCTTCAAAGGCACTTTCACATATGGTTCTTGCTAAAGTCATCATCAATCGAGGATGAAACTGTACGCAAGATATAAGCAGTTCAGAAAACTTGCAATAAGTAAAAGGTTTTACCTGGTTTCCGTAATTCTGTTGTTGTTGTTGTTGTTCTAGATACGCATGCATAGCTCGAGGAGTGTTTGGTATATCACAAAGATGACATCTGTTGCTTGAACCATTGCCAAGAGAGTGATCGCACACAGTTGTATTACTGCAACAACAAAATAATTTACTCAGCAGTGAACTCGTGAAAATTAAGTTTGGGTGGGAGAAAACATTTGCTACATTATAAGCCACACTTGTTCGATCGTTGGTGTATTCATATTGCCATCAAAGCCTTATAAAATTTGTTTCGAGAGAAATTCTCAAAACTCTATTTGATTTAAGATGGAAATTTACCCTCGTCTAGTATGCGTACATATCATCTCAGAACCAATGTAAAGATTAGCCTGCATTTACTGGAGAGAAAAAAACTGTATGAGCTACTAATTAGCCTCCGATTTATTAGTTCGCTACTTGTGAAAAGCGTCTAGCTAGTGTTCCGTGGAGACATTACTAATGGATCTGTGACGCTTTTGGTGACAGTTTTGTCGACAAGTATCCCTTTTCAACAAGTCCAGAGGTTTTTGTGTTAGAAAATTGTCTCTGAAACGTAATTCACGCTAAAACGCTTTAAAAATTTTCAAAAGATACGACCAGCAGAAAGACAACTTGTGAATGGAATCACCATATGTTGCTATGCCTGGAATCCTTTCTTAGCGACTGCGGAGAACCAAGCTGCGACGAGCTCGTTCTTGTGTTGGTTGATGAAGTGCTGTCGTCATTTGCTTTTGTTACCAGCTTGGAGGTCTACAAAAAAAACTTTTCTTTTAGCAAAAATGAACTTAAAAAAAAACAAGTCCAATTAATGAATGTAGTGTAAGCTCACGGAAAAAAATAAAATTAATGCATGCTGATGAGTACAAGTGCTGCAAGGACGAACAGATAGAATTTTCAAAATGTTTTCAGAAACTTTTTATGGAAAAGACTGTTGCAGTCTACACGTCAAACTGTCAGTTACCTTTGATTTTCTTTTTCGAACCAGACATATTAGAACAATGATGACGATCACCACCACGGCGGCTCCGCAAGCGACTCCAGCAATGATCAAAGTAGAGCTTCGTTGACCCCTGCTGCTGTAAGTCGAATCTGAAGGAGGTACCAAAGGTGCTGCGGTATTGATGACGCTGATATACATAGTGAACGATGATGTGAGGGGAGGAATTCCAGCATCAGTAACCTAAAAAGCACGTTGTTATTTAGCTGGTATAAAAAATGTGCTTCCGGCAAAAAGTTGCTGTTTCAATCTCCTAACTTCCGTTCTACCGGAGCGGACTTAACTGCGTAAAGTAGGGAGTGAAAAGCGAAAGTCGATAAGCTTTGAAAGTTACGTAGCGTTTCTACGAGCTCCTATTCATCAAGGTGAGAATTTCTACAAAGAACTAATTGAGCTTACGCTGGCCGGCATTCAAAGTTTCAGTTGTATGCGTTCTCATTCATTTGGCGTTAAGAGAAATGGCACCTTAATCACAGTCTTGTATTTTCCCACCAAGCCAACATCATCGAAATCATTATTCGATAGGAATAAAGTTCCTTCGTTGGCATCAATCGCAAAGACTTTGTCAAGTTTTCTACGATTTTGCCCGCTGCCATCTTTGCTGAGTACTTTGATAGAATATCTTAGGCCTGAACTTCCGGCACCGTCGAAATCCATTGCCTGGAAAATGAACGCAGATTTTTCTGAAGTGCGTAAATGCCAACGTCGGTGTCCAGCTGCTTACTCCTACATCTTTAGTTGTACATCTTCCGCGCGTGTGCCGCACTACTGTACGGTCGGTCACGCCTTGCATTTCGACTGGACAATCAAGTTGTCAAGCTATTACAAAGCTCGGCACCCGATGTTAATGAATTTACAGCGCAGTGCACAAGGAATGAATAAGCGCTGTAGCAATAACTTGAACACTCTAAAAACTATTTCGCTGGTTATCAAAACATATTTAGAATAGTACTTTTGAAAATCACCTTTGCCGATTGACAAACAAAAATGATTTGTTGTTCTGCACTAAATCAAGAAAAAAACTGATGGCTGCTGCTACCTTCAGCTGGAAAAAATGCTTCTCTTTTTGAAGTGTGCTCGCATAAACCGTCCGGTTTTCTCCCGCAGGTTGTGTAAAGACTGGGCGATTGTCGTTGACATCAACTACAGTAAGATTTAGCTTAAGTCGGCTTTGCAGCGTTGTCGGTCTGCCTCCGTCCCGTGCAAACAAGAAAAACTGAAAAAAGAAGTCCAAACCGACAGGTTAAGCATTGCTGAAAGCATTTGCAAGTATTTTTCCATGAACAATCTTAAATCCTTAACAACTTTCATGCGTAAGCTTAACAGCTTACATGCGTAAGCTTACAGAACGAAAATTACCTGCCAATTTTTTCTGTTTTCGTAATCTAGCGCTTTTATCAACGTAATTTTTCCTGTGATCAAATCGACCACGATCGGAGGATCCTCTTCCTTTTCCGGTAACACTGTGGCGGGTGTCAGACTAAATCGAATTTCTCCATTTTTGGACAGCTCCACACTTCCATCCTATAATAATTAGAATGAACATTACAACTTCGCATTACAAATGGGCATTGTACTTTTGCTTGCCATGTATGCTTTTGCATGGATTTCCCGATAACTAAACCTCAGTCGCTTAAAATCCACCTGAACGTAAGGTTTTTTTACGTTTGGTTTCTTGATGCCGTCCCGCTCATTAACTTTTAGGCTTTCACGTCGATTTTAACACCATTGGCTCAGTGCATTGTATGCATTTTAAGATCAACAAATGTCCGTCTTCCTCGACATTTAAATGTGTCACACAAAGATTCATTCCAACGTTTGGTTTGGTTTTTAAAGGAGCACTACTAATTCAAAATTAGTGAAAATACACTTAATGAAACAAAGAAACGTTATGAGCCCATAATTTCTTATGGTGAATGAATTTTCAAAAAAGAGCTCTCATCAGTATTATTAATTGCTGTTTAGGCTTCCCTAAGGTTTCTGTTTGATGATTTCAAGATTCATCCTAATACAGCTGTGGTCTACGCACATACGCGTGCTTTGCGAAGTTTTTGTTTGAAATTGTTGTCTTCCTCCTATTTGGAAAGCAGGGTTAAAGTCAGGCATCAACCTGTATTCTTTTCATTGTTCTACTTTTTCCCATACGCTAACAAACTGTTTGCCGTGATATCAGGTTGTACAGCAGGAGTCTCAAACCCAGATTACTCCGAGGGCCAAATGAAGACTTGTAACCCGAGGGCCGCATTATGACTACCCGGGGGCCGCATTATGACGCCGACGCAACAATGGCGGTACCTGAACCTTACTAGAAACAGTTTTTACATCTCATTTCATGCGAAAGGTACCATGATTTATAGGCAAGTCATTTCTAGCCGTCTCCACGTTTCTAAGGAACTTGTCCCCTTGCTAGCCGAGCACTTTTAAACACCAGTGCATAAACTAAATAACGTAAAAGTTAATCATTCGAAAATTCCGAAAAAGCATCGCGGGCCGCACAAAATACCCTCGCGGGCCACATGCGTCCTTGGGCCGCGTGATTGAGACCACTGTTGTACAGCTACTTCTTCCACTCATAAGCTACTTTTCAGAGTAGTTGAAAAACACATTTTCATGAAATTTTTGTTAAGTTGATGTATTTCCAAGAAGCTTTATTGTCAAGTTCCGGGCATAAACTTTGTTTCATAACGATTGTCACACGCATAAGACCCAGACGTAACTGTAACGCACAGGTATCACAGCGGAGGCCCTGTAGCTCAAAGGTGTGTTTTATGGACAGCAAAAAAGATGCTGCTGTTTCGAAAATTGGGCAAAGTTTGGTGCTCTTCATTGAGTCACTTTACTAGTGCAAAAATTAAAGTTCAACCAAAATTTTGGAATTAAACACTGACACCACAAATGGTTGATAGTACAGGAAATTTGCAATCATTTTTTATCGAATGTAGTCCTGCGCAGCAAAAGAATAACACATCCGCAGCCTTTTGAGCACATCGCACAAACGACGCCGTTTTTTAACCGTGAAGCCCGCAAGAGGCAGCCTGAAGCAAACCAGTATCACGAACCTCAGCGAACCGCAAGCCAGGTCCGTTCTTTGCGTCGCCGTCTGTCGCTGTTGCCATGGCAATAACTGATCCGACTGCCGTGTCCTCGGCCAGCTTGAGTTGAATGTCACGATGTTGGAATATCGGACGAAATTCGTTGACGTCGAGGATCACAACCTCTACTGCAGTCGTTCTGCATCTGTCGTCGACATTCAGCAAGTTTTTTTCTGGATTGTTTCAAACTAGTTAAATGGTGTTAACCAAGCCGCTCCGCCAGAATGTGCACGAAGCAGAAAAAAATGAACCTTTGCAGAAAACATCCCAGCAGATTTCTCTGGAACTATGGTTTAAACTTCCTTTCACCTCAAATAAATTTCTTGATTTTACCTCAAATCAATTTTTTTCTTGAATTCCTTTTGTATCTAGGAGCCGAAAGTTAGTTTTAGAAGATTTCATACATCTGCAGAAAAAAGAGTTCATGCAAAACTGCACACACTTGAATGGTGAAACAAGCTTCTACATATGCGAGTGAAAAATGGTCAGAGTGTGCATGTATGGCCACTAAATACATGGAGGTTACTTTACAATAGTCCGACGACCATATCTTCGAAAAGCAACCGGAATTATACCTGAACTTCGGTTCTCAAATTTTTATGTTTCGGAACTTCAGGGGATTCGATGATCCCAGGTTAAAAACTGTTTTGTAAGAAGTTGGACACTTTGACACAGAATCCTGAGAAAAAAGCGCAAGGACTGGGGGTTACAGTGCTGCAAACCCGAAATAACGAGCATCAAATCTGAGACGTTGAGAAGCTAGCCAAGCATTCGTACCTCATGCCATTGGACTTAAGATAATCTGTAACACTTCTACAAAAAGCGTGCTGATGTCGACGCAATGAATGCCTGATCTTGCGTTAAAACGCTGATTCGTTGCGATCTATAGTTGTTTGCAAAAGTCTTAAATTTTTCTAAATATACGACGTCCACAATCCACATTCACCTCGGAGGAAGTCCACCATCACAAGCGTTGATTCTGACATCATAATGACTTCTAGACTCCCTGTCAAACTTCATTGTCGTGGCAAGCAAATTGTTGGTCATGACAAAAATGCCGGGTTCTGTTGATATAGCAATACATTTCAAAAAAAGAAAACAGTATCAAAGAAACGACAAAAGTAATTTGCAACGAAACAGAAATGTGTATTCTTAAGTAAGCCGTCATGAAGCTTTTTGCAGTTAAAACAAGTGACGCAAAACGTTTGCAGCAATTGAGGGAATTCAACATAGGTTTTGAGTAAAATTTTTAATTCTAAATCTCTTTCCTTGTTCCTTAAGATCTACAAGTGCATTCTGGACATGGAATGGTTTGCAAAAAAGTCTTCCCTGAAATGTCATGTTCAACCAACGAAAAGGTATTTTGCATGAAGGTTACTTCACGAAAAGTAATATGTAATATAACAGTGCAATAGATATATTTTCTTCGCTGATTACTGACTACAACGAACAATAACATAGGCCTACAATGAATATTAGGTATGTGTTATGCATTTTCCAAAAAGAAGTAGAACCTAATGTTAAAAAGAACAGCCGTTGAACCATGAAAGAAAAAATTACAAACATCCCTACAGCTTTTAACCTCATACTCAAAGTTGTTTGAATAAGATATGTTGTACGAATGATAGAAGCAGCAAAAACATGAAAGAGAAACGGAGCAGCTGCTCACGTTGGTTCCACTCTTTGAAAGAGAAAGAGGCAAGAGAAGAATATAGGAAAAAATAAAGGTATTAAGTTGTTTATACAAGTAGAAAGAGCAAAAAAGTGTTCATTCCAATCCTATCCGTCCTTAAATTTCGAGGCTAGGCACCAGCTTTGAAAACAAGCACTTGTACAGTCCCATTCACCACAGAACCATGGTGAGAAGCATGGGCTAAACACATTTATCGACTAAAGCGACATATTGAAAAATCATCGACAAATCCTAACAGGTAAAGTCAGCATTACCTGTTAAGTTACCAAGGCTTTCGGTTCCGGGTATCACAGTTTCAACAGTAAGTGCGACGTCACCGTTGGCGCCTTCGTCTGCGTCACTTGCACTGACGTGGGCAAGGTAGCTGCCAACTTGTTCGGACTCAGGAACATATACTACAAGGTAAAATCACAAAAGTATTGTTGGTACTTCTAAATTTTTTAATTTAACCTCATGACGCAGTGGCGAAATTCATGAATGCGCCAGCAACAGACTCGTCCTTCTGGGGAAGGTTGATTGATGAGGAGGCTGAGACCACCGAATGAAAATTGACAAATAATTCCTTTTCACAAGACAGTAATTTTTGAGCCTGCAGACTAACTTGAAAGTGATTCTGAAATTCCTAGGCTGAGGATGGGTCTGGCTGAGCAGTAGGGGTGTCAGACAGTTCGGATCCCCCACTATTTTTAGGGCGGTCCAAAAAAAGAGGGACTGCACTATTTTGCTGCATTTTAATTTTATGTGATAAGGAACATCATCTTTAAAAATTTGCTGAGAGCGTCATCTTTTCAATACGGCAATCTTATTTTCATGTCAACCGTTCATATCATTATAACGTACACGCTTTGCACCGTCGTTCAATGATGGTCTTTTCCAAAAATAACTGTGACAAAGTAATGAACCGCCTATTTGCAGTGAGGAGATCGGGATGGTCGTGTGCACAGTAAACCTTAAACATTTTACGTAGTTATGGTACATATTGCTCGCAAAAGTGATTTGCCTCACAATTTAGAAACACACAATCTTACGAACGGATATGCCGAGGATGTTTTTTGGTCCATAAATTATCGGCATTACTTGAAAGCTGGTACCAATCTTGTTTACGCAAATTGAGATTTTTTGCCAACGCAGATTTGCTTCATAGAGAACTGGTTACAATTTAGAACTAGTGGTACTGACAAAATATGAAAATATCTGCTAAAAAATCGCAGCGAGTGTGGGCGCGTTTTCGCATTTCTATCTTTATAGAAAAAGTGCAGAAAAACTGTTTGAAAGAAAAAAAAGTATATGAAAGTGTGCAAAAGAGCATTGCAAATTTCAAGGCTACAACCGATGACGTCTTAGTAAAAAGGACCAAATATATATTTTCACTGCATCCAACGCCCATTTCGTTGAACTACAACAAGTTTTTAACATCGTGCAAATTACTGCAAAACAAGTTTTTAACCTCGTGCAGAACACTGCAATGTCATGAAAAAGCCACAAGGTCCAGAGAATAGGAGCGCCAAAAAGAATAAGATGATTGCACCGAAAAACGCGAAGTTCTAGCAAGACTGCATTGACTTTGCCACACTACAGCTAGCTATAAACTGCAATGTGGCCCCAACACGTCCGCAAGTACTAAAGAAGTCGATATAAATAAAAAACTGCCCTAAAATCCGCACTATTAAATAAACCGTCCCAAATATGAGCACGAACTCATGTGGCAAAAAAAAACTTTTATGAGAAAACGGTAGAAAGAAGAGCAATTGAAACTGGAAATACTGAATGCGCATGTCAACATTTAGACACGAAACCACAAACACGACATCCCGATCGGAACATGGCTTGTACCAGCAATGAAACATACTCCGAAAGTGATATACAAATAATAGTTGCCACAAAAGTATCCGCTGATACTTTTAAAACTTCACCCATAAACCGTCCTCGTTGTTTGCATTGAAACACCCGGCAACTAATCAAATATTTTACGCACCACTAGAGAAGAGAGGACATCGCAGGCGTTGCTGGTGTGTCAGTAATATTACATACAGTACTGTAGTTCTATTTAAATCCGAAAGTTCTACTTAAATCCGTAAGTATTGATACAATGAAACGATGTAGGTACCTATATTATTTTTGTGTTCCGCAATGAAATTGATGGAGATCACCGGATCGTTGTCATTGACGTCATCAACGTTCAACAGCAAAACTGTGTTTGCTTTGCGGGGACGGAGAACGTCATTGTCAGTGGCTTCAATTAAAATCTTAATCCTGCAGAACAATCAAATCCAGCTTGCATGAAAGTTGTAATAAAATCTAATCGGCAACACTTCAAAGCCCACTACCTAAAATTGAGAATTCTATTCACAAACTTTCTTAAGAATTCTCTGCTGCACTAGGATTGTTTCCAAAAAGCGTACAGATTGTACAGGTTTTCCAAAAAGTGTCAAGTTGATCGTTTTACTACAAGCTGAAATATTCTTTGTCCGCCTACGGTAACTTACTTGTCATGTTTCTTGTGATCGGGTTTCTTTCGCAGTTTCACAACACCCGTGTCATGGTCAACCTCAATCAGCCTCGCTTCGCCATTGCTGCCTTTCACTTGATACTGGATGTTGTCTCTGTCTTTGTCGGTAGCTCTGACGCGGGTGATGACGTAGCCCGGCATGTAGTCTTCTTTCAAAGTTACGTTATACAGCTGCAATATGGCGCGTTAAGTTGAAACAAGGTTTCTGATCTAACGGCTTCAATGTGTTTGCTTTTCTTACTTTTTTGTCGAAAACAGGAGAGTTGTCATTGACGTTAATTACGTTCACGCGAATTTCTATCGCATTTGACAAGGGTTTTACTCCTCCGTCCGTGGCTTTCAGCGTTAGTCTTTGGACTTTCACCGTTTCGTAATCTGTGACAACAGATCGGTTGAGTTACTAAAACTGCTTGAGCACAGTGAGGGAAACAGATTTAACTGCCGGTAACTTTTTCACCATATCTATTTCAGGAAATAGTGGTTAGGGAAAGAACTGATCTAAATTGCAGCTCCTACCCGGCGAACATAGAAACAGCGTTTACCTAGTTTTTTTGTTAAGATCAACTGCAGGTGCGGGAGGCCTCTTTCGTCGTAATGGTGGTGTATCTTGAAGTGGCTTCCTCCAGATGACAACGAGTAAGTTATCCTTGAATTGTTTCCTACAAAAAAAGGTGTTGAAACGCGAAAATTAGCATATGATAGAAAAATCCCAGTGATGCGTTTGGTGAACAAGATCCGAGCAAACAAGATATTTCTTGATCAGCAGCAAACACGAGGGTTGATCGGAGTTATTTGCCTGGCATATGGGGCTTGATGTCTCAGCTGATGCTTTCCTCTGGCTTTAGGAGACTACGTTTTTTTACTTCGACGGATTATCACAGCACAAGCTTTTCCCTTAGTTTCCCAAAAAAATTTCTTGCGAGCCTTTCTCTTTGGTTGAATCACAAAAGAATCAGCGATAAAGTGTCTTGTGGCGATACAGCACTGCGTTCGTTCCAGCACATTAGCCAGATGTAAGGGCTGGTTTAGAACGCTTCTTTACAACTTACAGAGAAAATTGGGAAACACGCGTCTACATTATTAAAGCCACCTGTTTTGCTATTTGATAAAAGGCTTGACTGCCATGCAACCGTTTTTATCGGCCTGATTTTAATTGTGGAACCGAAGTGTGACAAACCACCATCACACGCACGTATACACACGCACATATATACACACTACGGTACAGTTCATTTATATCGAGATCTTAAATTGGTCAATTATGCGCTCATGCTCTCACCCATGTCGTCGTCAGTTGCCTGGAAACGGTCAAGGTTAATTGAGTGGTTGACATTTTCACTTTCTAATACTTCCAAATCAATCAGCATCGATGCAAATCTCGGAGCATTGTCGTTAATGTCTCTAATATGTATGTCCGCCTTCAGCAGGCTTAAAAGCGAAGGTTTAGGAAGCATCACGATCTGAAACGTAGTGGTTCATGAAAACAAGATCACGTTAAAATTTCTGCATTTATTCAACTGTTTTAATCTTTTCAGTTATTCAATGTCTCCAACTTTGTCAGTGATGCCCTAAAACAAATCAGTTGTTTCTAGACGCAGAGCAGAGTAGCACGCAGTAGACGTGTTAAATAGATAAAGACATGCGCCAAACCATACGTTTTTCAGCACCTTAACGAAAATGTAGCAGTGACTTTTGCCGCACAGTTTTTCTCTGTCGATGCGTTTTCGCTGTCGAATAATTCCTGAGCTCGTCACTTCAAGTAAATCAGCCGTTTCCGAACCCGTTGGCAGCAGAGAATTCGAAGTAGACCTAACTGTTTGTTCTACAATCTGAAACTTGGCGTTAGGAGTTGAACTCAATGATGACTTGAGCTCTTCTCTAACACTGAGAAGAGAAGCGCCTGAAGAAAAATATCAGTAGAAGGCTTAAAATCCTTAAGCGGTCTCAAACGGTCCACAAAGTATATAGACAGCAATCGATACAGCAATATTAGGTATCATGCACATTGCACATGTTATTAACAGTCACGTTTTACTGAGATGAAAGCTAATTTGTACTTCCAAACGTTTTGGTCGATGCTTTTACTGCAGTGAATGTCACGCAAAGCACATTCGAGTATGCTTTTAAATTTTATTTGCGCGAATCATTAATTTCTTGCTACGGGCGATACGCAGAATTTTGATCCAAAACTGAGTTCTGTCGCTANCTGTTCTACATCAGAGTTTTGAAAGATAAGAAAATTTACAGAACATATATCATTCCACTCGCTGTGTGCTTCCAGTTTGGCTGTACTGTCAAGAATGGCGTGCGAGCGCCCAAGTCACTTAACCTGGACGTAGGCGACGCCGGTAGTTTTGTAGCAAATGGTGCAGAGATGACAGCACGAGGTGGAAAGACCGCAAGAGCCGTGTTTCAAGTCTTCGGTAGTTTTCCAGTTCGAAAAGTGTGTGATTTGCCACTGAACGACTTCTCTTTGGCAAGTAGTTCAGTGGCAAAATTGCCCAAAGAAGATTTTAGCGTAATCGCGTAAACCAGTGCTTCAACCTTTTCCAGCATTGAACCCACTTTTACTCAAAAGTTTCTGTGGTGCCCACTATGAGATATTGCAGTGAAACAAGAACTATAAAATTGAAATATGAAAAAGAAACAAAATACAAACAATGCATACAATTTACTGTTTATGGAAAACTTGAGCTTGCTCATTAGACATCATGAGATAACCCGATCTAATCAACAGAAAATCGGATATTTTTCAAGATATGTTTGAGCTAAATACCGGAATATTGCAACATTTTGAAATGTTTTGCAATCTCCTGAACGAAATTTGCGTAACGCTGCCCACTGGTTGAGAAGCGTTGGCGTAAACCATTGTGAATCACAAAGGACGGTTGAGTACAAAGAAACACTTTAACTCAACTCATCACAACAACTTAAAACGCAAGCATAACCTCAAAACTACTCATCACAATAACGTATAACGTAAGCATAACCTCAAAACTACAAAAGAATTCTTTGCACATCATATCTTTATAATTCGCTTCAAACACAAAAATTGTCAGTTCAGGCAGTGACCTAATCCAAAGTTGTACCTGGAGCACTTTCTTCATCCACCCATTTCACAACGTTTTCAACACTGTCACAAAGTGAAAAATGTCCGAAAATCCACAGAATGCTCAACAGGTGAGTGAATACACAGTGCATTTTAAATTCAGGCCTACAAAAATACAGTTAGAACAAAACAAGTGAGATTCAATTAAAATTACAAATGTGGCAAAACAGCGGTTACATTCGCGGTTTTATCGCCAACACAATGGGCATGTTGTTCATGGTGTGGACATCTGCATTGTGGTAGAAAATGTAGCATTCCCATCCTTTCAACGTTTGTTGCCTTTTACAAGTCTTGCACCAATATCGTTACCGCTAAATATGCTTGGATAGAGCAAAGACTGGGAACATATTTACCATCACGGGCTGCATTAACTGTGGAGCATCGCTGACGGGCAGTATAAAATATTCAATTTTATCTTATGATTCCACTTTTATTTTCCTGGGGAAAATCTGGAAAGAAAAATAGCCGGACAGACTTTTCTTGACTTACTGTTAAAGTATCTCCTTATCAATGAGTTTTGTTTTGACGCGATGTTGTGTTCTAACTTGGGTAACGAAAATTCTGATGCGGACCACATTAAGTGTTTACGCGGGCCACATTTGGTCCCCATGCCGCACGATCCCCATCCTCGGTATGTAGATCAACGGTTCTCATCCAACCTTTTCCTGCGATCGGTCTACTGAATAGGTAAGTTTTTTCTCGCGGAACCCCAACTCTAATAAATCTAATATCTCGAAAACCTGACGTGATCGGGAATCTCCGATCACAGGTTCGGAATCAGCGACCTGAAATCATTCTGCCGCAGTAGTGCTCTTGTTACCATAATTGATACTAAAATATTGTCAACTAGTGAAAACGAGGCTATGACTTGCGGGCCCCTGCTTTTCCTTTACGGATCACCAAGCGTGCGCAAAACTCTGGCTGGGAACCAATGGTACAGACACTAGTCTACATGGGCATTATGCTTCGTTTGAAGTTGTTGCTCTGCTTTTTTAAGGAATAAAATGCGTCACTTGGAAGCAGCAGACCCGTAGCCAAGGAGGGGCATTCGGAGACAGTGCCCCCCAAATTTTGTTGTGCCTATAAAAATTTGTTTTAAACATGTAGTAAAAACAAAAATCTTTCCCCCCTCAAAATGTGTTTCCCCCAAAACCTTAACACCTGGTTACAGGCCTGCTTGGAAGGCCAATTCTATAAGCACGTGAATGACAAAACAGTGTTTTTCAGAGCTTCACAATTCTAGTGCTAAATGCTATGAATGCATGTCTTCATGCACGAATGTCGGTAGTTTAAGCACTGTGCGTAGTGGTGCACCAATGATGTCATAAACGAGAAATGGTGAAAACGTGTCATATCTTCCGAATCCTAAAAATGCATTGAACTCAATTTAATGCGACTGTAAAATTTTATATCAAAGCTAACTACTTTAACTTCAATTACGCAATTACATAGAACAGTGTAACAAGAGATCAAAAAAGAAAAAAACTCCCAACTCTGACTATAGTTAACGAGTAATCTTTTCCCTAATTTCAAAATTCTGACAAAAGTTTTGAATAACTTACAATGCATCTAAACATTTTACCATTTTTAATGATACTTGCTTTGTTTTTACTATTTTCAGCAAATTTCTCTGGGGAAGGGGCGTGCAGGTGGTTGGATCACAAAGTCCAGAGCTGCTCATGACCATAACACAGAGAAAAGTAAAATTCTGTAGTAATTCATTCTCTCTGTTCATAGGCCAGTTTCTACCTTTGCCAAAGCCATAAAACTGCCTCAAATCTTCAAATGTGGTGTGATGACAAAACCTGAACAAAAAGTGGATTGGAAAAAAGCCACACAACAACCGAAACAGAAGTTACCCAGTTGCTAGCAGGAGGTGGCTATCACAGGTAAATCTGCCGGAGGAGATTATCAAATGTGACAAACGTATGTGCAATAGCCAACAACATATTGGCATGTTAGAACGATTAAACAGCAATATAGTTGTATATGTCACTCACAAATGCAAGCAATGGAAAACATGCCTATTAAGTTACCATTCAGATAGTACATCCTTGGGTGGAATGCGTCTGTGTGTACAAAACATTGTGATGCCAGGAATGCTTCCTTTTGCTGGAAAGACAATAATGTGACCCGAAGTGAACCTTTGTTTGAAAACATGAAAGGTGGAAAGATTTCAAATATGCATTGAGAGTCATAACGCAGAGGAAAAGCAGATACTTGCAAGTGTTCTGCAGGACCACTAAATCTAAACAACCATGAAAATTTTAATGATATGAATATTCGTATGTGCAACAGTGGTAAGTTTGCAGGTCTAATCCCCAAACTCCCCTCGAACGGGGTTAATGGTAAAAGTGAAAGTTTTACTGGGAGTGTCACGACACACGCTGAATCCAGTGTGTGCTTTTATCTCAGTGTTCTTTTCAATACGTGTTTAATTGCATGGACAATTACTTCAACAATGAATGAAAACTGTTATTGTACCTATTTGCAAAGACAAGAGCGGGGACATACGTGATGCTGGTAATCACACACCTGCTTCTTTTGCAACGATTATTTCCCAACTATTTGAGCATTATTTTTATCCTACATTTCGCTACTTCGTCCTACAACTGACAATCGGTTTAGTTTTAAGCCAGAATATGATAGCGATCTGTGTGTATAAACAAAAGTACCCCAGTGTTTGCAGATTTTTTAGATGCATCCAGGGGCGTAACGAGGGGGGGCGAGGGGGCACAAGTCCCCAGGCGCCCAATCACTATGGGGGAGCCAAATCAATGCGGGGGCCCGAATGACTGTGGGGGGCGCCGAAAAGTCCCAGCAATGTCACCCATACTGTCTTTAATACAGTACATTTGCTTCCGAATGACTTCAGGTTCGAACATGGGGGCGCCAAACTTGCTTCTTGCCCCAGGCGCCATCTAACCTTGTTACGCCCCTGGATGCATCTTAGGTATTTGACATGACCGACCACAATCTGTTGCTTACAAAATTAAGCAAGCGCTAATTACCAACGCCAATGCTCGTTAACCTTATTGTCATTGTGAAACCCCTGATATACTTCCGCGTTCGTCTTGGAACACTCATTAAAATGATATTAAAAAACACGAATTACATGTAAGAAAATCAAATATTTCGTTATTAGACACTTCAACAAATAAACAGTTATTACAAAAGTTAAAAAGCAAGAAATTTAATGACTCGGTTGTTCTTGAATGTCGAATGTAGCTGCTACATTCAGAATTTGGTCACCGGGCAAAAAGAACCCGATTCTAAAATATGTGTCATCCCATTTTCTAACTTTGGCAATTGAATTACATTTGCTCTGCTTCGGAGGAGGTGCCTCTTTTACATTTGAACTACACTGTTCATTACCGTCCACACCTTCGCTGTTATTATTTCGCTTCACATAAGACAATATGCTATTTTGCTTCATCTGGCTTGACTAAATTGTAAAAAGTTGGCTTTCACACTGTCTTTACTTTATTCCCACAAAGGCTGAACAACAGCTCTAGTCTGTAATACACTCTACTCAACCGTGAACTGTACATCGGCAACATCGCATAACAGCGATACAACAATAACATTTCTCTTAATCGCACAACAATGAACAACAGATGATGCAACAACTATCAATATTTCTTTTTCGTCTATCAACTGCACTAAATTTCCTGCATACCTAACTGGCATACATGAAGTCTGAATGCGGCACGGTGATCTAAAAATTTCATAATGATGCATCAATATACTGAAGCAAGAAGTCATTTCCCCTAAATAACGAGGAACCCTCACGGAACCCTTAAAACTCACGGAACCCCACAACATGTTTTGCATAACACTAGGCTTCCACGGAACCCCTGTTGAAGAGCACTGACCTATGCGAGTGGAAGTGGGGCAGTTGTTTCTCAGACCCCTTCACTGTAAGAAATGGGGTGAGACAAGGGGGAGTTCACCATCTGCCTTAAGGAACCCTCAGTTCTGTTGGGTTCAGCTACAGCGGGATGCGCTGTGAGAAATATGGCCGCCATCCACCTGATGTTTGCTGGTGACATACATGTGTTTGGTCACAGCATCAGCGGTCTTCCACACTTTGTGCATATTTGTCGTGTTTCTGCTGCTGAACATGAAATCATTTTTAATTGCAAAAAGACAATAACATTTTAACATTTCCCCCATAAAAATATAAAGAGTATGTTACATCATTTGTCTACCTGAATGTCGTAGGTGTTAAGTCTGCTGAACAAGTCAAATGTCTTCGTGCATTACTTTATGCATCACTAAATGATGACAATAACATTCAGAGACAAGTTAAAACACTTTATTGTGCGACAAATAAATACAAAGGCGCCTTTTATTAGTGTTCTACTGCAGTTAACAATACCCTGTTTCGTGTCTATTTTACGCCCATGTATGCCTGCCAATTGTGGTGCAAGTACAGTGCACACATTCTGGCAGTAAGCTTCTCCTGGTTGCTTACAAAAACGCAAATCGTATTTTGCTTTACATCCCAATGAATGAAAGTCTTCGCCCACATCAAGTTATCTATTTTGTCATAACATTTGATGTCTTGATAAGAAAAATTTTTATGCGTTTGTTCAACGAAGTGCATCTTCGTCTAACTTTCGTCTCCGCTCACGTAAGTTGTCTGATGACTTCAATACATCTCCATTTTTCTCCCAGTGTGTGACGCTTCTTCATGAGAATGACCGCATGCAGTGGTATTGGTGCGTTGTTTCAGTGTCTGTTCATCTTCAGTATTGTCTACAGTACGTGCATCACCTAACCGCTACCTTGGGATGTGCTGTGCCTAAGCATTTTTGTATCTTCGTGTTCTTTAAATAGCCCTGTGATTTGGACCATGAGTCTGAGCCAAACGAATAAATAAAAAATAAATAAAATCGCCTGAGTGCCCACCTCTTCAAAGGGCTACAGTATGTTTATAGAGGATGAAATTGATATAAATAGGATTAAATACGAGGCAACAACGTTTACCGCTGGTGAAAGCTTTGTGACACATGAGATTGGTTCTTAGTGCACGTAAGTCGAGTGTTCAACTTGACCGCGCGCAAGATACAGACCCGCGTAAGCTGCATTATTGCCGACGGTATAGACTTTCGCACACTAAGCAGCCTAATGTGCTTTGACCTGAAAATCGCTTAGGGTCGATTTTGTTCAGCCGTAGGCAGCTCACCTCAAAATTCTTTAGTGGATTGCTTGCTGCGAAGAAAATCGTTGTGTGTCCTGTGCGTGCGGGGCCAGTCTAAAAGCTAGCTTTGTTGTAATTGAATATACACCCATACTTGACTTTCCAAACGCAGAACCCACCGAAGCATTTTTCTAAACCCATAAGGAGACTTTCGCCATCAAGCAGTCAAAGGACTTAGTGGGTTTATTGGGTGCGTATGTGGGAATATGGTTGCTAAAACTCTTCCACTGTAACTATTTTTGTTTTGTGGCATGCTGTGGTAATGCTAGACGCCACAGAAACTCAGACTGCTCTTTCACTGTGAAAGTTTCAATACTAATTGGTGATCCATGTCGTCAAGTTCGCTATTCGTCTAAGCCGTGGAGAAAAAAGCATTTGGAAGGTTCAAATAATTCGTAGTATCCTCTTTCCTACACAGGTTTCAAACTAGGTCTCCTCAATATTAACAATTTTACTCTTTGCGCAATTACGCGAATCTGATGTTATGCTGAATGGAAAATAAATGCAGCAAAATTCAATCTCAATTTTTTAAGTGGTATCAGATAAATTTTTAAAAAGTTGGCCCTGTCCGTCTTTACCCAATTTTAATAAAATTGTGGTTGCGATGGGATTGCCCTCCGGTTTTTCTGCTTTTTACAGCTACAGATCGCGTTACCAATGTCAGCCAAAAATTTCAAGATACAGGTGAAGTTGGAGTAAGTCAGACCCATTTCACACGCATGTTTCAGGACAGAGTTGGGTAACACGCGTTGTGATTTATCAGCTACGCAGAACAAATTATTCTTAATTAAAACTAGCCGCTTTAAAGCTTTCACATTTTGCGGTAGGTCGGTGTTGCTATGATGCGAAAACGCAAAAAAATGAAAATCTTTGCAGAAAGGATCAAGCAGTATACAATGCTATATTGAAACACCGACCTGCTGCCTCCTACAAAAGCTGACGCGAGCTCAGCAAGAAGTTATTTTCAAAACTGCAGTCAAACACGCTTATGAAAAACAACCGAAAATAATTCGTGTGCCAACTATTCACTGAACAAGCCTCCAAGACGCAAGGCTCGTCAAAGGATCGCAAAGCGCTCCCGTGCTTTGCTCACGTCACCCTGCCATCCATTGTTCTCCGTCTGCGTCAAAAGAAATATTGACAAACTTCGCTTCCTCTCAGCGCCTGCTGACCACATGAATGCTTCACTTGCCATGAGTTGCACTACACGCCGTTCTGACTTTGAACCGGAATGAATCGAAAATGCGCTTGGAACGACCCATACTGTTGACGGAATGAAAACCACAAGCTGACATTAAGCTAAATGCGGAAAGCAATGGCCGATGCGTCAGTTATATGCAATAAGCAGTGGCGTAACGGACAGGGGGGCAGGGTTGTGAACCGCCTCTTAGCAAGCTAAATGTAAAAACCGGGCCCCACTCAGCTTATATTTCGTATTTAGTATTCTTTTGGTTTTCAGTAGGTTGTTTTTTTGCGTTTTTCGGAGTGTTTTCGGGTTTTAGTGCGGACATAGGCATCCACATCCCGATTCACTATAAGTTTTCGACTTTTTTCTGAGTGTGAGCTAGTGGGCTCCTTCAGCTAGACTTTCTCCCTGGCTCAAACCTCTAGTTACGCTACTGGCAACAAGCTGAACCACGAAATTATATTTTTCTTAGATCTCTTAATGTTTTGCAGAGAAATCGTTGGCTTGCACTGTTTGTGATTCTGTCGGTGGAACAGAGATATTTCGGTGGAGAACGTGTATGAGAAGATAAGTTAACTTTGCCTTAAAAGCATATCGCCGCAGAGAAACTTTGGAACCAGACGAAATTGTTCAGAACCGTCACGAGGAAAGCCACCAGCTGACACATTTGAGCGGATTTACACTTTCCCTGCAAGCAAAGATTTTTAAGACAGTTTTTAGAATAGATAATTTTACAATATATGATTTGAATATGCTCCAACGTTTCAAGAATCTTTACTTTTTCAGACAAAAAACTTTTGATTAGGAGAAAATCGAAATCTCAGCAGCGCTTTTTTAAAGGCGGATGTGACGTGTACCAGACAAATGCTTGGAAGGGTTCATTGCGCGGACTAGAGGGCCAATGGAACTGCACAGTGCGCAGTGTGTGCACGCTGCCACACGCAGATATCTGGAGAAAAACGATTGGTCAGGCCAAATATAAGCATAACTCTACATACGTTTATTTGCATTGCATTATTTTACTGAGATCAAACATTGCATTTTAGTTAAGTATATTTGCAATCAGTCCAGTTGCCAAAGACTATGAGAGAAACTTTCATTCACTACTGCTTGCCTTTAGAACTTTACCGCTGCGACATAGTAAGCTACTACAATTTTTTCAACGTAGCGATTATTTCTTGCAACTTGTGCTACAGCAGAATCATTCAATGAATAAAACACAGCATTTTCGATGGAGTGGATTTCAAAACAGTTAAGCACTTTAGGAATTCAAAAATACTCTCTTTGCTAATTGTAACCGAATTCCATTGCCTTTTGTTTAAAATACTACCCTTTCTTTCTTCGCTTCAAATTAGTCATGAGCTTATTGCAAACACACGGTTTTCTCAAAAGGAAGATTAAATACTGCACAACAGAGGACAACTGACATCAAAAGCTTTGTTAAAGACATTTAATGAACAATCAAAGCAAAGTAGGGGGAATAAGAAATAAATCTCATACACTTAATGATTTGGCTGTCTGTAACGTGTCATATTTCTTATGGTTTTAAAATTAGCTCAGAGTCTTTGCCTAGTTGAAAGAAAATTTTCAAACCTGGCATCAACACGTTTAATAACTGCAGGGAAAAATGCTCACGCAGATTACAACCGTGCCTGACATGCACCACTGGCATTTTAAAGACACGGTCGACCTCATTTCCACAAATGTTTCGCTCCGTGCTGTTGCGGCTGTATCTGAAAATATTGAAAATATCCAAACACGAAGCTTATGACTTTCATTTTCTCAGGCACTTTGCTGCCTGAAATATTCTTCAATTCAATCAATTCAAACACCCATATAGTTGTTCGGAATCACAGCGTAAAGTACTGTAAACTATGTGCTCCATTCTCCATAGTCACTCTACATAATCTGAAACGGTGTCGCCTGGACTTCTGAAAGTGGAGCAAAACATTATACTATTTTATTCCGTATATTGACACTGCGCTGTCGCGTTTTTGCTTTCGAGACAACGTAAGTTCCGAGCTGTTTCTTCAAATGCCGGTTGTACTGAAAGATAATTCGACAGTACAACTGGGCGACGTGACAAGTTGGTGTCACCGCGCCTTTTGCAGAGGAAATGTTTCAATGGCAGGATAACGTCGAAACAGTAGTAAAACGATCTGGCGCCAACTAGTCGTGTCGCCCAAATCGTGTGTCTTCAAATAATTTCGTCGCCCAATCGTCACATCTAATTTTATGTCACAGAGTTGATAGCTGGTCGCCAAGTCATCACCAAACAAAAAACAATATGCTTTTTATTCGAATTCCAGCCGAGTGCAGGCGATACAGTTTTTTTCAGGAGCAGAAAATAAATGTCTCCAAGCTGATCACTGTCATTCCGGTTGAAAGATAACCTTAAACGGACAATTTTCCGGTCCTTTAACAAGCAAAAAATGTAAAACCCACATGATTTTCAAGACATTTTTGAAATTTATTTTAGTTTTACCAAAAAACAGTTGCAAGCATAAGTTAGTGAAGGGCCTGTGTTTCAGAAAAACAAGTAGGTGTTCACGTAACAAACGGCAAGATTCCAGGTCTGCTTGATTTTGTTGATTATAAACACCCAACAATGGTAATTAGTGTTTGACCGACGTGAACAAACTTAGACCGACTGTGTAGGCGACACGTCGACTGCCAGCGATGCGCGAAGCAGGTTCTAGGTGTTTAATTGCCCGAGACAGAAAAATGTGCAACTACTCCATTGTGAGTCAAAGCACTTTACAAACATCACTTCTTGGGCAGTACAAGGGTGAAAGAGTATGATTCAGGTTGCTTAAAACTAAAATTGTAAAGCAAAACCAAATGCACTATCGTTCGAACCTCCCTCCACACCCCGCGGTTTGTGAAGAGAGACGAAGGTGATCAACGATGGTGCCATATCAACACTTACGGGGAAACATTCTCTTGGTGTGCGATAAAGTATTTGACAATCAGTCGAGTGCTCCAGATTTCAGTTTGGTTTGTCGCAACCAACTGCAAATATATCCAGCGCGAACTTTTGACTTGAGATCGCAATCGATACGACAAGTTTTGTGGAATTTGATCCGCAGATTTTTGTTCCGATGACCCAGGAAAGCTTACATCATTGTAACTGAAGCTGTACAATAAGTAGGCAACTTACGAAGTGAGTGCAGAAGAAACTGGTAGCAAAATTTGAGCTGCATTGATGCTTTGTTGAGCCAGCCTTATATCTCACAAAGTAGCGGCACACTTTTTCTCCTTGCGCAAACGCACTCGAAATACTGTTCAATCTTGATAGTTTTCAAGCAACAAGGTGATTCATAACAACAGTGAAAGCGAGCCTACGTACTTTGGCGCCCTCACAGTTCATTTTCATTTTTGAAAACTTTCATTTTGAAGGTAGCCATCCGAGACCTGGTAATGCCGACAAGCAAAGATAGCAAAAACACGTTAGCAGCAATGCTTGATAAACGAAATGCCACTCATTGTAGTCAAAGTATCCAGCGTCACTACAATATTTGTAGGAATGTCAGATTAGACTGCAACAATTATTTTGCAATAGAAGGCATTGACAGATATTATTTTTACGTTAGCTTAAAATATCAAAAATTTTGATAAAAACAGTACAGTTCAACAAGTTCAGTAAGATTTCACTATTTGGTTGATTGTGACGCACACATATAACTGATGTTTTGGTGTTTTTATATTCTCATCAGCATGCAATTCATTTCTGTTCTTTGACGTTATTCATTTTTCTTCCCGTTGCATATGTGTTTTTTCGTGATTTGAGTCACAAAAATGCATGAATAAATCAAACCATCCGAACAGCATATTTCAATCTTCGAAATAAACACTAGAGTCTTGAAACCAGCCGGAATATTTTGATGGAAGACAGATTTTTAGATTAAAAAGGACCATTCACCGAGCTTAACTTGGCCTCGCTGACAGTGAATGCTGCCGGTAAACTTTTTGCTATGTCCTGAAACAGAACAGTTACATCTCTTCTGCACAATGGAAGAGCAACCGAAAATCTGACCAAACATATTGCTCAACAGAAACTCCGACAACGGTTGGTGACTAAAAATTAAGTCTTGAAATTTTATTTTGTCAAAAATAATGCTGATTGAAGCTAAAACGTGTCAACAAAAATATGATTGATAAGCCAGGTTTTATACCAACATGGTACAATAGGGGTGTGTACAGATTTGCGGCTAACAAGCATTGGATATTAACAATTCATAAAGAGCAACAAATATCAAAAAACTATCAAAAAAACTGTAGCATCTTAATAATAGTCACGTCTTCCCGCAACTAACCCACCCTAATACTTGGATTATAATGTGTTCTTTTATCTGAGAAGCCTCTAAAATTATAACATCACAGCAAGTTGCTGTTGCGGAGTCGCTGAGAGTCGAAGGTGTTTGGGTGGAGTCGGATACCTAAGAACGCTGGGAGTCGGAGTTGGAATTTTTATCCGATTTTTTAATTTTTAAACTTTTATTGCAATTTTTTTAAAACTTTTATTGACAGAGAATTCTTGCTGTGCACCAGGATTTCCATTGATTGCTAGTTACTTCTCGCTTCTTTGCCATTGTTGATGTTGATAGCCAAACTTCATTCACGTTGCGTTAAGGAGTCGGAGTCAGACATTTCACCTCCGACTCTGCAACCCTGGTTGCTAAGTTGCTTATTCTTACACGACTTTGCAGGACTTCTACCTTCCACTCTGTCCCTATAAAATGATCTTTACAATTTGAAAAAAAACAGGTAACAAGTCACCAGTGTATAAGGACAATATTTTGTACAGCAATAGGCACAGGACTGACTAAAATTATTATCTGAAGCACATTGTGTTTTGGGAGCATAAGATATTTTTAAACAAAAGTCATAATGAACACGTAAGCTATTCAGCATACCAGTCTTTGCATGCAACACTTTCATGACGCTATACTTTGACCCGGGTTAGTAACCGTGACAAACTTCAAATCAACCACAACATCTCAAAAACCAGTTGTCAAGTAGTGAACACAACGCATCAAATGTTTTGCACCTATTTTCTTTTAAAATCTGATAGACTTAACAAAATGACTTGGCCAATTTCTTGACATCCTGACGTTCATCTCGGACACCGCCACTTGCCAATCCACTTTTTACGAATTAGCTGCTTTTTCTGGATGCCTAGCCTCATCTTAGTTTCCAAAATCAACGAAATGATAATAGAATGTATGTTTTTGCATAAAAAAGAAAACACCAATTACAACAGAGGTTCATACAACTTTAGTTTCCATGGTCGCATTCCTTGCATTGGTGTAATTTTGAATCGCACAATATAGGATAATAAAGACAGAGATTCAACCTTACAGAAATTTACTTTCGGGTGAATTGTAGTTTATTGCTTATGTTCATTATCGAGCACAATTTTCAGCAAAGATTTTACAAACGTTTTATTTAGGTTATTGCTATAAGGCTTATAGCACATGGTATAAATAAATAACTACATTTTTGACTGGTACTACAACCGCTGTTTAAACGAACAGCAAAACAGCAATCTTTAATTGTTGATATTATATGCCACCCGCAGCATGCCCAACTATGAATGAAGAATCGACACTGCACGAAATAACCGCAGCGATTTTAGATGACATACGAAGGATATGCCCATGCGACCGGTAGCACTGCAGAATATATGCAGTAAAATTAGATTCAGAAGTCCATGTTCATCGCTGGCACACAATTTCAAACAAACCCAGCTGGCCGTCTCAGTCTCGACTTGGTCGAGTGGTTTAGATTGAACTTGCCGGATAACAAAGCAGTCCCACGACCTATGCCATGAGATGCAACCTTTGCTCAAGCAGCTTTAGTTCGGTAGATAGCCGAAAACTTCCTGCTCTTTCACAGTGAAAACCAATCTCTTTGAAGCTAGGTAAGGTAGAAGAAGTTTTTTATTGGATGTGAAATAAAAGATCTACGCCTAACTTAAAGTCAATAACTGTAAGCGGTGATCTGAATCTGAAACATAGGATCAGATAATCCCCTACCTTATTTTTAACATTAATAATAAGATACTTTTCACACAAAGTCTTGATCATTTGTCACCGTAAGCCTAACCACAAGGAAATATATTTCATTGCTCTCGTTTCCAAAGAAAAGCTAGCTTCAGTTCGTTCCGCTGCCTAAACAAACAGACCACCAACACAGCACGTAAAGTCTTACTGTTTCTGTCACGCTCCCTTCAATATTAGCATCCGCACTCAGCTGGTTAGCCTCCCCCATAACACAGTTGAATCTTAAGATCGTCTGAACTTGACAACTGGTCTTTTTCTCAAATACCCCTTACTTCGTTCGGGATTTGATCACGTAACACCTGGCTGCGAATTGGACTAAATGGAGTTGCAGTTTATAAAACTTATTTCTACGTTACGCAAAACTCACGAAAGAAGCTGAACCTTCCTTAATTAAATTGTTAATGATAGCATCATTCTGCATAAAAAAAGGCTTACCGAAACTGCAAACGATACTTACAGACTGCAGTACCCAGTTTTTACAAACACTTTGCAGTGTTTTCCACAAGAGTTCACCAAGTCTGACAGGGCGCATGATTTGTAAAGAATTTCATTGTTTAGCTAATAGCTTGCCGCTCATACGAACGACATGTGCCAAAAGTTATTTAGTAATACTTTTTAACCGTATCTCTCACAGTTTGTGCCAAACATTATGCTGTGTTAAAACTGACGTTTCTGAAGCCTGTAAATAATTAGATAACGTTGTACCACCATTTCGAAGCTAGAAGGGAAAAACGCATCGGTAGGACTGTGTGGCAACAAACTGATGCTACAAATTACCGCAGTAATGCAAAGCGCTTGCACGCTGCACGCGTTCTTCCATTTGTTGCTAGCATTAGCGCTAAATAACATCAGAGGTTTCGCCAACTTTAAACCTTTGAAGGTGCTCATGGCGGTAAACCGCACTGTCGTCTACAATTGCACGTTCCACCTCAAACCGCTTAAACACAACTCATTGTAACGGGCATTTTTCTAGAAATCTGGGACTTCCACGCTTGGAATGTTTGCAAGACTCTCTAAGCAGAAGCAGGAGAAAAATCAACAAAACGTTATTAAAGACATTTTCCTCTGCTCACGCCTTTAGCCTTGTATTATAAGAAAAAAGCAACAGAAAAGTATCTCGACACGCCGCTACAATCTCAATTAGGCCGGAATGTTAAGTAATGTCTGCCTGCTTGCGATATTTTAAAAACCATCACTCTTCTACACAGCCTTAAGCATCATCCCGGCCCAGCTTTGCTGACCTGTCAGAACTCGTTTGAGCCAGCTGATTATTTCAAATCCGTCTCATAAATCAGATGAAAATTTTGGCTTTCGCAAGATGAATCAGGCAACCTACCAGGTTTTCAGGCGCTTTGCACAGGAAAACCAACGCAAATTATAATAATATCAACATCATTTTTGCCCTTTTGTTATCTGGCGCACAATTCTGCTTCTTATTCTATTATCTGTTTCTTAGTCTATTAGCTGCTTTCACTGAAAACATTCGCAAGTCAGCGCACGACGCTCCACTCGCCTGCAAAAAATGTCTGAAAAAACGCAAAAAACTTCACGGGCATGCGAAATGTGCCGTTTCCTGAGTAGTTTCACGCCTGGCTGCATGCGTCACGCTTCCCTGACAACATTGCCGACGCTCAACCAAATAAACAAGCACGGAGTGGATGGGGGAGCATTGGACCAGACAAGTACAAAAATTGTTTCGCATGTGAGAGAAAAATGTTACCCGACCTATCACTGATTGAAACAAAGAACATAACATGTTTTTGCTGTTGCTAGGCAAGGTGAAAGTTGCCAACCAATGATTGTCAAGATTCGATATTTCCAGGCGACCACTGCAAATAAATACGTGAAACCGCAGACCAGACACTACGAGCAGCACCACCCTTCAATCTCCCTTAGCCCAGTTGAGTGTAGCGGTATTTGGCAGATGTCAACGAGCACAAAAAACGTTTTGTTTAATGATCGTTGAATTTTAGCAACAAACTGCGATTGCCTNTCTGCAAACCGAAATATACCCTCTACTCAGTAGCGCACGAACGTTAGAGAAGTAAACAAAGCGTTTTGATCATAAAGGCTTGTTTCTCTGTGTGGCGACTGATGCCGCATGTTCCCCATGTTCCCGTCTGTCGGACACGATTAAGCACGGCTCGGACTTGAAGCCAGACATTGCGCTCAAATGACAACGTGAAACTAAAAACTTGGTGAGTAAGTGCCGCAAACACCGGCTCTCCGCAAATCCAGCTAAAATAACAAGACGCGTTAAAGGTGTGCTCGTGTAAAAAATGTGCAGCACGTTCAACGCCTGCGGCTTCTTTTTCCAAATCTAATCAGTCGCAACTGTGAATCCACCAGGCGGCCGGAATGCAATTCGATGATGCTTTTTGGTTTCCTCGCTACGGTAGCAGTTATAAACGGTGTGCACACGTTAAAGACATTTTAGACAATATCTAAGAGGATCTTATTGGTCAGTTCCTGTGCTTAATCTGATGTTGACTTGGCTAACCGAGCACATGAACTCAGAGACAGCCCCATTTCAGCCCCTGTTTTACGGAGAAACCTTTATCGGATTGTTACGTTTTGTTTTCGCCAGCTCGCCTGTGAATCATTTTACGCTGGTTACGCTACTTAATCACTTGCATATCAAATAACCATACGTCCTCGGTTCCTGCTTAAAAAAGGTAACCCTTGCACACAAACTGATTCAGGGAAAAACACTTGAACATCGTCGAGGATGTCACCCTCTGGAGTTACACACACGAAAGTTGTTTGAGGAAAACAATTCAACACCAGTCCTCGAAGCTGATGCGATTATATTGTGTTGGTTGGGTTTCTGACGGTTTCGTTTAATTCTGCAGAGATTAAAATACTTCCGTCTTTTTCTTATTGATGCTGCTCTACGCGTTGTTTCTTAGCAAATACAGCAGCAACTGGATAAACTATTTTTAGGAAAGTCGAGAAGCTGTAATTGACCATTGTAACCACGAATGGAATACCCGGTTATTTTTTTTTTTTTTTGAAACATAATGTTGCAAGCAGGCAAGATTCCAGCGTCTGAATCAACTATGGTATAATCTCCACCAAGGGATTGTCAACCAATTCGAGCATTTCACGAAGTATTTTTCTGCAAGATGACTCACATTGTTACAACAGCAGGTCTGTGTAATACTGCTGTACAGTGACCGAGCGACAATATCCGACTGCATCAACTTGGATCAAACGTGGCAGGTAGCACGAAGCTTCGGACGTTGGCTGCGAGCCCCTTTATGTCCAGCGTATAGTTCAGTTCAGCGGAGGACAGTTTATGAAACAAGCAAGTGCGACGAACCGCGTTTTGCTGCCGCTGTAATACAATTCCATCGTGTTTGTGAGCAAACACCCTTCCCATCGGTGTGGTGCCTCATCTCGCATGAACTGTGGGTGTTCGAAACCAGTTGAATGTCTTTAAACGAAAACAATTCTTGCCGTCGAAAATCAAGTTTTCACACTTTCGGTAAATCTGCTGCAATCGCAATTCGGTATTTTTTTGAAGCGAGGAAAGTTTTATGGAGTTTTAGCGAATTGTCGACATGTCGTCGCTTTGATCCGGGCGATGCCATCAATAGTGCATAAAAAATGTGCATGGAGTGTGAAGATCTCGCAATAAACGCTTTGACAGAAGTGCGCTACAAATGATTCCATGGTTACTTACAATTCTTATTTTTAGGTCTTGCTTTTGGGTGAATACCGCGAATCTCGTAACAGTTTTAAAATAAAATATATCAGGCGAAGATTGACGCTTTTCTTGATAGAAAAAACAAAAATTCCTGAAATATGTCACAATATAAAGCGCCGTCTTTAACAAAATCGTCATATTTAACCAGGCATATTACATGGGAAAAACGTGAAATTAATTTTACTGTAAAACTATATTGGCATTCGCAACGAACACGGCAATTAGTTTGCCGTGCGGAAAACTTCCCAGACGAAATATCTCATTTTAATCGTTCTTTCCTAACAAGTCTCAACGCAATCTTAATACATCAGCAGATATTTGGTTTTGGCATACTGTCCAAGATAAAGTTAATAAGAAATATTTATAGAAAATTTTGTCTGGCACTGCTCTACTTTATGAATTTTCAAAATCAACGCAAGCTGGGAAAAATTTAGATTTTCAAAATCACGAATATTTCATGTTGCTGGGTCAAAATCAAATTAGGGCACTAATGTTGGATAATTGTGAACCTGATTTCAGTAAAATGTGTGATGAGAGGAACGTAGTGTAATACAAGTAACTGTGCCGATATTCGGAAAATTGCTAATAAACGCTCAATACAAAAATATGAAGGCAAATAAAACAGTTCAAAAACCTCAGCATTTTTAACTTTTTTCCAAAGTTTAATAACAATATTTTTGCTTGGTAGTAAGGCAACATTAGGTTTGATTGGATGAAATAATGGAAAAAATCAATATTACAGGAAATGTTTATCGTAAAGGGGCTAGCCGGAAATAGCGCCGTTTATTTTCGAAGTTTCACGTGTTTCTTTTACTACAAAGTATATTAAATGCTGTGTCTTCGCAGACGAGCTACAACCACATACTTCAGGTAATGGCAACGTCGCTTACAACTCTCAATTGCATATTGTAGGCGTTGTAAACACAGTAGGATCAGTTTGTCAACTTTCTGGGTTGGAAGGCCCCGTTCACAGGCTTGAAAGGACTGTATAAAACTGCCCAGGTCGGAATAACCTATGATGCAGGAAGTTAGCAAAATCTTTTAAGATTAAGGTTATAAGGCGAACCGCATATACATTGCTAACGAGTTTGCTTCCCTAGGTCGAAATTCAAGAAACTTGAAGAAGGACCAAAAACTTCCATGAAAAGTCTGCAACAACAAGAAGCAAAGAACCACCGCATTGTTTCAATAGCAAATTATATCCATTTAAGATTCGATCTAGTCCCCAATAACTTAGGTCATGGCTTTTCAAACTGACAGATGTATTTGTTATTTTGCGCTGTGCTATAACGATGGGCGTACTTCTACATTAGCCTACTCTGCCTCGAAGGAAAGCTACGTTTGGGTTTTCTGTTAAGTTTCTCGCGACGTCAGAAAAAATCTGAGAACAGCTTGATATTTCAGCAATCGCTATAGCCAAGACGTTCGAGTATACTTTTGGCGACGTCGTACTGGTCAAATTAAGACCTTGAATGATATGAAGATCTTCGGTTTTCTCATACATACAACCTATAATGATCCTCACCCAGGCAAGATAAGCAATACTTGCGAAATTTCAACTACAAGTTGGAAACAGTTACGAAAAAGGGTTAAGAGTTGAAAAAATAATTGGAGTGCAAAATCAGTGAAAAGTATTTTGGCGAACATGCACGATTCCAGTAAAGGGAACATGTATCCGCAAGGCGTGATAACGATGGCATTTCGCTGTGAATCACAAATCATGAGCTGTTCATTTAAAACCTTTGGCATATGTAACATGGATTTGCGATTAAAACGAAACAAAGACTGTCACTCTCTGCAGTCTGCGCAGCACCAGTGGAAGGTTGTCGAATGCAGATTCATCGATTAGACATGGAGTTATAAATTATCCATCCAAATATACATTATGTCGGAAGCAGCGTCCCTTCTTAGTCTACTATTGCCCTTGGCATTGATTTCCCTTAAAAAACTAGCGAAAAAACTAGCAACCGCCAAACCCGCTGGTCGGTACGTTTTTTACAACTTCTGAGAGAAAACAAAAAAACACTCAGATTTAAAACTTGTAAGTAGATCATTTTCTCACATCCAGCACACACATTCTGAGGACCATGAGACCATCAAAGGTCTTTAAAGGGAGAAGATGCTCGTTTCAAAAATTACAATGCATATTTCTATAGCTTTTCATGGTTTGGTTTTCACTTCGGTCAGTCCGTGTTTGAAGTCTCTCGGTCTTCCCAAGAATTATGCTGCATCTTAACATCAACCTTCTCTCCTACAGAAAGTTTCATCTTACTAAACCCTTTGCGCTGAACCCTGACAAAAGTCCCAGGAAACATTTGCGGTCAAGGCCGGATTATCTACGTTGTGGTCTCTAGGCCTAACTCACCAGTTACCAGCGGGTACTTATGTGGTGACATGTTTCAGTTTGTCCAATGTTGCATGAAAAATTAGTTTCATTAGTTTCAATGTCCCAAGGTCAATGGTCTGTTGCGCCTACAGGTAAATCCGGCACTATTTAAATTTCACCTTGCTGTCAAAAATATACAAGTCTTTCTGTTGGTTTGTAATACAAATAGAACGATCTTTCCCAATTGTAATTTGCAACATCGCAACAAATATCAGCCAGGAACAAACAGCAAAACCAAAATTGGCTATCGTCACGTAAACATGCAAGTAAAGCAGCAACAGATGCAACCTTCCGCAAATAGTAATGATCTGTAAAACCACCCAGCTGTTTAAATTGTCCTCTACGCCTTTAGTTTCTGATCACACAACCTCCACGACACTGAATCTCCATCAAAGAGAAATAGTAGTGAAAATCAATGCGATGATCGTCTGTTTCGTGACTTTCTCACATTGTAATCAGAGCGATTATCTGGATTCACGAAACAACTCCCTAAGGATTTATTTAGCGCAATTGTTATTTGGAAAATCGATCTGTATGATATGAACTAAGCCGCATGCTTTGCATCAATTCAGAGTACTGTTGAAGAGTCTGGCTCTGCAAACACATACAGTATACATTGATCGGTGATTCTGTTTCAATCTTACCCGCAATATGACGAAGACCTAACTCAGACCCGCAGCGCCTCAGGACACAAAACAAGGTGGGGATTTGAAAGCTGGGGACTCTGTCTGTACGATTTATTTCTTTGAAGTTAGCATTACTTTCAAGAGTGTATGAAAGCAGTTCTAACCAACCAATGATACACAAAGGATGCGTGCTGCTCTGAAGCAAGGTGACGAGAACTTAAGAGGCAACAAAACGAACCGAAACGTCGCTAACAGAAAACTAACTGAGTCTTCGGAAAAGCATGCGAGTCCGCTAATACATACGAAACAATGTGCATTCAACATAAAAGTATAACTCCGTGGTTTTCCAACTTCTATGAACTCCCGACGCTTTAACCACATATATAGAATCAAACGATGCACTGCATAAAAATAGTTACAGATTGTTATTTAAAGGAACTGAATTAAGTTCCTGTTACTTCATTGCTGAAATTAATTTAGTTATTAATACCTTATATTGCACACAATACCTTTCTACTTGTTGCTGACTCATTAACACTTAAATCTATTGGGTTTGAGCAGGTTTTTCGCAAAAGATCTTGGTAGTAAAAGTGGACGTACACTTGCGACACTCTTGCAATCCCAAAACGACCCACCACGGTGTTGCGACGCCCCATTTGGGAACCTCTGCTTTAACCTATAAGTCACGCGGTTAACGCGAAAGCAATATAAGCGTCTGTACTGTTTGTAGCCAGCAGGAAGGCTCAATGAACAGCCTATAACGAATATGTTGGTTCCAGTCCGTACGTATTTTCCCACTGAAGTTGCCACCAAAAAGAATATATTTTGTCTTTTCTTTTCAGAATTTTCAGAATTTTCTTGTTGAAATGTGCCATTTTCCCCAACTCTCTAAAGCATATTTAGAAAAAATATTCCTACGAAAATAAATCTATAGCTTTTTGTATGATAGGTGGAAATATTACTGCTTTAATCAGGATTTCAAAATATATGAAAATTTTCTGATAATCCTAAACTGATCTTATATGAAAAAAGCAACGTCACACTGCCACTAGAAGCCAATTGTGTTGTATCACTGGAGCTGATACAGTTTTTCCTTGTGAGAGCAAACACGCTTTAGTTTTCCGACAATTTTGCAACCTATCTGGTGAAGGACAAAAACATCACCTTGTTTGAAAACAAAAACTCAGTTTTGCATCAAAAGCGACTGAATTATTTGCAAAACACACGCCTTAGATTGTCGAACAAGAAGCAGAAAATGATGTAGATGTTTATGAAACGTTTGAGCATTTCCCCAAAGACTTCAAATAAACTTGAATTACTGCACTTGAATAGCAACTGTTGTAACATCACATTATAAAAATCGTTAGCAGATGCAAGTTCTTTGAAGTCGAGCAGCGAATCGCACGGAATTGATTTCGTCGACAGCTTCCCGTATCCTGTCAAGCACAGTAATGCTCCGTGTGAGGTCTTTTTCCAACAGAGTGAAATTGGTATTAAGCTGGAACGGCGCCTTGCTCTGCGGTTGTACTTCACCTGGGATTTGCAATGACTGAACTCTTACTCGCGGTTTTTCTATTAATCTTTTTAGCATTCCTGCGGCAATGACCTCAAAGGCCTAAGGGCATCAAAAGCACAAACGTGGCCATAAGCGTTTAGCAGCTGTGCGTTACGACAGGAATGGACCAACCATTTTAAACGCATTTACTTTCACGACCGTTTTTCAAGTGTATTGAAAATCGAAATATGGAAAAAAGGAGCAATTCTTATACAAAATCGTTGCAAAAGTTAAAACCTTGTATGGCATATTGTGGACATGCAAAAAGACCTTTTTTGTAAACATTGTTATTTGAATCTCTAAAATATTCAACTTCTGGTACATTATTTCAATGCCTACCTGATCCTACGTCAGGGGTCATGGCGACAATCACCCACAAATTTGGGGTAGAAAAATCTCTAAAATATACAAAAGTCCACAAAGCTTCAAAAATTCTGTCAAAAATCATGTTTTCCGCAAAGCACTTTGAAAAGAAGGGTAAATTGCCCGAAATTCAACCTTGTTTTCTGCTCAGTCATTACAATGCTAGTGTATCCATATTCAGAAAGCAACTACCCCAGTAATAGGTACAGTATCGTTTGAGTTTCGATTGCAAGACGTTGCGGCATCATCAAAAGATAACTCAAACGACTAAATTGCTGGAAACACATGTGTTACGCTAAAGGCATACAAGCCATCACCGCTATGCTGTCATTGCAAACTATCAAGAAAACGTAGCGCTCTTGCACATTTCACGGCTGAACCTACGTGAAGAACGATGCGCAAAGCAGTAAAACAGGAATTTAGTGGTTTTTCATCAACTGCAACGCATCATTTACTCCAGCAAACTGTACGGGAACCTGAAAGAAAGTTCCATGGTGATGTAACAAAGCACGAGGGACCTTGTGCCGTAAGCGTGCGGTGTGGAAAGAGCAAGAGACGAAGCGTGCCAGGCCTTCATTTGGGAGATCAGCAACGATTTTACATGACGCAGCCCGCACCAATTCTCACTTTCACGACCCAATTTTGCTTTCACGCTCTGTTGCTCCGCGTAATTTATCAAATGAATATGTTAGCTTGGCATATTTTGAAATATCTCACCACGGCTGCTGGCATTAGGCACGGGTGGAGGCATCGGGATTTCCTTGCCGTTGCACATCAAATGAAATCCATGCAAGACGTTTCTCTCAAAATGCGATCAAAGGGTATGAGTGACTGCGCTGATCCCAGTTTACGCATTTGACAGCAACTGACAGCTGACTGGTAATAAATAATACTGTGGAAAAACTTCCAGCATTTGTGTGCCTGCGAATGTTTTTTCAGTCGCAACCAACATATCTCGTGTCAGATCAGAGCCTTGCTCCTCATGTGGTCTCAGGATTACATGAGCTTGGGGGAGAGCGGTCAAGCAAATCCTCTTTTTTCTTCGCCAAATTTAAAGAAAAAATCTGTACCGAAAATCGAATTTGCGAAATCACCGGTGAAAGAAGTTTCTTACTTCTTTAAACTTTTCAACAACCGTGTGATCCACATCAGCTTTGTTGAAAAACTGATCAGTAAGCTTCAAGTAATACACACGTTTGCGGCATCAACAAAGAAAAGCGGTGTTATTTTTTTACTGAAACAATTGGCTGCTTCATCAAGGATTGTTAAGGAGGCTATTCGCTTGTTTGGACCCAAGCGCACGCTTTCCAAATTAGGCGAAATGTGCATCAAAGCTGTTGCAACGCTAAGCCTCGATCGAAATTTGAAATAAACTGTGAGCTTAAGCGTTCGCTTAAGCTCATTAGTTGTGTTGCACCGTCAACGGCCGACATGCTCCGGCATGCCTGGGTGGCATCGAGCAAACTTTTTGAGAGCGGTTCGACGTAACTGACGTTGCTCCAAACAATCGCTTTGCAACAAAAGTCTACGAAAGGAAATTGTGAGGCCGTGAAGGGCAATGGCAAACAAAATTTACTCTATGAGTAAATGCATTTAATTGGTATCATTAACTGACTATTTCTTCGACATTAACAATTTTCTGAGATTTGCCTAATATGCTTTGTCTGACAAATGAAGTTCTTGGGGATCAAAGTCATTTATACGCAAAAATGTGAATAAAGAGCGTCCTCGCTTGGTCAGGTTCAGCAGCAAGTTTTCCATAATTCAACAACGAAATCATCTGCCTCCTTCAGTATCCTCAGCACCGCCAGCAAAATGATAAACTCCAGCAAATTAAATAAAATATCTGTGTTGCTGAAATGAAATGCAAGAAGCTTGCTCTCGAAAACTTTTTCAGTTTGGTAACACAAAGGGCACAGTACAGGTCCTGGAAACCTTGTTTTGGAGCATACATCGGTCGGCAATTTGGCTTGTTACCCAAGCACATCTTTTTTTGTGCACTAGAACTGCATAACCACCACCTAAGCACTTAGCCTCTGCTGAAGTTCGCCTTCTCGTATTTCAGCGACTGCAGTAGCGACAGTTTTAAGGAACTCGAGCGTGACTGAGATAAGACTGATGCGCACCTGCACCGCTCGCTTCATCACGGCAAAGGAGATGAAAAACACAACGCGTTTTGTTGCTGCAGCGCCATGGTTGTGTTATGCAAGTCAAAAGCAGTTGGTGTTGCTCGCATACCTCCACGAGCTGGTTAAAAGTAACTCTTTTATTTCAGTTTGCTTCTGTAGTTTTTCCTAAGAACAGCTGGATCAAAACCCAAAGGAAAGCTTTTAGGTTTAGTTGCATAAACAGATAAGGAAAATAAAATTTCACTATTCTCGCTTTGCACTCTCTTGAAGTGTCACAAGTGGTCTGCGTGCGCCCACCTTCTCTTATTCTGCGCCATTGGGCCATGCGGCTACTTTCGCAGCATTTGCAGTGAATTCTGCACTGGTGGCAGACAAATGGAAGCAACGCACACGAATCTTTCCGTTACACCCAAACATTGCAGGTTCCGTGTTTCAAGTCTCCAGTGTGACCCGACGGGGTTTCGAACCCAGTCTACCACCTTGGTGGCGCACGCTTTACCCCTCTTAGGCCGCTCAGTTGCCATGGACGCATGAAAATAGCGAAGTTTTTATCCCGTAAATATGAGATCCATCTTATAAATCTATGCAAACGAAATGGACTGCGATTTGCAAATTATTTTTCTACAGGTGCTCAGCTTGAAACTTTCCTGGCGTTCCTGGGACTGTCTCGCGGCACGCTGGTTGAAAAGCATTGGTTTAAAGTTTTTCCAAGTTTTCAATGAATTTATTGTTTCCTATTTGACGCAGGTGGTTTCGTTTTCTTTGAGGTACAGAACTCAATCACCTTAGCAATAAAGTGTGTCAAAATATTCTAAAGTTTGCAATATACATCTACGGTACCTTTTAACTTTTCATCGACCAAATTCCACGTATGTTGGCCAAAGGAAGAATAGCAGTGGGCTTATGTTGTAACAAACATATCAGTTAATAACAACAGCACAACGTGCGACACTATACACCACAATACACCACGACATGCGATACAGAAAAAAAATCTGAAATGTTTGTGACGTATCACCATCGGAACGGCCACGCCATACGTGCTTGCTTTGCAGGCAAAGTATGACGCTCATGCTGCTAATTGGAGACGTACTCAACTGCATTTAACCAAATTTGTACCCAGGAGCCAGGACAACAATAATCTTTACCTAAGATACAAAAACGATGGGAAACGTTCCAATTCGGTGAAATTAGACCATGGGTTGTTCAACGTTTTTCAAATTAATTTCAACTAATATCTAGCAATTTTGAAGAAAATCAGTAGCAGGCATTGGTTGCATTTCAGTTTTTGATGTAACTGTCTCTCCATAAAAAGGTTTTGAACATCCTGTAGCAAAAAAATTTGTTTGAGAAAGGGATGCTTGCGAGTGCAAAACCGGAGTTTGTTTTTGTTTAACATTTCAGACGTAAACCTCAACTCGCAAAATAATTTCCACCATATCGAAACAATAGGTGCCGAGAAAAAAATGATGTTTTTTTTAAATGATTAATACTTTTGAAAAGTTATGTCGTACTGTGTTTCAAACAATCAAAGAACAATTCCCTTTGGTGTGTCATGCGAGAACAGCACATCGCAAATCAAGCCAGCAATACTGCTAAAGTTTTATGTTTTCTGATGGCAAAAATGCAATTCCGGTGAAGGCGTTCGGGTCTTTTATGAAACAAACACCGCTGCGCTGACCGACAAAGTCCAGCAAAGAAGTTATAAGCTTCAGAATAGTGAAATAACTGGAGAAAGGTCTTGACACTAAGAAATCACCCCTGCAATCCGAACTTGACTTGATAAGCTGTTGCACCTGTCTTCAATGCTGAAAAGCTGTTGCGAAAGAATAAGAGCTGGAGCGTCTATTGTTGACTACTTTGCAAAGTGGCAGCTCTTAATGATGTAAAAGTTGTTGAAGAAAACCCGGGTTAAATGAGGCAGATCGTTTACGCTTCAGTTGTTTTTCGTGTCAGGTGAAAGTGGTTTGCTTTTCACAAATTCGTTTACTTCGTGAAAAGGGCAAATAGAACCAAGTTTTATAAACGATTTCTGTATAAGCTTTTTACTGCATCGTGAAACCTACAGGCTGCAAACGAAAACTATCATTGTTTTAAGACAAGCCGTGATTTTTTGACTTTGACCAACTATACTTTTAATAGAAGGTATAAACACAAATTTCACTGATCCTTTATTTGAGTGAAATTTTTTTCTGAAACGCAGAATATGATCACTTCGTAGAAAAAAACTTTGTCTTCACTCATTGCATGACCTTTTCGTTCGAACTCATGGTGCACGACAGAGTACTTTGCATTTAACCGCTGGTCCCATCATGAAGCGGTAAAAACACAGATGTAGACAAAGAACTCTTTGGCAGGACTAAAATTCCATCCAATTTTCTTTTCTTCCGAATACACAACGATGTTTTATATTTGCATCCTGGGCATTCCTTTCACATAAAATTTCCATCGAGACAGGAATTTCAACCATTCGACCAACACAGAAAACGGAAAACAGTAATGACAAAAGCAGCACTCTTCACCACATCAAGTCGAAGTTGTGAAAATTTTTCCACACGGGCCTGTGAAATGATCGCCGCGTAAGAAACATCCGCGCTCACTGAAAGATATTGTTTTGCGAGTGCCATCACACTGCAGCTGATTCACAAATCACCAGAACCTGCGCGGAAAAATAAGGAAATTTTGGATTTTGTTCTGGCTTCTCACTTATCGCTATAGCTTGGTCTCTGGCCTCAACAACAGTTATTGCTAATCCCCTTTTTTCTTTGAAAACATTTGGATGAAAACATTTTTACATTCAAAAGGAGTATAAAGACGGAAACAGTGCCATCTGGGGGGTTTTGAAGCATTGCCGTAATTCACGTAACTTTGGGACTACTTAACTGTTAGAGCCACGACTTTAAGTCTTTCATTTATCACCATTTGTCTGAGATGGCCATACCATATCCAATCAACCTCGGCAAGTGTACGCATCCCCTTCAACATCTGAATTTTGTCTATTGCCGTGGAGACATCAGAAAAACACAGGGCAACCGTACGATGTTCTGAGAAAGTAGTTGGATCACCGCCTTGCGTGTGTTCCATTTTTTTCGTTTTTTTCGATTGTTGAGTCTGTTGCATCATCATTGCTTGGTTAACTTCTGTGCGGAACCTGTTTACGACCACGTGGCACAAAGCTGTTGAAAAACAAAAACATAGTATGTTTCAAGAATTGCCAAAGAAATTTGTCTTTCTGAAAAAATCGGTTCAGCCCTTTCTTGCATACGAAACCACTTGCATGAAAATTCAACAGGTCATTTGTTTTTCGCAGGTCAAGATTCGTCTTTCAGTTTAAATGTGTCGAAAGCTACCTTTAATTGCAGTGACTCTTTGAAAATTTAATTCTGCCGGGAAAGATGTGAAACACCAATGCGTTTGTGGAGTGTTGACAAAAAATTATGTTATTTGGCAATAACTATCGATGTTGGTATTAAGCATTCAACACTTTTGCAGACTTCGACTTAATCAATTGTTCTTTTTATTTGTGTCAGAGCCGTGATCCCAAAGTTCTATACATTTTTGTGCTTTTTACGTCATTGCCTTGAAGAAAGCAGTTTGGAATCTTACTGATAAAGCATTAAAACAATTTATTTTATTTAACGAATTGGACGTTAACAGCGTTAAGTAAAATCAGGAAAATTTGTAATAACAATTTCAAACATCTGAAGGTGCGAAAATTCCATCCATCAAACATTGCAGAAGTTTTTCTCATATTTAACTTTGTCACACGAATATGGTTATTGTAGTTTTATTGCAGGCACGGCTTTTTAGAAGTCACAAAACTCTTTACTTTCAGCTGTGTAGATTCACTCTCAAGGTGCGAGGCGGAATCGGAGTACGTAATTTTCACCTGCGCAGCTTGTTAAAACCGTAGGCCATAACTTGGTTGCTCTTCCTGCATGTCAAAAAGATGTTAAACTCGAAAAACTTGATACGATGTAGGTCACGCGTAGCGATCCACAGCACCTAGCTATCATGTGTCGTGTTTGTACCAGACACGCTTTAGTGCGTCCAAAGAGCCTATTGCGCATGCAGTCCATATTTTTCAGTTTTTTCAGCGTAGCACCCAGGCAAAGCGAGTTTATCATACAGTAGCTACAGCTAGTGGAAATATCCGGAATTTACACAAACGTCTGAAATGGTAGACTCTACTTTCGGACGATATTACAAATGAGGGTCCTTCAACATGAATACCATTCAAAGCAGTACTTTTTCAATATTGGAGATCCCAGAGCACGAATATCGAAAGTTCCTGCAGTAGGACCCAAAGACTTTTAGCATACCAAAATATATATTTTGATGTACTGTATATTCATGGGCGTCGGAAAGAGGTGGCAGAGGGGGGGCTTGGCTCCACTGGATTTTGAAATTTGATATATTTCTATTAACTTCTTAGTAAAAACGTTTTTCTCAGTTTCGATTTGCTAAAATGAAATTTCACCACTTTTGCCCCCACCTAGAAAAATCCACTATTGGCCCTTGCTGACCTGCTGAAAAAAATCTTTCTGATGTCCATTTGTGGGCTATATTAATTGCAATACTATAGTTACAAGTTTAACACTCGTTTTAGGGCTTACAAAAGTAGGAAACAGTTCTCTGGCTGACCTTACCTTGCCTGAATGTAGATTTCCGTCGTAAATCGGTGAACTCAGATGAAGATATGTAACTGTTCCCTCAGAAAGACTAGCAGAACTCCGTCCCGGATGGATTCTTTAACGAACTATCGAATTGGACTAAACACTCGGTATTTTGCATTTCTGAACCATGTGACGCAACCTACCCGAAAACCGAGTTTAAACTAGACAGACTGCACAAAGATGGATTTAGCATTTCTTTTTACGTTCAGCTGAAAACAAGACAGACTGTAGTAAAATGTGCGAAGAGTTCCATATTCTTGGCGTTTCTTCGAAAACCTGCATACACCGTGAGGCAAAATGCGATTTTTATGCAGGTTTGTTATGAGTGGGTAAATTAAGCTGAAAAACTATTCTTTAAAACAGTCACAGATGCATTTGTAACTTTAAAAATAATAGTTTTTCAGCTTGGAAAAATTGACAAAAACATAAAATTAGATGGAGCGTTCAGTCCTTGGACTCCTTTCTCAAAACCACTCCGACCAGTTCATTTCCATAATCGAAAGTAAGGCAGTGATGCCTGCCGAAAGGGTGAAGTATTTTCTTTCATTACCAATGATTTTCAAATGTTTTCCTTTCCCATTTTGCTTAACGCACGAAACAGAATTTCAAGTTCTTCAATTGTGTGGATTTTTAACAAATTATATAAAGTAGCACTATTTTTGACACTAATGTAATCACCGACAAAAAAAGTTTGGTAGGTGTGTTCCGAAATTTTCATACCCGCTTTATTTCCATCAAATGCCTGTGAAAGTTGTTTTGCTGCGAAGCAATTGTCATTGCATCTTCAGTTAATTTACGCTTAAATTATTGTCTGTGACGTAACTATACGTTTGAGCCAGGGGCGAAACTTCGCTGAAAGGGGCCCAATGCCCACCGTAGGGGTCCCACTTATCAACACTCAAAAAAATTGAGAAATGATAGTAAATCCTGATGTGGATGTCTATACTAAAACTCGAAATCCCAGGAAAGTTATTTTATCCACTGCTTGGCCGCGCTAGATATCGGGGCAGATGTTGAGCAGCCATTCGGTTGTCTCATCATCCAGAACCGTCAGGCCGTGCAGTCCACAGGGAGGTCAATGGATTGGACATTGGAGGAGAACGTGGTCGACGGTTGGTCGACAGCCACACACAGCCACACACAGAACATTTTCACTTGGCAATGTGCTTGCATGGAAGTCTGATATGTTACGTGCGTTACGTGTTAAAGGATGACACTTAAAAGCACTAGTGTTTCTGTATTCTTTCGAGGAATCAGCCGACTGCCATCTGCTTTCGTCTTTTTGCGATGATTCCAACTTGCACATATCTCTATTCAAGTATGTACTTTCCACGATGGGTGTAAGCAAGGAATCGATCAGCAAATTTTAATAGGAAATCGATTTCACGTAAAATTTTTAATAGGAAATCGATTTCATGTGAGTTAAGCGATCTTTCAGTTTCCAATCACTCGCTTGTGGCAAGATTGTCGTTTACGAGTTGCTTTTAATTCAGACTGGAATCACTCTGCGCTGTTCCCACTCGCCTCGCCAGATGCGTAGCGTGCACAAAGTGGGTCTGGACTTATGGATGGCTAAAGGAAGAGGCAGTTACAAAAGTTTTGAACAGGTCCCTCTGCTTAAAATATGAACGCGGTCCTTGTTCATGCCTGCGACAACAGATGCGCAAAGGTATTGATCGTTTTCATGCATTTCATGTAAGCGCCAAAATTATACTGAATTATGTTGTTAGACAATGACCCGACCGGCCATCGACGCTGAAATTTTTGCGGAAGCAGGAAGTGTCACCGGAAGGCTTTGCTGCAAGCACATGTGTGTAGGGAAGCCTTGTACTGAGTCTACTGCGTGAACAAACATGCAGCAATCACTGCATTTGAAAAGAGGCAATGTGTTGCACTATCACTTTGCATTTTCGGCTAGGCAGGGCTGACGATATTTTGGCATCTCCAATCTCAGAACCCCGTGAATAAACAGTATACGAAAGCAAAAATGATTTTTCCCAAAACGTTTCCCACAAAACGATCCATTCCAATTCAACAATACCTTGCTTGTCATGCCAGGAAGGCAAGCCGTTGAATTGATGGATCGTGCATGGAGTTGCTGGAAAAATAACACCTTTGTAAACATCTCCAAGCGTATAATGTAACACAACAGTGCGATTTGTTGCCAGTCCCAAGTGGTAGCACATTGCCGCATGATGGCACATTCCTCCAAAACCATACCAGTTGGTCATCTTGCAAATCAATTTTTTCGCTGCAGCGCAGTTGAGAGGATTCTGTAAATACGTTCAAAGTCTCCAATAAAAGCAGCTTTTAATAAAGCTGGTTATTTTTATGGATTAAATAAGCTTTTGGTTGAAACTTTCGTTTAAGACTTTATGAGGATGGTGTAGTGGTCACATTCGTGCCACTACATAGAAAATCGACAAAGTCCAAGGGGACAGCACCAGATGAAAGTCCCTGGTGTAAAAAGT